>Ga0257125_1000771_pt1 | contig 38547 bp, 38 predicted proteins | sample SI106_200metaG_FD_190183 | JGI IMG/M metagenome (GOLD analysis project Ga0257125, IMG submission 190183) | Marine microbial communities from Saanich Inlet, British Columbia, Canada - SI106_200 | ecosystem: Environmental > Aquatic > Marine > Inlet | place: Canada: British Columbia | collected... | reverse complement strand
TCTTTGCCACCAATATCTATCGTCTCCATTTCTGATACTTCTAGCTGCTCGTGATTTAAACCTGTAAACTGTTGCTCATTATTAAAAATTTGCTCCGTGATCTCTTCTATGGTTGGATTATAACTATAGGGCTCTGGCCAATCATGCAATACCCATATACTCATACAAGCACTCTCATTACAAATAAGAAGATTTTTTGGGTTTGATGGTCGTGGTGTATGGGTCTCATCGGTGCCACTAATCATATTGCCTACAAACCAGCCCCTAAAATGATACTCCGACTGATATTTATTTGGATATTTAAAATACAAATCCATGCCTTCGGAAAAATAATCCAGCCAACTATCTGTATAAATATTATTTAGATCATCGGGGTAAAGCTGTAATGAATCTGCGATAATATTATAGGCCTCTTCATAATCTTCCTGTGATTTTTGATTAATCGGGCGTTTAAAACATTCATCCTCTCCACCAATGTACTGCAATTTCAACACTATGTTATAAATTTGAAAATCTTTATAATGTTTCACTATTCTTTGTTTAACATTGTAAACAGTATTTGGATAAGCAATATCACCAAGGTAATTTTTTGTAGTATTTTTATAACTATAGACCAAATCTGCGTAGTTCTCACCCTCTATAGCCTGAAAGTCAATAATGTCTCTATTTTCTGTTTCTTCAGCCAGACTAACAAGTCTTTTTATAGGTGTTTGATCTTTGTGCATCGAAATATAAGATCGACACTCCTTGCCGCTATAGTATCTAGCACTTCCTATTGAATCGTAGTCTAAATACATTTCTAAGAGCAAAAGATTATCATCATAAAAACTGGTACCAAGAGAATCATTTAAAGATACATTGCTTGGATAATTAAACTCAAGGCCAAATTTTTCACTTTTATATGTAAAAAATTCTTTCTCGTTTATGCTCGCTGCACCTTGAGGAGACTGTTTAACCAGAGTGGCTACACTAAAAATAGAAAATAAAATAACTATTTCTAACATAGCTACAGCTAAATATGATGTTATTTTTGTAATTGTAAATAGTTTCATAAATTAATTATACCACAAAACAAAAAACGAGCTAAGATTAGCTCACTTTTTGATGGGGTCCCCTATCCTTCGACTTCGCTCAGGACAGGTGGGATGAATTCAGAACTTTTTGTTATTCAAATTGAGGATGAAGGTAAAATTATATTAAATTATTTACTTACAAATAATAGCACATTCAGCACATCCTCTAGAAAATAAAGGGTGCCCGAGATAAAAAGAACAGTCTTGATTATCATTATACTTCTCATTTATGATTTCCCTGCACTTACTACCCTGCTCCCAGTGTTGAGCAGCACAAATCTCTACTATCTCTGTAGCTGTACTTTTTTGATTCTTAAATCTTTTTTGAGCCTTACTGTATCCATAAAAGAAATATACCATTGCTATAACAAATAATATTATTATCACTAAGGCTTCAATTTTAAAAGCTAATGCACCTTTTCTATCTTTGTTACGTGTTAAATAGTGTACAACTATACTTATCAAAATTACTACTGGCACTACATAAATAAAATAATAAATACTTAGCAACATTGAAATACCAGTCTTTAACATATTAAGAGAACCAAGCGCCCAAAAAAGCGCCCAAAAAATATCTGCAATAATTAAAAAAAATAATGTTCTACTCACTAAATTTTTAAATAATTTCATATTTTTATTTTAATAACATGGCCCAGGCCACCCTCTCTGGCTTCGCCATTCACCTTGTCTTAATTATACCACAAAACAAAAAACTAGCTAATGTTAGCTAACTTTCTGTTGGGGTGACTAGAGGGAATTGAACCCTCGATAACAGAACCACAATCTGCTGTGTTACCACTACACCATAGCCACCATGTATATAAAATGTGGTGCCCCCACTAGGGCTCGAACCTAGGACCATTTGCTTAAGAGGCAACCGCTCTACCAACTGAGCTATAAGGGCTTGTTTATAATATAATTTATGGTACCCCCAGTAGGAATCGAACCTACATCTATAGCTTAGAAGGCTACTGTTCTATCCGTTGAACTATGGGGGCTTAAAAAATACGGATTTTAACTATAAAATATATAATGTACTAGTTATTATTTTGTAACCGCCTGTCCTGAGCGTAGTCGAAGGAAACTATGGGGGCTAGAACAAAAAATAATCGCTTTTGGACAAGGCCTAGTATAACAACAATAAGTCATCAAGTCAAGGCAAAATAAGTCATTTTATTCAATATTTAACACCTTATACCGAACAATTTGCCCGCCAACTCTTAGCTCCGCGGTTTCACCTACCCCTTTTCCTAGCAAAGCATGACCTAAAGGTGATTGATGAGATATGATTCCCTTGCTTAAATTTACCTCACTTGATCCTAGTATCTGATACTTAATTTCTTTGTCTTCCAATTGTAATCTTACTTTATGCCCTATCTGTATTAATAGGTTATCACTTGTTTTAATAATTTCTGCTTTGCCTAAAAAATCCTCCAACTCTTTAATCTTTTGATTAGCTCCTCTCAATTTTCCCTTAGCTATCTGATAAGCTGCGTTTTCCGAAAAATCACCATCTGCTGCTAATTTTTTAACTTCTTTTGCTAGCCTAGGGTTGACGATTTCCTTCAATTTTTTTAAGTGAATTTTAAGTTCATCAAATTTACCAGATGTAATTTTTGGATCTGGTTTTTCATTTATATATTTTCCACCTTTTCTAGTTGGTACACGCATATTTTTTAAACTATAAAAATATCATAGATTAATTTATTAAATTTAGCAAGAAATTAAAGTATACATTCACTATTTTCTTAAAATATGGTAAATTTACTATATAAATAAAATTATAGCATATAAAAAAACAAAAGCTAACAAAAAATAACATGACAATCTATCTAGGGGCTGATCATAATGGTTTTAAGCTCAAAAAAAATCTAAAAAAATACTTACTAAACAAAGAATACGAAATCAAAGATCTTGGTAATACAAAACATGAAAAAACAGATGATTACCCCAACTTTGCTGAGGCAGTATCTTTGGCAGTGGCTATAGATGAAGGTTCTCGCGGTATCTTAATCTGTGGTAGCGGCCAAGGAATGTGCATGGCTGCTAATCGTTTTGGTAAAATCCGTGCAGCTTTTGGTTATTCTGTAAAAACTGCTAAAATGTCCCGTCATGATGAGGACTCAAATATCCTATGTCTAGCTGCTGGAGACCTAACTGTCCGTAAAGCTAAAAAAATAATCGATGTCTGGTTAAGTACTTCTTTTTCAGAAATAAAACGTCATAAGAATCGTATTCAACAACTAAAAAAACTATAATGCCAAAAAAAATACAAATTATTCCTGCTATTTTAGCTTTTGACTTAGAACAATTAAAAAGTCAATATAAAAAAGTAGCGAAAGATTTTGATCTCCTCCAAATAGATATTATGGATGGTGAATTTGTATCTAGTAAAAATAATCTCAGCCCACGGAAGATAAAAAAAATTGTTAAACAACAACCACTAGAAATACACTTAATGGTCCAAGATATTAATAGCTATATTGGCCAATGGTCTACTTTCAAAAATGTAAAAAGAATAATCTGGCACTATGAAGCTCTACCTGATGAGGAAGCGATTATCCAAGCCGTGCGCTGGCTAAAAAAACAAAACATTAAAGCTGGCCTAGCCATAAATCCAACCACCACTCTTAAAAAAATACTTCCTTTGATCAAAAAATTCGATACTATTTTGATCATGGGCGTTACACCTGGTAAACAAAATCAAACATTCAATAGAAAGGCCTTGAGTAAAATTAAAAAACTACGGAAAAAATTTCCTAACTTAAATATTGAAATTGATGGTGGTGTAAATGACAAAAATTATTCAAAGATTACCAAGGCTGGCGCCAATCTTATTGCTATTGGTGGTTACTTGCAACAAGCAGAAGATATCAAACAAGCAATTGCTAAACTAAAATAAATCAAACCAAAAAACAGCTCCTCCTTGTCATTCTGAATTTATTTCAGAATCTAGACCCTGAACCAAGTTCAGGGTGACAATGAGTAAGGCTGTTTTTTAATTTAAGGAGTTAATTCTCTCCAAAAACAATTAGCAATATTATTATTACAGGTATAACGCACTTTACGTGTGGCTTGCGTGGTACTAGCGGCAGCTTCAATGTTGGAATTACATTCTAAATCTTCTTCGCAGCCCTCTGGGTAAGGTGTAATAACCAAAGCTGGATCATCAAAGCTAAATCTAAAACCAGACTCTACTACATGTCGTTCCGCAAAATATACCTCTACCGTATTATTTCCTTCTGCTAAAAAAATATCTCCTGTCTTGGTAAAAGCAGCATGGGTACCACTATTATTTACCACTACAACTCCATTGACTACTACCCAAGAATCATCATCAGAAGCTAAATTATAACCATAATCTCCATCGACAGACGCTGTCACCCTAGCTCGCCAATGTTGAGTAAAATGATAATCATGATCAAAGCCTTCTTTGTCTTCCCATTCAGTGCCATCATAAGGAAACCACATAGAAGTAGCAAAAACTATACTAGCATCAATCTGTTCATGTGTTTTATATTGATCATCATACCAATCATGTTCAGTTGGTGTAGGCGTTGGTCCAGGATAAGGATTAACCTCCATGTCTGGATGATTTACTGAATGATTAAAATACTCTCCCCACCAACCACTGTCCGGTACAAATTGACACTCTGATGGTTGCTCACAAGCACTGGTTTCTTCTTCTACAAATTCACTACTAACATTCAAACCAGCTACTGTAATATCATCAAAAATTAAATTACTAGGATTCTTACGTAATTGCATCAAAGACTCACTTACACCGGACTCAGCAGAATAAAAACTTTGTACTGAATCTCCAAAAGACGACAAGCTAACTCTGTCATTCAAGGCAATTATAGTAGTAGATAAAACAATAGCTAAAACTCCACTGGCGATAATCATTGTTGCCACTAAAGTTACTACTCCAGTTTGTGATTTTATGTAATTTAACATATTTATCTAATGGTAATGAATGTTTCAAATGATTGCGTTATCGGGCCATAAGCTCCCTTAGTGGTAATATCAAATTCTATAATTACTCCTTGATTTGAATTACTCTGGCTATCATCTACTGGAGTTAATATAAAATTTGAAACAACTGCCCTGCTAGAATTTAATACCATAGGCGTGGCTGTATTTTGCTCTGGAAAACCACTGCCAACATCCTCAACCTCACGATAAACCAAATCATCTGCTTCAACACTCAAGCTAAATCTATCTGTTTCCGAAGGATAAAAAAATATTTGATAAGTATCCGGCCTAATATCATCAATCACTACAACATTATGAATACGATTAATTAAATAATTTAAAACAAACCTCGCATCATGATTAATCAAATTTGAAGCTATCAACTGCTTACGAGCATTAAAATTATTATAAACCAAACCGCTAAGTGTCACTAACAACATAGCGGTAATAAAAAGATATATTAATATTTCTATTAAAGTAAATCCCTGAATTTTATTTTTTAGAACTGATTTTAACATCATTAGTATATTGAATAACTAATTGTAAGCTCTTCTAAAATTGGTACCTGTAAATCTGATTGACTGGTTAAGAATAATTTATAACGTAAATATCTCTGATCAAGATGAGAATTATAATTAATTAATTCATAAGCTGCCTCTGAGTAATAAGTGCCGCCTGTGCCATCTGGACCAATGAAGATCCACGGACCAGATTGATTATTTGAGGTAGCAATTTGAAAACGAATATCTGTATTAGCTGGCTCAGAGCCACTCCAAGCAATCCAATTATAACTTACTGAATTTGTATCGACATCAAAAGTAGATGACTCTAATGTGCCAGACGAAGCATAACCACAATCAACTACTTCGGTAGAAATAATAAAAAATTCATTTTGATTATTTGAGGTAGCAGCATAAATTACCGAACAATTAGCTGACATACCCAAAACATAACCATCTAAATCAAAACCAGACACTTGATTAATAGTAGCCGGAAAACTAACATCGATCACTACTAATTCTTCATTAAGGAGATTTGTGCCCAACAAGGCATAAGGACCAACGATACTAAAAGAATGAATCTTTTCACCAGCCTCATAAGAACCAATGAAAACTGGATCGCTAGGATCAGAAATTTCAAAAATAAAAAATTCAGCTCCCGAGCCATTGTTTTGAGTGGAAATATATGCCCTAGTACCACGAACATACACATCAGTGCCTTTTAATGAACCTGGTAAATTATATTCTCCAATAGTTTGTAAATTAGCTGGATTAGTAACATCTATGATTTGCAATTCTTTATCACCATCTTCAGTAGCGATGTAAACATTATTTTCAGACAAAAATAATTCTTTGGCCTTTTCATCCACATCAATGCTATCTAATAATTGCGGTGAAGTCGGACTGATAATGCTAAAAGAATAAAGATCATCATATTGAATAATATAAAGTTCAGTTTCATCTACAACTAAATCTTGAGCATTTCTGTTACTAGGCAAATTATAAGTAGCTACTACAAATGGCGAATAACTATTACTAACGTCGACTACTTTTAATTCACCGTTGTCTGCCTTGGTAGAAAGATAAGCATAGTCACCTTGAACCACCACCGAGGTTACGGTTGCACCAATATTAAGAGAAGCCCGCTGAAATGGATTATAAATATCATTAACATCTAAAATATAAAATTCTGAACCCGATGGATTATTTTCTGTTACCAAATAAGCTAAACCGTCTAATTCATAAACATCATTATCATCAAAATTACCAGGAGTATTAAAAGTTGCTGTAGTAGTTGCTTCGTTCCAATCTAAAAAACCAGATAACAATGTGGCTATGCCTGGTGTAGATATGTCCATGCCCGAGTCTTTGGTGTAAAAACTTGTTATGTCTGACCAATTACTCTGTCCTGAGCCTCCAATCCAATCTGACTGTGACCAACGATCTGCCTGCCAATGATGTAGGTAAGTTTCTAACTGTTCTTGTTGATTACTACCAGACCTACTTAGCCAATCTAAAGAAATTGTAATTTTTTTAGTGTCTGGATCCAAAAAACCTGTCACCGCTATTGGACCATGAGTGTTGCCATTTGTGGAATCCTCCCTATATACATCACTAATAGTAATTGTTCTAGTAAAATCATCGACAACTTCATTGCCAACCGCTAAAATCCAAGCATCCCCTTGAAGAGTCAGATGAAAATCTCCTATTTGTAAATCTTCCCAGGCTATTAATTTCAACGCCTCTATACCTTCAGTAGCATACATTAAAGCCTTGGTGCGCTCTCTGTTTAAATTAGATAATTTACTATTAAAAGAAGTGATAGTAAAAGTCAAAACAATAATCACGCTCATAAAAGAAATCGCGATTAATAACTCGACTAAAGAAAATCCTTTTTTTGATTTATTTATATCCATTTTAATCAATTTGACCTACGGCATAAATAGTAATGCTCTTGGTAATAGCTGGATTAACTTCTGGCATCAAAGCAATCGTGCCAGTATTAACAGTCTGACCAGTAAATTTACTAAAAATTACATTTGAACCAAAACCTCCGATACCATCACTCAAAACAATTTCTGGATCTACAATCAATACTCCTTGTAAATCATAAATCTCATTATTTGGATCAATCTCACTATAACTACTGCCACTAAATATAGTGTATTGAGCTGCCTCAAAATGGACACCCCAGGCACTATCTTTAGCTGAAGCTATGGCTAACTGCTGTGTTTTAACAATCGCGCTTCTTAGTTCACCAACTTGATTAGTTAAAAATACATGTTCCTGCCATTTACGATGAGTAGCAAAACTTAAAGAAGAAACCATGGCTAAAATAGCAATGGCAACTAATAATTCAATCATGGTCACTCCCTGTTGATCTTTCATATAAGTGCTTTAAGCAAAACTATTGGTTAATTCATACATTGGACCAATGATGGAAACTGCAATAAATCCTACAGCAATACCAACTAACACTAATAATATTGGTTCAATAATAGTAGATAGGTTAGCTAAAATATTATTTACGCGTTCTTCATAAAATTCAGATATCTTAGTTAAAATATCATCTAATTTACCTGTCTGCTCACCAATCTCGCACAATTGAATAGTTAAAGAGGGAAATAAATCTGGCCGTTTATCCATTGTTTTGGCTAAAGATATACCCTTTTCTAGCTCCAGAGCCATTTCTTGAATATGTTGACGATAGTAAAGATTATTTAAAGTTTTGGCTACTATGTTTAAGGATTTAACAATCGACAAACCAGAAGCCAATAAAGCTTGTAAATTGCTAGAAAAACGAGTCAAAGATAATTCTCTAATAATTTTGCCGACCAAAGGAATTTTTAGTAATAAACGATGTAACCACAGTTTTGGTTTAGACAATTTAAAAATAAAATATATAACAATAAACAAACCAACTGCCCCAGCTAAAATATACCAACCATAGAGCGACAAAACACTAATGATAGTCTGTACCGCTATAAGTACTATTGGCAAATTAACATTTGCTCCTTCAAAAATACTAATCAATTGCGGAAAAACAAAAAAAGATAAAAAAAGACTGACACCTATTAAAGCTATCAATACAATACTAGGATACATTAGAGCGCCAAAAACTTTGCTTTTTAATTTTTTCTGCGCTTTTAAAATATGAGCCAAATTATCCAGGGTTTCATCCAACATACCAACATTTTCTCCCACTTCAACTGTGGCAATAATCATTTCCGTAAATACCTTTGGGTATTCCTTCATGCCAGAAGATAATAATTGACCATTCTCTACCTTAACCTTGAGACTTAAAATAATTTCTTTGAGATATTTATTTTTAGTTTCTTTTTCTAGTGTTTGCAAAGCTGGCGCCAAAGACAAACTAGCTTTTAACATAGTAGCTAGATTATCCAAAAATAACATTCTAGCCGTTAAACTTACTCGTTTCAATTGAAAGGCTCCTGTAAACTTTTTTCTTTTTTTAGGAGTATGTTTAGTAATAACCTTCTTTTTTGGCTCAACTTGACCAAGCTTACTTTTTACCAAATCATTAGTATCATCAATTGGTTGATGTTTTTTATTTAAATATTTCATATTTATTTTATATTAGACCTGCTACGTGATAATTTTCTACTATTCACGTCTAATGCGTAAAACTTCTTCAATGGTAGTAATCCCTCGCAAAGTTTTTTGTAATCCATCTTCAAAAATAGTAATCATCCCGTCTTTTAGTGCTTGTTCCTGAAGATCATTGGAAGAAGCATTACGAATAATGCATTTTTGAACTGCCGATGTATTTTCTAAAATCTCCAACACACTAATTCTCTTAGAATAACCAGATTGATTACAATATTTACAACCCTTACCACGATAAAAGGTCAGCTCTTCAAATGTTTTAAATTCATTTTCAATTAATTTTAATTCTTTGAATCGTTGCAACATGTCATTTAAGTCAAACTCTTTACTCAAACTTACAAGCTCTTCTTTAGATAAATGATAACTCTCTATACATTTTAAACAAATTTTACGAACCAAACGTTGAGCAATAACAATGTTTAAAGTTGAAGCTAATAAAAACGACTCCACTCCCATGTCTAATACCCGCGGTGGTGCACCAACAGCATTGTTAGTGTGCAAAGTGGAAAGTACTAAATGCCCAGTTAAGCCAGCTCGTACGGCGATCTTAGCAGTTTCATTATCGCGAATCTCCCCAATCATAATCACATCCGGATCCTGCCGTAAAAGTGCTCGCAAACCAGTAGCAAAAGTATAACCAGCTTTTGGATTAATTTGTGTTTGATTAATTCGATGAACACCATACTCAATCGGATCTTCAATGGTGCAAATATTCACTCCCTCAGTATTTAACATATTTAAAATTGAATACAAAGTAGTAGTTTTACCAGAACCAGTTGGTCCAACCACTAAAATCATACCAAAGGGTTTTTTGACTTGGCGATGCATAACTTGAATATTCTTATCAGAAAAACCAATATCTTCCAAACTAATATTTTGAGCTTCATCTGTCATTAAACGCATTACTACTTTTTCACCATAAAAGGCCGGAATTATTGATACCCGCACCGACTCTTCGTGACTTTCTATAAAAAAAGAAAACCGACCATCCTGAGGAACACGATGTTCGTCTATTTTTAAGTTAGCCAAAATTTTAATTCTAGCAATTAAAGCGTTCTGAATAGCTGCTGGTAATTCTACCTTGTCGTGTAATTCTCCATCTATTCGAAATCGTACTACTACTGCATCTGGTAAAGCTTCAATATGAATATCTGAAGCCTGATCAAAAATAGCATACTCTAAAATGGCATCCACTATTTTAATAACCGGTATCTCTACCTTTTTTAAACTCTTGCCAGAAACAATTTGTTTACTAATGATCTGCGATAATTCCTCTTTTATATTTTTTTCATACAAACGAGCTGCAAAAAAGAAATTTTTCTCACTGGTAAGGTGTGGTAATGTCTTTTTTCCTAAAACGCTCTCTACTAAGGCCAATTTTTGTTTATCTAAGGGATCCACAAAGGCTACTCTAATCATATCTCCTTCAACGGCAAAAGGAATGGCTTGGGCTGCTTTGGCTGTTTTTTTATCTAACTTAGCTAAAACTTCTGGTTCTAATTTTCTTTTACGTAAATTAACATAAGGTACGTTAATCTTATCGCTAACTAACTCATATAAATATCTTTCATCAAAAAAACCGCGTTCGACTAAAACTTCTTCAATTTTACGCCGCCTACGATGAGCATTTTTATCAGCTTTCTGCCAATCATCTTCTGTGACTGACTTTGCTGCTAACAAAAACTTTTTTAATTCTTCTTGTGAAATAGGAAGTGATGAAGCCATAAAAAAAGTATAATTTAATAACTAAATTATACCATAAAAGACTCTTTATTGTGAAACAAAAATTAACTACCAATCTTTCAACCTAAATGTTAGGTCATCTAATACTCTAGTGTACCAATACCTCACAGGTATAGTAATAACATCTCTCCATTTAAAGCCTAGAGATAAAAATGTATTAGAATCTTTGATCCAATATTCTATATTATCTTCAATATAAAATATCTCCGGATAATGTCCATGTTTTAATACTTGCCCAGAAGAATGTACGTCTGATGAGCTTATTGGCTCGCCTAATAAATAATAATCAAAATCTATAGCTGGCAAATGAATAATTTTATTAAAATTATAGCCAAATTCTTTAAATACAACAGCGCTATCAATCCATCTTAAAACTTTAGTGGGTTTAATAACATAAACTTTTTGATCATCTTGAAATTTCACTAAATTACCCGGCTTAACTGTTAATCTACCTTGGTAGGGATAATCATTATTTAAAGTAACCTGATCCACTATCTCTATATTTGTAAAATCTGCAAACCAAGAAAGATAGGTCTGAACATTAGGGATGTAATAACGTTTATCCTGTTCAGTAATGTAATAAATACGAGGATCATTGTCTGACTTTATTAAGCTGCCTTGTAAATTAATAATATCAACTAGGGTAGTAATTGGTTCGTCTCCTCCTATGTCTTCATCTTGGCAAGTACTAGAACAACCATCGCCACCATCATCATTACCATCGTCGCATTGCTCACCATCTTCAATGATAGAATTACCACAGACAGGCTCATCTACTTCATCCTGGCAAATACTAGAACAACCATCACCATTGTCATTATTACCATCGTCGCATTCTTCACCTGATTCTGCAACTCCATTGCCACAAATAGGAGCTGAAGCAAATTCAAAACGACCAATATCTGGAGCATAACCTTGATAATTTTCATTTAACCCACTAATAACTAGGCCCGCATCGATGGCCGGACTATTGCTTTGCAAATTAAAATCTTCTGTGCCAAAATTTACAAATTCCGGGTCATCGATCAAAGAGCCTATTTCTTGCTCAGATGCTTGTTTAAATTCTATTAAATCATCATAAACGACATTTAAATATTTAAAAGTAATGCCGTCAGCATTTGGAGCATAAAAAAGATTATTACTATAGGTATTTAAGCTATGATCAACGCTAGATTGTAAATTTTCCATTTCAATGTCCTGACCAGCCTTGGTGCTATAAAAAATATTATTAGCTATAATATTACCAGTCACGTTACTTAGGTCTTCATTGGGGTAAGCTGCAAATACTGAATACCCTCTGGCAAAATCTCCAATAAAAATATTATTAGCTATGATATTATCACGAGCATAGCCTAAGGTTGCCCAAGCAGGGCCATCAAAATTTTCTAACAATAATGCCGTGCTATTATAATCACCAAAATCATCATGAATATTAACAAAAGTATTATTCCAGGCCTTATTTCTATCACCAGCATCAATATGGAAAGCTCGACTATTAGCAGAGCTAATATAGTTATTATATGTATTCGAGTCATCTGTATCAGAAATCCATATACCACAAACAAAAGAAAGTGTAGTAGGATTATTGAGCCACGAAGAATCTTCTATATAATTATCATAAACATTCACATGATGATTGCGGTGAGTTAACCGGCCTTCTAATAAAATACTGTTACCACCGGCATGCAAAATTGTATTATCATGTACATCAGTATAAGAGGCAGTATGAATTGATATAGTAGAAGATAATTTGTGTAAACCATTATAATCCAAATAGTTATTATCTATTTCAGCATTCTTAAGATATGTAACGCCAGCGCCAACTCCACCATTATAAATTAACCGATTATTACTTATCCGTATCTTAGCTGATAGATAATCACTATCACCCGTATCATAACCACGAGCATAGATGCCAGAAGCGATATTGTATTCTACACGAGAATTCAAAATATCTATATTATAAACATAATCACTAAGATAAACGCCCTTGTTCCTATTATGATGCACATAAAAATTATCAAATGAAATATCTGTTGGGCCACGATCTAAATAATCATTGCCCCCCTCATAATCACCATGCAAATAAACACCATAATATCCATGACGCATTTCTAAATCTTTAAAATCTAAATAATGAGCCTCTTCTTCTAATCTAAATATATATGAACGAGCGCCGACTTCTATTAAGTATCCATCCGGATGACCCCCACCTAAAGTCATCATATATAATTCTTTAGTCTCGTCATCTACATCATAATAATACTCCCCTGGATGATCTAAAAGTTTAATGTTATTAATCAAATGATAGGGGCTATTGACTAAAGGCTGACGATATTGAAAACCATCATTATCACCTGGCAATAATAATTGATTATATTCAGAATCTGCATAAAAAATAGCCACATGTGTATCTCGGTCATAAGATTCGATCTTAGCTTTGACGTGCCAATCTAGCTCGGTCATAATTTCCATCCAAGAATCAATTATCTGTTCATCTAATAATTGATTTAAAGCTGGATCAATAAGATGATACCTGGTCAATTCTTGGGCTATTAAAGTGTCGTCAACATCTTCGGGAAAACGAGCTATATGCAAAGGCTGATCATCTTCCCAAGCACCGGGTCGATTAGCTTCTTCTGAAGTTAAACTAGTCTTGTATATATCATCACTTGCAAGTACCCAGGCATCTTTAGCGCTGGCTCCAGAAAAAATTACTCTTTCATCATTATAACCAGAAATAGTATTGCGACGATTCTCAATACCACTAGGCCAATGAAGATCATAAATGTATTCACGATACATGCCAGCACGAATATAAATCATGTGACCGCCAGTAGCAATCGTACCAATGTCCTGTAAATGTTTAATTTCCTGCAAAGCCTGGCTAGCAGTCGACCAGGCACTATAACCAGTCTTAATATTAGTCGAACAACTATGTGTAGTGGGGAGATAATTATCATTTAAACAATTTTCAGTTAATTGTTGATCAATAAAAAAGGTCAACGGAACTTGAGCAGCTTTCGTTAATAAAATAGAAGTTAAAGCAGCAGCAATAAAAATTGTTGCTGTACCCCATAATAGTAAATTCTTCCAGTCCAATTTAATCATTCTTTTCATCTTTTTTCTCTCCTATATAAATCGGAATCGTAAAATAAAATTGACTACCAACATGCTCAATACTATCGACAAATATTTCACCGCCCATTAGCTCTACTAATTGTTTGGTAATCCATAAACCTAAGCCCGTACCAACGATACCCTTAGTATCATCAGTTTGCACACGATAAAATTTGTTAAATAAATTTGTTCGTGCTGGCGCAGAAATACCAAGTCCCGAATCTTTGACTGTAATACGAACAAATTTTTTATCTTGCTGAGAAGCTGCCATTTCAATCTCGCCCTTCTTGGTATATTTTACCGCATTGCCCATCAGATTAATTATTATTTGTCTTAATTTATCTTGGTCAGCAGAAACAGCTGGCAAATCTTCAGCAATATTTATTTTTAAAGACAATTTCTTTTCCTGAACTCGTAAGGCAAATTCATCACCAACTGAATTTAACATTTCCTTGGCATCAACTTTAATAGTAGACACCTCTAAACGCTTTTGTTCAATTCGAGATACATTTAATAAATCTTCTACTAAGCTTGCCAAACGATTAGTAGAGGCTTCCATAATTTTCAAATTTTTTTGACCGGCTTCACTAAGTTGACCAAAATCCCCCTCCAACATCATAGATAAAAATCCTCTAATAGTGGTAATCGGGGTTCTTAATTCATGTGAAGCCATAGAGATAAACTCATCTTTCATCTTATCTACTTCTTTCAACTTTTTGAATAAAACTGCATATTCAAAAATTCTAGTATTAGCGGCTAATAATAAAATAACTATCAAAACTGTAATCGCCAAAATCAAATAAGACTTGGTTAATGTTTGTTGTACTAAATCATCCATCACACCAAGCGACATATCCAAACGTAACAAGGCCTGTTTCTCATCGTTACTATCTTGCAATGGCATTACTACCTGCCAAAAACGATCAACTTCATCAATGAATTGATCTTCGTTATAAACCATGCTAGCTATTGCCTTGCCTTGATGCCAAGCAATGACGTTGTTTAGATCCTCATTAAGCTCTCCGATGTTAACTGTATCCAAACTAGCTGCTATTATAAAATTTTCTCCCTCAGGATACAAAATATCAAAACGAGCCAAATCACCAGTAGCATTACCAATGCTTTCAACTTTGGCTTGTAATTCTTCTAATGAAACTTCACTTTCAGCAAACCAAGCACTGAACACCTGTCCAATAGTCAAAGCTTGCCTTTGTAATCCTACGTCAATATTATTTTTAAAAGATTTAACAGATGAAACGGTGTTAAAAATAATAGTCAGAGGAATTAAGATAATCAAAACCACCGCATAAATAACCTGGTAATTACGTTGTAAAAATATTTTTGATTTACGAGACATATATTATAACTCCTCTACTTTATTCATCTTGAGCGTCAGCCGAAAGATCATCCTTAGCTCGATGAATAAAAACTATAACTCCCAAGGACACTAAGATTAAAGCAGCACCTCCTAATAAATAATACAAAACCATATTATCCACTCTATCTGTTACTGGTTTATTAGTAAAATAATCACCTGCTGAAACGGCTTGAGCGGAACTAACAAAAAATGATAAAGGATTAGATTGTTTAATAATTTTACCAGTATCATCATTAACGGTGACATAGGCTTGATGTTGACCATCTACTAAATTTTCATCCAAAGTATATGACCAATTACCATTGGCATCTACTTGAGTGGTCAAAACTAAAGGTAAATCACTATAAAGATAAATTAATATCCAAGCATTAGCATCTGCTTGGCCACTTAAAACAATTTTTTCCTCTTCTTTATTATTAACTACTTCATAAACTTCAAAATCTTCAGTCAATTTATCAGTGTTTGATTTTGGCTGCTCTAAACCTGTGGCACTTAAAATAATTTTATCTAAATTTGTTCGCTCTACTAATAACTCTCCTTCTCCTAATGGATTATAATTATTATTTATTTCTTGACCATCTAGATAACCATCACTATCTGTGTCTGGATTTAAAATATCAGTACCGTAATAATTTTCTAAATCATCTGGCAAGCCATCACTATCTGTGTCTATCACTAGAACGGCTGGTGATATCATTTCTAATTTTTGCTCACTAACCAAAGTGATGCTTTCTTCTGAAGAAACAATTAAAACCTTAACATCTTCTTTTAATGGCATTGCATTCATAACATCTAAAGCCACTAATTGATCCATCACATCCTGAGCAGACACTGTCTGACCAATTATCGGATCAATAATCTCGTTGATCGCTTGTTTTTGTTTTTGTTTAACAACTAAACGATTTAAATACGTCTCTTGCAAAATTTGTTGACATAAATTTACCGAAGATAAATTACAAGCTACGTCAGATGCATATTTTTCTAACAGATAATCCTGACAAGCTTGCACATCAATAATTTGTTCTACCTGACACTCCAAATCAACATAAGTACGATTAAGGTAATCCTCACAAGCTATTGGATCATAAATATCTTCAGCTAAACATAAAGGGTCGATGTCTCCGCTCGACACAGCTAACCAACGCACACAATTATCAATATCCTCAATGCCATTATCTAAACAAAGTTGACTAATATCTTCATCATCCATTGGCTCTATTTGACTAGCCTCTTCTATATGTACACACTGATTATCCATACAAGCACAAGATCCGGTAGGAATAGCAGCACAATCATTTTCTGGTAAATAATTTTGATTATAACATCCAGCGCATAAATTAACGCAATCAATATCTGTCTGACATACAAAAGGATCTACTACTTCATTTTCTGCTGGTTCACTAGGAGTATTATCATCACTTTCTTCCTCTTCTGCTGGCGGTTCATCGCTTTCTTCCTCTTCTGCTGGTTCACTAGGAGTATTATCATCGCTTTCTTCCTCTTCTGCTGGTTCACTAGGAGTATTATCATCGCTTTCTTCCTCTTCTGCTGGCGGTTCATCGCTTTCTTCATTTTCTTCTGGTGGATCTGGTTGCTGATAAATAACTCGATTAAGCTCTAAATTAAAAACTTCTTCGGCAATTTCATCATTAGCGTCAGTAGCAACGACAGTCAAAAGATACTGACCATTAATAAAAGTATCGTCCATAGCTACTAATTGACTCCAATATTGTCCATTTGTATAAACCAAAACAAATTCTTGCCCAATAGAAGGATCGTCAGCCTTGGTAAAAAGAAAACCTAAATTAGTTGCTAAGAAATTATTGGTCAATTCTACTACAAACTCATCAGTTTCTATAGAGCTTCCAACCGGCTGTTGTAAAGCGATGGTATAGTCAACTGGATCGGTAACAAGACCAAAATTATTCTCATCCTCTTCGTCTTCTTCATCTTCCTCTATTGTATTTTGGATAGTAAAAACTATCGGCTCAGTAGCTAAATTATTTAATTCAAAAACTATATAATACTCGCCATCTGGATAAACATTAGTATCTCCTAAATTACCTTGATAAATTAAAGAATTGTCATTATTAGCGAGTAACTCATAATTTTCAATCAATTGACCATCGGTCAAACTATATAAATTAGCAATAATATTTATTGGATCGCTCGGAACTCGATTCAATCTCACTTCCAATACTCCATCTGTGCCGCTAATCACATCTTGTGGATTAGGATGAACTATTTCTTCAATTGCCAATGGAATCACTTGTGGTTCAACATCTTCCTGGTTATTAATAATCACATTAATATCTGCCAAATCAATCATGGTGCCTGACCTTTCTTCGAAAATAAGTAATTGTGCTGGAGCATTACTAGCTAGAGTGGTATCTATAAACAAATGATATTGATAAGTGCCTCCGAATGACTCAAAATATTGTTGATCAAGTTCTTCACTGTCTTGTATTAAGCTGGCACCAACCATGCCGATAAACGTATCTTCAGCGGAAATTATAACTTCGTATTCTTGTCCGCTAATCTCCTCATTAGCAACAGGTGATATTATATTAATCTCTAAATTATTTAAAGGTTGAATAATGTCTTCTTCTAAAACAATCTCATAATCATTAGAAGTAGCAAATTCAATCATATTTCCCTGACTATCGTAGGCTGAGGCTGAGGCTGATAAGTAATATATGCCCGACATTAAGTCTATTGTGTCCCAAAGACTATCAGCTACCCAAATATTATCGTTTTCTAAAATGGCCTGGAATTCCAAATCTACTAAGTTATCACTATCACGAATAATAAAATGTACCGTATTAAAATCATAATCATTGCTAATATTTGCTTGAATCAATACTTGCTCACCAATAGTAAAGCTGTCACTAGATAAAATAAACTGAATCTGTAATTGATTAACATTGGTAAATGCTGCTCTAGTACTAACAAAAAGCGCACCTTGTAATAAAACTAAAGCCACAATAAAAACTTTAGTTAACCAATGATTTATTTGCTCAATTTTCATAGAAAAAATATTATTTTGTGACTAAATTATACCATAAATCAACATAAAATAAAAAACAGCCCCAAGGCTATTTTCTCTTAATAAATTTTATTATTTTAACTACGCTGCTTCACAAGCACACAAGATAAGAAAGTCAGCGTAATTATAACCGCCACAATAATAGACTGGATTAGCTGTATCTGTATAACAATACTCAAATCCATATGCTGGATTTAATATACTTGGCGAATAAACCTGAGATGACACATCACAACCATCTGAACAACCTATCCCCATAGCTGCATGCAAACTACAATCACCTTTTGATGCATAGGTTACTCCTGATACACAGGTCAATCCATTGCCTGCGCAAACATCATCGCAATCATCGAGAAGATTATCAGACAAATACCAACAATAATCTTCAAATTCTGTACCACCACATGCTGGCGCAGCCGCTTCAGTAGTGTCTACTATTCTTGGGTTATAAGTGATAGCCTCATCTTCATAATTACAAGAACCCAAAATAACCTGACCATTAACATTTTGAATATAATATCCAGTATCAGCTGTATTTGTTTTATCTGGGTCTACTGGTAGAGTAGCTAAATAATTATCCAAAAAATCTGTTGTCGTATCAATAATCAAACAATCTTCTGTGTCACCAGCACAAGTCAAACTAATAGCTGAGTTACACAACACTTTCTTACTAGTAGTGATATCTCCTGTAATTGGAATATCTCCCTTATTATCTAACATGTATTCTTTCATAGCCTGAGCTAATAACATTACATCCTGATCTCTGGTTTTATCTTTAGCGGTATTTATCCGACTAGCTGGATCAACTGCTACGTAAATAGACATAAATAAAATTAATATCACCCCGATAGTCATAATCATGCCAATTAAATTCATACCATCTTGTTTCATGTTTGTATTATAACCTGATTTAACAAAATAAAAAACCCCACTCTAATGATGAGTGGGGTTAAAATAGTCGCGCGATTATGGAGAAGCTTTATTAGTAATAACTTCTTTTTGTCGATTTATTATTGTTAAACTATTTTTGGACTGTTTAATCAAATCATGATCGGGTTCAATCATTAATTGATGTTCTGTTTTGACAGCAAGTTCATTTTGTTTCTTGCGGCCAAATATATTAAAAATAGACATAATTTATTTAACAATTTAATGATTACACGTATACAGTATAAGCTGACCAGTTTAAAATTAATAAAATGGGCAACAAAACTGTAAAAATATTATTCAATTGTAAAGTTTGCATATATTTCATATTAAGCTGTAAAAATTGCCGTTTCTAATAGAAATAGAGCAAGTAAAAGCCACGCTTCATGACTTTCAAGATGTGGGTAGGCTTTACGACTAACTAACTTAAATGATTTTACACATTTCTTGCATTTCATATTTTTGTTTTTATTTTTATAAAATCAATGAATAACTAAATGATTATTCCTAAAATCAAATATTTGCAGCTGAAGACATTAAGAGCATAAAAGATAAGATGCTACATAATGTTACTACCGCCCAGTAGTCTCCACTACGCAGTTTTTTATCGCGCGCACTAGATGCTAATTGAAAAGAAAATGTTTTGGACATAATAATTTAATAGTTAATAAATTTTAGTTCGTGGCTAAAATAAAAAAGTTGATCCCTACGCAAAATGCGCAGTCTTGCCAACTTTCTATAATCATCATAACACGTAAAATCCATTTTGTCAATGTGCTTATTACGAGTTTCTATCTAATGTTAGCTAAAAAGAAACAAAAATCATCTAAGCTTTGACATATATATATATATAAACTATACTTTAGTCAAGTAAAGTAAAACTTTATGCTAAAACCCAGACAATCTTCTTGCCAGAATTTATATCAGGCATTACTAAGTATGCGAACACCAGAGGAAATATCTCGCTTTTGCCGAGATCTATTAAGTAAGTATGAAATTGATGAACTTAGTCGTCGTTGGCAAGTTGCTTGTATGTTAGCCAAAAAAATACCTTACACTGAAATTGAGCGTGAAACCGGCCTGTCTTCAGCTACTATTGCTAAAATTTCTCATTGGTTAAAAAGAGGCCTAGGTGGCTACAAGTTAGCGATTAAAAGATTAAAAGATAAAAATTATTAATAAAAATTATATGCAAAAATATACAACACCAGACTTGCCTTATGCTCATGATGCTTTAGAACCATATATCGATCAGACAACTATGGAAATTCATCATGGTAAACATCATGTCGGCTATACTACAAAATTAAATACTGCCGTAGAATCACATCCTGAGTTATTCTCTAAAACTCCTGAAGAATTATTAGCTGATCTAGATAATCTACCTGAAGATATTAGACTCGCTGTGAGAAATAATGGCGGCGGTCATGTCCATCATAATTTTTTCTGGGAAATAATGCGCCCAGCACAAGAAAATAATGTAGCTATTGGTAATTTAGCTAAGGCTATTGATGAAACCTTTGGTTCTTTTGCTAAATTTAAAGAAGAACTAACTCAAGCTGCTCTGACTGTATTTGGTTCTGGCTGGGCTTGGTTGCTAATAGAAGATAATAAGCTTAAAATAACCAAAACAGCTAATCAGGATAGCCCTTATTCACTAGGACAGTCCCCTGTTTTATGTATTGATGTCTGGGAACATGCCTATTATCTAAAATATAAAAATGTCCGCCCAGATTATATTGAAAACTTTTGGCAGATTATTAATTGGGATAAAACTGAAGAATTATATAATAAATAAATTAAAAAATAATAATTAAAAAAACATATGGAAGAAAAAAATATAACTAAATGTTGTGACGATAATTGCTGCTGCAATTGCACACCAACTATTGGCGCAGGGGCTCCAAAATTTGAAGCTGAAGCTTATCATGAAGATCAAATCAAAAAAATATCTTTAGAAGATTACAAAGGTAAATGGGTAATTGTATTATTTTATCCAGCTGACTTTACTTTTGTTTGCCCAACAGAACTTGGTGATGTAGCTGATCATTATGAGGAAATTCAAAAATTAAATACTGAAGTATTATCTGTAAGCACTGATACAGTTTTTGTTCATAAAGCTTGGCATGAAGAGTCAGATACTATTAAAAAAATTAAATTTCCAATGGTAGCTGATCCAACTGGCAAAATTACTCGTTCATTTGGTGTGATGATTGAAGAAGAGGGTCTAGCTTTACGCGGTACCTTTATTATCGATCCTGAAGGAAACTTAAAAACCATTGAAGTGCATGATAATGGCATTGGACGTTCTAGTAAAGAGCTATTGCGCAAATTACAAGCTGCTCAATTTGTCCATAAATTTGGCGATCAAGTTTGTCCAGCCAATTGGGAGCCTGGTAAAGACACTTTAAAACCAGGCTTAGACTTGGTAGGTAAAATATAAATTTAATCTTCTTAGAAACCTCGTCTTTCGACTTTGCTCAAGACGGGGTTTTTATATTTGACTAAAATAAGATACTTTGACAAAAACAATGTTCTACGCTAATTTAAAAGAAAGTAAGCTCTTTTGAAATATCAAATGGAGGATAATAAAATGAGACACCCTCGCAAAAAAGGCCGTAGGTCTACACCAAGTTTAACTAAGTTCCGCTGGAAAATGTTTGTAGCTATAAACAAGCTCAACATTCCATTCGCAGACCAAGAAGCAGAAAGAGCTAAATTAAGAGAACTTGGATCGCTCTATAGGCTCCCTCAAGTAGCTAAGCCGAAACAGGCTCAAGAAAGACCACGTCCACTAATCAATGACTGGTGGTAAGCAAGGAGGAATTATGTCAAATCGCATGCCCTAGTGGAAAGTATTTGCCCTCCTTATTGGCTCTGTCCTCGTAGTAGTATTTGCCCTCATCATTCAATTTGTGCTCACTCTGCCATTGATACTATTCTTTGGCTGGACACTACATGTCATGTTCAGCTATGGCACCGAAACCCGTATCGCTTCCAAGTGATAACGGGTTTTTTATTTTCTTAAAACTGGTATTTAAGCTATAATAAAAGTATTAAACAATCCTCTAAAGACGCCTGTCCGGTAGGCAGGGAGTAAACAAAATAAAAATGGCAAAAATAAAATTAACTAGTTTTGGTGCGCACGAAGAAGTAACTGGCTCTTGCCACTTACTAGAGATTGATAACTTTAGATTATTGATAGACTGCGGTTTATTTCAAGGTGACTGGAATAATTATTTAAAAAACTGGGAACCACTAGGTTTTAATCCAAAAACTATTGATGCTGTTATCTTAACCCATGCCCATCTAGATCATTGTGGTCGCTTGCCACTGCTAGTCCAAAAAGGATTTAAAGGCAAGGTTTACACCACCAATGCTACTATGCAAATAGTGCAAATAATCTTAGCAGATAATCAAAGAATTTTGGCTCACAAAGCTAAAAAAAATAACCTGCCAACTATTTATTCAGATGATGATGTAGTCAAATTAAATAAACGTTGGGAAACAGTATCTTATTACCAAAAAATAAAATTAGCTGACGATATTTCTTTTACCCTGCACAATGCTGGCCATATTTTGGGCTCAGGCATCATAGAAATAAAAGTGGCTGACTCGCCTCGATCCAGTGGAGCGGGCAAAACCATTGTCTTCTCTGGAGACTTAGGTGCCTGCGATATGCCTTTGGTTAAAAATGTAGATTATTTAAATCAAGCTGACTTTGTGATCATGGAAGGAACCTATGGCGACCGTGAACATGAAATGACCGCTGACCGTGAAAAAAAATTATTGGAAGCTGTCCAAAAAGTTACGCTTAATAATTCTGTTTTATTAATCTCTATTTTCGCAATAGAAAGAACTCAAAATATTCTCAAAGTCTTAAACGACTATTATGAAAATCATTTAGATTTCCGTACCCCCGTATTTTTGGATAGCCCGATGGCAGCTAGAGCGACAAAAGTATATAAACAGCATTTATCATTGCTTAATCAAGATGCCCAAGACGATTTAAAACGTGATCGAGATATTTTTGATTTTCCTCACTTGAAAGTAACTACTGATATCAGAGATTCAAAAAGCATCAATCACCTCCGTCCTCCTAAAATTATTATGGCTGGATCTGGGATGGCTGAAGGTGGCCGTTTGATCCATCATTTGGCTCGTTATATATCTGATGAACGTAACCAAGTTTTATTTATGGGTTACCAGGTACCTGGTACACTGGGTCATAAATTGACTCATGGCGCTTTTGATTTTGACTACTACGATAAACATATCAAAATAAAAGCCGCTGTCGATAAAATAGATGGCTTTTCCGCTCATGCAGATAAATCAGATCTATTAAAATGGGCCAATAGTTTTACTCCTAAAGCTAAAATATTTTTAGTACACGGTAATAAGGAATCCTTAGAAGCTCTCGAAACCACGCTTAAAACAGAATTTGACAAAAATGTCGAAATAATAAAGAATGAACCTATTGTTCTTTGCAAGTAGTCATAACACCGGAGGAAACACCATGCCTGCTGAAACACCCCTCACCATACATCTGGTGACTGACAACAAAATCCGAGATTTAGAAACAAAAATCCGACAAAAGCTAACCCATGCTGGCTATACATTTGTTACAGCTAAAGATGATCCAACTATTACCATAATTATCAGCTTTGATGCTGATAACCAAGAAACAGTAGTTTGGATACGTCGAATAATTGAAGACTTAATATTTGGCGGCTACATTATCTTGATCCATAATGATCTTCGAAAACAACACCCCGACCTTTTCAATACTACTGATTTACCAGAAGATCACCATGCCAAAGATTTAGTCAAAGCATTTGATCAAGACCGCGATATAATTCCTATGCTTAATAGCATACTGCAATTTATCGATAGTAATGACTAGCTTCTGCCAAAAAAATAATATCCCCGTCCGCGTTTAGCGAGATGGGGATTTTTCGCAGAAACAAATAAAGCGTCTTATCTCTTATTTAATGGGTTTTCAATCTCTTCTTCCACCTTTTCTTCTTTATCTTGAGCTAAATTGGGATATTTTTCAGGATCCAAACCGCCAACATACAAAACAGGATCTATCAAGTCCTTAGCATTCACCTTTTTTTGAGGCATTGACCTCTTTTTCTTAGCTGGTTTAGATTTTTTAAAATTGAAAGCTGTCATAAATCTATTATTACACTGAATTTATCGAATGTTATGCTGAGCCTGTCGAAGTATTATGCTCAAAATATAGCATCGGAAAGGCTAATTGGCAAGAGATTGGCTAAGTTATGCACCTGAGTTGATATTTTTAATAAAACCATTTATAATAATAAAGCTGTCGGTACAGCTAAAAACAAAAATAAAACTAAAAATTTGCGACCACTATATATTGTGTGCTATAATGATTTCAGCCACTAGATGTAGTGTTGTGAGCCCTAAAATCAGCCTACAAACAAACATATTTGGGCTTTTTATTTTCTCTACAAATCATACAATTTAATATAAATTAAAAAAATAAAAACCTATGCTACCTAAGATCACCAAACGTAATGGCCAAACAGAAAATTTTGACCAACAAAAAATTACTAGCTCCCTACAACAAGCCATAAAGTCCTCTGCTTTAAGTAATAATCCAGTGGCTCAAAATTTTACTGATCAAGTTGTTAGTTATTTAGATAATAACCACACTCAAGAGACCTTAACTTCTGATGATGTTCGTAGTGCGGTTAATATTATTTTACTAGACAATGATTTGCCTCAGGTAGCCAAAACATATTTTAAAACTCGAGATAAAAAACTTAGTAATCCCGATATTACTGACCAAAGCGTCAAGCAAATTAAAAAAAGAGATGGCACAATTGCTAATTTTGATACCACCAAAGTGGCAACTGCTATTCAGAAAGCCGGATTAGCAACTGGAGAATTTGATGCCTCTGAAGCACAAAAATTATCTGACATCGTACTAGGTGTTTTGGACCATAAATTTGATGGCCATACTGTTCCTAGTGTAGAAGAAATACAAGATGTGATTGAAATTATTTTAATTCAATCCAATTGGGCTAAAACTGCTAAAGCTTTTATCCTCTATCGTGAACAACGTAAAAAAATCCGTCTAGAGCATGGCAAGGAAACTGCCTGCCAAGAAGTACTAGACTTGGAAGAAAAAAATATATATTTGAGCAAACAAGCTCAACACGTTTTAAATAATTCGACTAATTTTGATGAATTGGGTCGGATTATTTTTATTGACAGATATTCTATAAAATCAAAAAGAGATGAAATGGAACGTGGTGATTTAGTAGTAGTTATTTCTCAAGAAGATAGAAAATACCCTAAAAAAGACCTGGGCATCATTAAAGAAATGAGCAAAGGTGGAAAAATTCTACTTCATGTGCTGACTGGAGTCTTTGCTGATGAGGAAAATAATTTTGAGCTGGAATTAGATGCTACTCGTTGCGATAAACCAATAGAATCAATCAATGATGCTCATCGTCGCATCGCTAAAGCTGTCGCTTCAGTAGAAAAAACAGAAGAAAAAAAACAAGAAGCTTTTGAAACTTTCTTTGAAGCTTTACACCAAAAACATATCCAACCAGCCGGACGAATCATGACCGGTGCTAATGTTGACCAACACGGACAATACACCTCTAACCTTACTTTGTTCAATTGTTATGTTGTACCAAGTCCTTTGGATTCTCGTAAATCAATTATCCGTGAAACCTTGTTTCAAATGGTAGAAATCATGTCTCGTGGTGGTGGCGTTGGCATGTCATTGAGTGCTTTGCGTCCTCGTTATGCTTATGTTCGAGGAGTACACGGTAAATCTTCAGGATCTGTTTCTTGGGGCGGACTATTTTCACATACCACAGGCTTAATAGAGCAGGGCGGCTCCCGCCGGGGGGCTTTAATGCTAATGCAATGGGATTGGCATCCAGATGTCATCGAATTTATTGAAGCTAAAACAAAAGATGGTCAAATAGAAAATGCTAATATCTCCGTCATGGTTTCAGATAAATTTATGGAGGCCGTCAAAAATGATGGCAATTGGAATTTAGAATTTCCAGACTATGAAAACCCAACTTTTGCCGAAACTTATGACAAACTATGGGATGGTAACTTGCATGCTTGGAAAGAAGCTGGTTATCCAACTAAAATATATAAAACTGTTCGCGCTCGTGATCTTTGGAATAAGATTATTGCCTCAGCTCATGCTTCTGCTGAACCGGGCATAGTATTCATGGAACGATATAATAAATTATCTAATTCATATTATTATAATACAATCATTTCTACCAACCCCTGTGGTGAACAAGGCTTACCCGGCTGGGGTGTTTGTAATTTAGGACACTTATACCTAGCATCTTTTGCTGAACAAAAAGGTGAAGATGAACAAGGACCAATTTACCAAGTGGATTGGGAGGCTTTGAAAAAAACAGCTCGCACTTTGACTCATTTCTTAGATAATGTGACTGATCTAACTCCATATTATTTCAAAGAAAATGAAGACAACCAAAAGGCAGAGCGTCGCATTGGCGGAGGCACACTTGGCCTAGGAGAATTATTGATCAAATTACGAATGCGTTATGGTTCTGATGAATCATTAGAATTTATAGATAAACTATATAGCACTATTACTACTGAAATGTATCGCTCCTCAACAGAACTTGCCAAAGAAAAAGGATCATTCCCTAAATTTGATGCCGATAAATTCTTAGAATCTGGCTTTATGAAAACCATGCCCGAGGATGTTCGTCAGGGTATTCGTGCCAATGGTATTCGTAACGTTACTTTGACCACCCAAGCGCCAACTGGAACAGTAGGATCAATGCTTAGTACTTCTACTGGCGTTGAACCATATTATGCTTTTAAATTCTTCCAACAATCCCGACTCGGTTTTCATGAAGTGGCTATTCCACTTGCTAAACAATATGAAGATAAAGATGGTAATTTACCAAACTTCTTTGCTTCTGCTATGGAACTCAAACCAATGGACCACGTAAAAGTTCAAGCAGCGATTCAAAAATGGACAGACTCCTCTATTTCCAAAACAGCTAATGCTCCATCTGACTTTACAGTCGAAGAAACAGCTGATTTATATGAACAAGCCTATGAATTGGGTTGTAAGGGTGTGACAATTTATCGGGATCAATGCCGTACCGAACAAATATTATCTACTGATGCTAAAACCGGAGAAAAAAATTTAGCTTATAACGGTAAGAACAAAAAGAAAGAAGAAGCTGCTCAAGAAGAAGAAAAAGTTGTCGCTTTTCCTGATCCAGATAAAGTGGTAATGCCAGAAATGCAAAATCCTCGTAAACATTTTGAAATACAAAAAGAAGAAGTCAATGAATTACCGGTTACTGATCTTTCGGCTAACGCTCAAGATGATCCTTCGACTGACGCTCAAGATGGTGTAAAGTATGGATCTGGTATTGGCGATGTCTGTCCTCAGTGCAAGCAAGGAGTGATGGTGAAGTTAGGAGGATGTACAGAGTGTAGTAAACAATGTGGCTTCAAGGGTGCTTGCGACATGAAATAAAGAAAGCGCGGCTAAAGCCGCGCTTTTAAAATACTTTTGGCTATGCTAATCTAAGAGTAATATGAAAATATTCATAATTGGCCCTGGCGGAGTTGGAAAATCAACAGCTGGCAAAATTTTAGCCAAAAAACTTGAGTACGACCTCATAGACTTAGATCAAGAATATTGTAAACGTATCCAAAACATTGGAATATTTATTCATGTTTATGGCTATGAAAAATATTGTTACAAAAACTCTGAACTTTTTTATCAACTTCTTGAAGAAAAGGATAAGAAAAAGAATATTGTTTTTATACTGTCATCCGGATTCTTAGCACATGAGGGCTTCAACAATTTAATAAAAAAACATCGTCAAACAATACAAGAAAAAGGCTTAAGCCTTTTATTGCTCCCTTCTAAATCGCTGGAGGAAAGTACTACTATTGTAGTTAAGCGACAAATGAAACGTGGGCTTAATTTAGACTTAGCCAGTGAAAAACAAAAATTTATAGAACGTTTTTCTATTTATAAACAATTTGGAGACATACAAATTTTTTCTTACCAGAACCCAAAAATAATAGCACTTGAAATGTTTAATAAAATAAAAACTTATGATCTATAAAAGAGCTGCTGCTATCATCATAAATGAAGAAAAAATTCTTCTTATGCATAGAATCAAAGAAGGAAAAGAAAAAGATCGAATTTTTGCTCGTTCAGCGATAGAAGTATATAATAACCTCTAGATCTAAATCAGTTCAAGCGTCTTGAGTAAACCAAAAAGCGCTTTTTTATTTAAATAAAAACCGCCAGCGAGGATAAATCCCGCTGACAGTAAATCTTTTATCGCAAATTAGTCTATCGGCTGGCATGACATAAGTACCTGCCAAAGACCCCAACTGCACAACAGCGCAAAAAAGGCTAATATGACACTCATGATATATTTCACAGATCCATCAAGAAACCAGTTTAACAACTTCTTAAACATAATGCCCTCACACATATTAATTCAATGTACTCATTTATACCTATATCTAATACCTAAAAAATAATTTTGTCAACAAATTAGCCGATAGCCAAAATATGACAAAATAATATTAGTAAATAAAAAAATAATACTACATGTTTTTAAAAGAATTCTTAAAAAATCCTACTAGAACCGGGGCTCTAGCGCAATCTTCAGCTGACTTGTCTAAACTTATTACAGATACAGCAAATTTAGATACCAAAAAATGCATAGTTGAGCTTGGCTCTGGTACCGGTGTTTTCACTAAAGAAATACTAAATAAAATAAACAGCGATTCTTGTTTTTTTTGCTTAGAGTCTAACCAAGAATTTGTAAAACAAACTCAAAAAAAATGTCCTAATGCCATCGTTTATCATGATTCAGCAGTAAACATAAAAAAATATTTATTAAAACATAATAAAAATAATTGTGATTGTATAATCTCTGGTTTACCATGGGCAATATTTAATAAAAAACTACAAACAATCTTACTAAATGCAGCATGTGAATCTTTGGAGGCAGATGGTATCTTTTTAACCTTTGCATACGTTCAAGGCGCTTTTCTTCCAAGTGGAATAAATTTCAAAAAGCAACTAAGAAAAAAATTTAAACTAGTTCGTACAACAAAGATAATTTGGAAAAATCTACCACCTGCTTTTGTGTATTATTGTAAAAAATAAAAAAGACTCAGTATTTCTACCGAGCCTTCATGCTTGCAGTTATTTTAACTTTTTACTTTCATCAGAAATAATCAGCCTCTCAATTGCGTAGTCTTGACCACAACCCAGACATTTCACAACTGATTCAAGAGACGTGCTGGTCAACAATCGATTATAAGCATGCGAGCAATGTGGACAGCCATGCAAACGACGAGCTTTTAAGCTTATGGCTATAAGCCCTTTTTTCTTTTTCATTATCGCCTCCTTTGCTATTTTAAACAATTTTTTGTAGCTCTTATTGTTTTTTGATATAATGAACTCAGCTAATCTATAGATTCACATAAAATCAAATTTTAGTCAATAAGCATGTTTTACAAATAAAAAATCCGTCCTGTTTTCCAGAACGGATTGATACACTCAATAATTATACTGTCTTTCAGGCCTCAATGGCCTATTCGATGATTTGTTCCTCCTCTGATTTCTTCACTTGTTCTACGAAATAGAACAGCGGAATCCCCTTTACCGCCCCTTGAGGTAACATGCAAGGTACTTTAGCAATACCATAGGGAAAATCATCTGCCAAATAATTACCTTCTATGTCACTGAATACCAACAGGGAAACCACAACTACGTTTCCACCTTCATCACGAAGCTGTACGCGCCATACTTCTCCGGGCTTAGGATTAGGCAATTCTTTCTTCACCACCACCGGTAACAAATTAGGCAACTGCCTCTGTATGTTCTCGGTCATTTTGTCAGCCATGAGTCTCCCCTTTTCAATTAAAACGTTCGTTAATTAACTTACTTATACATTATTACTAATATCTCGTCAAATGAAAAAAGATTTAGGTAAAATACATATCTACACCGGCAATGGTAAGGGTAAAAGCACTGCCGGATTAGGTCTAGCCATCCGTGCTTTAGGATACGACTTAAAAGTAGGCATCATCTATTTTGATAAAGGTGGTGATATTTATAATGAAAGAAAAATCTTAGATATACTAAAAGAAAAATATTCTGAAAAACTAGTTTACCAAGCTTTTGGCACTCAACGAATGATTGAGGGAAAAGAGTTTCGTTTTGAGAATTTACCAGAGGATCTAACAGAAGCTAAAAAAGCCCTAACTGCAACTGGCGAGTGGTTCAAACAAGCTTTTGATTTAATAATTTTAGATGAATTAAATACTACGGTTAAAACTGAATTATTAAAAATAGAAAATATCTTGCCCATCATCAAGGCTAAGCCTGAAAAATTAGAATTAGTTTTAACTGGACGTTATTGTCCGGCCGAGCTTTTGGATCTAGCAGATCTTGTGACTGAAATGACTGAAGTTAAACATTATTCACATAACGGCGTCATGGCACGTCCAGGTATAGATTATTAAAAATACATATATGACAAAAACAAGTAAAATCCTATCTTACATCTTATTAGTTCTAATGGTAATTTTTATTGCTCTGTTATGGCAGGCTAAGCCAGTCACTGCTCCTGCTATTAATAACAATCTAAGCAACCAAATAAATTCTATAACTATTGATTTTATATTTGACAAAGAGACACCGGTTTCGCTACAATATCCTTACTCTATTATCAATGAAAATTTATTAGCCGCCACTACAAAAATAGCCCAAAAACAAAACTGGTTAATAGATAGTGAAGATTATGGGGAACTAGGAGTCTTAATCACTCAAATCAAAGACCTAAAAAATGGCCAAAATCAAAAATACTGGCAATACTCTATCAATGGACAAATGCCAATGGTTTCAGTAGATAAATACTTTCTGCAACCCAACGACCATATTGAATGGAAATTTGATAAATCAGAATTTTAAATACCTTTAAACACTATGAATAACCAACAAAACTTTTTTCTCATGCTTGTCTTGAGTGCCATTATTATCGCTGCTCGCCTAATACCTCATGTACCAAATTTTTCTCCAGTAGCTGCTATTATTTTGTTTTCTGTAGTTTACACAAAACATAACAAATATCTTCTATTACCTTTTGTAGCTTTATTAATATCTGATTTCTTTCTTGGTGGCTACCAATTAGGGATCATGTTAGCTGTATACGGCTCATTGGCTATTATATTATTACTAGGTGTTTATCTTAAAAAACATAAAACCATCGTTAACACTATTACTATTACCTTAGGATCAGGATTAATATTTTTCTTGCTTACTAATTTCGCTGTTTGGTATTTTGGTAGTTGGTACGCAGCCGACTTTAATGGATTAATATTAAGCTATACTATGGCTATACCATTTTTCAAACAAACCATTATTAGTAATTTATTATATGTAGGATTATTTTTTGGCGCTTACGAGTCTATTCAATTATTACATAAAGAAAAGTCAATCACAGCTAGTAAATAATCCAAAATAAAAAAATCTCATTGTCTCATTCTTATTAGCCCTGCTCTAATTTAAAAAATGGAAAAGGGTTTTTTGTTATAAGTAAAATATGGTATAATAAAATCAAGATAAACAAAAAAATAAAAAAATGAACATTAACGATCTATTTAAAATCGCTACCAAAAGCAAAGCTTCTGACTTACACATTGTTGTTGGTAAGCCACCAATAGTACGTATTGATGGCGAATTAAGAACTGTCCCAAATACTGAAGTAGTAACTAAGACTATGGCTGAAAAATTAATCTTCAGCATCATTACAGAAAAACAAAAAAAGAAATTTGTTGAACAAAAAGAATTGGACATCTCTTATGAAATTTCCGGTTATTCACGTTATCGTGTAAATTTATATTGGGAAAAAGATAACGTCGGCTTAGTAGCTCGCGTTATTTCAGCTACTATTGCTAGCATGGAAGAATTAGGCCTACCACCAGTAGTAAATGGTTTAATAGAAAAAACCCAAGGCTTAATCCTAATAACTGGTCCAACTGGCTGTGGTAAATCCACCACATTAGCCGCTATGGTAAAACAAATTAATGCCATGCGTTTTGCTAATATTATCACCCTAGAAGACCCAATAGAATATATCTTTAAACCAGATAAAAGTATTATCAAACAAAGACAACTTGGTACTGACATGTTAACTTTTGCTAGTGCTTTGAAGCATGTTCTAAGACAAGATCCAAATGTAATCATGGTTGGTGAGATGCGTGATTTAGAAACCATTGCTGCTACTATTACTTTGGCAGAAACCGGACACTTGGTTCTAGCAACTCTACATACGCATAACGCAGCTCAAACTATTGATCGTATTATCGATGTCTTCCCCCCACACCAACAAGCCCAGGTAAGATTACAATTATCTATGTCATTAAGCGGTGTTGTTTCTCAAAAACTTTTACCAAAAATTGGTGGCGGTCGAGTGGCTGCCCGAGAAGTTTTGATAAATACACCAGCGGTAGCTAATATTATTCGAGAAAATAAAATTCCTCAAATTAAAACTGTTATTCAAACATCAGCTGATGTTGGCATGTTTTCTATGGATCAAAATCTACGTGAATTACTAAAAAATAATCTTATTGATGAGCCAACTGCCTTGGCCCATTTAACAGCGCATTAAAACTCATCTTGTTAGCTAATTTGCGAGACAAATATTAAAATTATAAAATAAATATCCAACAGGATGAACGGTTTTAACTTAGAACTTACTCCTCTCTTACGAAATTTAAACAAAGCTGAAATAAAAATTGTTGAAAATTTTTTAATAGAAAAAAATTATACTAATGGTGATCTTATTTTCAAAAAAGATGCCATCCGCGATAAAGTGGTAATCGTTAAAAACGGCTTAGTACAATTAAAAACTGATGTTGCTGACCATCAAGAAACCATCGCCTTATTTAAAGATGGGGACTTTTTGGGAGAGATGGCTTTTTTAGAAAAGGGCAGTAAACATAACCACACCTTAGAAGTAGCTAGTCCTCGACTGACTACTATAGAACTATCTGTATACAATTGGTTTAAAATTTTAAAACAACATCCGGTTGTTGCTCAAAAAATATATCATAATATTGCCGTTGATCTAAAAAAACGTTTAGATCATGCTAATAACAAACTAGTTACTCTATTTGCTGGTGGTAAAATTATTGCTAGTTATGACAATCTTACTGACATTAGTCAGCATATCATTGAGGTAATTAATCGAGTCATTCCAGTTAATAAAGCTTTATTTTTAACTGCCTCATCAACTAGCCAAAAATTAACCGTACGACATAGTTTTGGTTATAAAAATTTACCAATTAATACTTATTTAAATATAAACAAAGACCCATTGTTGGGCAAACTGTACCTTGAACCAAAAACTAAAATATTTTATAAACACGATTGGACCAAGGAATATAATGAATTACCTTATGTAGCTAATTCATTAATTGTCGCCCCAATTATCTTAACTAAAAAAGCGATTGGTTTTATTATTTTGGGTGACAAAAATAATGGACGCGACTTTAGCATGAATAATCAAATATTATTAGATGCTATTGCTACTCAAATAGCTCCTGCCCTAGAAGAACAACGTCTTAGTAACTTAAAAGCTTCTGCTGATGATCTCAAACGAGTATACATTGAGCCTTTTGCTTAATAGTTGATTTTTGTTAGCATCTTTGCTAATCTTACGGCCACGCACCCGTAGCTCAATGGATAGAGCACTTGGCTTCGGACCAAGGGGTTGTAGGTTCGACTCCTGCCGGGTGCACCAAGCTTCGACAAGGACTACGGCGAGCTCAGTCGAGCCGCTTCAACTTGGAAACGCTTGTCCTGAGCGTAGCCGAACGATGGTCTATGCCTATAACAGCTTGAAATTAAGCTGTTTTTTTGATAAAGTTAAAGTAATATTTAGTTTAATTTAAACATTAAAAATACACTAATGTCTAAAATAGAACTTTTAACTTATACTAAACGAGCATTAAGTAGAAATTATTCTTTCGAACAAATTTCTAGCATCCTTTCTCAACAAGGTTGGAAAATTGAAGAAATCAAACAGGCCGTAATAGAGGCTCAAGAATCAAACCAAATGGAACTAACTAAGCCTCTAATAGCTCCAAAGGCACCAGATAAATCTAAGCCTCTCATTCCTGTTGAACATCTATCTGCATCACGTATTTTATTATACCTCGGTGGACTGATAGTTGTTTTAGCTGGAGCAATATTCATTGGTATAAACTGGTCACAATGGAATCCCCTAATGCGCATCCTTGCTATATTTTCACCAATGTTTATATGTTACTTGGTTGGTATAAAAATATTCTTTAGCAAAGAAGACGAGGCAATAAGAAATGTTTTTCTAACAGTTGGATCGTTACTTTTTCCTTTTTTTCTATTAATCACCTTCAAGGAATTACAAATTTTTGACAAGCCCTTTAATGATGCCTTTAATTTTACAGTATATCTATTTTCTTTTGCGCTTTATCTTATTCAAAGCCTACTATTCCGTTTTCCTGTTTTTGCAATATTGTACCAAATCATGGGATTTTTTACTTACTACTTCTTCTTGAAAATGATTGGCATTGAAAGTATTTTTATAAAAAATACTATGGCGTGGCTACTACTTATCCCTGGAACAGCATATTTATTTTTAACATCAATTCCTAATGATCTTATACAAAAAAAATCTTTTAATATTATAGGTACTTTAATCATTGTTTTTTCATTTCTAAGACTTTTTAGTAACATAGATGGAAAAGAAAGTGCTATTTGGATATTATTTCTATTTGGCGTTATATATTCCATCTTAGGACTTATTTCTCACTATGGGCCATACAAAAAATATAGTCTCACACCTCACCTAATTGGTTCAAGTGTTATAGCCTTATCTCTTATTAATTTCCTCGCCTTAACATATAAATCTAACAAAGAACATTTGATCTGGGTTATATTATTATTTGGTATATTATATTTTATCTGGGGAATGTTTTTAGAATTTAAAAAACTAAAAAAAATTAGCCAAGCACCATACATAATCGGTGCTGCAACAATTTTTCTATTTCTATTAAGACTAGGTTTAGATGGTACTTTATTAAAAACTTTTTCTACTAACGAACTCCAAGCGAGCAGAGAAATTATTGGCTGGTCAAACTTTATAATAGGCATGGTTTACTTATTAATTGCTTATATCTTAGAAAAAATAAGGCATGTAGAAATAACAACTGCAACAAAGTTTGCTTTTTTATTTAATATTTTTGGTCCGCTGTGGATTTTGACCTCTCTTTTATACCTTGGATTAGATGGTAACAAAATATTTTATGAAAGCTTATTGTTGTTAGCTAGTTTGGCTTTTATTTTCATCAGTATCCCTAGATCAAAAAAATCATTTCTCCTATTTGGTACTGTTTTCTTAGTCACATACATATTTATGATCGGTGGAGAATACTTTAAAAATGAAGTGGGCTGGCCAATTACGCTATTTGTCGCTGGCTTATTATCTATGGGAATTGGTATTGCCATAGAAAAAGTTAGACAAAGATACTTTAATCAGAAAATATCAGAAAATATTGATAACTAAACTTAAAAAAACAGCCTTTTTGGCTGTTTTTTTATATTTCTACAAAGGCTTTATTTTATTTGCTTTTTCTGCTAAATTAAGGCTATGGAATTTAAATATAAAAACGAGGAAAAGATCAGGTTGGACAAATTTTTAACTGAACAACTAAATGATCAGACTCGCAGTCAAATCAAAAAATTAATATTATCAGGACTTGTATTAGTAAACGAAGAATCCTGCTCTGTTCATCATTGGTTAAAAAAAGATGATATTATTAAGATTAATACCAATAATGAGACTCCAGCCAAAAAAATTATCCCAAAAAAACTCCAGCCAAAAATAATTGAGCAAACTGATGATTATTTGGTAATAGAAAAACCAACTAGACTATTAGTTCATCCTACTGAAAAATTAGAAACAGATACACTAGCAGATTGGCTACGAGATAATTTTCCTAGTATTGCTAAAATAGGAGATGAGCCAATGCGACCAGGCATCGTCCATCGTTTAGATAAAGATGTATCCGGTTTAATGGTTGTTGCTTTAAACAATCCATCTTTCTATGCATTAAAAAAACAATTTCAAGACAGAACCATTAAAAAAGAATATCTAGCTCTAGTCCATGGTGCGATGAGAGAAAGTGAAGGAGAAATCAATGCTCCGATAGAAAGAGATCGGGAAACTGGTTTAATGAAAGTACAGATAGTAAAAAAAGCTGGCAAGGTAGCTATTACTACTTACAAAGTAGAACGAAAATTTATTAACTATACTTTAATAAAAGTGAAAATTAAAACCGGTCGGACACATCAAATTCGTGCTCACCTATATAGCATTGGTCATTCAATGGTTGGTGATACTCTTTATCGTACTAAAGATATCCGCAAAAAGAAAAAGATCATTGATGACCTCCGTATTTTTTTACATGCACATTATCTAAGTTTTCAAGATCAAGATGGCATTTGGCAAGAATATACCTCTCCTCTGCCAAATAATTTAGAGAAATTTTTAACCACTTTAAAATAATGAAAAACATTATTGCTATTATTACTGGTCCATCAGCGGTTGGGAAAACTACAATTGCTAAAGAAGTATTACGGCGTTTGCCACATTTCAAATCCACAGTTACTTACACAACTCGAGATAAACGTGATTGGTCAAAAGAAGATAAGGTTATTAATTATGTCTCTCCAAAAAAATTCAAAGAATTAATAGTAGATAACCAGTTCATAGAATGGGCCAAAGTATATGGAAATTTTTATGGCACTGGTAAGAGAGAATTATTAGATGCACTAAAACATCACAGTGTGTTACTAAATATTGATGTTCAAGGCACTAAAAATATTAAAGAACAATTTCCTGATACGGTCACTCTATTTATTAAACCAGCAAATTTCTCTGAACTAAAAGATCGTATTACTGCCCGACCGATGCCAGTAAAAACCAAAAAAACAAGGTTAGCCATTGCCAAGACAGAATTAGCACAGGCTGATGACTTTGATTATCAAATTATCAATAAAAACGGAAAATTAACAGATTCTGTGACTGAAATTATAAAAATCCTAAAAAAATACTAACTCTCTAATAAAATCAACAATTTACTAAAAAATCACCAAAACGGTGATTTTTTCTACTCTATTATTAAACGTCCTATATTCAATGATAGGTGTACGTGTTAATAGCCTTGACAAAACAGCCCATTTCGACTAAAATAGACAAGTATTAAATAAGCTAAATTACGTAATTATTTAAGAAAATATGTCTGAAGAGAAAAAAAAGACAGTCGAAAAAACTGAACAAAAAGAAGAAAAAACCATGGAAATAAAGCCTGGTATGACTGTTAAAGTTCACGAAAAAATCAAAGAAAAAAATGCCAAGGGCGTAGAAAAAGAAAGAATTCAAATATTTGAAGGTATAGTTTTAGCTCGTAAACACAACAAAGAAATCGGTGCCACTATTACTGTACGTAAGGTTTCTAATGGTATTGGTGTAGAAAAAATATTTCCACTACAATCACCTATCATTGTTAAAATTGAACCTGTAAAACAAGCTCAAGTACGTCGTGCTAAATTAGGTTTTTTACGCAAATACAAGAAAAAATTAAAAGAAGTTAAGTTATAAACCACTTTTTTAGGGCCCATAGCTCAGTTGGCTAGAGCGCCTCGCTTGCACCGAGGAGGTCGCAGGTTCGACTCCTGTTGGGTCCACCACTCGACTCACTCCGTTCGCTCGTGGCTTTCAGCCACTACAGTAAATGGTATGTGTTGAAAATAATATAATCTAATATCAGGGCGCTTAGCTCAGCTGGCTAGAGCATCTCGTTTACACCGAGAGGGTCAGGGGTTCGAGTCCCTTAGCGCCCACCATTCAAAATAAAAAATGAACTTAAGGGTTCATCTTTTTTTATTTATAAAAAATAGCCCAAAAAATCAATCCCTTCCTTCTTTAAAATCAATCTAATTTACCTGTTTTATTTAACACTAAGTTTTGTAAATCATAAGTATTAGCGTGTTTTAAAACGCCAAAATATGAAGGCAGG
>Ga0257125_1000768_pt1 | contig 38690 bp, 39 predicted proteins | sample SI106_200metaG_FD_190183 | JGI IMG/M metagenome (GOLD analysis project Ga0257125, IMG submission 190183) | Marine microbial communities from Saanich Inlet, British Columbia, Canada - SI106_200 | ecosystem: Environmental > Aquatic > Marine > Inlet | place: Canada: British Columbia | collected... | reverse complement strand
AAAATTATTTTGTGATATGACCAGTGACGGGAACGGGTTTTCTCCCTTATTTCAGGTTACCTGATTTAAAAAATGGGGAGGATTACTCCTCGATTATCTCAACGTTGGCCCTTGGCACAGTCACGACCTCACCGCCGTCAAGTTCGATGCTGACGACGCGGACCGCGCTCTCGGACTCAAGTCGTTGAAGCTCCACAGGAAGGCTATGGACCACGCCGATGGCGCCGAAGTAGGGCTGCCTGATGATCCTGATAGGTGTACCTGGGACCATTCCCTGTGAGATACCCTCGCCGCCGTCCTCCTCCACGATATCGTGGGGGATGATGATCTCGGGTCTCAGGACGCCTGCCCTGATCTGAGTTGTCCCGTTGACGGATGCGTTGAAGCCATCGAACTCCTTGAGCAACTCAAAGGTCCTCAGGCTCATGTTCATCATGCCGAAGCCCTCGGTGATGATGAGCGTCAAGCCCACCTCCTCCTGGCCCGTGATGGCTACGCCTATCTCCTCTCCCGTGAAGGTGGTCAGATCGTCGTGGCGGACACCGCCGCTCACGATTGCAGCTACACCCATCTCGACGGCCTTTTTCAATGCGTCAAGCGTGACCATGTTACCGCTGATGAGCACCTTGTTGTTGTGCTCTTCGGTGATCATGTCAGCCACAAGGGTCTGGTCATTGTCGGAAACGACGACCTGGATGTCGCCGTGAACCTCACCTCCGATGCCGAAGATGCCCTGGATGAATGCCGCGTTGGTCTCGATGACCGCGCCTTCCCTAGGCATAATCTCGATGACCTTGCCGGGGATGTATGCGTCAACCTCGACGGGAATCGGAGCCCCTCTTAGGATGAGCTGCCCAGTTACATCGCTGAAGCTCTCAATGGTGCCAGTTGCAGGTGATTTGATTTCCTTCTTGATTAGCCCCCAGAGCGCACTGTAGAAAGCAATCCTCTCGCCCTGCTCAACAGTTTCACCGATCTGCTTAGTCATGAACTGTGGGCAGTCCTCTGGCTCAAGTCCTAGCATCATCGCCAGCTTGACAATCTCAGGGTCTCCACTGATTTCGGTTTTCGCGACAATATCAGCGTAGCTGACCATGTCACCTACCTTGGGGTAGACTTCCCCCAGGAGAGGAAGCCGCCTCATTTTATCGACAATGGTCGCTTTCTTGACCTTCAGGCCGGGTGTATAGGCGTGTGCCTCATCTGCTCCGTTTTCGCCATCCACTTTCTTTTCTGTTGTATTATCTACCATTATAGTAGCCTCCCGAGGGCTTCCTCGTCGTACATATCCGTTGCCTTGAACCAGCTGAGCAGCAACTCCTTGCGCTTGGAATCCTCCTCGGGGAAGTACAACGGCCTTCCACGCGCGTCCAGCATCAGGCCAGCAACGCCTCCCTGGACGGTTGCCTCAAGCTCCTCGCCCGGGCCAGCTCCTATATCGTAAAGCTTCGCTGGTCTCACCACTACCTTGGCCTCCTCGTCTGCGCCGAGTTTGATGAGCTTTAGGTCTCCGAGCATCAGCTGCTCGTTGATAACTTTCCCGTTTGGCATCGTGATATCAATCTCCATGACGGGCTCGCCGAACTTGGCCTGACCCTTAGCCGCGATGCTCGTTCCCAGCCTCAGCAGGCAGTCCTTGTCGAAGACGCTCCAGGCAGCATCACGGTAAACCGTGCTCAACACGCCCAGGTGGGGCATCATGAAGACGCTGTCCTGCATCATCCTTGTAATTCCCTCCGTGAGCCATGCGTCCGTCAGTATGAGCATGCTCTGGATCCTCCTCGGAGCGTGGCTCAGGAGCCCTCCCGTGCCTGCGCAGATGTCCATTGTCATCATGTCGATATAGCTCTCGGCCACAGATTGCTCGAACATATCGCTGATGGTCCTCTGGAGCTGTACACCTTTGAGCCGTGTAGCGATGCTCCTGTGATGCTTGAGCCCAAGCCTCAGTGCCTCCCTTGCGACGCTATGCTCCACTATGAGGTCTTCAAGTGTCTGTGGGATCGTAGTAGGCCTGATCATCTTGTTCATGAGCCTGGCAGCCACCTCTTCCTTGTCCAGGTCAAAGGGTATCCACCGCATGATGTTCTCAATACCGGCTTCCTTCATGACGTTGGTTACGCTGTAGCTCATGCCCAGGTTGGCGGATACACTGCGAACGAACCTGCCGTCAACGATTGAATATACGTTTGTTGTTGCTCCACCCAGACCTACTCCCATCACGTTCTGCTTGTAGGTGTTGGCGATGAGCTGAATGGCCATCCCCTCGCCCGCGGGGGTTGGCATGATATCGATTTCAGTCCACTTCATGAGGTTGTTGTAACCCGGTGCGTGGCTCATTACGTGCTCCATGAAGAGCTCGTGGACGGCACGCCTTGCAGGCTCGGTGTTCTCCTGCTCAAGAACTGGCCTGATGTTATCCACCATATCAAGTGCGAACCCCTCCTTGAGTAGCTCCTCGATCTGTGGTCTGAGCTCCTTGTTGCCTGCGTAGACTATGGGCAGCTGGTACGAAACCCCAAGCCTCGGCTTTGGCTCCGCTGCTTTGATTAGCTCGGCGATCTCCATGACGTGCTGGCTCGCGCCGCCGTCGGTGCCTCCCGCCATGAGTATCATGTCCGGCCTCAGACTCCTGATCCTCCTGATCTTCTGGTATGTCTGCCTGCCGTCATCCCTGGCAATAACATCCATGACGATCGCGCCTGCTCCCAGGGCGGCCCTGTTGGCTGACTCCGCTGTCATTGATTTGATTAGACCGGATACCATCATCTGCAGACCGCCGCCAGCACTACTTGTCGTGCAATAGAGGTCTACACCCTTCTCTCCATCGTAAGGGATGATCATCCCGCCCTCAGGCGCGAGAAGCTTGTGTCCTGTCAGTTCCTCGATCTCTCGTACCGCGTTCTGTACCCCCATGGTTACGTCCTCGTAGGGGGCCTCTACCGTTGTTGGTGCCTCACCTGCCACTAGGAACCTCCACTCGCCGTCCTTCTTGTGGAAGAGCCGGGCCTTGGTTGTGGTTGATCCTACGTCTGTGGCGATAATGAATTGCATTTCCTCTGTTGGTTTACTGAGGGTCGCCATTATGATTCATATTCAATCGCGACAGGCGATGCTTAAATATTTCTAATCGGTAGCTCTTTCGAAAAATAAAAACCTTGGAAAATTATTCCGTTTTTTCTTTTGGTAGTTACCGTTTTATGATTTCATGGCGTCTCTAGATACCTGTTTCTGATGGTTATCCATCTCCAGTGATCAAAAGTAGACTTTGTCAAGTTCGGAGGTAACGGCTATTCAGAAAATGAGTAGAAAAGTATTCAATGCCCCAAAGGGAATCATTGCGTGACAGCAATGAACACCAAGAAAATCACACTAATCGCTATGCTGGCCTCCGCTTATGCGGTGCTCAGCCTGCTGCCTGGGATGCCCATGATAGGGGCGGAGGGGACTACCATAGACCTGGTCAGGATGCTGGAGATAGGGTACGGCTTGGTGCTAGGCCCGGTATATGGTCCTACAGCGGCGTTCATCGGTGCGGTCGTGGGTAAGATGCTTAAAGGAGGAGGTTTCGGCCTCTTCTTCACCCCGCTTGCGGCTGTCTCGGCTTTCATTGCGGCCATGCTTGGTCGTGGGATCAAGAAAGGGTGGATGGGCGCGGCCGGGGTGCTGGGAGTTTTGACGGCCGGGTGGTATGTGTTCGAGACAGGAAGGACGGTTCCGCTGTACCCGATGATCCAGTACGCTGGATTGGCGATCATATTGTTTTTCAGAGACAGGATCAGCGAGATGATCAAATCGGAGGACAGGAAAACGGTCACCTTGGGTGTACTGCTTTGCAGCTTCCCATCCACAGTTACAGGCCACATGCTAGGCGGGTTGATCTACATTTTTCTCCTGAACCCAGCGTCCAGTATTTTCGTGGGGATTCTACCTATCGCGATAATCGAGAGGGTCGCGATATCAATCGGTGCGACCTTATTCGGGACGAGCCTGATCCTGGCTGTCAGGAAGATTTATCCAGATCTGCTGGAGTGAGGGTACCAGTATTCCCTGGCCTCGCCGACGAGGAAAACTGAGCCAGCTATCAGAATAGCGTCGCTTTCTAACGCCATCTCCTTTGCAGATTCTATTGCACTGTGAACCGGGACAACGATCTCGTATGGGACACCGGTTTTCTGTACCGCTTCCTCGATTTGCTCAATCGTAGCCGTCCTCGCCTTGACCCTGTGCTCGGTGATGATGAAGCGCCCTGTAACGTCGGCAAGGCTCCGAACCATGGACTCGATGTCCTTGTCGCTGGAGACGGCGATGATTGTGAAGACATCAAGACCCGGCAGAAAGGTTTTAATGGTCTCCTTGAGCCGCTCAGCGGCCCTCGCGTCCTTGGCCCCGTCCAGAATCACCAGCGGTTTCCACGCTACGATCTCGAACCGTCCCGGCCAGACGACTTTCTTCAACCCCTCCCTGATCGCCTCCTCGTTGATCTTGGGGTCATCGAGATATCGCACGGCGGCCACCGCGCATGAGGCGTTGAGGACCTGGTGGGTCCCTAGTAACGGGATTCTGAGGTCATTGATTTGACCTTTTGGCGTCACTAGGTGGAAACCCTGGCTGCCCAGGTCGATCATGCTTGGGATGGGGACATAGGCCCTCCCGACTCGGATGAGTTCGCTGTTTTTTTCGGCGGCAATCGTTTCGATGACGTTGATTACCTCGGGTTGTGCCGCCGCAGTAACAATAGCCGTACCCTCTCTCACTATTCCGGACTTTACCCGCGCTATCTCCTCGACTGTCCCGCCGAGCCACGCGGTGTGTTCTAGGCTAACATTTGTGAGGACTGATACGCTGCTCGGGATTACATTGGTGGCGTCATCCCTGCCACCCATGCCCACCTCGATGACGGCGTAATCGACCTGCCTCTCCATGAAGTGGAGGAAACACGCGGCCACCAGCACCTCAAAGTGAGTGGGGTGGCGTACACCGAGCCCCTCAAGTTCGTCTACCTTTAAGCGAACAGTTCCAAGAATGGCCTCCATTTCCTCGACGGGTATATCCTTGCCGTCTACGTTCACGCTCTCCGCCCACCTTGATAGGTGTGGCGACGTGAAAAGGCCGACCCTGTACCCAGATTCCCGCAGGATAGAGGCTGCTATCGCCGATGTCGAGCCCTTCCCGTTTGTACCGGTGATGTGGATTGACTTGTACTCGTCCTGGGGGCTTCCAAGGAGCCTCAGCAGGGTCTCGATTGACTCAAGGCCGGGCTTGCTTCCCAGCTTCTTTGTCTCCTCCCACCACGTGACGTTCGGCATCTCGTCCATATGAATCCAAGACCGTAGGGGAGCAGGCTCTAATAAGATATGAGCCGGTGTAAACCGCGTTTATTCCGTTAAGAATCATGTCCCGCGGTTATAGGGCATGCAAATATAAAGCAAGGTTTCTATTCCTAACCAAAATATCGGAGATACCAATAATGGCAGAAGACATGTCCAAGAAAACGCTGGTAACATCAGCACTGATCTACGCCAACGGCCCGGTTCACATCGGCCACATGGTGGAGTACATCCAGACAGATATCTACGTTAGGTTCCTGAAGCTGGCGGGAAAGGACGTTGTCTACTGCGGAGCGGATGACACCCACGGTGCGCCCATTGAGATCAACGCCTCGAAGCAGGGGATAACCCCCGAGGAATTCATCGGCCACTGGTGGAAGGAGCACAAGCGGGACTACGATGATTACCTTGTCGAGTTCGACAGCTACTACACCACAAACAGCCCCGAGAACAGGTACTACACCGAGCTCATATTCAAACGCCTCCAGGAGAAAGGCTACATCTACCAGAAGGAGATCGAGCTCACCTACTGCGAGAAATGCGAGAGGTATCTCCCCGACAGGTACGTCAAGGGGACTTGTCCCAACTGTGGGGCACCTGACCAGTACGGCGACGTCTGCGAGAAATGCAACACGACCCACGAAACCACTGACCTCATCAACCCGTACTGCAGCATCTGTGGATCGCCCCCTATCAGAAAAGACAGCCTCCACTACTTCTTCAAGCTGGGGGAGTTCACGGACTGGCTCAGGGACTGGCTGAACAACAACAAGAGGCTACAGCCTGAGATTAGGAACCAGATCCTGACATGGGTCAACGACGGACTCAACGACTGGTGTATCAGCAGGGACGGGCCATATTTCGGGTTCAAGATCCCCGGAGAGGAGGACAAGTACTTCTACGTCTGGCTTGACGCCCCCATCGGTTACATCGCTTCCACGGCCAACTACGCCAAGGACAAGCCGTTAACGGCCGATGACTATTGGCAGAAGGACGAAGCAGAGATCATCCACTTCATCGGCAAGGATATCATCTACTTCCACCTGCTGTTCTGGCCTGCCGTGTTACACGGTGCCGGGTTCCATGTACCTGATAACGTCGTGGTCCACGGGTTCCTCACGGTAAACGGCGAGAAGATGAGCAAGAGTAGGGGGACTTTCCTCACTGCGGAGGAGTTCAAGGAATACATTGACCCCGAGCTCCTCAGATTCTATTACGCTGCCAACCTCAGCCACACCATGACCGACATCGACCTGGACCTCAAGAATCTTGAGAGCAGGATAAACAACGAGCTTGTCGCAAACGTCGCCAACCTGGTGTACCGTGTCATGAGCTTCACGGGAAAGAATTATAGCGGGGAGATAAGCGAGGTCAACGACGACACGACAATCGCCGAGGTCAACGAGAAATCCATGGGGGTTTACAGGGCGTTCGAGGGCTACGAGTTTAGAGACGCCGTGAATAGGATTCTTGAGATCAGCAGCATGGGCAACAAGTACTTCCAGGAGAACAGGCCATGGGAGGGGGTCAAGAAAGACAGGGAAGCGACCCTCAAGATACTCACCACCTGCGTCAATATCGTCAAGAACATCGCAATAATGATCAAGCCCATCATGCCCTTGTTCGCAGAGAAGATCGAAGCACAGCTCAACGTGGAGGACCTGACGTGGGAGGACATCGACAGGAAAATCGAGAATCATACGCTGGGCAAGGCCGAGATCGTGCTGAGGAAGATCGACCCGATTGAGATCAGGGAGTCAGAGCCGGAGGGGGCACAGCGGGAGATTAACTTCGAGATACACAAGAAGATTGCGAAGCTGGGAGTTGATGTCAAGTTAGCCATCATCGAGGGCGTCAACATCAAGAAATCAAGCAGCGAGCTGGACAGGATCAAGAAGCAGGTAGCGGAGGAGCTCAAGGACGTGAGCGTCGAGGGCAACCCGATAATCAACGCATACAACGACATCTACAGGAAGTTCAAGGTGGATGTGGAGAACAGCAGCGTACACCTCATGAAGCTGGTGCAGGAGAACGGAGGGTTCCCCACCATCAACACGGCGGTTGACAGCTACAACGTGGTGTCAGCCAAGAGGCTGGTCAGCGCGGGGCTCCACGACCTTGACAACGTGAAAGGCGATGTCAAGCTCACCGTGACACAGGGCAACGAGCTGTACATCCCGCTGGGCGAGACAGAGGCGATGAAGCTCCAGCCGGGAAAGTTCGCGATAGTGGACGACGAGAAGGTGCTGTGCTGGCTTGACGTAAAGCAGGGACAGCACACAAAGATCGGCATGGACAGCAAGAACCTGTTACTTTACGTGCAGGGGAACGCGGCAACCAACACCCTGTACCTTGAGGAAGCAATCACCGAGATGTGCGAGCTCATCACAAAGTACACAGGCGGTACCTACAGGATGCTTAACCCAATTGACATCAGCGCGGCGAACATCAAGGTGGCCAAGGTCGTTGAGATCAAGGACCACCCTGGGGCCGACAAGCTCTACGTCCTCAAGATTGACCTGGGCGACGAGCAAAGACAGCTATGCGCCGGGTTGAAGCCGTTCTACCCTGACCCAAACGACCTCCTGGGAAAGCACTTGGCGGTTGTGACCAACCTTCAGCCAGCAAAGCTCAGGGGAGAGCTGAGCGAGGGCATGCTCTTGGCAGGGGACGACGGAGTTAACGTGGGCATACTAAACCCACAGAAATCCAAGCCTGGTGACCAGGTGTACGTTGACGGGGTAACCGAGTACAAGACGGCCCTCATCGAGTTCGGGGACTTTTTGAAGTACACGCTTGAGGCCAGGGAGGGCAAGGCATACCTCATGGGTAGGCAGATGAAGACGGACTCCGAGGAGATCACCCTGGAGAAGGTCGTCAACGGCAGAATCAGATAACCCCCCATCTCTTTTTTCTTCTCCTTCTTTTCGCAAGTATGAAAAACCTTGCCTACACACTCATCTTGACAAGCTATGATCGAGGGAATCAAGCGAGTGGCATGCATCGGCTCCGGGTTAGTTGGACAGAGCTGGGCGGCTCTTTTCGCGGTTAACGGGTACGATGTCGTTCTACAAGACTTAACTGAGGAGAAACTTGGGGAGGCGAAAGAGAGGACGGCACACCACATCAACACACTTGTGGACGCGAGACTTGCTCAGGGCGTAGATGAGGCGGTTGCCCGTTTGAGCTCAACGACAAGCCTTGAGGAGGCTCTCAGCGGGGCTGATTTCGTCATCGAGTCCGTTTTCGAGAGCCTGGATGTGAAATGCCCACTCTACGCGGAAATGGACAGGATAGCACCCGCAGATGTGGTGTTGGCGAGCAGCACATCGGGTTTCATGATGAGCGACATCGCACAGGACATGGAACATCACCCTGAGAGAGCCATAGTAGCGCACCCGTGGAACCCGGTTCATCTCGTACCCCTGGTTGAGATGAGCCCTGGGGAGAAGACCAATCAGGAGACGGTTGACATCACGTTCAAGATTATGGAGGACATAGGGAGAGTGCCGGTGGTCCTCAAGAAGGAGGTGTTGGGACTCATAGCCAACAGGCTGAGCGCGGTCCTCTGGAGGGAGGCGCTGAACCTGGTTGACGAAGGGGTTGCATCCGTCGAACAAGTTGATAAAGCAATCAGGGCGGGGCCGGGTATCCGTTGGGCCATAATGGGACCGTACATGACGTACCACCTCGGCGGCGGCAAGGGCGGCATCGAGTACATCATGCGGCACATCGGCGTCAAGAAGGCCGAGTGGCTTGAAACCATGGCAACGTGGACCATGCAGCCGGAGTCCGTCATCAAAAAGGCGGTTGACGGCGTCGATGACATGGTGGGCGCAACCGAGCTGGAGGAGCTTGAGGCAAAGAGGGACGAGTACCTGATTGCCCTGAACAAGCTGCTCTGGGACGGAAAATCGGGTGTCATCTGATACCCACTTCGGATAAAGGTTAAGCATCAAAACGCCCCCGTCTAACACATGAAGGTTCTTGCCGAGGGAGAGGGCGAACGCCTCGCCTGGATGCACCCCGACGAGGCACGCAGATGGATGAAGGAGAACAAGAAGAGGGGCCTCATCGACAGGCGTATGAGCATCGGGGAAGCCGTAAAACGGTTTACCAGGGACGGGGATTATTTTGCAATGGGCGGGTTCGGCCACATCAGGCTGAGTATGAACGGCATCTACGAGATGATCAGGCAGAAACGGCGCAACCTCATCATGGCGGGGAAGACAAGCGTCCACGACGTTGACATACTCATCGGGGGTGGCGTGGTGGACAGGATTGACTGCGCATACGCCCACGGCCACGAACTCAGGGGGCTCTCACCTTGCGGGAGGAGGGCCACGGAGTCAGGAAGTGTCAAGATTGTGGGAGAGCTCAGCAACGCAGCGTTCCAGTGGAGGTTCAGGGCAGCCGCCCTGGGGCTCCCGTGGTACCCCGCGAGGATCATGATGGGAACTGACACGTTCAGGTACAGCTCGGCCAAGATCGTCGAGGACCCGTTCACAGGGAGCCCCATCACACTCCTACCTGCCTGTTACCCGGATTTCGCGTTCATCCACGTCCACAGGTGCGACAGGTACGGGAACTGCCAGATTGACGGCACCACGATGGAGGACGTGGAACTGGCCAGGGCCGCGAAGAGGCTGATAATCACTACTGAGAAAATCGTTGACGACGATGTTATCACCTCTGAACCTGGTCGTACCGTGATCCCCCACTTCATTGTTGATGCCGTTGTTGAATCCCCCAATGGTAGCCACCCGGGCAACATGCCGGGTCTATACTACAGCGATGAGGGTCACATGGCTGAGTGGCTGAGTCTAAGCAGGTCCGACGAGGGGGTCAAGGAGTACATGAGTAGGTACGTGTATGGAGTGGAAGACTTCGAGGAGTATCTGGGCCTGATCGGTGGCGACTCGAGAATGGAATACCTAGCTAAGCTGGAACGGCTTGAGGTGTCCCTTGATGCGCCATGGTCGAGGAGGGGAAAGTAATGTCGTATAATACAACCGAGCTTATGGCCTGCGTTGCTAGCAGGGTATTAGAGAACGGGAAATCAATCTTCGTTGGGACAGGTTTGCCTATCATAGCCACCATGCTGGCCCAGAGGCTCCACGCACCAGACCTGCTGGTGGTCTTCGAGGCGGGGGGGATAGGCCCCAAGCTGCCGACGATACCCATCAGCGTTGGGGACAGCAGGACGTTTCACAAGGCGGTGATGGCGGCCAGCATGGACTACACCATGGGCATGGCTCAAGCGGGGCTTGTTGACTACGGGTTCCTAGGTGCAGCCCAGATAGACAAGTACGGGAATCTCAACACCACGGTGATCGGTGACCACGAATCGCCAAAGGTCAGGCTTCCCGGCAGCGGAGGGGCAAACGACCTTGGTAGCCTCTGCCACCAGACGATCACACTGATGCGGCAGGACAAGCGCAGGTTCATGGAGAAGCTGGACTACCTCACAACCCCGGGCTACCTAACGGGCCCCGGTGCGAGGGCGGCAGCCGGTTTGCCGACAGAAACTGGCCCGTATAGGGTGATAACCCAGCTGGGGGTCATGGGCTTTGATGAGGAGACAAAAGAAATGATGCTGATCCAGGTGCACCCAGGGGTCACCGTTGATGATGTCATCGAAAATACCGGGTTTGAACTCCTTTTAGGAGATGTGAGGGAGACTGATGCCCCCACCGACGAGGAGTTAAAGTTGCTCAGGGAGGAGATCGACCCCTCCGGAATCGTCATCGGGAAGTAGCTAGTCCTTGTACCCCTTGGGGACCGGGACCGTCTTCCACAGCTTGATGAAGTCAACCGCGAACTGGACTGATTCCTCCATGGACGCCGCTGCCTCCTCGGGGTCAGCCTTTCGGGGGTCACTTGTCGCGTACTGGCCGTTACGAGTGATGTCCTCGGTGTTCGAAGGCAGGCTCGCCATGAATACCTGGTTCACAAGCTCATAATCCTCCCTGTCGGGGTCCATGTACTCCCTCAGCTGGTCTGGTATGATGACGCCGCTCTCCCAGTTCTCCAACCGCCACATCTCCACCAGATCGGGGAAGTAATGGAGGGCATAAGCCGTCTCCCTGGGGCCGCTGTGGACCTCGAAATATCTGGCCATTCGGTCCTGTATCTTCTTGGCCAGCTCCGTTTTCCTGGGACCGCTTGGTGTGCCAATCATCACCTTGTACTTTCTCTTGGCGATCTGGGCGGCCAGGTTCATTGTTTGTGTGTTGCCGCCGTGGTGGTTGATCAGGATGAAACGTTTGACGCCGTGGTGGGCAAAGCTCTCGATGGTATCAAGGAGGATGTTCAGGAGCGTCTCCGCGGAGAAGGTAACTGAACCGGGGAACGCCATGTGATGGGGGCTGAACCCTGCCCAGCACGGGTGGATGCAAACGCTGTTGGTCCTGCTTGCTATCTCGTGGATGAACTCGTGGACACCCAGGCTGTCGGTGCCCAGCGGGAGGTGGATTCCGTGCTGCTCGATGGCCCCGATTCCGATGATTACAATGGGCTCTGGCTCGTTCGCCATCCAGTCCTCGAAGGCGGGGCGGGTGAGTTCCTGTACCCAGAATCTTGAAAGTATACCGTTTTCAGACATAGTTTGAGATTGTTTTTGGTAGCTTTAACGTTTTCATGGGTAGTGTTATCAGCCTTTAGGCACCTATCATGCAAATGCTCAACTGGGTAAACAGGAACGGGAAAATCCTGCTAGCGGTGCGCCCCATACAGGCGTTCGCGGGTAGCTTTGTCAGTATCTTCTTTGTAATCTATCTCAACTCCCTGGGGCTGCCGCTGTGGCAGACCGGGCTGGTGCTGTCCGGTGGCTTGACCACCTCAACTCTGTTCAACCTGATCGCGGGGTACCTTGCTGACCGCATGGGAAGACGAAAGCTGCTCATGGTCTTCGGCCTCCTTTCAACTGCTGCCGGACTGGTCTTCACGATAACCAATCAGCCAATCCTCCTAGTCATCACGGCTGTGATCGCGTCAATGGGATATGGAGGGGGTTTCGGTGCAGCCCAGATGATCGAACGGGTCATCCTCGCCCAGTGCTGCGTGGACGAGGAGAGGACTAACCTCTACGCCATCAGGAGCACCATCGGCTCACTGGCGACGGCGGCCGGGTCACTGTTCACGGGGTTACTGGTAGTCATCCAGGGATGGGGGTACGTGGAGGGCACGGCCTACAGGATGATGTTTGGGGTCTTTACCGCGCTGAACCTGGCCGTCGTGCTCCTGTACCTGATGCTTGACGAAGAGGCAGAGATCGAGGAGGAGAAGGCGGCCCAGGTCGAACTCAGCCCCGAGACAAAGAGGTACGCGGTGCTTCTCTCCATCCTTTTCAGCATGGACTCACTAGGGGGCGCGTTTATAGGACAGGGCCTTGCAGCTTACTGGTTCTTCGAGAGGTTCGGTCTTGGCATGGACAGGATCGGCATGATCTTCTCGGCTTCCAGCCTATTGGCAGCGGTCTCCTTCATGTTAGCCGCTAGGATCAGCAAGCGTATCGGGCTAATCAACACCATGGTATTCAGCCACCTGCCCGCAAACATGATGATGGCGGTCATCCCCTACATGCCCACCCTTGAAACCAGCCTATTCTTCTACCTCGGCAGGAGCCTGCTGAGCATGATGGATGTGCCCACGAGGCAGAGCTACACAATGGCGATAGTGAAACCCGAGGAACGGAGCCGTTTCCAGGCATTACTGAACCTGCCAAGGAGTCTGACCATGGCAATCGGGCCAAGCATAGCCACGTACATAATGCAGTTCGTCGGCATCAGCATGCCATTCCTCATTGCGGGGGTCATCAAGGGATTCTATGATATCGCGCTGTGGTTCACATTCAAAGACATCAAACCACCCGAGGAAGAGTAGCCTCTCAAAGGCCCCTCAATTTGGAATAGATTATTTTTAATTGATTAGAAATTGAAATGCTAACCCAAAATATCGCCGTATTTTGAATATTCGTACATATATAGGGGGTAGTCACCGATAAGCCTAAAATCCTATCAAATGACCTACAGGCGAGGTACATTGGATTCACTATCAGAATACATGGACAGGGAGAACCTTGAGAAGCTCAAGGCGATAAACAACCCCCATGTTGAGAAGCAAGTAGAGAGGTTTCTCACGCTCTGTAAACCGGACAAGGCGACGGTCATCACGGATGATGACGCCGACATTGATTACGTCCGACAGCTATCCATCGATAACGGAGAGGAGCACCTCCTGGCAATGGAGGGCCACACCATCCACTGGGACGGCTACCAGGACCAGGCAAGGGACAAGGGAAACACCAAGGTGCTTGTAACCCCCGAGATGCAGATGAGCAAAGGAATCAACACCATTCCACGGGAAGAGGGGCTGGAAGAGATCCTCGGCTACATGGACGGGATCATGAAGGGGAAGGAGTGCATCATCAGGTTCTTCAGCCTTGGCCCAACCGATAGCAGGTTCACGCTATGCGCCCTCCAGATAACGGACAGCGCGTACGTCGCCCACAGCGAGGACATCCTTTACAGGAAGGGCTACGAGCAGTTCAAGAAGCTTGATGGAAGCAAAGAGTTCTTCACGTTCATACACAGCGCAGGCGAGGTTGATGAGCGCAAAACCACGGTCAACATCGACAAGCGTCGCATCTACATTGACCTTCTCGACAACAAGGTGTACACAGTCAACAACCAGTACGCTGGAAACAGCCTGGGCCTCAAGAAACTAGCGCTAAGGCTGGCAGTTTACAAGGCAAACAACGAAGATTGGCTCTCTGAGCACATGCTCATCATGGGAGTCAAGCCCGAGGGAAAGGACAGGACCACATATTTCACAGGGGCATACCCCAGCGCGTGCGGTAAAACAAGCACAGCAATGATTCCAGGTCAGTCCATCGTAGGCGATGACATCGCATACCTGAAGATGGATGACAAGGGAAACTGCAGGGCAGTGAACATTGAGCAAGGTGTCTTCGGAATCATCACTGACGTGAACCCCGTTGATGACCCGTTCATCTACAAGACGTTGACATCTCCACGCGAGATGGTGTTCAGCAACGTAATGGTCAAGGATGGGAAACCATACTGGCTGAATATGGGCATTCCTGAGGAAAAATACCCATCTGACGGTCTCAACCACATCGGAAAATGGGAGAAGGGCATGAAGGACGCCAACGGCAAAGAAATCGGAGTCGCCCACAAGAACGCGAGGTACACCATCCGCATCAACGAGCTGGAAAACGCTGACCCACATTTCAATGACCCAGAGGGACTTGTCATTGATGGGGTTCTCTACGGCGGTAGGGACAGCGACACAAACGTACCCGTGAGCCAGGCGTTGAGCTGGGAGCACGGCGTCTATATGGGTGCAATCATCGAGTCCGAGACCACCTCGGCGACCCTTGGACAGGCGGGCGTCAGGAAGAGCAGCCCCATGGCTATCATGGATTTCATGGTAATACCATTCGGAAGGTATCTCAACAACCATATCGAGTTCGGGAACAAGCTGACAAGAACTCCATTAGTGTTCAGCACCAACTACTTCCTGAAAAACGAGGGAAAATACACCAACGAGAAGGTGGACAAGAAGGTCTGGCTCCTGTGGGCGGAAGGAAGGGTCCACGGAGAGTACGATGCCATTGAGACACCCATCGGGTACATCCCCAAGTACGATGACCTGAAAGCGTTATTCAAGCAGGTCTTTGACAGGGAGTACACCGAGGAGGATTACCACCAGCAGTTCAGCATCAGGGTGACAAAACACCTGGAAAAGCTGGCCAGGATGGAGGAGCTCTACAGTGACGAGGACGGTATCCCCGAGGGTTTCTGGGCTGTACACAACGGCATCAAGGACGGCTTGAAGAAACTAGGGAAGAAAACACTCCCACCAAGCCATTTCTAAATCCCCATCCTTTCCCTGAACCTTTTCAGGTAGTAATCAAACACTCCTGGACAGGTCTCCATTGATGACGGCCCATACCACCACTCGTAAGCCACGCGAAAACGGTATCCTTGACCTTTGAACTCATGGATTTACGCATGAGTTTTGAGGAAAAAAGCCTTCAAACACGAGCCCCTTAGTTCACCCATGAAGGTATTCAATAAATCGGTGGAAAAGGGCTCAAAAACGAGTTTCAGGGTCGAGCTCGCCAGCTACCCCGACGGTTCACCTATCGGGGTCTGGGTCAGAGCGATAAACGGGGCAAATGATGGACCCACATTGACTCTCCTCGGTGCACAGCACGGGGACGAGTACAGCGGTATCGAGATCATCAACAGGATAATGGACAGCGTTGATCCGGGGGAGTTATCAGGGAAGATACTGGCGGTGCCGATCTCAAACCCGTTGGCCTTCAACACCGGGCACAGGATAACCCCGCCAAGCATCGGCTACGAGAACCTCAACATGAACAGGGTCTGGCCCGGAAACCCCAAGGGGCTGCTGACTGAACGGATTGTGTCAGGTCTATGGGAGAACCTTGTCAAGGACTGCACCGTGGTGCTTGACATGCACGAGGGAGGCAAGGCGTTCATGGCCAGGTACATCCACGCACGCGGAACCGAGGAGACTGACAGGATCGTAGGTGACAGGAACAGGGAGCTGTACAAGTGGTTCGGCCAGGGCATCCCTGTCCTTGGAGGGGTACGGACCAGGAGCCACATGATGGGCAGCCTCAGCATCCAGACGGGCATCAAGGACATCCCGTGCATTGGCGTCGAGGTTGGTGGCGGTGGCAGGCTGTGGGAGAAACTCGTCCAGGTAGGTACTCGGGGGGTACGAAACGTCATGATAGGTCTCGGCATGCTCCAGGAAGAACCAGTGGGACAGCAGATGAAGCAGTACGTGGCCCAGGAGAGCAGCTGGCCCAAAACTAGCAGGGGCGGCCTGTTCACAAACACGTGCGAGCTCAACGCCGTCGTCGAGAAGGGCAAGAAGGTTGGGGAGCTGAGAAACCCCATCGGCGAGCTCATCGAGGAGGTGCACGCCCCCTACAGGTCGGTGATCTTCGATACAAGGTTCCAGCCCACCGTGTACCCCGGTGACTGGACTGTACATTGCGGCAAGATCAGTTAAATGCCAGAGCGGGCGAGAAGCCCATCCACTAAGTTTTAAATATATCTAAAATACAGCACTAACCAATAATCAAAAAAAAGCCCGAAGGAACAACCTACAGGGCCAAAACAAAGGAAAAGAGAGGGGTTAGCTAAATTTCCAGGTAGCCCCGTCGGGGGTGTCCTTTAGCTCAACACCGATCTCCTTGAGCTTGTCCCTAATCTCGTCGGCCAGGGCCCAGTTCTTTGCATCCCTCTGGCCCTGCCTCAACTCTGCTATGAAGCCCATCAGCTTGTCAGCCACCTCGCTTCCTCCCGTATTCCTCTTCTCAAAGAGGCCCAAGATTGAAAGGAGTTCACCGTATGCCTCATACGCTGTGGTCAAGACCCCCTTGTTGGCAGTCTCCAACACGTACTCGTTTATCGCCCCAGCCAAGTTGTGCAGATGCCCGAGGGCAATCGGCGTGTTGAAGTCGTCGTCCATTGCCTCGATGAAGCTCCTCTTCTCGGTACGGACGGCTGAGATCAGTTTCTCCTCACGCTCAAAGTAGTCGATGTTGGTATCCCCACCTTTCAAGGCATTCTCCGCCAGGCTCAGAGTGTTTTCCAGCCTCTTCGCCGTGTTCTCCGCAGTCTCCATGGCGCTCCACGTGAAGTTCAACGGCCGCCTGTAATGGGTGCTGATATAGAAGTACCTGAACGCGTCCGGGCTGTGCTTTTCCAGCACCTCGTCGAAGGTCACGTAGTTACCCAGGCTCTTGCTCATCTTGCCCCCGTCTATCAGCAGGTGCCTCATGTGTACCCAGTAACGGACGAACTGTTTCTTGTTCGCAGCCTCGCTCTGGGCTACTTCGTTCTCGTGGTGCGGGAACGCCAGGTCCTCGCCTCCCGCATGGATGTCGATGGTCTCTCCCAGTAGCTCCTTGCTCATTACGCTGCACTCGATGTGCCACCCCGGCCTACCGTAGCCCCACGGGGATTCATAGTAGATCTTTCTCTCTATCTCCTCGGGAGTCGCCTTCTTCCATAGGGCGAAATCCTGGGCGTTCTCCTTGTCGTACTCGTCAGCGGCGACCCTCTCAGTCTGCTCGACCTGTGAGAGGTCCATACCACTAAGCTTGCCGTAGCCCTCGAATTTCTGGATGTTGAAGTAGACGCCGTCATCAGCGTCATAGGCGTAGCCCAATTCCTCAAGTGTCTTGATGAAGTCAACCATCTGCTCAACGTACACCGTTGCACGTGGATGCGAGGTAGCCCTCTTGATGTTCAGCAGATCCAGTCCTCTGAAGAAAACGCCGGTGTAGTGCTCGGTGAAATCCTTCAGAGTCTTGCCCTCCGCGCCGCTGTCCCTGATTGTCTTGTCGTCTATATCGGTGAGGTTCATGATGTACTTGACATCGTATCCCCTATACTCCAGCCAACGCCTGATGAGGTCTCCACTTGTGAAGCTGCGTATGTTGCCGATGTGGGGAGCCCCGTAGACTGTGGGGCCACAGACGTACATCGTGACCTCCGGTGGATTAAGTGGGTCAAACCGGAGCTTGCTCCGGGTCATGGTATCATAGATCTCGATGGGGTTATCTGTCATTGTTTTTCCTCCATAGAATCGACTAGACGGGGTAGTGTTTTCTTTTCGGTTAAATTAGAGTACACAATAGTCTCAATCTTCCCTTTCTAGCAGAGTAGGGATTGATGTTGGGTAATATAAATGATATGCGGGTTTATTCCAGATTCTTCTCCCCAAATTCGGCCAACTGCTTCCTGAGGCGCTCCCTGCTCACTTCGGTGGTTATCTCGGACCGAGTTCTCTCATTGACCATCCTTACCACGTCCAGCTTCCTCCTGAGTCCCTTGAGGAGCAAGCAGGCCTCCTCCATCCCAGTAAGGTGGAGGAATATGGCCTCCATCTGGTCTAAGTTCGCCTCGGCCGCACCTAAGTCACCCGCCCTCAGCAGGTCAAGTGTCTGGCGCCTCAACTCCCCCGGGACATCGGCGAGTCCGAGAATGTAGTCCTTGTATTGTAACCCGAGAGCCTCGGGCGATGGGAACTCCTTCCTGGAGTTTAAGCCGTGGAGTATGCGCGCCTCGGCATATTCCTGTTTAGCTGCTTCAACTGCGTCGTTGAATCCTATCTCAGGAAACTCCTCCGAGTAGGTCTTGATTTCATCGAGGAGCCCCCTTGCTTCATCAAAATTCGCTGAGGCCTTCTCGTTGTCCCCGTTGTGGAGCAGCAGTATGGCCTGTTTGCTGAGCATCCTAGCCCTCCTCGCCCTGCCGTAAGCCTCGTTCCTTGCCTTCTCCCGGTTCCGAAGATCCTTCGTAGACTTCCGGATTATATCCTCGATCATCAGATCACTTCAGGCACTTTATGAGCTCCTCGTAAGAGAGGTTGCCCCCGCTGAGGACGAGAACCACTTTCTTCCCCCTGAGTTGCTCCTTTAGCTTGATGGCCCCTGCAAGGGTTGCGGCCCCCGCTCCTTCCGCGATTGTGTGGCAGTGCTCTGCGTAGAGCCTTATGGCGTTCCTCATTTCGTCCTCGCTGACCAGCATGAAGTCGTCGACGTGCTCTCTGAGGATCCCGAGGGGGAGCTCGAATGCGTTTCTGGTGGCGAGGCCATCCGCGAAGGTGTTTGCGGTTGGAGTAGACTCTGGTTTGCCGCTAAGGTAGCTCATGTGAATACTGGGGGCATTCACAGCTTGAATCGAGATAGTCTTGACACCGGGTTTCAGTGACTTGACGGCGGTGGCAGTTCCTCCAGCTCCCGTGCCTGAGCCGACGGGGCTAACGACCACATCAACATCGGGGAGCTGCTGTATTATCTCTAGCCCGATGGTCCCGACGCCCGCGATAAGGCGGGGCTCGTTACCGCTGTTTATGAAAAGGTAACCGTGTTCCTCGGCTAGGCGTATACCGTTCTCGACGGCCTCGTCAAAGTCCCTGCCATACTCGTGTATCTGGGCCCCGTGGCTCCTGATGGCCGCGATCTTACCCGGGTTTGCCCCTACGGGCACGCAGATGTGGACCTGGACTCCGAACATCTTGCCAGCGAGGGCTATGCTCTGGCCGTGGTTGCCTGTGCTTGCAGTTATTACACCCTTTTCTTTCTCCTCGGGGGTGAGTTGGCTGACGAGGTTTATACCTCCTCTGATCTTGAACGCGCCTGTGGGGTTGTAGTTCTCGTGCTTGATGTACGCCTTGAATCCCAGGTACTCGTTCAGCGTGGGGTACGTTAACAGAGGAGACGGGTTCAGGTATGGCTTGATCCGCTGCTGGGCAGATATGATGTCAATTAACTCAGGGGCTTTCATAGGTTGAAGGAGTCGCCTGGGCTTATCTTCGTTTCCTAGGCGGCTGGTAGACGTGTATACTGGGCCTTCCCTGGAGGGAATCCCGTGTGTATGTGTGGTCCTCGCCTACTTGCTCCACATCGCTCTTGCCGTCGGTGAAATCAAGGACTGTCTTCATATGAAAGTACGGAAAGTCGATGCCGGGAGTATAGTAGTGCATGGGGATGATGACCCGGGGACCAAGGAGCGCTATGTTGTCCTCGGTGAGGGCGATGTTTGCGCCCGTGTTGGCGATGAGGATATCGGGTACCCCTATCTGGAACATCTGTGCGGGGCTCAGGTAGTGTCCCAGATCCCCCAGATGGGTCACCTGTATGCCTCCCATGGTTATGCTCCAAACGATGTTGGTGCCTAGACGCTTGCCCCTGTCGTCGTCGTGGTAGCAGGATACACCCCTGAGGCGTGCGGTGCCCACAGTGGCGTCCACGGGCTCCGTGAAGTGATCGCACTCGAAGAGATGGAGACCGTTTGCGTGGTCCTGGTGGTCGTGGCTCACCGTCACTGCATCGGCACTGAACTCGGGTGTCGGCAGGTTTAGACTTGCTCCGTCGTGGGGGTCGGTGGCAATGGTGGTGAAGCCGTCTGTTACCTGGAACAGGCTGTGTCCGTGCCACCTTATGCGGAGCATGGGTTTGATGTATCTTGCATGTTTTTCTGTGTTGCGCAAGTATGGGGATACTCCCATCGTCGTGGTTTCAGCGTTTCTACGTTAGGTTTATATAACATAGTGTGTGTTTAATCGTACATGGTGTGTAGTAAACATCACAGGAGAAATGGGATATGAGGACAAGAAACATAATAACGGGAGTCACAGCGGTCATCGGCGGTGTATACGCGGTGTCCCAGCTTGGGACGGGGATGTTCGGTATAATCAGCGGGGTGAATGTTGCAGTGATAATAACAATAGCTGGACTGTTCATCGGTAAACGCCTAGATTGGAAAGAGGAGGAGGAGATGGGATTCAAGGTCGAGGACGAGAGGACCCAGCTGATCGATGGCAAGGCCAGCAAGGTGGGGTTCAAGTTCGGTAACTACGTGTGGCTGGCGCTGATCTACTACGATTTCACCGCGGAGAGGTACATGCCATGGCCAAAGTTCAACTCCCAAGAGATGCTGCTGTTCGGACTACTCTTCAATCTGGGCATCTACTTCGCGAGCATGCTCTATTACAGGAAACAGGTGTAAAGGATGCGGACCATAATCAAGATGCTCAGGGCGAGGGACGGCCTGACCCAGGCAGACCTTGCCAAGAAGGCGGGTGTCCGCAGGGAGACCATCAGCTTCGTGGAGAACGGGGAGTACAACCCGTCGCTTCTCCTTGCGGTGAGGATCGCCAGGACCTTCGGGGAGCCCGTGGAGGAGATCTTCCTCTATGAGGACGAGGAGCTAGCCCTGTAGCCTGTGCTAGCTGTAGCTATATCGGGTAACGGTTACCCTGGCCCCAATTCTTATTCGGTCATACACGTGTTTTTTACGTGGCCATGGTGTAACTCGGTCGTCTCAATGACATATTGTTTCATTGGGATGAATACGCCTGTGTAGATGACCGTGTTCTGCTCCCACTTGTTGATGACGGTTGTCTCGTAGGTGCCGGTGGGTTTCGCGAACACTGTGGGTCTGAGTACCAGTGCCAGGGTGAAAAGGACGACAATAGCCGTCAAGATTAGGACGTTGATCATAATGTTTTCTGGTGTATCAACGAGTATTAATCAATCCAACTATGAGTGGAGGTTTTGAGTCATGGATTCCAGTCTCTACTTGTCCCAGAACCCTCTCGCGTCCAACCATTTACCGATTTGGACGAGTCCCAGCATGATGGGGACCTCCCAGAAGAGCCCCATAGTTGTCCCGAGGGCTGCCTGTGAGCCGACTCCGTATAGGCTGATGGCTGTTGCGATGGCGATCTCAAAGTGGCTGCTGCTACCAATGATGACGCTGATGATGGCCTCGCGATAGGCAAGCCCGAGGATCTTGGTGGCCAGGAGGTTGAACCCGACCACGATTACAAAGCCCAGGATCAGTGGCGTGCTCACCTTGACCATGAGGCCAGGGTTGTTGAGCAGGACATCGCCGTTCAGGCTGAAGAGAACAATCAGGGTCGTTAAGAGCGCAACCATGCTGACCTTGCCGATGATAGGCTTGTAGGTTTCGTTGAACCAGGTCTCACCCTTGGACTCGGTAAGGTATTTCTTGCTGATGTAGCCTACGAGCATGGGGAGGCCGATGAACACGATCACTGAGAGCGCCAACAAACCCCTGTCGATGGGAATGTTCTGGATCCCAGTTAGGAGCGTGACGATAGGCGCGTAGAGAATCATGATGGTGACAGTGTTCAGGCTCGTGTTGATGACGTTCTGTTCCTGATTCCCGTCTGCCAGAGAGCCCCAGATGAGTACCATAGCGGTGCACGGACTGGAGCCTAGTAGTATCAGGCTTACGATGAGCTGGTTGTAGCCGACTAGGAAGTACCTGGCGAGGAGGACCGTGACTATGGGGGCAATTATCCAGTTGCTGAAGATGGTTAGGAAGATTGGCTTCGGGTTCCTCATCAGCTTGCGTAGCTCGGATATCTGGAGGTTGAGGACAGCGGGGTACATCATGAGGAAGAGGCAGATGCCGATGGGCACGCTTATCCCTCTAATCTGCCATGCGTTCAGTGCTGTGCTTATTCCCGGCATGGTCTGGCTCAGGATGAGACCTGCCGCCATGCAAGCGGCTACCCATACTGCCAGGTACTTTTCGAAGGTGTTTAGGCTCTTCTCCTCAGACATGATTATCCAATTCCCTTGGGTTTTACGGAATAAAAGTTGGACGAACACCTTCTTGGAAAAAAGATGTTTTTCAATGCTCAGGGAGGTGTTTTATCCTACTTTGATTAACTCCAATATGGTTTCTATGTCAATTAACGGTAAACTTGAAAAATTCTGGATAACGGAGCTCACAAGGCCGGCCTTCGAGGACTGGCTTGAACATGAGGTACATCCGGTGGTCATCATCGGGATTGGGAGCATCGAGCAGCATGGTCCACATCTTCCATTAGGAATGGACTCGCTGGCCGTGAAGGATATCATCCACATGGTTGCGAGCAGGTCGAACAGCGTCTGTGTTCACCCTTCCTGGTCGGGTTACAGCCCCCATCATATGGGGTTCAAAGGGACAATCACGTTCAGCTGGGAGACTTTGATGGGGGTTATGATGGACACCATCGGGTCCCTGGCGTATCACGGCGTTAAGCGGTTTATAATAGTGAATGGCCACGGGGGTAACACCCAGATCATGAATTTGGTTGTGCAGCAGGCGAAAAGGGAGTACGATGTTATGGTTTACGTGCCCACGGGCCCCGTTGGCACAGACCTGGCCAAGAAGCAGACGGACAGGAGCAAGAGGTACTGGGATGTCCACAGCGGCACAAACGAGACTGGGGCTGCGCTAGGTCTGTTCCCGGAGCTTGTTGAGATGTGGCGTGTTCCGGAGGACTGGAAGCCATCGAACAACATAAACCCGGACGTGAAGGCGTACCTGGACCCGGATAGGGAGGACTATGAGATGGTCAACCAACTGTTCAGGGCTTCGTCTCAGCCAGATACTGATGATTTCACCAGCGACGGTATCTACGGTATGAACAGCCCCCACGACGCTAATCCTGATGAATTCAAGGCTCGTCTGGAGGAGCGGGTGGAGTTCATGGCCGAGTTCATCCGCAAATGGAAGGAAATCCCTACTCCTCCGGCCTTCCAATAATTTCCTTTTTTCAGGGTCTAATTAATTCAGATATTTTTCAAGAGCGGCGAGGACGCCTTCCCATGCACGAACGTGCCATGCCTTGGCCTCTTCCCATTTCTCCCCCTTTCCCCAGCCTCCGTGGTTCACTTTCAAATTGGTTTTTTCGCCATCCTCCTCGAATGTGACGTGAACGAATGTAATGGGGGCAGGCTTGTTCATGGTCTCTTGGTACATGTCGGGACCCTTCCACTGGAAGCCCAAGCTCGTCATTGATTTGATCTCTAAGATCTTGCAGCCTTTTGTGCTCTGGTGGTCGTTGTTTGAGGGGTCGAAGTAGAGCTCGTATGGACCTCCTAGCCTGGCCTCGATGTGCGCCTCTGGGCTGAACCAGTTTGTGATATCCTTGGAATCTGTCCAGGCGTGCCATACCTTCTCTATGGGAGCGTTTAGGGTTAGCTTGAACTCCATTGTGCTCATGTATTGGAGTCGGAGAGGGTTTACTTAACGGTAATGACAGCGTTTTCTGTCCTAGGTAAAAGTGGGCAGTAAGTTTACGCGTGACCAATCGATAGCATGTTTTATTCTTACCTAGCCATGATTATTCTTATGAACGCTCAGAAGAAGCAGCTATTGAAATGGATTGATGATGATAGGGATAAGCTCGTAGACTACCTGAGCAAGTTTCTACAAGCAAAGAGCCCGAACCCGCCTGGGGACACTAGGGAGGCAGCAAAACACGTCACAAATTTTCTCGATGAAGAAGGGCTCCCATACAGGATAATAGCCCCCAAGGAGGAGATGGTGAACATTGTGGGCTCCTTTGAGGGAGGTTCTGACGGGAAACACCTAGTTTTGAACGGGCATATTGATGTTTACCCGGTGGGGGACGCTAAAGGATGGAAGTACGACCCGTGGGGAGGTACCGTCGAGGACGGCAAAATCTATGGCAGGGGCTCCAACGACATGAAGGCGGGAACAACTACCAGCATATTCACCTACCATTACCTCCACAAGATCAGAGATCAACTGAAGGGAAAGCTGACCCTAACATGTGTCTCCGATGAGGAGACCTTTGGCCCCTGGGGGGCGCGGTATCTTATGAAGCACCACCCAGAGGTCCACGGGGACACACTGCTTAACGGGGAACCGTGTGCACATCAGATCCGGTTCGGGGAAAAGGGAATCCTGTGGTTGAAGTTCACGGTAAGCACTCCAGGTGCTCACGGTGCCTACGAGCACGCTAGTCCAAGCGCCACCAAGGTAGCTGCCAGATTTATGCTGGAGCTTGACGAAGCGATATCGGAAATAGAACATTCTGCCCCCGGAAACGTCAGGGAAGCCCTTGAGAAGGCTAAGGATATCATAGAAGAGGGTTACGGTGAGGGGGCGTTCGAGACTCTCCAGAAGACCACGATAAACTTCGGTACAATCCATGGAGGATTAAAGGTGAACATGATACCGGGGGAAGTGGTCATCGAGGCGGATATCAGGCTGCCTGTAGGTCAGATGAAGGAAGATATTCTACCTGTGATTGATACGGTTCTGGAAAACTATCCCCACGTTAGCTATGAGGAAGTGAACTACACTGCGCCAAGCCACTGCGACCCCAACGGGGAGATGGTGGGTATATTGAAGAAGAACATCAAACTGGTGGAGGGCAGGGAGTCAAAGACCCTAATAGCCATGGGAGGAACCGATGCTCGACTGTGGAGGTATGCGGGGGTGCCAGCGTACGTGTACGGTCCATACGCGAAGGGTATGGGGGGAAAGGATGATTATGTGGAAGTGGACGAGTTCATCGACATAGTGAAGGTTCACGTATTGTCTGCCTATGAATACCTTAGCGCATAGGCAGCTAGCCTGTGTGTATCAGATTGACGCCCCCACGTGAATTTATGCAATGATGGCTCTAAATCTTCCATGGAGTCTGTGATACCGTGTAGTGGGTTCTATTACGAGCGCGCGCCTGGGGGTTTTGATGTAAAACGAGGTTTTCATGGGGATATGAGTTGAAAAAACTAGCGTGAATCGATCTTGTTTTTCTACTATCATGCGCCTGCTGTTAGGTGCCTTGTTTGGGGAGACTGTGCTGGTACTTATCATCGGCTCGTTCCTGGGCACGGATATAGAGTTCTAAAATTCCCGTGTCCAAGCGTAGAAAGTAGTAGTGGCTGCAAGGCTTATTGTGAACATTATTGCACCGTATCCGGTGAACCCGAGGCGGCTTATTGCGACTCCTCCGATGACAGTGCTTAGCATGCCCCCTGTGTTCATGGCGGCGGAGTTGAGGCTCATCATGGTACCCCTACTTTCTGGTACTTGCTCCAGTGCCAGCGTTGCCATGGTGGTCATGGTGGTACCCGCCATTCCGGTACCTATCGCCGAGGCGAGTATTGCGAGTGCTACGGGTAGCTTGACGCTGAAGTAGAGGAAGAGACTGATGCCTCCTATGAGCGTGGAGAGCCAGGTTGTGGTCTTTATGCCGATTCTGTCGGCAAATGTCCCGCTTAGTACTTGTCCTACGGCGACGGCGATGAAAGTCACGGACATGGCGATGCTAGCGGTCTCAAGGCTTAGGCCCAGGGTGTTCCTCATGTATGTGCCGTTGAACACCATGAGGCTGTTGAAAAAGGCCAGGCTCAGAGCGGCCCCTGCGATACAAGCCAGTGCGCTGCGGTTGGCGGCCACCTTCCTGAACCCCCTCATGAGGTCAACGTTTCCCTCACTCGTGGGCTGTTCCGGTATCTTGGCGGTCACCATGATGGCAGCGATGAGGATGAGGGGGGCCCCGAACCCGATATACCCCGTCCTCCACCCGTAGAGGGCCGCGATGAAGCCAATAATGGGAGTCGCAAGTATGCTTGTGATGCTCCTGCCTGAGTAGATCCTGCCCAGGGCCGTGGTCCTCTGCTCCTGTGGGTACAAGGTCAGCAATATGCTCACGATGGGCAGGGTCAGGCTGGTACCCACGCCATAGAAGACGAAGAACAGGACCATCTGCGTGTATCCTGTGCTTAGCGATGTTCCGATTATACCGATGAGGAGTGCTGTTATTCCGGTGACGAGGAGCCGTTTGGGTGGGTAGCGAACGGTTATGGCTCCCATGACTATTGAACCGATGATGGCAACTACACTGAACGCGGTGTTTAACTGGCCTAGCTGGGGGACCGTGGCCTTGAGGGCGACGATTATCTCGGGCATGAGCAGACTTAGGGCCACAATCTGAGGTCCTGTTGATGCCGTGGAGAGGGCCAATGCTACGGTGATCCACTTGGTGTCGCGTTGAGGCATGCTATGCAATGTGACCGTTCTAGGTATTAAGCGATGGTCTGGACACAGGTGTTCGTATCTAGTGACTGGATTAAGGGAAAAAATTATGAGACGGCGGTTCCGCATAGCACTGCTGCGATGAAGCCGTGGTAGGCGACGATCATATCCGGTGCCACTAGGCGTATGGTCTTTCCGTCAACCCGCTCGGTGGTGGGTATGAATGCTGCCGCGTCTGCCCGTCTGGCGTCTGTGAACCGTATGAGGAGCTCGACTGGGGCTTTGATCGCCATGGGTTTCAGCTTGAGCCTAGCAGCGTTTGCTGCTCCCTTCCTGATCTCCTCGCGAGCTACTTCCGGGTGGAGGCACTTGGCAGACATGCGGCCGATGGCGTCCTTTACGGCCACCGTTACGATCCCAGGGTTAACCTCCTTCGCCTCCTTCGTTGTGGCTACGTCACCCGCCAGGAAGGCCAGTGGTACGCCGTGATGGGCAGCTATCCTAGCGTTAAGACCGGTCTCCCCGACTTCCATACCATTAACGTGTAGGGACTCGATGTTGCCACCCGAATAGGTGTGGCTCATTACGCCCTCAAGGGTACCCTTCTTGGCGTGGTACCCCACGAACATGCAGGCGTCGTAGGATGAGTCTATCCCCGCCATCTGGGACTGGGGCTTAGGTGAGCCTCGTACTAGTACGGCCCTCTTGTCGAGGTCGGTTGGGTCAATGTTGTTCATGCCTCCGTGGGCGTCCGATACGGTGATCTCTGCTTTGGGGTAGGAGTCCAGTATCCCCTCGATGCAGGCGTTTGTGTCAAAGGCCATGAGCTTCCTTCCCCTCTCGTAGTCGCCCTGCTTTCTGCTTACCATGGTGCCATCAACAATGCCGCTGATGCCCTCCATATCTACGCTGATGAAGAACTTCATGAATATGGGTTCGCAATGGGATAATTAAATGATAACAATGGACCGTAACTTTGGTTTTTTTTGTTAACGGGGCTTGATGGCCCCGAACGCGGCGTAGCAGATGTTCTTGTGGAGGACGATGGGGTCGGTGAACCCGACTTTCCTCATTATGTCAACTTGGAACAGAAGGGATCTTGGCGTGTCTTCCTTTATGATGTAACCGTAAACGAACTTGCGGAACTCCTCATCCTTGAAATCGACAAGGTACTCGCCGTAACGCTTCCACATTAGCTCCTGCACGGCGGGATTGTCGTGCTCAACAAGGTCGAAGACCCAGAGGCTACCGCCAGGGGTGAGGGCATCGTACAGTTTGTTGAAGACATGGAGCCACTCGGGTTCATCTCGTAGATGGTGTAGCACTGCTGCGGCGAGGATGATGTCGTAACGTTCCTCGCCGATGTCCAGCTCCCGTATATCTCCCTGCAGTGTGGTTACCTCTCCCTCGGTAACCTCGCCTACCCGCTGCCTTGCCCGGTCTAGCATGGGCTTGCTGAGGTCCACGAGGGTGATGTCCAGGTCGTACTGCCTCTGGAGGAGCTTGAGTGTGTAGTTGCCGGCTCCGCAGCCCACGTCCAGGACGTGTCTTGCATCGGGATTGACGAGGGAGGCTGCCTGGGCGATGAGGTCCATGGCGAGGACGGCATCCACCGTGGTGGTTTGACCGATGGCTAGGGTGCTGAACCGCTCGACGTCGTTGTCGAACCGCTCCCTGATCTCGTCGACGGATGACTTTCCCATGGGGTAGCAAAGGTGGGGAGGGATAATTGACGGTTTGCATCAAGCAACCTGACATAAGGGAAATAATATTGGTACTGTACGGCGGGTCTACCGTTTATTAATCCCCGCGCTGGCTTTGTGGGCATGAGCGAGGAACGTGTCATGGCGCTTAGCGCCGAGATGGCGGGGAAACAGGTCAGGCAGGCTATTATCAGGCGGGAGAAGGGCAGCATGGCCGAGGTCGTTAAACTTGACTCGGAGATCATGGGCCTGAAGCGGGAAATCAACGCGGAGCTGAGGATAATCAGCGAGGAGCAGGTCCACGAGCTGGACATCGAGACCGATGACACCCGAAGGAACAGGTAGAGGTTTGCGCAGTTACCGGTGCGTTTTGCGTCGGTAACTGGGTGCTGGAAAGACAGGACGAGTCCAAACTAGTTGTTAATACCGTGTTTGCACACAGGGACAACATGGAGAGTTGGCCCTGGGTAGCGACCTTTATAGTGATATTTGTCGCGGTTGTCCTGCCTTATCTCAAAAAGATGCCGGATGGCAGCCCGCGTAAAAAAGACGTGGTCTTCCAGGTCTCGGGGTTACTGCTCTTGATAGCGATACTTGTCGCTTCAGTAGAGCCTCTCTATACTCCAGGTAGCCTGTTTCTATCCCCCATGATCGTCGTAGGGACAACGATGTTCGTAATCGGGTTGATAATCACCGTTAGGGCCCAGATGACTATAAGCACTAACTACTCGTGGACCCTTGAGATAAGAGATGGACACACGCTCGTGGAGAGCGGACTGTACAAATATGTTAGACACCCCATCTATACGGGTACTTTAATTAGACTCATCTCTATTCCCGTCTTCACATCAAGCTTACCCGGTTTCATCCTTAGTTTACTATCCATCCCAGTGCTGAATTATAGGATAGGGCTTGAGGAGGGGATGCTCATCGAGGAGTTTGGCGAGGAATACGAGCGGTACAAGGAGCGCACGTGGAGGCTCTTCCCCTACATCTACTAAGTAGTGATGGGGTACCCCTTCTCGTGCCATGCACCGGTACCGCCGCTCAGGCTCTTGACGTCTGTGAATCCTGCCCCGTTCATGATTTCAACCGCTACCAGCGACAACTCGCCGCCTAGACACATTGTTACAACTACCTTGTCCTTGTAAGAGGCAAGTCACTCCAGGGCGGGTTCAAATTCCAGGATGGGGATTGACCTGGAGTCATGGATATTACCGTACTTTGTAAGCTCGTCAGTCCCGTCGTACTCCTCGTGGGACCGGACATCGATCATTAACGGTGGCTAGCCCGAGTTCACGAGGTCGTGTATTTCATCCACGGTGATCTCGGATAGGCTCGTTTTGCGAAGGTCCGCGTAATGTAGCAGCATCTTGAAGGTGGGTCTCCAGTATTTTACAAAAACGATACGCATGGTCTCTCGGTAGTACTCCTCGTTTAGCGTAGGAGAGACCTTGGCGTTCCCCATCCTGCTCCTGAGGTAGAGAAATGATACCACCAAAACGACGGCGTAGAGCCAGAAAGAAGCCGTACTTTATGGTTCTGGTGAAGTGAGGATAATATTATAGATTAGGTTGCGCGCGTTATTTCACTCGTTCAATCTTGAAGATGACAGGTCTCATACCATCCGTACAGCTATTTATCGCGACATTCGTCTCTTCAAAGAAGGGAAGGCTCCCCCCGTACCCTAACGTCCTGATATTGTGGTAAAAGTTCTTCCAAGCTGTCTCGCAGAACCCATCAGGCATTCTGAGGGACTCATTAACATGTATTACCTGTCCATCGTGGAAAACGGAACAGGGGCCCATTGGATTTTTCAGGGTCACAGGAAGTGGATCGAATAATTCATGGGGGTCAAGTCTCTTGATTACCGTTATCTTGAGTTTTGGCTTGTTAGACATGGAAAATAAGTTGTGGAATGGATAGAAAAAACTTCGTGTATACCGCGCGCGCTTGGGATGAAATGAGAATAAAATATTCGATAAGTGTGTCTAGTAGTAGTATTTGATTACTTGTTTAGCACGCGCGAATATGCCTGAGGCGCTACCCTGCCTCGAAAGCGTGGGTTGTGAAATGGTCCAGGTTGAGTATCTCACACTCGGTTACTGCCTCGATAGTACTCCTAAAACTTGAACAAAACTGATCGTTCTGTCCATCAGTGAAGTGAATTGGGATGAAGTATTCGGGCTCAATTACATTTAGGGCCGCCACCACTTCTTCATCTGCCATTGTCTGGCATCCTGGACCTAGAGGCAGCATCGCAACATTGATGGCGCCCGTTAGGTCATCGTACTCCGGCAGGTTCTTGGTGTCCCCTGCATGGAAAAGGGTGAAACCATCTATGTCAATAATGTAACTGGTGTAATTGTCCTCTGCTGGATGAGATGCATCTTCCCCTAATACAGGGGAGAATGTGTACATGTAGAAAGGAGTTATCTTCATGTTTCCTACCATAAACTCATCCTCTGGGTCAACTCCCACGCCATCATGTCGGGCGATCTCTATGCTCATTACCTCGGGAAATATGTTCACTGTCCCCTCTTTCTGCAGCATATTGATCATAGAGGTTTGGTAATGGTCCCCGTGGCTGTGGGTTATTAGAATGGCGTCCGCGGGATATTCACTGTAATAGTCTGGGAGATCAATGGGATCGATATAGATTCGCATATCATTTGCTTCAATCATTACGCCCGCATTGCTCAGAAGGGTCACGTTAACGTCACCGTATATACCGCCAACCATACTAGTCGTTGGAGTTACTTGATCTTCTGAGTATTCTATGATAACAACAACTAGTAACAAAGCGATTACTGAGCCCAAAACAATTTTTTCCCTCATTCTACTCATCCTCTGAACACTGGGGAATGATTCTGGATAACTTATTACTACACTATATGAAACCAGTTGCCAATTACTACACGCGCGTTATGGTGAAGCGAGGATAACATTATGGATTATTTATAGATCTTTTTTAGCTCCCAGACTGAGCCCTTCTTCGCTGGGCAGTGAATCATATGTGCCTTTCTGTCCTTTGGCTCCCAGGATGGGAAACCGAGGGCTGTTCTCCAGGTGTACAGGTCCAAAACATGGAGTAGTGCAGGGCATACGCCCTCTGGTTTGTGGTACGGGTCGTCATAGTAGTATGTATCTCCGACCTCGTGGCTGCATTTACCGATTTTTTCGACCATTCTTATCCTTAGTCGCCCCATGCGTTTCCATAGGTCGTGATAATCGTCATCAGAGAGGCCTGATACGTCGACGTTTAGATCGAGTTTCTTTTCTGACATGATGTTCAATGAGGCTGTTCTGAACGTAAAAAGAACATCTACGCATAGGTTAGAAGTGGGTATTAAATTACTGGAGTTTTTCCAATAACCAAGCCATGTTTTTACCTAGCTGTCTGAAGATGCCGATTCCTTCAGAGTCCTCAGAGACAGCGCCCTTGGCTCCAGCGATACTCATGTTCCAGTAGGAAGAACCTGGGACGATGAACTGGCAAACCAACAAAGCGCTGTTCATTGCCTGTAAAGTCGGTAAATGACCAGCCCTCCTGCCAACGGCAATACTCGAACCCACTTTGCGGGCATTCGGGTCATTATTTGCCTTCGATACTATGGCTAGTTTGTCAAGGAACAGCTTCATCTGACCCGTAACACTTGCAACGTAAACGGGTGAGCCGAGGATTATCCCATCAGAGTCGAGGATTTCTTGGTATAGTTTGTTGAAATCCGCGTCATGGGCGCATTTGCAGTCTTTGTTGTTGACGCAAGCCGAACATGCTGTGCACGGCTTGATCTCATAGTCGTAGAGATAAATTTGGTTGGTCTCTATGTTCTTCAGTTCCTCGAACACGGTGTCGATTGCGATACTTGTGTTTCCGTCTTTCCGGGGGCTTCCGTTGAACGCTATTATTTTCAAAATATATCAGACTCTATAATGGTGAAGTGGGGATAAAATTATGGATTAGTTTTTGATATGCAGGATTCTGCGTCTAACCAGAATAGTTTCACTCGTACATGTTCGGGGAGGCGGGCAGGCTTACGAAGCGCGTGCCGAAATCGAACTATGCGTCCCATTCGTTGTAGCTAAAAGGTGATATATCCTCCGCCCTCTTTCCCTCCCTGTTCCTGCCCGGTATGGCGTCTATGAAGTGTTCCCCGATGCGCTGGAGGTCCCTAGCCATCAGCCTCTCATCCATCCCTACCACCACACCGCGGATCACGACCGTCTTTCCGTCTATTATCACCCTGTCCACGTCCTGACTCGTGGCCCCGTAGACCAGGTTCCTGATTGGATCCCTGATGGGGCTCATGCGGACGGTGTTCAGGTCGATAAAGACAATATCAGCTTTAGCACCAACCTCTATCCTGCCAAGATCCCTCCTGCCCAAGGCATTCGCCCCATAGACGGTTGCAGAGTTGAACAGGTCAGGGGCGGTACCAGCCACACTGTCACAGTCAATGACCTTGCTCAGGATCGCGCCCCACCTCATCTCATTAAGCATATCTTGGGGGAAGATATCCGTCCCTAACCCGATGTTGACGCCCCTGTCCATGTACTTGCTGTAACTCTCCAGCGCACGGCCAACACGGGCGAACACGTACGGGCAATGAGCCACTGTGGAGCCACCGCCAGCGATCAGGTCCAACTCAGGGGCATCCACCGTCTCCCCTATCTCCTGGTGGCTCGTCACGTAGATGACGTGACCAAGGATCGTCCTCGGTTTCAACACTCCGAGGTCATGGAGGTATGTAATCGGGTCCACCCCGTAGAGCTTCTTTATGTCCCGCAGTTCCCCGTAAAACTGGGCCGCGTGGGTTTCAACGGGTAGGGCCCTCTCCTCGGCAACCCTCATAGTCTCCCTGAACAGCTCGGGCGAGACAAGGTCAGCCGTCCTCGGGTACAGGATGAACCTCATCCTGTCGTCGTGGCTCCCCTCCAGCTCCCTCTGGTAACGCAACGCGTTCTCCATCTGCTTGAACCCCATATCGTTGTCATGACTCAGCTCGCCCTCAACCCTGACGCCACTCCTATACCCTGCACTCATGTACGTCCTGATACCGAGGCCACCGATGATGTCCACGCTCTCCCTGTACCCCAGCCAGTCAGGGGCACCGAGCTCAACAAGCGTCGTGACACCGCTCTTCAGCAGCTCGTACACGCTGCTCCTTGCCATCGCCTCCCCCATCCAATCCTCCGGCACCCAGGGGTTAGCCGACAACGTGCCCGAGCCCGGTATCCTGGCGCCCCGCGGCATGTCCTCCTTCATCCCCATGCTCAGTGGGCTCTGTGTGATGTGGGCATGGAGGTTGATGAACCCGGGGATCACCATCTTGCCCCGGGCGTCAATCACCTCGTCCGCCTGGCCACTGTACGATTTACCGACATGGACGATGGTGTTCCCCTCGATGACAACAACACCGTCCCTGAGAATGCGGTGGCTCTCACCGTCAAAGGCTATCACAAAGCTCGCGTCGACCCTGGTAGTCATGAAGAACCCATACCCCACGGGTTTTTGAGGTTTACACAGCGTCCATTTATAATCAACGGACATCAACAACTCAGATACATAGATCGGAGGACTCAGACAATGGCAACACCGTTCAATATCCCCGCAACCATAATCGTGGGCGCCGGGGCAAGCAAGAAGGTAGGAGAACAGGCAAGGAGGCTCGGGGTCAAGAGCGCCCTCCTCGTTACGGATTCATACATGGTGAGCAGCGGGCTCGCAGGTAGAATAGCCGATTACTTGAGAAGGGCAGGCGTCTACGTCACCATCTACTCAAATGTCCAGCCCGACCCCACCGACCTCAACGTCATGGAGGGCCTTGAAATACTGAGGGAGAACCGCTGTGGCATGGTTGTGGGCCTGGGCGGCGGTAGCCCAATGGACTGCGCCAAGGCCATCTCGGTCATGAGCGCCAACCCCCAGTCCATCAACCTGTACGCGGGGCTCCACAAGGTGCCTAACAAGGGAGTGCCAATTATAACCATACCCACCACCGCCGGGACAGGGGCAGAGGTAACAAAGGTCGTCGTAATAGGGGACACCACCAGGAACGTCAAGATGATGATACTGGACCTCAACCTCATGGCTGACGTGGCCCTGGTTGACTATGAGCTCACCATGAGCTGCCCGCCTCAGCTCACCGCCAATGTGGGCGTTGACACATTAGTACACGCAGTCGAGGCGTACGTCTCGGTGAAGGCGAGCCCCATGACTGACCCATACGCCCTGTCATCAATCAGACACGTCTCCGAGAACCTACTCACCGCGTACAACGAGCCAAACAACAAGGTAGCCCGTGAGGGCATGACCCTGGCCTCATTACAAGCCGGCATCGCGTTCCCCAACAGCAGCGTCTGCCTGGTACATGGGATGAGCAGACCCGTCGGTGCCCTCTACCACGTGCCCCACGGACTATCAAACGCGGTCCTGTTCCCAGCCGTAACCGAGTTCTCCATATCAGGGGCATATGTGCGCTACGCTACGGTATCCCGCACAATGGGCTACGCCACCGACTGGGACACCGATAAGGTCGCAAACGAAAAGCTAGTAACAGGACTGAGGAAACTCAACAAAGATCTCAGAATCCCGCGGCTCGGCGATGTCTGCAACGTAGACCTAACAATCTTCGACGAGAGCGTGCTGAAGATGGCCGAGGACAGCCTCGCCTCGGGGAGTCCCGGCAACAACCCCGTAGTGCCCACTGCGGAACAGATCGTTGACCTCTACCACCGGGCATGGTAGGCTAACCCCAACATCCGTCCAACTTTTTAACTTCACATACAACGGTCATCCATGAAGTACGCCATCAACGTCCCCAACTTCGGTGACTACCACCACCCCGATACCGTTGCCGAGCTCGCCGCGGACGCAGAGGATGCCGGCTGGGACGGTTTCTTTACATGGGACCACCTCCAGTGGGACGGCCCCATGGGTGACACCGCCGTCAACTTGGCTACCGTAGCCACCATGACACGCAGGATCAAGATCGGCCCCATGGTCTGCCCCCTGCCCAGGAGGCGGCCGTGGAAGGTAGCCATGGAGGCGATCAGCCTTGACCACCTCAGCAAGGGCAGGTTCATACTCGGGGTAGGGCTAGGAGCTCCCCCCGAGGAGTACACCAAGTTCGGCGAGGACGCCAACGCGAGGTTAAGGGCAGACAAGCTTGACGAGTCCTTGAACATCATCAAGGGGCTGTGGAGCGGGGAAACCTTCAGCTTCCGGGGCAAGCACTACCAGCTCGACGAGGTCACCTACGGCAAGCCCTACCAGGAGGAGATACCCATCTGGGTGGCCGGTTTCCTGCCCAGCACACGTCCCCTATACAGGGCGGCGCGGTACGACGGCGTCAGCCCAGGCAGAAACTGGCCTGAGGCGTTCACCGTGGAGGATCTGGGAAAGGTCATCAGGATTATTGAGAAGCGGAGGGGGAGTATGGATAACTACGACATCGTGGTGAGCGGCGAGTCCCCCGGTGACCCCGAGAAGGGGGCAGAGACGCTGGCACCGTGGATAGATGTTGGGGCTACTTGGTGGTCCGAGAACATCAATACGTGGAGGGGCTCAGTTGAGGAGATGCGGGATCGCGTCGAGGCAGGCCCTCCGAGGGCGTAAAAAACGGGTCCCACCCTTCAAGCCGAGTGGGGAGAGATGAGTTTAATCGTCAAGCACTACTTGGCTTGAAAGGAGCTTTCCTGAGTGCCTTTGAACCTGGACCTCACTGAATGGCTGTTCGGCTGTACCCTCGAAGGCACAGTGCTTGAGGCTCGTGCACGGGCTCGTGCTGTAAACCTTGATACATGTTTTACACGGGTTCATTATCGTTCTAGCCTCTTTGCCAAACCCTTGAATATAAGAGATGCGACATATATGTACCAGAATAAGGTAAACATGTCTCAGATAAGTCATAGGTAAAATTGGGGTTATCACGAAAACGCCTGCTTCAAGTAGTACACTATTAACCCAAGTAGGATAGCCTCAAGATAGAACCCAGAGATTCCGTCAGCCTCTGACTCGGGTTCTTCCGGCTCTGTTTCCTCTCTTACGATAATCTCTGTGACCTCACTGGTTGATTCACTATGGCCAGAGTCACCCTCCCAGCTAGCCTGAGCCTCCCACACTCCGTGTTGGTCAGGTTTGATGTCCAATACGTAGTTCCCTTCATCGGTTACGACATCATGAATATCATCGCTCCCGTCGGGTCGCGTTACCGTTACCTGGACAAACACTGATTCAACTAGAGGCCCCAGGGAACCAGAAATAGTTACAGTATCACCAAGGTCAATCTGCGGTGATGTAAACGAACACGTTAGCACGCTATCAAAAATTTTCCAATCCCACCAATTACCAATGAAATAGATGCTGGAGTCGTTCATCGAGAAAATCGCGGAGTTGGCCATGAACCCGGGTGGGAAAATCTCAGATGTGACGTCCTCCATGCCTGACCCATCAGGCTCAATCAGGAAAAGGTCATATCTGCCCTCCAGGCCCACAGCTGAAACGGTATAAACCAGCTTCTGCCCGTCATTTGACCAGGAGACAAGTCCCTGAGTCCAGCCACTGTCCGTCAAACGGGTTTCAGAGGACTCGCCTATATTGATCAGGAACAGGTCATAGTTGCCATGAATGGTGGAATCATCGACTAGGCGCTCGAAGACAATCTGAGAGCCGTCCGGGCTGACCCTCGGGTCATAGTCGCCGAAGGGGAGCACGGTCTCACCCCACTCACCAGCCCTAGGCGGGTCTGTTAGTCTCCGGGCGTCGGTTCCATCGCTGTTCATCACCCAGATCTGGCTGTCCCGGGTAAACGCGATCACGTCGCCCACCCAGTGCAGGTCAGCGTCGTGCCCCCCCGAGTCATAGAGGAGCCTCTGGTTTTCCCCATCAGCGTCCGTCACCCAGATGTCCAGGGTCTGGTCCCGGAATGAGAGGAAACCAATCTCCTCACCGTCGGGTGACCACGAGGGGTAGAGGTCCCAGTACTCGTTATCGGTGAGCCTTGTCAAGTCGGCCCCATCGATGCCAACCGTGTAAAGCTCGGTGTGTTCGTAACCTGTCCCACCGGTTTTCATGGAAACAGCAAATAATTCACTGGTTGGGTCGAGCCTGATAGTGGTTAACTCATCGGGGCCCGTGAATACCGGGGTCACTGTGCCGTCCTCCAGGTCTAGCTCGTAGATACCCCACTCGTCAAGATAATGGACACCTGCTGTGACGTTGGCAGTGAATAGAATGCCTCCCATGAAAATGGTAACCAACAAGAGCCTACTGGAAACTCCATTTTTAAAAGACATCTTCGATCAAGTGTAAAGACACTGAAGTTAGGATAAAATCATCGATTGAAAAGAAGGATATAGTGATATCACCACATGTACTGGGGTTCGAACCCAATTAGAGGAAATAACGGTTTTCAGGAATCCCTCAAATATACACTTTCACCGTTTACCATTGTCGTCTCTACTTTCTGGTTCAACAATTCCTCTGAAGGAAGATCGATGAAATCCTCAGACCAGATTACCAAATCAGCGTATTTTCCAAGTTCCAACGAACCAATCTGATTCTCCCAGAACATACAGTAGGCCGAATTAATTGTACATAGCCTCAAGGCCTGTTGGATGTCGAGACACTCATCAACACCGAAAAGGAGCTAGAGTACTGCAGAAAACTGTACTGGCCCGAGTTCGCCGACGCGTTCATGGGAATCGTGGACGTGGATGCCATCAACAGAGCGAAACAACTGACCAAGTCAGTGAAAGGGATAGAAACTCTGGGCCACACGCCGAGCAGCATCACAGTACTAGCGGAGACGGATGAGAGGCTGGTCGCCTGTGTCGGTGACGCGGTTATCGTGAAAGAGGACCTGCTGGAATTGAAGGTCCCCCAGATGGTCACGCAAAACACCTCTGAAGAGACGTCAATCGAGAGCCTGGAACGGTTCACCTCTTTGACCCCAGTCCTGGTAATTCCAGGTCACGATGCCTCGTTCAAGCCCCCTTCCTCTAACTAGTTAGCATATGTTCGTGTTATTTTCAACTGATTTCGAGTTAAATACCGCCATTCCCCTCCAGTTAGTATGTGGAAAAAGATACTCGTCGCCGTAGACGGATCGGACCCAAGCCTACACGCCCTTGAAGTGGCAGCTGGCATGGCTGCCCAGAACAAGGCCGAACTCACAGTCCTGAGCGTGGTACCGCCACTTCCCCCCATAATGGAGGGAGACATGCCACCATACGCACCCAAGTTCACAGCGGATCTCACCGAG
>Ga0257125_1000767_pt1 | contig 38714 bp, 33 predicted proteins | sample SI106_200metaG_FD_190183 | JGI IMG/M metagenome (GOLD analysis project Ga0257125, IMG submission 190183) | Marine microbial communities from Saanich Inlet, British Columbia, Canada - SI106_200 | ecosystem: Environmental > Aquatic > Marine > Inlet | place: Canada: British Columbia | collected... | reverse complement strand
GATATTAAGGGCATCCTTCTGACAACAGGACAGGGAGCCTCAACTTCTCAGTCAGTGGCTCAAGATTATCCGTCTATTCCTATTTTTCCGTCATTTACCCAGGCTGTAGATTATATCATTGAAGCAACGGACATTTCACTCCTTCAATGAATGTCGCTATTAGAGCACAGGCCTGCCTCCTGCATCATAGCACAGATTGTAACTATTCATCACATTACCTGAGGCGAGGGGATCATGAACTCGCTATACACTGGAAAATGATCTGACACCACCACATCCAATATTTCAGAACTGAGTACACGAACGCCGTTCATGCTGAATATATAATCCAACCGAGCATAGGATGGAAACTGAGTCCAGAAAGTAAATCCGCCCCAGATGTGCTTTTCGAGATAACTATCAACAGCAATTTTAGATAACTTCTGCACAACGAGGGACGATGGGGTGGCGTTCAGGTCACCGCCAAAAACAATCGGTCCCCTTAGATTTTTCAAATAATCAAGAAAAAAATCGATTTCTTTCAGCTGCACGCCAAAAACATAAATTCCCCATTTGAATGCTTCTGACAGCGTCCGGTCAGCGGGTCGTCCAGCGAGAAATCGAATCGATATGGCATGAACCGGCGTCCCACCCACATCAATTCTGGCATGTACGAAAGAACGATTGGGATTCAGATGTTGGTTACTGATTTTATTCGGCTCACTCAGTGATGCTTGTTTTGACGGCAGAACCACTTCTTTAAAATCGAGGACAGGCAGGCGGGAAATTAGGGCGGTTCCTTCCTGTCGTCCCATATGAAAGGTCCAGGGTTGGAGTTCCTTTTCCAGAATATGGCGTTCCTGGATTGATAAAATGTTCTCGGATAGCAGGTAAAGGTCTGCATCCATATCCTTGATTGCTGTTATGACCTTTTTTAGATCGTATGAGTAGTAACGAACATTCAAAGCGATAACAGACAATTTGTGACCTTTCTGCAACTCTGGTTGTTTTGATGTCTCAGCGCTGTTGAATGAAAAATCACCAAATGAGATAAAAAACAGCAGAAAAACAAGCAGTAAAATGGTGGAACTCTTTCTGGCACCGATCATCCAAAACAGCAGTACCAGCGGTAAAACAAAAAAGACAAACCCGTAAGGGGGGAAAAATCCCAAAGCATTAATCTTTGAATCGATCGGAAAATAATTGAAATACACCATGACCCAAACCATCATGGCTAAAAGAATCAAGCATCCAAAGGTACCACCTAAAAAACGAATAGCATTTCTTATCATATTCTTCTCGATTCAATTTGGAATGGTTCAGGGATTTCAACTTTGAGGATGGTTCATTCAGAGTAAACAGAATGATGATTCTTTAAACCGGAGAATAGTTGCAATTTTTTAATACTTTAACTAGGATTAAAGCGATTTTTTCCGTTTGTATGGTTGCTCCCTGGGGCGATGAATTCTGTTGTGAAAATCCAAACCGGAAAAAGCACTGCCAGAATCAAGAGTTGCTACTGCAGCTCATTGATGTAGTCCTGTTTGCATATTTCACTACAAAAATTATTCTCTTTGTGATTGATGAGGGTGGTCTCTTTAAAAAAACCACCGCACTGATCACATTTTATCAATTCCGTCGTCCCATCCAGTATACTCGGCTTCTGAAAGCTTTCAAGTGCCAAATAGACGCCATTTTTGACAACCTTAAAAATTAAATACCCGGCTGTTAAGTAAATCAGATATTTTAGCATAAAACACAAAACCCCTGAATGTGATATTAGATTTGTGCATAAAAAGCGGGTTTATTGCTGTTAAACGACATTCAGTTTAACAATATGAATTCATCCAGTAAAGAAACTCACTCAAAATCAGATGAAATCTGGCATTTGTCACAACAATTAGGAATTTCGATCTGGAAGAATCTTCTGTCATTGCCAGAGAGCGACGATAATCACACTCCCGCTTTGATAAATCTGGAACGCTCAATACAGTTTACTTTTGTTGTACAGAGTGCCGAACGGGACGGCCTCAAGGCACAGATATTCGTTTCAGAAAAAACGAATCTGATTTCTCTTTGTAAATATCTCCCATTTTTATTCAAAAGATATCAGATTTTTCTGTGTGCCGATAATCTCATTCAACAGAGGATCCTCGCCTTTTCTCACGATGAGATGTTGCAAGAGGACAATCAGGCTAAAAAAAACCTTAGCTATTTGTTGGAAAAAGCCGCGCAGGATAATGCATCTGATATCCATATCGAGAGTCTGTCAGGCACAAAACAGGTACGGATGCGGATCGACGGGAAACTTAAAAAAGTTTCACTGCCAGAACAGATTGATGAACGACTTTTCATAAAGATCAAACTTCACTCAAGAATGGACATTGCACAAAAAAGGGCACCTCAGGATGGACACTTTCCTTTTATCAGCAGTTATGGGAAGCATTTTGATCTACGCGTGTCCACTGTACCTGGAATTAACGGTGAAAAAATTGTCCTGCGGCTGCTGCCGGCCACATCCGTTCAGTTTTCTATGGAGGAAATGGGATTTTCCAGTCGCCATATCGCCATAATTAAAAAATGTATCCGTGTAAAAACAGGCATGATTCTGTTCACAGGCCCCACCGGATCAGGTAAAACAACGTCTTTGTATTCAATTTTAAAGGAGTTGCAATCAGAAGCCCTGAATATTCTTACGATCGAAGATCCAGTCGAATACAGATTGAACGGCATAACCCAGGTGGAAGTCAATAATCTAGCCGGTATCAGTTTTGCGTCTGCCTTACGTTCCTTTCTGCGGCAGGACCCGGATGTGATACTTGTGGGTGAAATTCGAGATACCGAAACAGCCCAAATTGCGGCTAGAGCTGCGCAAACCGGTCACCTCGTTCTTTCGACACTGCATAGTAATAATGTGTTTGAGGCTATTCATCGTTTGAAAAATCTGGGCGTCAAAGGGGACGATATCGCGACATCATTGAAACTGTTGGTATCGCAACGGTTAGTTCCACGAAGTTGCAACTGCAATATGAGCCCTGACTGTCAGTTGTGTTCGGGCAAAGGTGTTTCAGGACGAATCCCGATTTTAGAAACACTACAGATCTCTCCCGTTATTAAAAAAATGCTATCATATGAAGAAGCATTATCAGATATTGAAAAAATTTCTTTTTCAGAGGGGTTTGTCTCCATGCGGGATTTTGGTACAAAACTGGTTGCAGAAAACACAATTAGCGCCATTGAACTGGATTCAATTTGTCCTGCTGGTTAGGTTCTCTCACATTAATCAGTTTTGTAAGATCTCATTCTAAACCATAAAATACCATGGAATCGGTTTATCTTTGGAAGGCAATCACGTTAGAAGGTACATCCGGTCACGGAATCGCAACCGGATATGCCAAAAAGAGTGTTTGGAAACTTCTAAATCAGCAAGGATATTATCAGATATCGCTGGATACAGTTCTGAGGGATCAACTGAGAATTGCTCTGAAGACCGGTGATCTCATCTACATTTTGGATTCATTTACATCCATTTTGGATGCCGGCATTTCAATTGTTGAAGCACTGGAGATGATGGTTGATGATCGCAGATCAATAATTGTGCGCTATGTTTTTCTGAAACTTAAGTCGGACCTGCATCAGGGAAAATCTCTTGAAGAAGGTTTTTCGGAACTTTCGCCTCTTTTTTCAAATTTTTTCATTGCCATGATTCGTTTATGTGAAAAAAGCGGCAAACTAAGTCAGGGATTACACGATTTACAAGCTTTCTATCAACATCAAGAAAACAGGTATCAGGAGCTTGTACGAATTTTTCGATACCCAAAAATAATATTCAGCATGATAATTCTGATGAGTCTGGGAGTGATTGTTTTCGTTGTTCCAATGTTCAGCAATGTCTATGCGCTTTTCAAAGACGAACTGCCAATTTTGACTCAGATGATGGTCAATCTATCTGGTTTTTTCCATCAAAACAGTTTGATGATCATTGCGGTCTTTATGGGAATTGCGGTCTGGGGGTACCTGCCTGTAATTCGATTTTTTCATCCCTGGATCCTTTTATCACAACAACTGCAAAGAGTGCTGCAGTCGAAAGAGGATCCATTTTTATACGCCCACGCCATGTCGCTGCTCTTGGAAAGTGGGCAGTCGGTAAATCAGGCTACAAAGCAGGCCACAGAGTGTATGTCGGAAAAAAACCGCAAACATGGCCATCTCTTAACCCAAAGACTCAATTCCGGCCTCGCATTTTCTGAAGCTTTTCAGAGTTCGCGGTGGTTTCCCCGTTCATTTCAGCGCTTTATAGTCCCAGCGGAAAAAACCGGTTTGCTGAAGTTGGGATTTGAACAGATTTATACATATATAGACCGCAAGCGCGAAGCCCAGTTCGAAAAATGGAGTCGATTTATTGAGCCTCTGCTGATGTTGATCCTGGGGGCGGTGACATTAACATTGCTGCTCTCCATTTATCTGCCCATTTTCGATTTGGGCAATAGAATCGGCTAATTTGAATTCAGTCTTCATTTCTGTTCTTCTGACATCCGGATTCTTTTAAGCAGCGCTTTGACCTTTTCAATGGACTTAACTCCCGGCGATTCCTCAACTCCTGAAGATACATCTATTCCGTAAGGCTGGACAGATTTTATGGCTTTTTCGACATTTTCAAGATTGATACCCCCAGCCAGGATGATCTCATAACGGTCAGGCAACTGATCAATTATATGCCAATCAAACGTCTTGCCAGTTCCGCCAAAATCCTTGTCCGACCAAGCGTCCAGCAGAATATAATTGGCTGGAAACAGGGCGGTTTGATCTAAATCTGCGGGATCCCTGATCCGGAATGAGCGGATCCAGCTAATCCCATTTTCAGTCAGTTGTCGGCAGTAATCCGGAGATTCATCCCCAGACAGTTGTGCCAGGTCCAGTCCGGATTGCAACATTATTTCAGTCAGGTCTGCAATCGACTCATTAACAAATACACCAACGGTTTTCACAAATGGTGGCAGAACGTTGATGATTGAACGTATTTTATTTGGCTTAATATATCTTGGGGATTTCTGGTAGAGAATGAAGCCCAGGGCATCGACATTAAGAGCGGCGATCGCCAGTGCCTGTTCTTTTATCGTGATGCCGCATATTTTGACCCTGACCCGTTTCATGACATTTTCCCGAGTAAGGTTGCAATATAAGCCCCTGGATCCGGTTGACGCATGAGCGTTTCCCCCACTAAAACCGCATCAAATCCATTTTCATGCAGGATTCGGCAATCCGCTGTAGAGTGAATTCCGCTTTCGCTGACGCAAGTGACATGTGACGGAATCAGCTTTTTAAGATTGATCGACTGCTGAATATCTGTTTCAAAAGTAGCTAGATTTCTGTTATTAATTCCAATGAGATGACAATTCAGTTTCAGTGCGACATCCAGCTCCTTCTTTGTGTGTACTTCGACAAGTGTTGTCAGCCCGAATGCTGCAGCTGATTTTTTAAAGTCTGCCAACTGTTTCTCGGACAGGATTGAAACAATCAGAAGGATGGCATCAGCTCCCAGATCATAGGATTCTCTGATCTGCCGTTCATCAACAATAAAATCTTTTCTCAATAGGGGAATATCCACTTCCTGCCGAATTGCCTTCAAATAATCCGGGTGTCCTTGAAAATACATTTCCTCTGTCAGGACACTGAGACAATTTGCCCCTGATCTTGAGTAAGATTTCGCTATCTGAAGTGGATCAAAATCCTGGCGAATTACCCCTTTTGAAGGAGAGGCTTTTTTAATTTCAGCAATAATCGCGAGGGATTCATCTTTTAAAGATTTGATGAAATCCAAAGGGATGCGATGATCCGCTTCGGATTTCTTAAGCTGGTCCTTTCTGATTCCAATAAGTTTATTGGCAATCTCCTTTTTCTTATCTTTTACGATCTGATTGAGAATACTCATGATATCTGTTTTATGTTAGCTCTTGAACCATGACTTTTTAAAGCGGCTATGCTGGTCAGATGCCACCGTCTGTTTCAAGTGAAAATCGATTTATTCTTAAAATGACTGGGTAACACTTGCCAGATGGTCAATGACCCGGGTACCGACACCGTCGGAGATAAGTTGCTCCGCTTTCGTTATCCCTGCTTCGAGAGAGCAGTCATCTGCTGCTGCTATCGCAAAACCGGCATTGATTGCAACAATATCTCTTTTTGGACCCTTTGTATCACCGGAGAGGATATCTCTGGTGATTTTTGCATTTTCAGATGCACTCCCGCCACAAATGGCTGTTAGCCCCGCCTTCTGATAACCATATGTCTCCGGATCAAAAATAAACTCACTGATGGTGCCATCACGCTTGAGCCGGGCAGCTTTTGTGTCACCAGCAATACAAACTTCGTCCAGGCCGCTGAGCCCTGAAAAAACAAATGCAGATTCACTCCCCAGATCCTTCAGGACACGAATTACTTTGGAGACCAACTGGTGTGAATATAGGCCGATAATTTGAATATTCGCACCCGCTGGATTGGTCAAAGGACCCAGCATATTAAATATTGTTCTGACAGCGAGTTCCTTGCGTATCGGCCCCACATTCCGCATGGACGAGTGCAGAGCAGGTGCAAATAGAAATCCTATTCCCACTTCAGCGATGCAATGTGCTACCTGACCCGGATTCAAATTGATATTAACCCCCAGGGCTTCGAGTAGATCAGCACTGCCGCTTTTAGACGTCATCGAGCGATTTCCGTGCTTTGCAATTTTGTACCCAGCTCCTGCCAGTAAGAGGGCGACTGTCGTTGAAATATTAAACGATCCGGAGTTATCACCTCCCGTACCGCAGGTATCTATCAGGAGGTCGTATCTGACCGGTATTTTCGTCGATTTTTCACGCATCACCATCGCACAGGCAGTCACTTCTTCAACTGTTTCTCCTTTCATTCGTAATGCAACAAGCATTGCTGCTGTTAGACCGACTGTAACTTCCCCTTCCATAATCCGGTTCATCATCCAACTTGCCTCATCGAAAGTCAGATCTTCCCTGTCTAAAAGTTTTTCAAGAAGGTTTTTGGTCTTCATTGCTCTCCATTTGGTAATGAATCCATAAGATGGTTATAAAAATCAACCTGCCCAGTGTAGCTAGTCTGAATATTTTTAAGCATATTAGACTGAGCCTATATTTACAAGATCAAGCTCTACCGAAACCGTTAGTCGTAAAAAGATGTCTTCCATATGGGATAGCCGTCTGGAAAAAACACCTGGTAATCAATGTTAAGGATCGTTATCTCGACTATTCGTGGGTTAACGATTCCTGTTTAAGATCCGGCCAGCCTCACCGTGATCAATAGGACGAGACATTACCCAACAAGCCCATTTTTAACATAATTAACTTTTTTGAAAAATAGTTGTTCATTTTTACATTTCCTTTGATGGTCATCTGCATAGAAATGGGCTAAACTGGAAGGCAGCTTTTGATACTCTATTTCAAATATCAGGTCCAAGTTCATAGCATTAGGCTATAAGCACAAGTATACTTTTTCTGAGGATTTAAAATAGGAATGCTTTTTGAAATGCTTTCACCTGAAAAATAGGCATTTTATCAATCGTTTACTCTATCTAAGACCAGTCGTTAGGTTACAACTCGATGAGGAAACACATGAATTCTTCCGCTAATATTCTCGTTAAGTAAGCCTAGAATACTGATATAATTTTCAAAAAGGAGTCGAATGGAATCCAGTGGTGTCGGTTACAAGCCATTGAAAAGTGTATATCGACCCGGGCTATCTTCAATAGATCGGTTGAAAAAAACGGTCGTTGGCCAGCAAGAGATTATTGCCGGGATTTTAACTGTACTGGAAGAGTCTGCCGATAAATACTCTCCAGATAATACGCTGTTTGTCGGACCGCGTGGAATTGGTAAAACGCACCTGTTAAAATTACTGGCAGATAAAATAGCTAGATCCCGGTCCTTGATGAACCAATATGTGCTCATTACTTTTCCAGTTGATAATCATGGAATCACCTCTTTGCCATTACTACTGCTGAAAATTATAAAACAGCTCAAGGAATCAACTAACGACAAGCACTGGGAAAAACTACTGGTTGTATGTCAGAAGTCAAATGATGATACGATTCAACAACGCGTGACTAAATCTCTGAAGGAATATTATCAGGATAAAGGCCGACGTTTTCTGATCCTTTTCGAAAATTTTGACGCATTTTTTGTCGACCAGAAAAAGAACAAAGAAATTATCGATGGGTTTGCTGGATTTCTTTCTCAATGCGATACGGCAACGTTTATCGGCACAGCAGCAATGGCAAATGGGAACAACACTTCTTACAAGATCCCACCTTTCAATCTATTTAACGTTCATCCATTGTTTGAACTGAACTTAGAGCAGACCCAAGAATTGATTTTCAAGCATCTAAAGTATGATCAGCAAACGGATCTTTTACAAGGATTTGGCAACCTTGCTTCAAAGATACAAGCACTTCATCAATTCACAGGTGGAAATCCCAGATTAATTTTGCTGCTTTATAAACTGCTGACGGATGAAGATTCACAAGGTATCAAATCATTGTTTGAAGAACTATTGGACAGAGTGACACCTTTTTATCAAGAGAGGATGCTTTCCTTATCGGCAATTGACCGCTCGCTTCTTGCGACCCTTGCATCTCTTGAAACCAGATACAATACAAATACAAGTCTAACCAGGGAACTTAGAATTTCGGCAAAGCAATGTCACTTAAGCACCAGTCGGCTCCTTGACCATGGACATTTGACCACATCAATTCATCCCAAAAACAGGCGCTCAAAAATATTTCATATTAAAGAAGGATTTTTCGACCTCTGGCTGGCCATTGGACAACTTGAGGACCCTAAACGATTTCTGCCATTTCTGGGGGAATTTCTGAAAAAATGGTATTCCAGCAAAACGGGCAGAGAAAAAAAACGTCAGCAGCTTTGGCATTCGTTGCAAATATCAGAAGCAAATGGAAATACAAGTCATATCGATAATGTAGAGAGCATGTTGAACTATCTGGCCAATATCGGAAGTGAAGAAGAACAGTGTCAGAATCAACTTGAGCTCTGCTATCATTATGCTTCTATCGGGAAAGCCCAGACTGTCAAAAATATGTTGAAATCCGTCAGAGCAATAATGCCTGAAAGCTCTACTTATGAATGGGTTTCAAGCAATATTGAGCAAATCCGAAAAGATGGGCTAATAAAAGATCATAAAGAGCTATTGAGCGATCTTTTCGATTGCTGGAAACTTCAGCGAACAGAAACATTCGATCAATTGGTACCTCAAGCGATTAAAGTCACAACACGCTTTGAAGAAAATGGCTATCATCAACTTAACATTGCCTTTCTGGAAGACACCATTAAGCTGTTGAAAAACGTTTCTCATCGTCTGCTGTTATATGTCAGAATAGCTGGAAGTCAAGAAAAAGAAGAGCTGTTGAATGATGCAATTGCTACATGGAATAAGGTACTGAAGATAACAGACGAGACAGGCGATCTTAAATCCAAAGGAACAACACTGAATAATATTTCACAGATTTTTCAAGATCAGGAGAACTACAGCGCTGCTCTCGATTATCTGGAAAAAGCGCTGGAGATTTTGAAAAGAATCAATGATTTTGATGGACAATCGACAACACTGAATAACATTGCCACAGTCTATTATACTCAGGGCTATTATGAAAAAGCCCTGGAATACTTTGAACAAACTTTATCTATCGTGCAACATACCAGTGATTTTCCACTCAAAGCGATTACGTTGAGCAATATCTCATTTATCTATAAAGTTCGAGGCGAATTTTTAACAGCCATCAATTGCCTGGAGCAATCATTATCAATAATGAGAAAGATTGGTAATAGCAGTGGAGAAGCAAAGACCCTGATTAACATATCACAGGTTTATGAGGAGCTTGGTGATCTGGAACGTTGCGACGAATTTTTTCAACTCTCCCTGCAAATCATGCAGGAAAACCAGGCATACGAAGATGCATGTGATGCTTTGCTGAGTATGGGCAAAGCATTTTGGAAGGACAACAATCATGAAATGGCACTATCAAACTGGTCACTTTTGAAAAAGCTGGCACTTGAAAACCACCTTCCGGACAATCTCGAAAAACTTAGGGAGTTGACCCAATCGCTTGGTATCGATGAGCTAAAATTTGTAACCGAAATTGGTTGAATATACCCACATTTGATTCAAGACCGTTCGTTAATCAGCAATTGAAACTGATTTTCTTATTCCGGGCTTGCCCCTTTGTGAAAAATCCTCGACATTTAAATGAATCGTAGCGGGTCAATTATGATTGAGATAACGAATGGTCTTGAAAGAAAACCGTCAGTTAAGAGAGAAGCTAAAATTCTGGTTGTCAGGTGTATGGTGTCCGACTCTGTTTTTATCTGTACTTCTGTTCCTGGTTTCCCCCACAGCAGCAATCAGCCAGTCTCAAGTCAACCGTGATCCCGATACCAGTCAACTTGACTATGTTAAAAAGCTATATGAACACAATGAATACCACCGTTCCATCAGTGAGATTCTCAAGATAAAATTTCAGTACCCCGAAACATCAGAAAAGAGAATGCTGGATCTTTATCTTTTAAAGAATTATTACCAGCTGAAAAAGTATAAATTGGTTGATACGACCGCTTCTGAGATGCTTTCGGAGAACGAAAATTTTTTCGACAAGCAAACCCGGAGGCAACCCACTCTCATCATGATGACATCGCTTTTACACCAGGGGCGTGAAAAGCGGGCACAACATATCTGGGAGAAATATGTAAAAGAGGATACAGCAGCTGTTTTTCCATCTTCCAATACGTTTCCAAATCTGACCGACCCAAATCGTGCTTCGTTCTACTCCGGTATTCTGCCGGGATCCGGCTTTCTGTTTAGTCAGGAGTATGGAAAAGCAGCCGTTTCTTTAGTGCTGAATCTAATCTTTATTGCAGGCAGTTATCATGCTTTCACACAACAACAGTACGGTATTTCCGGTCTGCTGATGTTTTTTGAAATCAGCTGGTATTTTGGCGGGAAAAAAGCTTCTGCTGAAGCAGCCCGTCAGTTTAACTACAGTCATATCAGTCGCATGCAGCAGGTTTGGATTCAAACACAGCTGGAAAATAACGGTCTCTCAGATCTTACGCGTGATGCTGATGAATAAATCAGACATAATTTCGTTTTTAGAAATAGTTGATTAATTGTCAATCTCATGAAAGTACCCCTTTAACTATTCAATATGATGAACTCTATCCTGAAATCAAATAAATTGCACAATGTCTGTTATGATATCCGTGGTCCTGTTCTGATTGAGGCAAAAAGGCTGGAAGAAGAAGGCCATAAGATCATTAAACTGAACATTGGTAATCCTGCGCCTTTTGGGTTTGAGGCCCCGGATGAAATTATCCATGACATGATAATCAATCTCCCGGCGTCCCAGGGATATTCGGATTCCAAGGGTCTCTATCCAGCCAGGAAGGCGGTCATGCACTATTGTCAGGAAAAAGAGATCGATGGTGTCACGATTGAAGATATTTACCTGGGGAATGGTGTCAGTGAGCTCATTGTCATGGCAGTACAGGCGCTTCTGAATGATGGTGATGAAATACTGGTTCCATCTCCAGATTATCCACTTTGGTCTGCTGCGATCAGTCTCTGCGGTGGCAAAACAGTCCACTACCACTGCGACGAAGAATCTGAGTGGTATCCGGACTTGGCAGATATTGAAGAAAAAATTACAAGAAAAACCAGGGGTATCGTTATCATAAACCCCAATAATCCAACCGGATCTGTTTATCCTTTAGAAATCTTGGACAAAATTATTCACCTGGCCAGAAAGCATAATTTAATTATCTTTTCAGACGAAATATATGACAAGATACTTTATGATGAAGCGGACCATATCTCCATAGCGTCGCTGGCTGACGACCTCCTGTTTGTTACATTCAACGGTTTATCAAAAACCTATCGTGTAGCGGGATTCAGGTCGGGCTGGATGATCATCAGCGGTGCAAAACGGTATGCATCAGATTTTATTGAGGGCTTGGATATCCTGGCCAACATGCGCTTATGTGCGAATGTTCCAGCTCAGCATGCTATTCAGACTGCTTTAGGGGGATATCAAACGATAAAGGATCTGATAGAACCGGGCGGAAGATTGTTAAAGCAGAGAGACCTGGCCTATGATTTGATTTGCAGTATACCTGGAGTATCCTGTGTTAAACCCAAGGGAGCACTATATCTATTTCCCAAAATTGATATTCGAAAAATCCCTATTTTCGATGATGAAAAGTTTGTTTTAGATCTTTTATTGGATAAAAAGATCCTCCTTGTGCATGGAAGCGCTTTTAACTTACCTACAACCGATCATTTTCGCATCGTATTCCTACCCCATCTGGATAAAATTGAAGTGGCCATAGAAAAAATTGGCCAGTTTCTGGATGGCTACCACCAGTAACATTTTTGGATATCGAAACACACTCGGTTCCAGTTAACTAAAGCGCTTGGCTATGAAAATAGGTAGTTCCCCAGATATCTTGCTGGTCACCCCACCCTTAACACAAGTCAACACCCCTTATCCGGCAACTCAGGTATTAAAAGGTTTTTTGAGTCAGCGTAACCTGAACGTCTTTCAAATCGATTTAGGGCTTGAACTTTTCCTGCACCTGCTGACACCCGAAAATCTAAAAGCGCTTTTTAAAATCGTCAGGGAACAACCCTCCGACCACACACCCGCAGTTCTTCGCACTCTGAAGCTGGAAAAGGTGTACTTGAACACCGTTTTGCCTGTCATTCGTTTCTTGCAGAACAGAGACCCGACACTAGCACATAGAATTGTCTGCGAAGGTTTTCTACCAGAGGGTCCACGTTTCGATACGCTTGAAGAAATGGATTGGGCGTTTGGTACCCTCGGAATTCAAGACAGAGCCCGGTTCACAGCAACTCTTTATCTTGAAGACATTGCTGATCTTGTTAAAAATTTTATTTCTGAGAGGTTCGGATTCAGTCGCTATGCCGAAAGACTGGCGCTGTCGGCAACCTGGTTTAAACCGATCGAAGACGCACTGCAGGGACCAGATACTTTGCTTGAGCGATTAATGTTGGAACGGCTTGATCACTACCTGAAAACCCAAAAACCTGATCTAGTCGGATTCACGATCCCGTTTCCGGGGTGTCTATACAGTGCCTTAAAGTGTGGACAGTTTATCAAAGCCAACTACCCTTCCATGTCTATTATGATGGGCGGAGGATATATTAGTACAGAACTGAGAGATTTGAAGACCCCCTTGATGTTCAAATATACCGATTTCGTCTCCCTGGATGACGGGGAACTTCCGTCTCTGCAAATTGCCAAATACTTAAACGGAGAAGTTGATCAGTCCGAACTTAAACGAACTTTCTTCATCAAAGAAGGAAATGTCAGGTTCTCTGACAACCAGGAACTGTCGGACATTCCTTTTTCAAACTCGGGGGTCCCTGATTATCGAGACCTGCCGCTTGGTCAATACCTGTCGATTTTAGAGATTGCCAATCCGATGCATCGACTCTGGAGTGATGGTCGTTGGAATAAATTGACTCTGGCCCACGGCTGTTACTGGAAAAAATGCGCATTTTGTGATCTCAATCTGGACTACATCTCCCGTTTCGAAGCCATTCCAGCAAAACAATTGGTAGATCGTATCGAAAAAATAATCGATCAGACCGGCCAATCCGGATTTCATTTTGTGGATGAAGCCGCGCCGCCACACATTTTACTGGAACTTGCGATTGAAATCTTAAAAAGAGGCACTGTCATCACATGGTGGACAAACATTCGCTTTGAAAATCGCTTTTCAAAAGGACTTTGCGAACTGTTAGCAGCATCCGGATGTATTGCTGTTTCAGGCGGACTTGAGACTGCTTCTGACCGATTGCTGCAGAAAATGAAGAAAGGGGTCTCTGTTGCACAAGCAGCCCGTGTCGCCAATAATTTGCAAAACGCAGGAATTATGGTGCACGCCTATCTAATGTATGGGTTTCCGACGCAAACAAATCAGGAAACCATCAATGCGCTGGAGGTCATTCGACAGTTTTTTCACAGTGGCCTGATTCAATCCGCGTTCTGGCACAGATTCGCCCTCACCCAGCACAGTCCGATTGGGAATCAGCCTGAAAAATATGAGATTCAGGTTACAGATCCTGAACCCGGTGATTTCGCCTTAAATGATCTGCAGTTTAAAGACCCGTTGGGTGCAGAACATAGCCTCTTTTCAAACGGGTTAAACAAGGCTGTATATAATTATATGCATGGCATCGGCTTAGACTATCCTATGGACTTCTGGTTCGATTTTGACGCACCTGCAACAACCGTTGAACCTGCGACCATAGAAAATTATATTCAATCCACAGAAAAAAAAGAGAAAGAACGCCATCGGCTGTTGTGGCTCGGATCACTACCCGAACTGTCTATTCAGACAAAAGAAAAAAAAGGAAAAGTTTCTAAAAAATATGTACTGATATTAAACAATCGTGCAGAACAAAGAACAGTCAGTGTCTCTGAAAAAACAGGCGCATGGCTGATCAAGCAATTGAAAGCGACGTCTCCTAATCATCAGGATCTCATCACTCTCAGTGATTGGAAAAATAGTTATGAAACCAGTGTGAAAGGGAATTTTAGCGCTTTTTTAAAAACCGATCTCTGGAAATTATTAACCAAAAACGGGTTGTTGCTCTTATAAGCTCGATCCAGGATGTGTCATTTAGTTATTAGTCTGCAAAAACCTAACCGGACATTGCCATGCTGGATTTCTGCCTATCATACTTCTCATGTTGATGGACACACCTGAAATCGGTTCTAAATACATGGGAGCTGTTGGAGGTATGTTTATTTGTGTTGCGGAAATCGGAGGTGTATTGGGGCCTTTTTTCATGGGTGCTCTGGTGGATCTGACCGGAGCATTCTTTGTCGGAGCTCTCTTCCTGACAGGCCTGGGCCTGATCGTCTCTATCTTAGCATTGTCGTTAAAGTTAGAACGATACAGGTAGCACATCTCCAACAACCATGTGATGTAGCAAACTTACATAGCTCCAACTAATCTGGGAATTAATCCTTGAACCACCTGGATCAAAACAATGGCAATTACGGGTGTAAAGTCCATCCCGGCAATCGGTGGGACATTTCGCTCTAGGGGACCTAAAATCGGGTCTGTTATCCGCCTCAGTAAAAGGACCAATGGGTTATTCGGATTTGGCCGAATCCAGGATAATACGGCTCGAATGATAATCGCGTAGGTCAAAAAAGTCAGAACGCCGTCGATGAGGTTAATGATTGTATAAACAGGGTCATTCATTTTTTATTTCGTTTTAATGATGTTTGTTGTAAGGGTTGCGATTAACTCACTACTAGAGTGAGAACCGCTCTGTGGCACTATCCAATTTATGGTGCTATGGCAAACTCCCAATTCATCTCAATGGCCAACCAGTGAGGAAGAAGCATAATAGAACCGTAAAAACTCAGTCCTGCGTTTTCGATTAGATCTTTTATTCGTGGCGAAAATTGATTGGTTACTGTAATAATAGTCGCAAGAGGCACTGGATCATCTTCATTTGATTCCGGATCGTAGAAGGGGCGACAAGCTGGTGGATCCGAACTAACAAAATGTCTTCGGCATATGAGAGGCCTCATGGGATAGGCACTGCATTCGCCTTCTACCAACATGGGGCAGTAATGGTGGGTGTATAAAGAATTTTGTTCGTTTTCCCCGGTAGCATGTGGCCGCACGGGTCTGGTCTCATCCCATTTATGCCACTGATGTGTGCGAAGCCTCAGGTCCTCGATTTGGTCTGATGAAAATTCGTGCTGAATATATTGTGTTAGAGCTTGGGCTTCTGCAATGTTCATTAAGATGTGTTGTCCACAGCACTGAAAACATCCCGATTTACAGGTTGGAACAATACCCTCTTCGACGTACAGTCGTTTAAGCTCGCAATCAACCGCTTCGTCTACAGATGAGTAGACGCGATTAACGATATCTTCTTGTCGGAGAATCAGGGGACCACTATCTCGTTTGTCAGCAAATCTGTTATATACAACGGTATCCATGAGTCCCCCCCTTTATCACAAATTCCTGCAATGCATTTTGCCGTAGCCCCTGAATAGGTTAAGTAACTATCAACTAACCGGGGCTTTTAAGATTCTGCTCTGCAGCAGGTAACGAGATTTGGATGAAAAGGGGCTATGAGCTCACAAACCAAATGTGCTAAACCGCAGTCACATTTACAGCAGTAGGTCCTTTTTGCCCTTCTTCTATCTCAAAGGTAACTTGAGCGCCTTCAGCCAGCGTTTTAAATCCACTGGCGTTGATATTTGAATGATGAACGAATACATCAGGGCCATCTTCTTGTTCAATAAATCCAAAACCTTTTTTATCGCTAAACCATTTTACTGTGCCTTTAGCCATTGTTACAAACTCTTTTTATATATTCTTGGAATAACTAACGGGTTATTACTACTTTTTACTATGCGATTCATCTTCTATCGACTAAATATTTCTGTCAACCTATTTATCTCACCTACAATCAGGCTTCAAGTTCAATCCAATTCAAGATAGGCAAGGCTCTTTCATTTTAATGGAAATGAACAGTAACCTGAAGCTCGTTAGTTGGCTGTTTCGGGTTATTTTCGATAAATAAAGTTAATTGCAAATTGTGACGAAAACGTTACTGTCGTCTCTTTATGGACATTTTAGCAACATTACAGTAAGGTTATAAAACACAAATCACGATTTGATTTATTGTAGCGGTAACCAATTTGACCATTTTTTTGTTCACTGACTGCCAATGAATATCTTTAGAGCAGACGACAATCCAGACTTAAACTTTCAACCATAAGAAAACGTGAAAAGAGTATCCCTGACACCGGCGGTGTTTCATCTTCCGGAACGTGTAAATAAAATTTCAGAAACATATGGGAAACAGCCTATAGTCCCTCGGGGACCGGCCCTAAAGCCGATTTTGGATCGCCTACGAAAAAAAGTGTCTGATCAGTTAGATGTTTCAGACACTCATGAAACGGTTGTTTTTACTGCAGCTGGATCTGGAGCGATTGCTGCAGCTGTCGGATCCTGTATTGACGAGCGGGGTATTTTGATTATTGCCAATGATGTATACGGACATCGGCAGGCCGATTTTTGTGAGCAACTCGGCATTCGTACTATCCGCTACACATTGAATCCCGGAGTCAAACCTGACATCAGCGAGATTGAAGCGCTACTGAGGGAACATCAGCCCGGAACGGTTGGCATGGTACACGGCTGTACGAGTGTTGGCCTCCTCAACCCGGTTAAGGAAATCGGAGAGCTTACCCAGAAATTAAATATTCGACTCATGGTTGATGCCATTGCGTCTGTTTTTGTAGAGGAGATCGAGCTTAACAACTGGCATATCGATACGCTTATCTGTTCCACAAACAAGGGTCTCCATTCCAATCCAGACCTCTGTTTCTGTGTCGTGGAAAAGGGACTTCTGGAAGAGATATCAAACAGGCAGGGACGTATTCCTTATCTCGATATAGGGAAAACCTGGCTGGCCCAAAAAAGTGGCGGTCATCCCTATACAATCAATATCAGAGCTTTACTTGAATTCGAAGCAGCGCTTGACGACTTTATAGAAAGGGGTGGACTAAGTGCGAGAATTGGAATGTATCAGGATCGCTTGAAGATTCTGAGAGATGGTTATCAGAGATTAGGTCTTAAAGCCTTTTTGAAAGAAGGCATGGCGCAACAGAATATTGGTACTGCACTATTTCTGCCCGAAGGTGTTAATTATGATGATCTGGCCACGGCTCTGGCTCAATGGGATGACGGAAGTGAAGAGTGCTTTGAGATCTATTCGGCGCAGGGAGAATTGTCCGGAGTTGTTTTTAGGATCTTTAATATGGGAGAGTACAGCCTTAAAACCTATGAGCGATTCATTTCTGCCCTGGAATCTTGCCTCAAACAGCTACAAGCTTAATCCTCAGAACTCCCGGCAAATGGAGTTCGTCCCTCAAATGCTGTTGCCAGAGTATTTGAATCGGCGAATTCCAAGTCACCCCCGGCCGGCATGCCCCGAGCGATTCGTGTAATAACAGGGACCTTATCCTTAAACAGATCCATCAGATAATGAGCGGTTGCTTCTCCTTCCAGTGTTGGATTTGTCGATATCACTAATTCCTGAATTGGATTACGTTGGATACGATCCTGCAGCTCTGCGATTCTTAGATTCTCCGGAGTAATGCCCTGTAGTGGTGAAATAGCGCCTTGAAGTACATGATAAACCCCTGTGAATACGTTACTTTTTTCAATCGTAAAGATATTTCGGGGATCCTCAATCACACAGATCATTTCATGATTTCGGCGGGGATCAGCACATATATCGCAGATTTCCATATCGGTAAATCCAAAGCAGCATGAGCAGCTGCGAATCGCCTCTCTGGCTTTCAGGATTGAGGCCGCAAGAGCTGATGCGTCTTGTTCGGGGCGCAGCAGTAAAGAAAAAGCCAATCGTTTCGCGGTCTTTTTTCCGATACCCGGTAATTTTGCCAATTCGTCAATCAGTTGGATTAATGGGATGGGAAGATTCATTTTTTTATCAAATCGCCAAGATCAGGAATTTTCATATCCGTCATGAGATCTGACAAACCATCAGAAACCAGTTGTTTCGCCTGGCGAACCGCTTCGTTGTTAGCCGCACGCACCAGATCCTCCAGCGTATCAATATCATTCTTATCAACAATTTCCGGATCGATTTTAATTGACAGTGTTTCCAGGTTTCCATTCATCATAATGGTCACCATCCCACCCCCTACAGCAATTTCAACGGTTTTCGTTGCGGCTTCTTCTTTCTTTTTAGCCAGACTTTTCTGCATCTCCTTGGCTTTATCAAGAAGATCCTTCATATTGATTCCTTCCATCACCTTTTTCCTTCTTCTGTGTCATCTAATATGGTTATTTCTTGGATCTCTGCATCAGGAAATATCTTCAATATCTCCTGAGCATAGATATCATCTTTAGCAACTGCTTTAATCTCTTCGATCTCTTTTGCTTTTGCATTATCATGTTTGACTTGCAGAGAGTCGTCTAATCCATCATCACTTTCCTTAAATATAACCCTGATTGAGTCGTTAAAAAAATCTCTGGCAATCTCTTCAACCTTTGTGCGCTTGGTCTCAGTATAAACTTGAATGTTCTGGTAACCAATGACCAACTCCTTGTCTGTCAATTCCAGAACAACAGAATTCCGCAGCAGAGATACCAGTGAAACACTGGCATGATTGGCGACTTCATCAACGAAATTGCGCCATCTTTCTGATGTTTTGGATTCTTTCGGGCTAATAACCTCTGTTTTATCTTTTAAAACAACAGGAGGTGGTTTTTCGACATTTTCCCTCGAATTGTCTGAATTATCAGATTTTTGCCGTTCCGGGAGCTCACCGACTGGCGTGGGATGATTTGTTGTGCTGGTCAGGTTGACGGGGTCAATGACAGGCAGCGGCGCTTCCACGGCAGGTTTCCCCGCCGATTGTGTTTGCTGAGCCCTTTTTTCCGATGAGCCGGCATTATCGGGTTCCTGCACGGAATCGGGTCTTTCGTTTTCAATATGGGTCAGTTGATAGCGGGAATTTTTTTTTTACCCGCACTCCTGAGTGCCGTGATGATTTCTGCAACTCCCACTAAGGATTCGACAGAACACATTCTCATTAGTCCCATTTCAACGCATATTTTAGCCTGAGTACTGCGTTTTATCTGACCCTCTATATCCAGTATAATTTGAAAATATTGCTGTAACGTTCCGATACCAACCTTCGCGGAAAGTCGCTTGTATAAGTCCAGCTGGTCCGGCAAAAAATCGTGCCAGTTTAAATCACCTTCTGGAACACTTTTTACGAGACTCAAATCTTTTACAACGCCCATTAGATCAATAACGATACGTGCAATGGATCTCCCTTTTGCAACCAGATTTTGAAACAGTGATATTACCTGTGCCACATCTTTCTCGATGATAGCTTCCAGTAGACCATCCAACTCTCTGGCATCGTTAAGTCCCAGAACAGTAATCACTTTTTCATCATCTACCAGGTCTCCACCGAAACTGATCAGCATATCCAACGTTGTTAACGCATCGCGCATACCGCCGGTCGCGCTCTTCGAAATAAGTTTCAAGGCGGAATCACTGACAGATATACCCTCTTTTTCCACAACCGATTGAAGATAGGTAACCATCTCAGGAATCGAAATGTTTGAAAAATCATAACGCTGACAACGCGAAATGACAGTAGTTGGGATTTTGTGGTGGTCCGTGGTTGCCAGGATAAACTTCACGTGTGATGGAGGCTCTTCAAGCGTTTTCAACAATGCGTTAAATGACTCCGTGGTCAACATGTGAACTTCATCGATGATATAGGTTTTGAATCTACACTTGGCGGGAGAAAACTTCACGTTTTCGCGCAGTTCTCTGATATGCTCTATCCCTCTGTTGGATGCGGCATCAATTTCAATGATATCTGTCGCGATACCCTGATTAATTTCGAGACAATTTTCACAGACGTTGCAGGGCTCATGTTCAACTGGCGCGTGGCAATTCAGCGCCTTGGTCAAAATTCTGGCACAACTGGTTTTTCCTGTTCCCCGTGGACCTGTGAAAAGAAAGGCATGTGCGACGCGGTCGGTTCGGATGGCGTTGATCAAGGTCTTCGAGATGTGTTCCTGCCCCACCAGGTCTTTAAATCTCGGTGGTCTGAGTTTTCTGGCTAGAACGAGGTAGGACATGTCTTTGATGCCGGTTTGAATGTTCAAGCGCTGTGTTGAAATTCTGATCAACTCTTTTTTTGAAAGTGATCCGTACACACCTTCCAGTGCTTAGTGCTGCTTCCTTTCGGACCTGGCACGGTTCACACCTTCCAATTGTACGGACCACCGTTGGTGGCGGAGAGACGGGGATTCGAACCCCGGAAACAGTTTCCCATTTACACGCTTTCCAGGCGTGCTCCTTCATCCACTCGGACATCTCTCCGCGATGTCTGATGAAGCCACCGCAGTTTTTTTCAACAAAAGAGATACTACCTGGCAATTGGGCGCAGGTTGTACCCCACTGAAGTGTTTTTCAAAACTGGTACACCCGAAGGGATTTGAACCCCTGGCCCCCTGTTCCGCAAACAGGTGCTCTATCCAACTGAGCTACGGGTGCAGATTTTTTGATGATTGGTTACTGGCGGAGAGACGGGGATTCGAACCCCGGGTACCCTTGCGAGTACAACAGATTAGCAATCTGCCCCGATCGGCCTCTCTGGCATCTCTCCGTTTTTGTTTTGCGACGCTACGACGTTTTCTTGAAAGTCTCTTCCTGTCAAACCCACTTTCTCAGCCAGACAGATCTTTAAGGCTGAGATAAGAAATTTAAATGAATCTAGCAGGAGCGCTGTAGGAAAAAATTCCGACTTGTCAAGGATGACAACATTCTGGAAGAGGGAGGGGGATTCGAACCCCCGATACTTACGTATAACGGTTTTCAAGACCGCCGGATTCAACCACTCTCCCATCCCTCCAGTTGATCTCTAATCATACGTTCTCATTTCGATTTTTGTCAAGCCTCTCATGTAGGGAATCAGCACTTCTGGTATTTTTATACTGCCATCTGACATTTGATTGTTTTCCAGGATGGCAACCACTGTTCTTCCAACAGCCAGGGCTGAACCATTCAGGGTGTGGACGTATCTCGTCTTTCCACCTTCATTCGGTTTAAAACGGATATTCGCTCTTCGTGCCTGAAAATCGGTACAGTTGGAGCAACTGGATATTTCACGATAACGATCTTCAGAAGGCACCCACACCTCAATGTCATAACATTTTGCAGCACTAAAACCAATATCGGCTGAGCAGAGCGAGATCACACGATAGGGCAACTCAAGTCTTTCCAGAATTTCTGTCGCGTTTTTTAGCAGCAGTTCCAGCTCTTCATAGGATTTATCGGGATGGGTTAATTTGACGAGCTCCACTTTGTTAAACTGATGCTGCCGGATATACCCTTTGGTATCTTTGCCGTACGAGCCAGCTTCGCTGCGGAAACAAGGGGTGTGGGCTGTCAGGTAAACTGGAAGGGCATCCTCTTTCAGGATCTCTTCTCGATAGATATTGGTCAACGGTACTTCGGCTGTGGGTAGAAGATACAGACCGTCGGTGGTTTTGAAAAGATCTTCTTCGAATTTAGGCAGTTGGCCAGTCCCAGTCAGGCATTGGCTGTTTATCAACAACGGTGGAATTACCTCTTCGAAACCATGATTTTCGGTATGAATATCGAGCATAAAGTTCATCAAAGCACGTTCAAGTCTGGCGGCTGCACCTTTGACCAGCGTAAAGCGGGAATGGGCCAGTTTAACTCCCCGAGGCGCATCTAAAATATCTAATTGTTCAGCCAGATCAGCATGATGCTTGACAGGAAAATCAAAAACCGGTAATTTCCCCCAACGGTAATTTTCCGGATTGTCTTCCTCTGATTGGCCAATAGGAGTTGATTCGTGAAGTGAATTGGGTATCGTTAGCATTCTGTTATTGATTTCATCTGTCAGATCCCGTAATTTTGAATCACCTGTTTTGATTTCATCTCCCAGACGTCTTGTCTCCTCAATCAATGTCTGTTTCTCCAGCGGATCGACTTTTCCTTTCCCGATCTTTCCAGAATTTTCATTCCGCTGCTGTTTTATCTGATCCAGTCTGAAAATGATCTCTTTTCTTTCGTTATCAAGATCCAGGATTTTCTGTAGATCCACGTCGGTTTTTCGATTTTTTAATGTTGCCGTTACCTGTTCCGGATCGTTTCGTAATATTTTGATATCTATCATGGGCCTGTTTCTCTGGTTGGTGAATTTGATGTAAATATTTATTGAATCAGATATATGTGCCGATGTGAGCGAGTCACCGGACCTTGAAATAGATCATGGCAGAAATCACCAGCAACGCGACTGCCCGCAAATGGTTTTTCCAGATGACTTTATTGTTGATATGTTCCCGATTCGAGTATTGATCTTCGACAGGTACACGTCCCATGCCCAGCTTCAGAAGAAAATTGTGCCAGATGGAATTGATTTCTGACTGTTCTTCCGAATAGGTTAACATTGATTGCTGATGGTGATGATAAGGCGCTTTGTAAAAAAATCGGTTTTTTTCTGCCCATGCTCTTCCATGTTTCCAAAGTGCGATTTTAAACCAGAGACGCTGAATGATCGAGCTGATGGCAGCAATAACAAATGTTCCTCCAATGATCGGCAAATAGAGCTCCGCTTTGACAAAAATAAACATGGAACAAACCGTCGCGCCCAGGCCGAGTGAGCCAATATCTCCCATGTAAATGGATGCCGGCGGAGAATTGAAATTCAGAAAAGCCAGACAGGCTGCAATAATTGCAATGGCAAAAATGGCCACTTCTTTGATTTCGTCTGAGATATACAGCAATTTTAACCGCTCACTCCACTCTGCATCACCTGCCAGATATGCCGCACCCGCGATAAAAACCGAACAGGTGATAATGGGCACAGTGGCCAGAGAGTCCAAACCATCTGTCAGATTAACGGCATTTGCCCCACCGACAATGATGATCATGGCAATTGGTACAAAAAGCATGGTTGGCAGCTCCGGAAACCAATTTTTCATCGGAATCATGGGAATATGCATTTGTCCGTTGATGCCATCGAAAATCCAGTAGGTGGCTCCAATCACGCCGAAAGATATAATGAATTCGACAACCAACCGCAGATCCCCTCTTAGCCCATCCGCCTTATCGGAATGGGTATTTCGTGATTCTTTTCCGGATTCAATTCTTCTCTTATGAAGCACTTTGGCTAAATCATCAAGACCACCAATGAGCGCAAAGGAAGTGATGATAATGAGAAGAGAGATCGTGAACTGATTAATCCAAGCCCAGAGAAAGACTGAGATGACAATGGCAGGTATCATAATAATCCCGCCCATAATCGGCGTTGCTCCTCTATAGGGTCCTGATGATATTTCTGTTTTTTTAAAATCGGAAGTAATTCCTTTTTGGCGAAACAACCTGATGATGGAGGGAAGAATGAGATTGATGATAAAATAAGTTGTTAAGAAGGTCAGGCTTCCCCTGAAAACCACCGATTTGAATATCTGATATGGGTATAAATAGTAAAGCAGATCAGCAAGCATGGAAAATCCTTAATAATTAATCCTTCAGGCCCAATACTCTCGAAATGGATTGAACTTACGTTCTTTACCAATTGTTGTTGAATCCATATGACCGCAAAGAACAATCATTTCATCTTTCAGCGACATGAGTTTCGTCTTGATAGATTCCATCAGAATCGGCATTGATCCCCCCGGAAAATCGGTCCTTCCGATGCTTCCAGCGAAAAGGGTGTCACCCACAAAAACCTCTTCATCAAATAGGAAACAGACCCCTCCGGGGGAATGTCCAGGTGTTGTGAGTACAGAAAAGTGGCACTCACCGAAACCGTACTCTTTATCCGGGTTTATATAATCATCGACTTTTGGCGGTTCAACGTTTAAAAAACCAAAATTTCTCAGGCTTTCCTTAAAAACCGTTGGCTCAAGAAATATCTCATCATCCGGATGAAGTAAAAAGGGCACGTCTTTCGCCTTTTGTATGTCCAAGACAGCGCCAACATGATCGAAATGCGCATGTGTGTTGATGATATATTTCAAATTGTATTTCTGTTCATCTATCAGATTTAGAATCTTTTCGGGTTCTCCACCTGGATCGATAATGATAGCATCACCCGTCTTTTCGCAAGCTAAGATGTAACAATTGGTTCCGATCGGCGCAACGGAAATGGTTTTTATGATCATTCGAATTATTCCTTGTGAATATTTAATTAGCGGTCTTGGACAGAAAGATGAAACCTGTTGCTAAACGGATGTTTTGACTTAGGATGATGTCTCATTTTCCCGCATTAAGGGGAAGAGAATGACATCTCTGATAGTCTTCTGGTCCGTCAACAGCATGACCATCCGGTCAATTCCCAGGCCGATGCCACCGGTGGGCGGCATACCGAACTCAAGAGCGTTCAGGAAATCGTCATCCATTGGATGCGTTTCGTCCTCTCCACCTCTGCCTCTTTCCACCTGTTCCTGAAAAAAATGTCGCTGCATTTCCGGATCGTTTAGTTCACTGTAAGCGTTTCCTAATTCCCAGCCATTGATATACGGTTCAAACCGTTCGACCAGGGTGGGGTCGTTCCGATGGATTTTGCACAGAGGTGTTGATTCCTTTGGATGATCAATAATAAAAACAGGTTGGATCAGATATTCCTCACAATAAACCTCAAATATTTCTGAAACAGCGACACCCCTGATAAAGCTTCCTTCGAGTTCAACGCCTTTTTTCTTTAACAGATCAATCAGTTCCGCATCGGTTTTTCCATCTACCTCAAATCCAGCGTATTTTTTGATCGCATCTTTCATTGTCAGTCGTTCCCAGGGAGGAGTTAGATCCAGATCCTGCCCCTGATATTGAATTTTTGTAGATCCATTAATGGCAAGGGATGCTTTGGCATATATATTTTCAAAATGCACCATCATATCATTGTAATCAGCGTAAGCCTGATAAAACTCAATCTGAGTAAACTCAGGATTATGGGTTCGATCGATCCCCTCGTTTCTGAAATCTTTAACAATTTCATAAACCCTTTCGAGGCCGCCGATAATGCACCGTTTTAAGAATAATTCATTGGAAATCCGCAAGTAGAGCTTCATGTCCAAGGAATTATGATGCGTTTCAAACGGTCTGGCGCTGGCACCCCCATAGATACTTTGCAGGGTTGGGGTTTCCACTTCCATGTATCCCAAATTTTCCAGATAATCCCTTGTGGTTTTGACGATCTGGGAGCGTTTTTTGAAGACATCCACAACGTTATCATTGAGTACAAGATCGATGTATCGTTGACGGTAGCGTTGCTCAGTATTTTTGAACTGATCGAAGATCTGTTTCTCCCCATCAACAATTTTCTCTTTCGGAACCGGTAACGGCCTGACAGTTTTACAAAGAACTTCAAATCGTTTCACATTCAAAGAGAGTTCGCCCGTTCTTGTCATGAACAAACTTCCCCCGACACCGATAAAATCCCCTAGATCAAGGCATTTGAAGATATCGTACTGCTCCGGGCCAACGATCTTCTGAGAAACGTATAGTTGTATACGATCAGACCCTTCTTTTAAATTGCAGAAGGCGGTTTTACCCTGCCTGCGAAAAGCGACCAGACGGCCGGAAATCATAATTTCTGTTTCCCCTTCGATTAACGCGTCTTTGTCCTCCAGAACCTCTTCTATATGATGACTTCTGTCAAACCTGTAAGGATAAGGATTAATCCCCAATGATCTGAGTTTTTCCAATTTATCTGCACGAGCCTGCAATTGATTGCTGAGTTCACTCATGTAACGCACCTCTGACAATATTTATTTCTCAATCCAATGTAAATGCAGCCTGCTCCAGGTTGTTTCGCTTCCTCAACCTTTCCCTAATCTTTAACCCGAATTGCTGTAAAAGATACTAGAATGACCTGTTCAGCCCGCATTCGTCAAACCATTTTAACTCTTTTCAAGGATGTAAAATCATGTTTTTCTCAAAACAGATTTCAGTTTGCATAATCTTCTATCAATTATAACAAAAAAAAGACCGCACCATTCATGACGGATTCTTACCCAATCTTTAGAAAACAATTGGTGAGAGCGATCAGATTGAATGATAACGGTCTATATTGCTTATTATTTTAAATCCTTACTGGAAAGCTTCATCAATTGTCTGGCCACAATCAAATGTTGAATCTGTCCGGTTCCTTCAAATATGTCCGTAATTTTTACATCCCGCATCCACTTTTCAGCCAGATTCTTATAGGTATATCCCAGAGGTCCAAGAATTTCACAACATTTTTGAACAATCTCTGTCCCGGCTTTTCCAGCCTTTGCTTTACACATAGAAGCCTGCAGACTATTTCTGATTCCAGCATCAGCCATAGATGCTGCCTGCCAGATTAATAATCGCATCGCTTCCAGATTCGACTCCATCCTATAAAACTCTTTATGAATGCTGCTCATGTTATAGCCGCTGTTAGCATAGTCCAACTGCATTCCACTTTCTTCGATCTTCTCCTTTGTGAACTCCATGGCTGCCCTGGCCACACCCAAAGCCATGGCTGCAACAGTCGGCCTGGTGTTATCGAAAGTCTGCATCACACCGGCAAAGCTTTGTTTTTTCTTAACTTCAGCGCTACCGAGCAGGTTTTCTCTGGGTACTCGACAGTCTTTTAAAACGAATGTTCCGGTGTCGGAAGCTCGAATACCCAACTTGTGCTCCAGATGCTCCAACTTAAACCCGGGTGTTCCTTTCTCTACGATAAAGGATTTAATCCCTGCTTTGCCAGCGCTGGGTTCAATATTTGCCCAGACAACAACGATCTCACTCCGATCGGCAGAGGTCACAAATATTTTTTCACCGTTTATCACCCACTCATCCCCATCCAGTACAGCAGTTGTTTGAACGGCGGCTGAATCAGAACCTGCTTCCGGTTCTGTAATCGCCATAGCTGCCCATCTTGAGCCGAACTTGATTTTTTGTTCAGGTGTACCAACAGCCGAAATCGCAGCATTTCCAAGTCCCATTCCGGGGAAGGTCAGCATCAATCCCAAGTCCCCCCAGCAAAGTTCCTCTACGCTCAGAACACCAATCAAATTGTCATACTTTGGACCCGCCGGTTTCTTATCTTTTTTGACCTCTTTCACTTCAACCGGTTTTTTTTCAGCTTCACTTGAATCCTTCTTCGGCTTAGGAGGTCTCAAAATATCCAGTTCCTTTGGATACGTGTGCTCTTCAATATCATATTTTCTGGCAATGGGCCTGAAAAGGTCTCTGGCGAGATTATGCATATTTGTACGGGATTGTTTTAATTCTTCGGTCAATTCTAAACTGATCATCTGAATCTCCTTTTTAATTTAATATGGGTTATACTGTCGCCAATCCTTCAATGATACCGATTCCTCTTCCATTTCGATAATAGCGCTCAACGGGGTACTCTTTCGTATAACCGTGCCCACCGAGTAACTGTACACCATAGTCAACAACTTTCATTGTCTGCTCACCGGCGTACAGTTTTGCAAGATAAGCCTCTCTTTTGGCATCCTTTCCAGCCTCAAGCCTGGATGCGGCTTTCCAGGTCATCAATCTCATGGCCTCAACCTCATAGCCCATTTCAGCAATCATGAAAGCAACTGATTGTCGGTGTACAATCGGTTCGCCAAATTGCTGTCTATCTTTCGAATAATTCATGGCAAATTCAAACGAAGCCCTTGATACTCCTGTGCCGATGGCCGACATGCCAATCCGTGTTTTTTGTAAAAACATCTCGTAATCACAACCGGATGTTTCTCCTAATCGATCTTCAAAGGGAATCTCACAATTCTCAAAAGTGATTTCATAAGTAGGCAAAGATCGCAGCCCGGTATTCTCTTCCAGTTCACTGATTTTCATCCCTGGATTGTCTTTTGCAATTATGAACAAATTTCCGGTCCCTTCCAAAGATGCTGCGACTAGAATATGACTCGCTTGAGCGGCCATGGGCACAAAACATTTTGAGCCATTTAGTTGGTAAGAACCGTTCTTTTCCTCCACAACAGTCTTAAGGTTTTCAGGTTCAAATCCAAAATGTGGTTCATTAATGGCAAGTGTACAGGGATTGAATTTTTCTTCGCAAAAAAGCGGAAGATATTTGCTCTTCTGGCTCTCAGTTCCCATATTGATCAACGGACTGATGATCAGAGAAGGTAAAGTAGCCAAAACAGCGAAAGATAGATCCCCATAAGCGAGTTCCTCCAGAATTATGGCAGTCGTAATCGGAGAATCTTCCAGACCGAAGCCGCCCATTTTTTCAGGCACCATCGAAACCGAAGCACCCAACTCCCAGGCCTTTTGGACTGCATCCGGTGGTATCTCCCTCTTCTCTTCCATATCCGCCGCATTTTCCGTCACGATATTCTTGACCAGTTTTGCCACTTCATCCTTAATCATTTTCTGCTCTTTCGACATTTCCAAACTAAACATACGAGCCTCCTGTCATATTCAGGTTCAGTCTATATATACAAAGCCACATACAAAAATCAATCTCAACCGGTGTTGTGTTACGGTCCACTCTGCCATGCATTGTGGGTTTAATTGGTCCGATCCAATGGCCGGTGTTTTCCAAGTGTCCTATATGTCGTTATTTAACTATTCCAGGAGACACTTTGTCAATATTTTACGAACGAACGTTCTTTTTATTCGAGATGTTTTTCCCTTAGTTTATCAATTGTTTCCCGGCTGATATCCGCTTTTTTAATTAGGAAATCAATTGCTGATCCGTAAGCCTTTTCCAGGTGATCAAGTAAGGCTGTCATGGCATATTCGGGAGCCGAGAAAAACGGTTTCATTTTATCTGAATTGACGCCCTGCTCTTCAATCATCTTCTTAACTCTTATCCATACATCTTTAATGTATCCATTGGACAAAAGGTAGTCAGACAGGATGGTTTCTCTGGGAATTTGGAGAGCAGATAAAATGAGAGCAGCACAGATACCGGTTCGATCTTTTCCAGCGGTACAGTGAAAAAATACGGGTGGGCAGTCATTTTTCGCCAGATGCCTGATTATATCTCCCCAGGTAGTCGCATAATTTTCAGCATTTTCAAGATAGCCTTTGATGATTGTCTCCTCCTTAATCCAGTCCATTTTATTCTTTTTCAACCGTTCTAAAGCAGAAATAAAATTAAACTCGCCGTGAGTCACAGGCAGATGTTGATACTCAAGAGGGTGGTTTTCTGGAAATCGATTGGGTCCTTTTTGAACCTCTTCAGCGCGCCGAAAGTCGAAAATCAGACCAATATTCATCTGCTTGATCAGCAAAAGATCCGATTCCGTTGCTCTTTGCAAGCTGTCGCCACGAAAGAGTTGTCCCCATTTTGTGTGCTTCCCGTCTTTTGACCTGTATCCACCCATATCTCTGAAATTTACTGTCCCAGTCATTGGAACACGTCTTTCACCCACCCATATCCCTTCGTTATTCTCGGGGATTAGCCGGTAGTAATTACGAACCTCATTCTGGGGGTCTGTAAGAATGAGGTGATGATCACTCGTTTTTTCGATCAGTTTGCATGTCACAGTTTGATTGGCAGCAGATGATTGATAGATTGAGACGAAACCCTGATAACTACGCGGATTCCATTTGATCTTGATTTGGTTTTCATCAATGCGTTCAATACAGATATCGATCAGCGATTTATCGGATTCAGGCATTTTATTTAAGGGGCAGCAGGTTTAGGTCCATAAATTGATTTTCATAAAGAAATGTTGACTGTTTAGGGCCGTTTCTAATTGTTCAGGTCTATATAATAAAAAAACCACCGTGATAAATCCAATGAAAACCTGCGTCAGGAACAAGGTTCTTTAGCTTTTTACTAGACGCAGGCAGGTCAAGCCTGATAATTATGGCTATACGGCTTATTATTAAAGGATCGAATGATTTGATCCGGTCTTCTGAATAATCGCATTACGGCACTTCATGCTTGTCTCAAGAACGTTTATTAAAGACATTTGGACCCACAGTAAAAACGTTGCCTGTTTTTCCGCTCTGGTTTTACTCTTCAGCTTATTGTCATCCTGCCAGACGACCAGTTATTCCCTATCGGAAACACTCGTCAGCCGGTCGGCGAAAACACTGCGGGAGAATGCAAGCCCAGCTGAAAATATTCACCGTGATGAAACAATCATTATATTGGGAAATTCGGCAGCTGTTTTTTTTGTTGACCTTGCTGAAAATACACCTGATCAGCTCTCCCATGATCTGTCGGATATTCTGAATCGGCGGCTGGAGCAAATGATGTTTTTTAATTCGGTCCAAAAGACAGACGATCTGGACCTCCTTTTCAAAAAAAATCGTTCACTCAACCAGTTAAAGGACCTTTACCTGGATAGTCTATCCCGTGTTTCCGTGTCGAATAAGGATATATCGAATCGCATGGGAAAGTATCTGAAAGTTGCAAACCTGGTTGTTTTACAGATCGACCGTTGGCCCTGCCAGGAATGTAAAGCCCCTTATCAATCCAGAATAAAGCTGCGGGTGATCGACGCACCATCCGGATTAATCATCTGGACGGGTATCAATGAGATCGCATCGGATAACGCTGCCGATATCACCCCCCCAAATGTACTTGCCCTTTCGGAAGAGATACTGGATAGTTTTCAACACCGGTTTAAGCGTAAATGGCATAGGATTAGATATCAGAATCTTAGTCTGCTGGCAAAGAATTAGGAGGTACATGCTTAGTAAAATCGATCGTAAAGTTCGCCACATGTTGACCAGCCAAACCGAAAGGCCAAAAATTCCAGCTGAGATTAAAAATAATCCACTCGTTAGTTATTTGAGGTTGTTTCAGAACCAGCATAAGGTAATTGCCACTCTCTATACAGGGCTGATCACGGCTTTTTCTGGATTTGTCCTGCTGTTGAGCCTTTTAATTATTAACATTTTGCATAACGATTTGCTACCCCTCTGGGGGGCTTTAGTACTCGGTTTAACAGATATCTTCCTCATGTTCGGAATTTTAAAAGCGTTCAAGGAGCTTCGCCGATATCGAGAGAAGAGTATACAGATTAGCAAACAGGTTTATGAATATTTGAAAAAAGATTTGGATAAATTAGAAAAAATACAACTGGAACATGCCTTTATTAGAGACTCACAACAAAAAGCGAAGAAGGTGATGCGGCGGCCGGGGAATCAATCGATGTCGGTCAAAGTGAGTGAGCACGAAGGGTGGGATTCCCAGCTGTGTCCTCATTGTGGTGCTTCTGTTGAAATGCTTGAGGAGGAATGCCCCCTTTGTCAGCACACACTTGGAAAACAATTGGAAAACTGATTTTCCCTGTCAAGATGGTACCATCGCGTCCACAATCAACTGCCGTTTCTTCTCACCACGATAGTAATTCTCTGACAGCGTAAATGCGATATTGAAACGGGAGTCGTAGTCAGCTGAGACCGCACCATTCCAATAAATCATTTCAAGATCGGGCTTGAGTATCCATTTCAGATGTTTTCCCGTCATGACGATTGGCAGTGGGAGCGATTGACCCTGAAGCATAAAAATTGTTTTTTTGTTCTCCTGGCCAAAGGGCTCGAACATCTTCAAGCGATCAATTAATTTCTGGGTAAGCATCTCAAGCTTTACCTCAATATCTGCTTTAAAGACATCTGATTTGTGATTTGACATTATGCGAGTACAGACGTCGGTATAGAGATGATGAAACTTCTCTAAGTTATCCTTTTTGATACTGAAGCCTGCAGCATTAACATGCCCGCCAAACCGCTCAAGATACATTTCGCATTCCTGAAGAATTTCCATCATATTTTCGTTTTTGGTGCGGGCGGAAGCCTTTAATACGCCAGGTTCGGAGTCGGAAACAACTATACTGGGCTGATTGAACTGGTCTGAGAGACGGCTGGCTACGATACCGATCAGGCCTTCGTGAAACGAGTTGTCATAAACCAATAGACCTTGCTTCTGTTCAACCAATGAGTGGGCTTTTTCAACCGCCATTTTAACCATTGTCTTCTGCTTTTTTCGCCGCTTTAAATTCAGTCTTTCGATATAGTTATAGCGACTGATAGCAATTTGCTCTGTCTCCGACATTAAGAATCCAACTCCTGCCATGGCATCTTTCATCCGCCCCGTTGCATTCAGCATGGGAGCAAGTCTGAATGCAATGCAGTTGCTGTCAAAAAATCGAATATGGGTTCTTTCTGCAAATACTTTTAAGTAATGAAAGAACTCATCGGAGCTATTCTGATGAATTCTTTTTGTCATTTGATCAAGACCGTATTTAGCAAAAAGGCGGTTTACCCCTAGAAGAGGCACCTGGTCTGCTATTGTACCAATCGCTACCAGATCAAGATGATGCAGAAGATTAGGCTCTTTTCCCTCTTTCCAGCTATGTTGCTTTCTTAAGGCGGTCCTCACGGCTATCAGAAATACAAATACAACACCGACACCTGATAAATCCTTGAAGGGATAGGAACAGTTCTGCTGTTTAGGGTTAATGATAACACAATCCGGAAGAGCGTCATCCTGGGGTAAATGGTGATCAGTGACGATGACCGTGGCTCCCGTTGTTTGAATCCTGTCTATTTCATTTTTTGCCGTGATACCATTATCAACGGTAATAACCAGGTCTGGATTTTTTAAGAGAATTTCATCAACGGATTTGGAGGTCAATCCATAGCCGTGAATAAAACGGTTAGGGATGAAACTCTCAAAGTTTAAATAATCCATTTTTTGAAGGAAACGGGTCAATAACACTGTCGAAGTTATGCCATCAACATCGTAATCGCCAACAATGAGGATTTTTTTATTTTTGCTGACTGCCTCCAGAAGCAATTCAACGGCTAGCGTCACTCCTTTGAGCAATTCAGGATCAGGAATGTCTTCCAGGGAGGGCTGCAAAAACGCATGCCGATCGTCCGGGGCAAAGCTTTCCATGATCAGCTGAACAATATCTTCTTCAACACTATCTGCGCTAGTTTCATCATACCACGCAGACAGAGGAATATTGGGAACTATTGTTGCTGACTGAGTCATTTTTTTCCTTTGATAACCGTAAACCGCGATCTTCTTGACGTGTTTGTATCCATCGCTTTAATAAAATACTTGGACTGTTCAAAATATTGGTTTTGTGAACCGGGTTCATTTTGATCAGCATATTTCTTGATAAACCAGTCAAAATAGACTCTCGATTGTACAAAATTCTCCATTTTATAATTTGACAATCCCTTTAGAAAGTTCAACTCCTCTTCATTCTTTGCGGAGGGAGCTATTTTTATGAGAACCGTCAAACAGGCATCCCATTTGTGCATTGCCTTATAAAGCCTCGCCTGTTTAATCCAAAGCATTTGCAATGTGTCGTGGTGGGTTTCGATGTCCTGCTCAAAATTTCCGATTAACTTTTCGAATGCTTCAGGGGAGTAAGTTACAGCTTCGAAACGAGGAAAATCTATCAGCACAATTTTTTGTCCAAATTGTTTGCTATTAGGTTGTGGTGTTATCTTCAGGATTCGATCTACCCTTGATTGCAAGGAAAACTCGTTTAACTGTGAATCATCCAAAATGAAGGGGACAGGGGATGCACATTTTTTGCACGAAAAGGACTGTGGTACCCATACGGAATCGGCTGACAATCGGTTCATTCTTAAAATAGACCCTTCATCCACATAAATAACCTCCACGGAATATTGAAACGTGTTGTCGCAACTATTGCAGTGTAACCTGACAGGCTTTTTCATCCCTGATCTTTGAAGCTCCGAGAGATTCAGATTTTTTAAATCTTCTAGAATATTTTTCGGAACCGGTTTGTCAAAGATTTCACAGATGATAAAGACCAGGCGGGCAATTTCAAATTCACCCGGTTCATATTTTTCCAACAGCAGCGTGATGAATTCAGAATCCGGGATATATTCGATTGTCTGATAGAGAGTTTCTGCATGATGTTGGATCAGATATCTGAAATTATCTTTGAGTAACTCCCTGACTTTCACATTCGGATGGGTTTGAAACATCTGCAGAGCATAATCGACAGCGACACGATCTTGTTTGTGGATATAATATTCGAAATTAGCATTGTAAATCTGGCTGAGCCCATTCGTTAAGTGCGCTGAATAATTTGGATTTGGAAAAATTGACGGCCAGGGGATATCATACCCCAGCACTTCCTCCCGCAGAAAAGACCACAGAATTTCATTGCGTGTATCTTCAGCGCTGAGTGGAGAGTAATCGTGGACGATCTCCAGCTGTTCGGGCTGCCAAGTTGGCGCATCCGGAAAAAACATAGACAAGATTTCCTCCCGATACTCTTTTATCAGAAGGGATGAATGATAATAATTGGCAATACTTTCGACATATTTAGTTGGTTCCAACAACCACTTCGAAACTGATTTTTCAAGTATAATCAGCAAAGGTACCGTCAGAAGAAAAAGAGACTCCAACTCCAAAATCTTAGGGATCGTTTTTGAAAAAGAGTGATGATTTTTGTTAAAACTTTGGATCACCCATCGTAGTTTTGAGGGTTGTTGGGTATCCTGTAAAAGATATTCGACCCATTTCTCAAGCACAACCAGAAAATGCTGATGATCCCTGGGTGCCACGGGGTGTATGCGGTCATAACTGCCAAAGGCGGTCTCCAGATCCAACCAGTACTGGCGGTCAGTAATGTTTTCACTCAAGCCCAAAAGAATATAGCACTGTTCATAAATCGAACTGATAGAATAACCCCTCAAGAGATTTTCCGACCACCAGCTTTTCAGTTCCATCTGCCCGAAATGTTCAACTAATCTGAATGTCAGTTCAGCATCAGAATTCAGTTCCCTTAAAACAAAATACTGATCGAGAATGGACAGAAAATCCAATTTGTTGTCACAGAAGACTAAAAGGTTCAGAAAGAGTACTGAGCTCTTGATGGCATCATGTTGTGACTGTTGGAGCGTTTTGATGACCTTTTGAAAATTGAGTTCCCGATCAATTTCAAGGTAGGCATACGTCGCAACATCGTACTCCATGCGTGTTGATTGATCACTAACAGCCAGCTGCTCAAACCATTTTTGTATCAGGGTTTTGGAAAAATCATTGGGAAATCTGGACAAAACGAGTGCAGAAGAGTATTTGATCTGCCCATCCGACTCACGAAAAATCTTCAAAATATCCGGGAGAAATTCCAGGGCTCCGATTTCTGCAATTTTTGCTATACCGGCATCCTGAATATCTGTAAAGGGAGCGTTTAGAAATTCTGACAGATAGGGCCTAATCTGTTCGTTTTCTAAACGCATGATCTGGTAAGCCCCCCAGACTGCTATTATCTCATAATTGGACTTTAAGGCCTTCTTGAGACAGTCATGCCCAAATAAACTTTCCATATGACAATATGCACTTGATCGAAACGCCTAACCTAATAATTTATGAAATGCTCATCTCATTCAAAAAGAGCGAAAACTTATGCCTGATTTCTGGTAATTCGAAACATCCATCGTGGACCCTATCTTATTAGATTATCACAATGATGCGTAATTCAACCCAACAAGAGGACTATTGGGCAGTCTTAGATTTCTCCAGGTCAGCAATGCTCTGGGTCAGGAAACGTTGTCTGATTTGAAAAACAGGATCTCATTCCAACACTTGTATTCAGATTCAAGCAGAGAACAAGAGGAGGGTTGCTTCGCTATGTAATGTTGACTATAGACTACTCATAGGAGGGAAAAGCTACAAGCAAAAAAGAGGTAACTCTTTACTTCTGTTCAGCTTTTGATATATTAAAAATATATAGAAACTCTTTATATTTTCTAAGTCTACGAAAAAATGGCTCAAAATTTCAGGAATTACCATGAAACCCTATTTTAATGCGGAAGATACAAAGATAAAAAGACTGGGCAAGGCGACAATCGAATCTCCCTTGCATATATCATATGGGATTTCAAAGAATGACCAGATCTTGTTTCATCCTTATCCGGGAATTGATCAAGAGGGATCGCCGGTTACATTCGAGATATCACAACCTGAAAAGCTTATCTATTTCGATCCTACAAAAGTGACCGCAGGTATTGTCACTTGTGGGGGATTGTGTCCCGGGCTCAACAATGTTATCCGCGCTATCGTACTCGGGTTATACCATGCTTATAAGGTACGAAGTATTTTCGGTATTCGGTATGGTTTTCAGGGATTTATTCCAAAGTATGGACATCCGTTGGTCAAATTAACACCCGAAGTCGTTGCGGACATTCATGAGCAGGGCGGCACTATTCTCGGTTCATCCCGCGGGGCCCAATCCATTGAAGAGATTGTAGATTCGTTGGAAAGGCAAAACATGAATATGCTCTTCATCATTGGGGGCGATGGAACTTTGAATGCAGCAGCTAAGATCGCCAAAGAAGTATCCGAAAGGAATTTAAAGATTTCAGTCGTCGCGATTCCAAAGACTATTGACAATGATATCTCGTGTGTTTCCCGATCTTTCGGATTTGAAACGGCTGTAGAGACAGCAACACAGGCGATTCAATGTGCTCATACAGAGGCCCAGTCCTATCCCAATGGAATCGGATTGGTGAAACTGATGGGGCGCTATTCCGGTTTTATCGCTGCTACTGCTGCAGTTGCGCAAAGAGATGTTAATTTTGTGCTGGTTCCAGAGGTTGATTTTGATCTGGAAGGCGCCAATGGCTTTTTAGAAGTTCTCAGAGCACGTCTGGAGCAACGTTCCCATGCGGTCATAGTCGTGGCCGAAGGTGCCGGGCAGAAATTTTTTGATTCACTCCAGGTCGAAACCGACAAATCCGGCAATGTTAAACTTAAAGATATCGGGGTATACCTCCAAAAGCAGATCCAAGAGTACTTCCAAAAGCTGCATATTGAGACAAATCTAAAATATATCGACCCCAGTTACATTGTCCGGTCAGTCCCTGCCAATACCAATGACGGACTTTTCAGCGCTATACTCGGCCAGAATGCCGTTCATGCGGCCATGGCTGGCAAATCAGATTTGGTCGTCTCGATCTGGCACGGCGTCTATTGTCAGCTACCCATTGCACTGGCTATTACAGAACGGAAGAAGCTCCACCCCAGCTCAAGGCTCTGGGTCAACGTTCTGGAATCAACTGGACAACCTACTTTTAAAGCTGGTTGATTAGTAAAAGCCCGGTGTTCCGTGCTGTTATAAGTCATCCAGAAGCTCAGTCAATGCCAACCGGGTTTTTTCAAATACCCCATCCACCTGGTCGACTATGAGATGGACATTCTCAGGGTGAGCTTCTTCAATTGTCCTTCCAATCTCGCTGAGATGTACTGCCCCTAAATTCAGGCTCATGCCTTTCAACTTGTGTCCCAGATTTTTAACATCCTCATAATCGAGCATTTGATGACTTTTTTTCAATTTTGCAATTAGCTTAGGGACTTCAAGATTGAAAATATTTATCAGATTTTTGAGAAATGAGCCTGCAATATCTTTTCTGGCTGCAAGAAAATTTCTATCAACGATTAGAGGTTCTGATTGATCTTCGCTATTCATAAGAGAAAGTAATAACTTGGCTGCATTTTCACCTGGAGTGCGTTGGACATTCCCACAAAACGGATCAGGGATGTGATTTTAGATACCCTTGCAGGAATATCTTTTGATTGGTTGATAGTGCTGTATAAGGTCGCAGCATACGCACTCTTGCAATCGCCTGGTCCCCATCGAGATGCTCTTTGATTGCCAGCCAGGCACAAAGAACTGTACCGGTTCTTCCACGACCCTCCAGGCAATGAACGGCAACCCCTAATTTGCTCTCCTGTGCTTGATTAATAAAAGTTAAGGCACGGTCCAGAGCCTCTGTTGTTGGAGCCTCCCCGTCATCTATCGGTTCATGCAGCAGTCTGAATCCGGCCTCGAGATGTCGGTCTCCATACAGATTATCTTCTGTTAGAGTCAATATCGCGCCAATTCCACATGCTTTGAGCGCGGCGTGTGTCCCTTCCAGCTTATTCAGCCAGGGCTCCCCCATCCCAGCAACAGTGTAGGAGGAGAGGAAGCTGAAATGTATTTGATGCAGAATCGGCGAATCAAACCTATTTTGACTTTTGTGTGAATAAAACAATTGTCTCCTATGACATGTAACACTGTATATATCCTAATAATGTAAAGGATTTTATCCATAAC
>Ga0257125_1000760_pt1 | contig 38925 bp, 50 predicted proteins | sample SI106_200metaG_FD_190183 | JGI IMG/M metagenome (GOLD analysis project Ga0257125, IMG submission 190183) | Marine microbial communities from Saanich Inlet, British Columbia, Canada - SI106_200 | ecosystem: Environmental > Aquatic > Marine > Inlet | place: Canada: British Columbia | collected... | reverse complement strand
CGATCTCTCATTTGAGGACTCTCCAACGCATCCACCGAGGCAAATCCTTTACTCAACAAGATAACTTCCCAGGGGAAGTCTTGAGGGGAAAATCAACTAATTTTTCCCTTTAAGCCTGATTTTATTCAGCAGATTTGTGTGGTTATAACACATAATCTTATTCATGGATTTGATGTAAATGAAGATGAGTTGACGGTTTTGGGACATGAGTTAGAGCGAGCTGGAGTTAAGAAAAGTGTTTTGAAAGATCCCAAGTTTAACGCGAGTCAATTGCTTGCATGTAGAGATGCTTGGAGTAAGCAAGTGAGCGATGGTTATGGGGATATGGGGAATTATAGGATGGGAGAAACTACTGCAAGTATGGGTAGTGTTTTAGATGCAATGACCGGAACACGGGATAAAAGAGGTCAGTATAGAAAAAGAGATTGATTCTAGTCGAAAAGTGATTGTATTTACTGGTTAATTTGCCTGGGATTCCCATGCGACTACTTGCCCAAGTACAGTTTTTAGATGTTTTTTTGTGGGAAAAAATAAATAGTGTAGCTTGCTAGGATATCTAGAATGTTAGATTTATTATGGATAGAGTCTGATGCTTTTCTTATAAGGATTTCCCTGTGAATCTCTTGTCATTGGTAACAGAACTGACCCATCTCCTTGTTTGATAAGTATTTCGTCGCTAGTAGCGAATTGACTCTTAACCGTATTTAAGGTCGGTGATTTTTCCTGTGCAAGAAAAATTATATTTTCGTGAGATTTGATTGTGTCGAGGCTAATATCTCCATTTATAAATGTGTCGTAAGTGGCTATAAGGATGTGTGTTGCAAGTAAATAAGCATCTGAATATGAGAATTCTTCATTTTCATTAAGAAGCTCTATTTGTTCAAGAAATTTGTGTGCGGTGTGTATATCGCTTCTTTTGTAGTTAGTTGTGATGAGATATTTATTGGGAAATTGAAGATAGACAGGATGTCCGTCAGTGGCTTGCCCAAAAGTTAAAATTCTTTTTTCTCGCATTTTGGTGCTTACTTTAGTCTTTGGCTAATCGTGTCATAAAAATCGTTTGTGATGAGAACGCCAAAGAATGGGTGTTTATGGGCATACTGATAAAGCCATATTAAATTATCGAGCACTTCAGCATCTAGTTGTTCTGGAGTGCCTTCGTCCATAATAAGTATTTGGTTTTTTTGTTTTCGCCTTGGAGAAGTGTAATAGTGACTGGCGAGAGTAAGAATTTGTTCAAATGCTTCGTTTTGCCATGCAGGAATGATGTTGACGTTACCAGATTCAGTCCAAAAATTTGGGTTATCTGTGATGATGTAAGCGGTTCTATTCGATGGCAAATTTGGGTTAAAGGGAAAATATAGTTGATAGATTTCGAGTATAATTCGTGTTTTTAGGAGGTTTATATGATTAAAAGATATGTGTTGGTTGTAACTCCAAGCGAGTCGTAAAGTGTGGCTTCCAAAGTGGGAGGCAACGATATAAGTGTGGGGAATGCAAAAAGGTATTCCAGCCTCATAAGCGAGTTAGGAGAAGTGACTTTGTAGAGCGGTTATGGAGTGAGTATGTGTGGGGCAAACAAACGCTAGAACAACTCTCTAACAAGTATGGTTTAGATCACAAAACAATCCAGAAATACTTTCGAGAAAGACGTCCTGAGACTAGATTTCCTTATCAGTTGATCCCACCTCACCCAGTCTTCTTAATCATCGATGCATACTATCGCAAGCGAGGTGATGGGACTATCTTGTTTCGTGTTCCTGAGATGCAACAGAACCTGTTGTGGTACGACATTAAGTATGAGACTATCCTCTCCTATACCTCGGGAGTCCAGAGGTTGGTGGATGCAGGTTGGGTTATCAAGGGAATCACGATTGATGGGAGACCAGGAACAATTAGAGCCTTAGAATACTTTGCTCCCGTACAGCACTGTCAGTTTCACCAGCTTCAGATAATAACGAGATATCTCACAAGAAGACCAAAAGAAGAATCCAATCAGGCTCTAAAAAGAGTGGCCTCCACTCTCACGAAAGTGAACAGAGAAACATTCACTGAGCTGCTTGATTATTGGTTTACCCAGTACGGAGATCTCCTCACCAAAAGAACCTATCATCCAGCAGGAGGATGGAGTTATACCCACGCCAAACTCAGAAGCTCTTATCGCTCTCTAAGAAGAAATCTTCCCTATCTCTTCACCCACCTATATCACCCAGGAATGCCCAATACTACTAATTCATTAGATGGTTCGATCTCTCATTTGAGGACTCTCCAACGCATCCACCGAGGCAAATCCTTTACTCAACAAGATAACTTCCCAGGGGAAGTCTTGAGGGGAAAATCAACTAATTTTTCCCTTTAAGCCCAGATCAACAACTAATTGATGATCCTAAGGTACTAAGAGCATTTTTAGCTGAGCATCCACAACCTGCTGGGATTTTGGATGGTGCAGATGATAGAGATAATCGATTGGGAGAGCGCGGACAAGTAGGCCTGGGGAGTGCCAGTCGCAACTTAGCGTTGCATCCAGAGAGTGTACGTGTTCAGGAAGAAGTTAAGAGGTTGCAGAACGGTTAATTGGTATTTGAGAGTTAGGAATACAAACCACCGCCTGGTGGCGGGGTTATGATGTAGGGATGAGAGTGTAGTCGATGACGAGCTTGATGAGGTTGCGGATTATTGGGGAGGCAGACTTGAACTTGAGGTGAAGGAGTACATCCTGACCATAGAGTTGGAGTGGTTCTGCAATAAGAGCATGAATAAATGATTGTGTGGCGCCAGTGACGTCAGTAAAGTCGAGAATTACATCCTCCTGCTTAATGAGGTGAGGGAGAATCTCTTGTTGGCGCAACTTGGTAGCGAGATCTTTGTCACTACCAAAGTCACCTACTAATGGAAATAGTGTGATGGTATGTGTCATGATGAGATAATGCCTAAAATCTAGGCGTTTGTCAAATGTGCCTAGAATCTAGGGGTATTTGCGAGGGTTAAACCCTTGTATCAAAACAAAAAAACCCCGCCAGGTGGCGGGGTTTTTTGATGTATCAATTAAGATAAATTGCTTATTTGAGCTCGACTGTAGCACCGGTCACCGCCTGGGCGGGACCTACGCTTGCGTATAACTTAATTACTTAAGTTCTACGGTCGCTCCGGCCTCTTCGAGGGCTTTTTTGGCTGCTTCTGCGTCTTCTTTTTTGGCGCCTTCTAGGAGAGTCTTGGGAGCTGCCTCGACTAGATCCTTGGCTTCTTTGAGCCCTAGAGTCTGGTTGAGTGCGCGGACTGCCTTGATGACACCGATCTTACTGGCACCAGCTGCTGCTAGTACTACGTCGTATTCTGTCTTCTCTTCTGCGGCTGGGGCATCCCCTGCTGGGGCGGCACCTGCGGCCATCATAGGAGCGGCTGCTGAGACCCCGAATTTGTCTTCGAGGGCACTGACCAATTCAGCGACTTCTAGAACCGAGAGTTTCTCGATTTGGTCAACTAGTTTTTGTAGATTTGCAGATAGTTTTACTTCTGCTGTTTTTTCGTCAGACATATTTGTCCTTTCGTGTTATTTATTTTTTGCTAATTGCATTAAGTGCGTAGACTAGGTTGCGGGTAGGTGCGGTGAGGACGCCGACCAGGTTACGTGCAGGATTGGCGAGTGTGCCGAGGAGTTTGGCGATGAGCTGATCCTTGCCAGGTAGAGAAGCGAGATACTTGACCTTATCGAGTGTGAGTGCTTCGGTACCCAGAATGCCGGCCTTGATCTCTGGCTTTTTTGCGCCGTTTTCTTTGGCGAACTCGACCAGTGCTTTGAGGGGAGCGATAGCATCGTCACCTGCGAATAAGGTGGCGTTGGGGCCTTTGAGGGCCTGGACCATCTCAGGAGAGAGCTCGGCATGCTTGCTTTTGAGGGCGAGGGCGAGGAGTCTGTTTTTGGTGATTTTGAGTTCGCCGCCAGCTTGGGTAATCTGGGAACGTAACTCTACCTGATCGTTACCTGATAGACCTGCGTAGTCAGCAAGATAGATAGCTGAGGAGGCCTCGACCTTTTTGGTGAGATCTGCTACTTCTGCGATATTTTTTTTGTTTGGCATGTAGGACTCCTAATAAGTAGTCCAGTGATCAGTTTGCAGTGATCAGTGAACTGGTTGATACATAAACACGAAAAGACAAAAGGAAAAATTACCCTCGACGCGACTTATATGCGCGTTGTCTTTAGGATGTTGTTATTATAGCAAAGAATTAGCTAAGGAGCAATTTTACCCCTGGGCTCATTGTAGAGGCTAGAGTAGCTTTGGTGATTTTGTTTACCTTGACTGCCTCGAGTACAGTGTCGAGGTTGGCAACTAACTCCTTATCAGGTTGGCTGAGCTTACCTAGGACGATGTGCATGAGGGGGAACTTACCCTCTCCTTTGAGCATGGTCTTACCACCTGCGAATTCTGCTTTTTTTGCCTCTGGGTCGGGAGTGACTGTGCCTGCTTTGGGGCTAGGCATGAGGCCTTTGGGCCCGAGGACTCTGGCGTGCTTGGCTAGGCGCGGCATCATGGCTGGAGTAGCAAGAAGGATATCAAAATTAAATTTGCCCTTCTCGATCTCTGCTATGACTGCGTCGCTGGCGATGGCGATTTTCTTTTTGGCACCTGCCATGTGCGGGAACGTGACCTCTACTCGCGAGACTCTCTCGATAAGATTGAGATGGAGAGTGAGGGTGGCGTCAAAGGAGGTGATGTTGGTGTTTTTGATAAGCTTGATCGCATCCTCTGGTGTGTAGAGATTCTTTCTATCAACCTTGCTTTTGCTGGCTTTGATTTTTTTGCCTCCTCGGTTGATGTGGCGGGGGCGACGAGGGGTGTCAGTGGATTCTGTATTTTCAGTAGATTCAGTTGGCTCAGTTGATTCAGTAGCGACTTTTGGTGTTGATTTGGGAGTTGATTTTTTCTCGAGACTGAGAGTGTATTTAGCTCTGATCTCTTCGAGTGCTACTTCGCCAATACCAGGGAGTGCGGTGATCTCACCGTCGCTCATGGTGCTAAGTTGTTCTGGTTTGACTCTGGCAGTCCTGAGAGTGTTGGCAATACGAGTGCCTAGATCTGTGTATAGGTCTTCCCAGACGATTGTTTTATGGCTCATATGTTTTTCCTCCTTACACCTTATTCGTGATAAGGACAAGTAAACGGATAATAATGGTTATTTCTCTACTTCGACTCCCATAGATCTGGCGGTGCCAGTCACAGTGTTGACAGCTGACTCAAGAGTAGTGGTGTTAAGGTCAGGCATCTTCTCCGCGGCGATTTTCTCTACCTGATCTTTGGTGAGTTTGCCGACCTTGTTTTTGTTGGGTTCTCCGCTGCCTTGCTTGAGGTTGAGCTCTTTTTTGATGAGAGCTGAGACGGGAGGAAGCTTGAGGACAAAAGTGAAGGTACGATCTTCGTAGATCGTGATCTCGGCGGGGACTAGCTGGCCTTTTTTATCTTCTGTGGCTTTGTTATATTGGTTGACGAAGTCCATGATGTTAACACCATGCTGACCAAGGGCTGGACCGATTGGTGGAGCAGGATTAGCTGCACCTCCCATAGGGAAGACTTTGAGGACTGTTTTGATTTTTTTTGCCATATACTAGCTCCTAGTTATTAGTTTTTGGTTCTTAGTTATATTTTGGATACCTGAATAAAGTCGAGTTCGACTGGAGTCTCGCGACCAAAGATCGAGACCAAGACATTGAGCTTGCCTTTTGCCTCGTCAATCGTGTCAACTGTGCCCAAAAAGTCTGCAAAAGGACCATCCACGATCTTGACAGCTTCGCCGACGGAGAAGGTGCTCTTGAATTTGGGAGCTTTGACCTGCATGAACTTGAGGATGTTGTCGACTTCGCGCTCTGGGATGGGGGTGGGTTTGCGACCGATCGAGCCGATAAAGGCGGTGACGCCAGGAGTGGTGCGGACTGCGAGCCAGCTCTGGTCATCCATGATCATCTTGACGAGCATGTAGCCAGGGAGAATCTTTTCTTTGATGGTTTTTTTCTGGCCTTTTTTGACCTGAATCTTGTCTTGGGCGGGAATGATTGCCTCAAAAACCTTACCAACAACTGCCATGGATTCCAGCCTGATTTTGAGCTGTTCGGCGACTCTTAGCTCGTGACCTGAATAGGTGTGGATGACGTACCACTTGGCAGTCTCTCTGAGCTTTTCACTTTTTTCGTAGATAACGTGGTATGGGTTGTTCTTGACTACCTCACTGGTAACATCGCCTTCTTTGGCGGCGTCTTTTTCCTGGAGGATGTCTTCTGGTTTGTCGGCCATAGTTAATGATCCCTATTCTATTAATTAATACTTGGGGGAACCTGTCAAGTATAGCACAGCGCGTCTATTTGATAAAGAGGCCAAGAAGTGAGGTAAACATGATGTCTAGTCCGCCTACATAGAGGCCGACGACGAATGAGGCGATGATCACGATCGAGGTAAGACGGATCGAGTCTGATCTTTCTGGCCAGGTTACTTTGCCTAGTTCGAGCTTAACTTCCTTGAGGTACTTAAGAATATTCATAGTGGTATTGTAGCACCCTACTTCGCTTGTGGCTACGAAGGGCGCGGGACAATTATGAATTGTGATACACTAGCAACGTATGACAGATTTGTTGATCAAGAAACTTATGGAGAGACTCGAGAAAACGTTGGAGGTTGTGAAGCAGGATTTATCAAGTGTGAGAACGGGAAGAGCAAAGCCATCTCTAGTCGAAGCAGTGAAGGTAGAGGCGTACGGGGCAATGATGGAGCTGCGCGAACTGGCGACGATTACAGCGCCAGACCCATCACTAATTGTGATTTCTCCTTGGGATAAGTCGCTTACGGGAGCAATTGCAACTGGAATACAGAAGGCCGAGCTTAATATCCAGCCAGTAGTGGACGGTGAGATGGTTAAGATCTCGATCCCGTCACTAACTGAGGAGAGACGACTGGAGCTCGTGAAGGTGGTGAGTCAGAAGCTGGAGAGTGGGAGGGTGATGATCCGCCAAGTGAGAACAGAAATTAAGGGGGAGATAGAGGCTCTGGAGGGTGAGTCGGGAGTGAGTGAAGATGATATTAAGGATGGACTTAAGAAGATGCAGGACGAGGTTAATACGAATGTGGAGAAGTTGGATGAGATGGGGAAAGCAAAAGAAGTCGAGTTAATGAGTATATAAAAAATTAGCAGGAGACAAAAAATGGCAAGAAAAAAAATCACGAAGGCTGTTATTCCTGCTGCAGGATTTGGGACTAGATTCTTGCCTCAGACCAAAGCGATGCCAAAAGAGATGCTGCCGATCGTGGATAAGCCGGTGATCCAGTACATAGTAGAGGAACTGGTGGATGCGGGGATCGAGGACATAATACTGGTTACGGGATATCACAAGCGAACGATTGAAGATCATTTTGATGGTCCTAGTACTGATCTGATTGAGAACCTAAAAATGGGTGGGGAGAAGAAGAAGCATCTTTTGGAGTCAGTGCAGAAGATCTCCGAGATGGCTAACTTCTATTATGTCAGGCAAAAAGGTCCATACGGGAACGGAACGCCTCTTATGAATGTGCGAAGCATTGTGGGAGATGAGCCGTTTATTTATACTTGGTCAGATGATTTTATTATGGCGAGTCCTACAAGATTTCGTCAGTTACTGGCAGCGTACGAGAAGCATGGGTATAGTTGTATGGCCAGTGTGCGAGCCAAAAGTGATGAGGATTATGATCGATATGGATTTGCGGGTGGGACAGAACTTGAGGAAGGTGTGATTGATTGTGATGTGATTGTGGAGAAGCCAGGGAAGGCAAATGCGCCGTCTGATCTTGCGAATGTCTCTGGGTTTTTGTTTACTCCTGACATTTTTCAGTATCTAGATCAGGTAATGGCTGACCTAAAACCAGGGAATGAGTTCTACTATAACGATGCGCTCAAACTGATGCTCGAGGACAAAAAGCATGTCTTGGCAGTAGAGATCAAGAATGGCAAGTACTACGACACAGGTAACAAGCTAGAGTATATGAAGACTCAGGTGGAGTTTGCACTCAGAGATCCAGAAATGAGTGGAGATTTCCGGGATTTTTTAAAGGAGATTAAGTTTTAAGTAATTAAGGTTTTTTCCAGACTCCACATTCGTCGTAGCAATGAGGGCTAAGGCAATATTCTGATTCGCGTTTATCATCTTGAAGTATTTTGGTGATTTTTTCACTAACCCAGTCTGGTGAGAGATATTGCATGCCATTATCGAGTCTTTTTTGTTTTTCTTTGAGAGTTAGAGGTCCGAAGGGAGTAAGTGTGCTGTCGAGAGTAATGTGGGTATATTTACCAGGGTGCTCGAGGCTAAGACTGAGAGTGAGCGAGCGGAGGGCGGCTTTGGTGGAATTATAGAGAGTACGCATTTCTTTGTATTGAACAGCTGAGCAGGAGCCTATGTTGATAGTTATAGTAGGTGTTAATGATTGAGAGAGGAAGAAGGGAGTGTGGACGTTTAGTTCATATGACTCTTTCCATTCTGAGGGGGAAATATCTGATGATGGTTTGTAGATTCCGATGCCAGCATTGTTGATGAGAATGTCTATCTTGGGATGGGTTTTTTGAATCTGCTTGATTAACTCGGTGCGATCAGTGGAACTGGTGAGGTTGCAGGTGTAGATAGTGTGGTGATCTGGGTGATCAAGGTTTTCAAGAAGGGAAGTTAGTTTATCAGAGTCACGACCTAGGAGAATGAGATTAGAGCCTTCGTGCGCGAGGTGACTGGCAAGGACTGAGCCGATACCGCCGGTTGCGCCAGTGATGAGGATTGTTTTTCCTTTTAGGTTCATGTGCTGGGAACAAGATTCGAACTTGTGAAAGCTTGCGCTGACGGTTTTACAGACCGTTCCGTTTGACCACTCCGGCATCCCAGCAGTTTATCTTTAATATCTGGATTATAGCCGATTTTGGAAAGCTCGTCGATCATCCATTTTTTGAGTCGTATATTGTAGACTGCAATGGTTAGAACACCATATTTGTTGATTTTGTTATATGTGCCTTTACCAAGAGGTTTTGTTGGCTTACATGTGTTGATGCGATCTTGTGAAATATTGAGTTGTTTTACCCAAAAATCCTTTGCTGACTCCACACTTTGATTTTTGAATACTTGTAGATAAAAATAAATTTTGTTTTCTTTTACGTTGCAGATAGTTTGTAGAAAAGTATAAAAAATCTTGATCATGTTGGGATCTGAGTTGCCGAGTCGCGTGGCATGATGCGTGGATTTGCCTCCTTCTCCCCAATATAGTCCAAGGCATAGGTTAAATAGTTGTGTTTCTGCTATAGATAGATCTTTTTTGATTGAAAATGGATGCCCATCAGGATTATATCTATGGTAATTGGCAGCTGATCTAGAGCGAATAGGGATATTGTGTTTTGCTAGCCAATATCTGACCTTGTTTTCACTAAATCCGAGAAGGGAGGCAATTTCGGTGGCAGAAAAATGTTTTTCAAGATAGAGTTTTGTGAGTAGCTTCTTGCTAGGGGGCATATGTATTACTATGCCCGAATATATAGCGAATGTCAAATTTATAATGTGAGCCGATGGACGGATTCGAACCGTCTACCTCAAACTTACCATGTTTGCGCTCTAACCACTTGAGCTACATCGGCGATATGTGTATTATCTCTGATAATGAGTTGAGGATCAAGAGTTAGAATAATAAAAACCCTGGAGCAGTCAGTGAGTGAGAAAGAGCTTTCCCGGATGTAACCAGGTGGGTGAGCTGCCGACTAGCCCAATGGATTAGTTGGACGGGCCCTCCCTATAAGCTCAGAAATTGTGGAGAAAAAACTTCCTCACAAACTGCTTGCTCGCAGGGCAATCTTATTTACTCATTTAGGCCACTGACTGTCAAGTACTATAGTAGAATGTGGAGGTGAGTAAGAAGCATAAAAATCAGGATGAGCTGGGCGGATGGCAGGAGAAGTTGATGTTGTCGAGTCAAGGCAAACGTTTAGGCTACGCAAAAAATGAATCAGCAGATGCCCATAGGATGAGAGTGAGAGTGAGAATAGTTAATCTCTTAATGTTAGTGATGGGGGTGGGAGTATTATCGAGGATGTTGTTTTTGACTGTGTTTGAGCGAGGCAAATACCATCTTAAGTCAGAGAATAACAATATCGAACATATTAGACAATACGCCTCTCGCGGGGTTATTCTTGATCAGTTGGGGAGAAAGATGGTGGAAAATACGGGGGACGAAAGGGGAGGAAGAAAGTACCTGCTCGGAGAACAGGCAGCACATCTACTAGGATATATGTCTCAGGTGCGTGAGGATGAGTTAGGTTGTGAGTACGGATTATGCTATTACCTAGGTGATTGGACCGGAAGAACTGGGGTGGAGAAGGTGTATGAGTCTAGATTAAAAGGGAGGGATGGAGGAAAAGTCGTGGAGCTAGACGTTAAGGGGGCGACAGTGCGGGAGCTTGGAGTCAATGAGGCTGAGCAGGGAACTGACGTTACTCTCTCGATTAATAGTGAGTTGCAAAGAATTGTGGCCGAGGCAGTGGGAGAACGCAAAGGAGGGGTGGTAGCACTTGATATGCAAGGTAAGGTTATGGCGCTATACTCGGGACCTTCGTATGACCCTAATCTTTTTACAGTTCAGTCAGATGAAGTGGAAAAACAGGCGCTTTTGCGTGATAAAGAATCGGAATATTTTTTGAATCGAGTTACGAGTGGAGTATATGCGCCAGGGAGTGTTTTTAAGTTAGTGACGGCTTATGCAGGACTAGAATCTGGTGAGATAGATCAGGAGACTCTAATAGAAGATACGGGAGAGATAGTGATTGATCAGTATCGTTATGGGAACTGGTATTTTGATCAGTACGGGAAAACTGAGGGGGAGATAAACTTGGAGCGAGCGCTCGCGAGATCAAATGATATTTTCTTTTATCGTTTGGGTGAAAAGGTTGGAGTGGATGAGATTGTGAGCTGGGCGAGTAAGATGGGGCTAGGTGAGAGGACGGGGATAGAGCTGCCGGGAGAGAGTGAGGGACTGGTGCCGACGAGATTATGGAAGGAGAGGACGACGGGGGAAAGGTGGTTTCTGGGTAATACGTATCATTTGTCGATTGGACAAGGAGATCTGACGGCTACACCCCTTCAGATTGCGAGGATGACTCTTGCGGCAGTGAGTGGGAGGCGTTGTCAGGTTTCTTTACTTCAAGATAGTGAGGTGGAGTGCGTAGACTTAGGAATATCAAGTAAGAACATCGAGATTGTGAAGAGTGGGATGAGGGCGGCGTGCGCAACAGGTGGTACGGCGTTTTCGTTTTTTGAGTTTGGTCCATATGTGCTTTGCAAGACTGGGACAGCACAGCACGCAGGGCAAACTAGTGATGAGGTCCTACCTCATGCTTGGATTACTGTAGCTTACCCGGGAGATAACCCAGAAATGATCTTGACTGTGATGTTGGACTCGGCAGGTGAAGGGAGCTATGAGGCTGGGCCAGTGGCCAAGGAGATACTGGGGAGATGGCAAGAGGTTGAGTAGAGGGTAATAGTGTGAGCCACCTCAGGGATTCGAACCCAGGACCCCCAATTTACAAAATTGGTGCTCTAACCAACTGAGCTAAGGTGGCATCTCAGACTGCTATTATACCCCAGACAGACTAATTTTTGGCAGGTTCGGGAGCAGCTGGTGCGGCAGCAGGAGCGGCGGGTGCGGCGTCGAGGGTGGCATCATTCTTGAGCGAATCGAGCTCCTTCTGGATGTCTTTGAGGGCCTGCTCATCGGCAGCTTCGGAGGATTCTTTTTTTGGCAGACCGGGAAATGGCTTGGGTGGGGTGGGAGCTGCTATTGGAGGAGTGAGAGGTGCTACTGGAGGAGTGCCCGCGCCGCTGGCGAGCGGCGGGGTCTTCGCTTCGCTCGAGATAATTTCTTGATCTTGAGAAGCTACTGGTTTGGGTAGTGGAGGGAGCTTGAGAGGTGGGACCTTTAAGGCCGTGGATTCAGTAGATTCAGTGGATTCAGTTGGCTCAGTAGATGCAGTGGGAGCTTCGCTTGAGAGCTTGCTAATAGTATCTTCGGCGAGCTTGAGTCGTCTGGTGGTGGCTTTTTGGAAGATCTCTAGTTCTTTGTTGATGGTGGGGAAAACCTTGGAGAGGTCCTCATCCTTGGTGTTATTGACGATGTCGACGAGATTGATCTTGATTGCTTCTCTAAGAGGTGAGTCAATGAGTAGGTTGATAATCGATTGTTTGGTGAGGGCAGGCATGTTTCTCCTAGATTAATTAGTACTAGTACTAGATTACAGGAGAGTTGAGGGTAGTGTCAAATCTGTGTTAGAATACCAGTTATGGCAAAAAGCAAAAAAGGTCCTAGACAGATATATGGCTTGAAGTGTGGAGAGTGCTCCAGCTTTAACTATATTACTGAGCGAAATAAGGTGAATACTCCAGATAAGATGACACCTCGTAAGTACTGTAAGAAATGCAAAAAGCACACTGATCACAAAGAGAGTAAGAAGTTAAAATAGGGATTTAGTATATAGGGAGATAGAGAGCCCGAATTATTTGGAGAGTTTGGCGTGAAGACGGAGAATGTTGGAGGCACCCTTTGAGAGTGGGAGTTGGAGCTTACTGGCGCGTTCGAGTGCGAGCTCTATCCATGGTTTTTTGTCTTTGACGGCGACGGTACTTAGCGCTTCTAGTTGTTTGACGATATCATGTGTGCGAGCTGGGACTGAGACGCCTAACTCCTCGAAGTATTGTCTGATACTCTCTTCCCACTCGCCCCATGGTTTGAGAGTGAGTAAGAAACATCCTGCCGTGACTGCCTCATATGCCATGTCGCCGGATGGTTTGGTGAGGAAGCCGTCTGCCCAGGGGAAGACGTGGTCGAGAATGAGTTCGTTAGCTCCGACGATGTCGTCGTCTCGAAGGATCCTGAGGGGAGCATTCTTGTCGTCATTTTTGCCGAGCTTGATCTTATGTTCTTTTGCGAATTTGTGGAACATGTTGGCGAAGTCCTCGTGAACTCCAGCATAGGCAATGATCTGGAGCTTGCTTTTTTTGATCTCTGGAGCGAGCTGGGTGAGAATGGTCCCTATCTCTTTTTTGTTGGTGCCAAGCCCTCCTGTGGTGATAGCTAGCCTAAGGGGGCGTTTTTTGAAGGCTTTGGTAGATTTGTTGCGATCCTTGGTCTTGATCCTGGGGTCAACAGGGCAGCCGGTGATGTGAACGCGAGATTCTTTGATTTTGTGGCCGAGAATGTAGCCTAGCTCGAGGAGTTGGGCCTTGGTTTTTGCGTCAAAGACTGCCCAGGTAAGCTTATTGTTATCGGCGTGGGTAAGATACTGAGGGCGAACGTGGGGATCTGTGACTACCTGGAGAACAGAGTGGCCGTTCTCTAGTAGGATGTTACCTGCTTCGTAGTGGAGGGAGATGATGGGTTTGGATATGCGACCGGTGACATAGGTCAAGGGCTCACGGATCGCTGCAGTGAGAGGAAGTTGATTGCGAATCCTGGTGTCGACCATGTCTTTGAGGTCTTTGAGAATGGAGTTGCGGGCGATGAGTCGTCCCATGCGCTCGGTAAACATGATCTTGGGCCAGTCTTTGGCACTGACGTAGTTGGTGGGGTCGATCATCCAGAAGGTTTTTTTCTTTTTGGTGGCGGCTACTACCACGGCATTAGCCATAGAGTAGTGGGCGCGGGAGAAGGTGACGTCCTGGGTGTCCTCGGGAACGTCTTCACCGAAGCGCTCCTCGAGTTCTTCTTTGAATGTGGCACTAACCGTGACAATCGGAACCTGAACAGTCTCGAGTAGATGGCGTTCTTCATGGGCAGTACGCATGAAAGATAGTTCTTCGGGGACGGGCTGGTGGGTTTCTGGTTTTTTCTTTTTGGGCATAAGTATATGGTAGAGACATTGGAGGTAAAAGGCAATACTAGTATTCGTCGTGAGTGGTTTTGGGAAATGCCATATCTTTGACATCTTGAATAATGAGATTGCGAACATATGTAGATAGGCTGAGACCGAATTTGTCGGCTTTGGCGCGTAGGTATCCTTGTAACTGGATTGGTAAGGTAACCCTTAATTGGGTAGTTTGTGTATTCATAGACTAATAATAGCATATATAGCAGGTATACTCAAGGCCATATTGTGTTTTGCAGGGACTGGTGGAAGTGTGGAGACCTATGTGGTTAAGAATGGTAGAATGAGCGTATATGAAGTACAAAACGAAAACTAAATTGATACTGCCGTTTAAGGGCGAGTTGATGGTGAGTAATGGGGGGAGAACTGTAGAAACAAACAACCATATTCGTCCAGCCAATCAAGGTCCTCAAAATCAACTTTATGCTTATGATTTTCGGACTGATAATACCGGTGAAGAGACTAGTCTTGAAGACTACCCCGTGTTTGGGAGGGAAGTGATTGCTCCAGGAGATGGGAAAGTAGCTCAGGTAGTCGACGGATCGTTTGATTGTGACCCAGGAGAAGCTGACAGGAGTGTGGGAGTAGGAAACATGATCATGCTTGACCATGATAATGGTGAGTTTAGTCTACTGTGTCACTTTAAGCATAACTCTATTGTGGTAAAAGTAGGAGAAAAAGTAAAGCAGGGGCAAAAACTAGGGCTTTGTGGTAATACCGGTAATACCAATCAGCCACATATCCACTATAATTTACAAGATCATTTGCTCGGATATAAAGCTAAGGCACTGTTTGCTCAGTTTGTTAAAATTAGGGTGGATGGGGAAGTTGAGAAGAGCTACGAGCCTGTGCGTTTTCAGCAAGTTTCTAACTATAATTGATATATTTGCAGGGCCAGGAGGACTCGAACCTCCGTTGGTTGTTTTGGAGACAACTGTCTTAGCCACTAAACGATGGCCCTACTGAGTGTGAATTATAGCAAGAGGGAGGTGACAAAGGAAATGACTGGAGAGATAAGGGCTCTGATTGGAGAAGTGCCACCAATGGGAAGAAGCATAAAAATAAGGATCATGGTGCCGTACTGGCGCATAATAGTCTGGTATTCATGGGCAAGCTGAGTGGGGAGGAGGCCAGAGAGAATCTTCTCGCCGTCGAGGGGGTAGATGGGGACTAGGTTAAAAACGGCCAGAACTATGTTCATCGAGATGAGGGAGTAGAAGAGTGGGATGAGTAAGTAAGGGAGAGCGAGATAGTTGAGAGCAAGGGAGAGGAGAACTGCGAGGATGAGGTTGCTCATGGGTCCAGCGAGGGAGATGAGAGCGGAGTCTCTCTTGGGATTAGCTAGGTTGTAGGGGTCGAACTGGACGGGCTTGCCCCAGCCAAAGCGGATGATCAGGAGTGCTAGAGTGCCGAGTGGATCGAGGTGGGCGAGAGGGTTGAGAGTGAGTCTGCCCTGGAGTCTAGGAGTGGGATCTCCCAGGCGGTCAGCTGACCAGGCATGGGCGAATTCGTGGATCGTGATTGCGATGACGAGAGAGATAGCGAGAATGACAAAGTTGAGCATGAAGATGAGTATAACAGGGTGCGCTTTTTTACCCAAGGTGTGCCCCGCACTCCCCAAACGCTACAGCCGGTAATATTTTTCTGCTGAAAAATTCACCTGCATGCTCGCGCCGTCGCGCTGCGCAGGCCTGGCAACTTGGTGAGCACGGGCACACCTTGTGTGTGAGCGCACTACAAGTTGACAAATAATGATAATCTGTTATCCTATAGTGCATATGAAACAACTTTTTGCTGGCTTTGTGGCCATCGTGTTCTCGCTAATACTCACGACCAATGTCGTGATAGCTAATGAGGGAACAGTCGAGCTCTCCGGATCTGACGTATCTTGTGAAGGAGTCTCGTTGTGGAAAGGGAATAGCTACCGAGTAGTGGGACGCTGTGAGGGACTGGTTTATCCGTATGCCACCCAACTAGAGCATTATGTGCTCTGGGCAAAAACAACTGGAAAAGGTGAGTTGGTACGAGTGGGTGAGGTAGAGCGTGGGTACTGGGATGGGAATGTGAGTGAGAGTTATACTGATCTATATATGACTGCGGAGAGTAATGGTCTGCCCAGGCGCCCTAGTGATAACAGCGTGGTGAGCGGGATGGTACGTGAGTTTGGATTCTCAGCCTCCGAGAGTGTGAGTGCGCCCGTTGCTACTCCTGCACCGATTGCTAGTGAAAACACCGGCGAGATGACAGTGCAAAAGGGTGCGGAAGCCGTGAGCGCGTCAACTGGTGCAGTCGGGAGTGTGATCGGGAAGATCGTGAGATCGCTACTCGTGATTATTGCAGTAGTGGTAGTGCTCGTGATTGGAACATCGCTCGTGTTTAGACGACGCGGAAGTGTCAGTACTTAAGAGGTGAAATAGCAAAAAAATTCACAGATCGAACAAGGCGTGATAGAATACCTGAGTTATGGCAAATAGATGTGATCTTTGTGACAAGAAAAGAGACGTGGGACACAGTGTGTCGCATGCTAAAAATCGTCACCGCAAGATCCGCAAACCCAACCTCCACACTCACAGAATGGCTACCCCTGAGGGTAAGGTCAAGATGAAGCTGTGTACGAAGTGTAAGAGACTCGTGAAGGGGAAGAGTAAGAGCTAGTAGTTTTTTGTGCACTTGACGTGATGTGAGATAATTTACAGGTGAGTGAAAAATTGATGCCGGAACAAGATTTTTGGAAAACTGATCCAGGAAGAGTGCTTTGCGTTGTGATAGCGAGTATTGTAGGAGGAGGATTGTTGGCGGGAGGTATAACTTTGCTGGGTAAAGCTTTGGAAGGGTAACTAAGTTTTAATAATTCGGCTATACTGAATGTATGCAGCGACTGTCCACATTGCAAGTAACGATCCCGCGAGATACCGAGGTAACGGCGGAGTCAGCTGCGACGTTTCTCTCGACTTTTCCTAAGATGCTCTCGATCAGTAAGGTTGATAAGTTGATAAAGGGGATCCCGTCACCTACGGTCGCACTAGAAGTAGGTGTCTGGGAGCAAAAGATCCGTTATCTTGTGACGTGTTCGAGTGGTCTTGTCCAGTTTGTGACGGCGCAGATCCAGTCTACATATCCACTGGCGGTGATTTTGCCGGTTGTCGACCCATTGCCAGGAGTAGTGGGGAAAATGAAGATGGGCGAGCTAACTCTAACGAGCGCGAGTTTTTACCCGATCAAGACGTGGAGTGATTTCTCAGAGACTGATCCGATGAATAGTTATCTCACCGTACTATCCAAGGCTGAGAAGGATGAGGTGATCTGGCTTCAGTTTGTGCTCTCTCCAGCGCCTAGTGGCTGGCAGGCGCAGGGACAAAAGGCAATTGACGCAGGACGTGCAAAGCCCAATGCAACCGAGGCAGGGCAGAGAGCAACGTTGCCTGAGTCGAGTGGGATCCAGGATAAGATCGGGCATGCGGGATTTTTGGTCACGACTCGAATTGCCGTGAGTAAGGCCTCTCGTTTGGCGGAGCTTGCGAGTGTGTTTGGGGTGTATTCTCGCTCGGATGGTAACTCTTTTTCTCTCAAGACTCCACTACTTAGAGATGACGCGTGGAAAAAGCGACTGGTGGAGCGCACGGCGAGTGGGAAGAGAGTGATTAATCTGCCCGAGATGGCGACGTTGTGGCATTTGCCGAGTGAAAAGGTCAAGATCCCGCTCGTGGAGTGGGGAATCAAGGTGATGAGTGAGCCGCCAGAGAATCTGCCGATTGCAGAGGAAGCGAGTGATGAGGAGAAGGCATCGACTAATTATTTTGCCCGGGCGATTCATAAGAATCGCGATTTAGTGTTTGGGATCAAGGATGAGGACAGACGTCGTCATATGTGGGCGATCGGGAAGACGGGGACGGGTAAGAGTACGATGATTGCGAATATGGCGATAGATGATCTCAAGAAAGGTCGAGGGGTGGCGATTATTGATCCGCACGGGGATCTCTCCGAGACTATTCTTGACTATATTCCAGCAAGTCGGATCAATGATGTGATCTATTTTAACCCCGCCGACCGTGACCGACCGATTAACCTGAATGTGTTGGAGGTCAAGAGCCCGGAGCAGAGGGAGCTGGTGGTCTCTGGGATTGTGGCGATATTTAATAAGCTGTATGGCCACTCCTGGGGTCCGAGGCTCGAGTATATCCTGCGCAATACCCTCCTGACACTCAGTGAGTACGGGAATGCGACTCTGGTAGATGTGCCGAGGCTCCTGACTGATAAGAAATTTCGGGACAAGGTGGTGGCACAGATTAACGATCCTGTGATGAAGCAGTTCTGGATTGGTGAGTACAACAAGCTAAATGAGCGAACACAAGGAGAGTGGATCGGCTCGATCCTGAACAAGGTGGGACAGTTTGTGGCGAGTCCGATGATCAGGGGGATCCTCAGCTCACCTACCTCTTCGATTGATCTGGAGGATGTGATGAATGATGGGAAGATCTTGATTGCGAATCTGAGTCAGGGTAAGGTGGGTGAGGATAATGCGGCACTATTGGGAGCGATGCTGATCACGAAGTTTCAGCTGGCGGCGATGAGTAGGGTGGATGTGACGGAGGGGGAGAGACGCGACTTTTATCTCTATGTTGACGAGTTCCAGAATTTTGCGACTGATAGTTTTATCAAGATTCTCTCGGAGGCTCGTAAGTATAAGCTAAACCTCTTGATGGCTAACCAGTATATGGCGCAGATTCCACTCGAGGTGCAAAAGGCAATCTTGGGGAATGCGGGATCAATAGTTTCGTTTACGATTGGTGCGGAGGATGGGAATCTGATTGAGAAGGAGTTTGGTGGAGTATTCACTGGGCAAGATCTAGTTAATCTGGAGAACTATCAGATCGCTACTAGAATGATGATTGACGCGCATAGCTCACGAGCATTCCTGGCAACTACGCTGCCACTACCAGTATCGAGTAATCAGAATAGAGAAAAGGTGATTAGGGTGAGTAGGGAGCGGTGGGGACGGGGTTAGAAATCGTCTGGAGTGGGATCGTCAGGGCGTTTTTTTGGTCTTGAATGTGTGCCTTTTGATCCATCTTGATATAGTGCGTTAAGAGTTGATCTACGTGATTTTGGAGTCGTGGTTTTATGAGTGTCTTCGATTAGTCCAAGTGCCTTAGCAACTCGTTTTAAAAAGGTATCTTGTTTTATTTTTCCTTCGCGAAGGTCAGTCATGGCGTCACCCATATCCTCTTGATAATTTGGTGGAGCTTCATTTTTCTTCATATATTTATATATTACTCTATTTGTTTGATAAATAATATTTATGGAAATTGCTGTAACTAATTGGGTTGGGTTTGCCGGCGAGGTGAACGAGGATATTGGAGTCCTTAGTAACCAGGGAGATGCGGAGGTCTCCTTTTTTGGTATCTGCGATAGTCCAGACCTTTTCCCAGCCATCTAGTGCGCGGATAAGGTCGGTGAGGATGATACGAGGTTCCGAACTACCAGAAAGTTCGGAACCTTGTCGAGTGAGGCGAAGCTGGAGTAGCTTGTTTTTGGTGTCGGATGTGATGATGGGATGGTTGTTAATGAGTTTTTGGACTACTTCCCATTCTAGATGGCCTGATTCTGTGGTGAGGCGATGGGTAAAAATTAGTGGCTCAGTGGATGCAGTAGATTCAGTGAATTCAGTGGGAGAGGTGAGGTGAGAGATGACGAGGTTGGTGCCGAGTGTGAAGAGGCGTTTTAGCAGGACGGGAGAGGTGTCGGAGTCGAGAATGGGCTCCTCAGATTGAGCGAGGATCTTGCCATTATCGATACTATTGTCGATTCGAAAGAGAGTTACGCCTGTCATCTTGTCGCCGAGTGCGATCGCGTAGGGGACGGGGGAGGTGTTGCGATATTGTGGTAATAACGAGGGGTGGAGACAGAGGATGCCGCCGGGGAAGAGACTGATAATGTCTGGGGGGAGGATGTGGCCGAATGAGGCTAGGACTGCGACACCTGTGGGGTGGGTGAGGGTGAGATCCGGAGAGTAGAGAGTGATGGGGATGTTGTGGGTACTGGCTAGTTGGTGGAGCGGATGGGCAGAGACTGATTCAATGGTGATCAGAGATGTCACATCTACTTTCGGTGAAGCGATGAGTCCTTGCATGACTACGGCGGAGTACTGATCGGAGCCGAAGAAGGTGATGAGGGTGGGAGTGGTCATGGAGGTGATTATAGCAGTCATGCTGAGTGAGGTAGTTGATACTATTTGATGTATATGTGCGTAGGGGTTGTGTATATGCTAGTTATGGGGTATATTGTGAGGATAATTAGAAGTGGGAGAAATTAGTATGGCAAATTGGTTAAAAGCAGAAAGACCTGGACGTTCTGGATCAGAGTCAATGACTTACGATGAACATGATTTTAGGGTTAAAGGGAAAATATAGTTGATAGATTTCGAGTATAATTCGTGTTTTTAGGAGGTTTATATGATTAAAAGATATGTGTTGGTTGTAACTCCAAGCGAGTCGTAAAGTGTGGCTTCCAAAGTGGGAGGCAACGATATAAGTGTGGGGAATGCAAAAAGGTATTCCAGCCTCATAAGCGAGTTAGGAGAAGTGACTTTGTAGAGCGGTTATGGAGTGAGTATGTGTGGGGCAAACAAACGCTAGAACAACTCTCTAACAAGTATGGTTTAGATCACAAAACAATCCAGAAATACTTTCGAGAAAGACGTCCTGAGACTAGATTTCCTTATCAGTTGATCCCACCTCACCCAGTCTTCTTAATCATCGATGCATACTATCGCAAGCGAGGTGATGGGACTATCTTGTTTCGTGTTCCTGAGATGCAACAGAACCTGTTGTGGTACGACATTAAGTATGAGACTATCCTCTCCTATACCTCGGGAGTCCAGAGGTTGGTGGATGCAGGTTGGGTTATCAAGGGAATCACGATTGATGGGAGACCAGGAACAATTAGAGCCTTAGAATACTTTGCTCCCGTACAGCACTGTCAGTTTCACCAGCTTCAGATAATAACGAGATATCTCACAAGAAGACCAAAAGAAGAATCCAATCAGGCTCTAAAAAGAGTGGCCTCCACTCTCACGAAAGTGAACAGAGAAACATTCACTGAGCTGCTTGATTATTGGTTTACCCAGTACGGAGATCTCCTCACCAAAAGAACCTATCATCCAGCAGGAGGATGGAGTTATACCCACGCCAAACTCAGAAGCTCTTATCGCTCTCTAAGAAGAAATCTTCCCTATCTCTTCACCCACCTATATCACCCAGGAATGCCCAATACTACTAATTCATTAGATGGTTCGATCTCTCATTTGAGGACTCTCCAACGCATCCACCGAGGCAAATCCTTTACTCAACAAGATAACTTCCCAGGGGAAGTCTTGAGGGGAAAATCAACTAATTTTTCCCTTTAAGCCGCAAATTTGATAGGCGAGGTGGTAGTTGCACCTTTTGTTGTGGAGTGAATAGTTTTTTACCGCGCTCACCGAATCCTACTGTCATGTTATTGTCCTTGCTATATTGGTATGTTTTGAATGTGTATTCTACAATAATATCTAACTATAAGTCAAGAAAGTGTGTATAAAGTGTGTTTTTGAGTATGTCGTCATGCCTGTTCAAGTAGTCTCCGGGAATACCCAGAAAGTTACCTGAACAGGCGATGTTGAATGGCGAGCGGAATGAATAGACTTGTTATTTATCTTTGCTTGCAAAGCGAAGTTCGAATTTTGCCATCTTGGCAGTGATTGTCAGGATAGCAAAGGTGAGGATGGCTACCGGAAGAGCATGTCAAACTAAGCTCCCTTTTGTATCCCATAGATATACACTTCCCTTGAGCGCAGCGTAGGCAACGTAAGTAAGGTTTGCCAGAATCGTAATTACAAGGACAATCCCTTGTTTCAGAATTTTAATCTTTGGGTATAGGAGAGCGGGGACTGTGGGAAGGGCTATGAGGACGAAGAATGTGAAGGGAATAGAGGCGACAAGATTGCCGATCCATTCGATCGTCCCTTGCCAGACAGGAGGAAATAGTAAGAGTAAGGCTGCTCCACGAAAAAATGAGAACATTGTTCTTGTGCTCGGGTTGGTGTTGAGCGCCCTTTTAATTCCAGCTTCGTCACTTACTACAACCAGGGTGGGGGATAGGAAGATGGTTGCTGCCATCAATAAATGTCCTGTCCAGTTTCCAGTCCCTTCGAGTACAGCGACCCAGGTAGTAATGAGAATGATCAAGATTAGGCTTGATAAGATCCACATCTCCGTGTTGAGCTGGAGCTTTTTTGCAAAGAGCTTGCTGGTAAATAGGATAAGCATTGTGATGATGATTATAATCATTGCAATGGCAAAGGCTAGAGAAATCCAAATGTTTTCTAGTGCAATTTGGATTCCTTCCATCGCATAGTAGGTAGTGATCGAGGCTACGATCACTAGTATTGCGAATAGACCCCAAAAGAGTTTGTTGAGGTTGGTGGTATTCATTTTATTTCTCCTTTTGAGGGTGACAACAAGTCATGCGTTATGACTGTTGTCGATTTAGGTTGAATTCTTTTTTCTTCGTACCACCACCTCGCTAGCTACCTTGGATGATAGATAGGGAGGTGGTGAAGAAAATGTTATTTTAGGTGCTATGGACAAGTATTATACCCTATAATGTCAACAATAAACATATTGGATGTGTATCTATGAAGGAGTTGTTAGTGTGTATTGTGAATCGCATGATGAGAGTGTGTGGCCGTGGGATGAAGTGGGTAGGAATAGGAATGAACATTGTCGTTTAGATGATCCGTTTATTCAATTTATGACAGATAATCACGGCAAAAGGAATGCATATCGAATGAGTCATGTTTTTGGTGATATAGAACTTAGTTGTGGAGAGACTTATTGGAAATGGAGTGGTCTAGATAGGAGAGGTAAGAGGGCGGATGAAGGTGTGATACAGCAATGGTCATATCAGCATTACTTGACCAAAGTGCAGAAGATTATGATGCAGAATGCGCTCAACGTGACTAGGAGTTACCGAGATGAGTTGTGGAAGATGGATGTAGTAGATCAGGATGAGAGTAATAGATCACTTCACTTGCCGATGGTGATGTTGGGAATGTATGCGCAACAATACCTAGTTCCCTTCCAGAACGCGATAGATCAGAGGAGTAGAGCAGAAGTAATAGAGAAGAGAGCTATGATAGAAGAGAGAGATAGGAGAGATCTTGACTGGTATAGTTATGGTTAGCACTCGTGCTCAGTGTAGGGTGAGAGGAGAGATTGAGTCTTATTACCAGATTGGTCATATTCCGGGAACTTGAGTGTGTGTAAGTCTCTGAAGATTGGAGGAGGTGTGTGTGTGGCTGGAAATCTGAGAAGAAAGAAAATGGTATTTGGATTAGTTTGGAGGCTTCACTTTTTTTGCTTTGGTGAGCAACCATCATGTAAAAGCCATCTGCCAGGCCACCTCGTCTCGCATCATCAAAATCTACCTTTCGCATGGTCTCGCCGTGCGGAGTGCGAAGTGAGTCTATGGTACGACCCATGCTAATAAATGATTCGTTGACTGAGACAAGAGGATTATCTGGGTCTAGTTCTGCGGAGCCAATGGTTGTTGATGAGGTTGCGTGTTGAGAAATTAGCATTTTCTGATCTTGAGCTATATCATCTAAGTGATGATAGTTGGTATCTTCTGCTCTGTTTGCATCGTATGAGGGATCGTAAAATGACGAATCTTGCTGTTGGTAGTCGTGGAGAGTGGCGAGAATAGGAAGGTGACGTTTTTTTGATAATCTATCCAATCGGAATAAGAACTGATGAAGCTCTTGACTTCTTTGCTCCCTGTTATCTGTTGATGTGATGGTATCGAGTGTTTCTATGATAACTAGTCTGGGAGCAATGTTTTTTTGGCTTGTGGCAACCTGAATTGCGTCTAATATCCCGGCAAAGGTCGCGGTAGATAATCCATATCTATTAGATGTTGTGGTGTCAATGGCAAAGGCTTTTTGTCGAAGGAGGGGGAGGTGACGTCGCCATACTTGGTAGGAGTTGTCGGTGTCGGCGATTAGGACAGGGCCAGATCTGAGAACATTCTCTGCAGTGAGTGCACATATTAGAGACTTGCCAATTCCTGGCGCACCTTTGATAAGGTTGATACCAGGAGTCCATCCTCCTTTTAGGACGTGATCTAGGTCGGGGATGCCGGAGGTCTCAGCTCTTTTACTAGCAGGCTCTAGATTTTGATATTGCTCTCTTAGATGATGGAATGTTTCAAGTTTGTTCATTATTTTACGTATCCGGCTGCATATAATTGAGTCCATGCTGAGAGGTGGAGACCTTCGTTTCGTTGGAGCATGTTGAAGGTGGGGTTGGTAGCATTTGCGGGGAAGTTTGCGTAAAGATATGGCTCTATTACGCTTGGGCTAATTGCCGCGGATGATTGTTCTACGATATATCCGAGAGCAGTAGCGAGAGTTTTTTCGATTTTTTTGCATTGCCAGTTTACGCTAGGATGTAGCCCATGCAGTCCATTGGGATAATTGTAGCTTTTGGTGTCTCCCGAGGTAGCGATCGAGAGGGTGGTGAGAATGATTGGTAAGGCATTGTTATCATAATTAATGTCTTGAAATCGAAATGAATGGGTGCCGATGAAAGTTCTTCCGAATCCAATCGGAATATGATGGGGTTGGCGAGAATGATCAATCTCAACTCTACTACCCTCATCATTCCAGATTTTTGCGTGAATTTGAGGAATTAACTCATGGATGCGGTTGTGATCGGGGTGGAACAAACTCCTTGTGATCTGATACTTGGCCTCACTGAGGGCTTGTGACTGCTCCTTGGATTTGTGTCGTTGAGGGAGGGAGGTTGATTTTGATGGTGATGCTACGGGAGTATCAATGGTAGGAAGTTCCGCGTATCTTTCTGGTGGGAGTAGTTCTAGCATGCGCATATACTATTTCCTTTTTATTGGAATATTCCGCGATGTAAAATATGTGCAGATGGCTGACCATCGGGAGAATTAGCTTGATATATAGAAACAGTCTCGTGATCTAAAATAGCAATGTCATGAGTGTTGAGTCCAGCATTGACTAGTATCTCTGCTAGAACTGGACAAATAGTCCGGAACTTATCTTCTGATGATGCAGTTGGCGTGCCACAATATCCTGTGAAAGGTGGTTTTTTCGTGCACTCTCTCTTTAGAATTGCGCAGAAAACTGTCGATGTTTCAATTATGTGTCTTGTCATGTTTTTACCGTATTTTTTATATTTTTTGATTTCACGTAACCGAGAGAATCTTTTTGTCAACCATAAATGGCGACTAGAAGATTCCCCCGGGGGAAGTGGAGATAGCATAGTGTGGGAGCCCTTGGTAAGGGGGCGCCCGTTGTCCTCCGATGCAACACCGGAGGGGGAGGAGGGTGGGGAGGGAGAACATGGAGTTCTCCTAGCGCCATGGAGGTTCAACAGGTGTTTCCTGTTCCGTTCCAACGGGATGGTAGGTGGGTTCTTCAGGTTTTGGCCTGAAGGATTGTTGGACTGGAGGGGCTGTGGGGAAGGCAGAGGCCATAGTAAAAACTTCTACTTTTTCTGTATGCACGTTTTTTAATCGCACCCCTGTTGGCCCTATTCCATCTTGGCTGTGCGCGACTACCCAGCTTGGATCTGCAGTTGAGGGGGTGCCAGCGGCGGGACGCTCTGTGACAGTCGCGGGAGTGGGGCGAGCTGGTTGTCTGTGGGGTCGCGCTGGTGCGGCAGGTTGTCTAGCTTGTTGTCCAGGTTTCATTGCCTCACGCCAGTGTTCGGCGACGAGTGAAATGGTGAACAACAGTCCCCAAATGAACCATCCAATGAGCGGCATTTGCTTGGTTGCATGCAGAAATGCCCCCAGTCCAGGTTCAATCAGGAAATTACCCAGCCCAAACAGTATGAACGCTGTAGTAGCATCCACAAATGCGTCTGCAATGTTGAGTAACCAACCAAACAGACTTGGTCCTGAATACCAGATTCCGTCCCCGTCGTCCACCAAAGACCGGACAACGAAGTGGAGGGCGATGCTGATCCCCCAGGCTATTAGTTTTGCCATACCAAGGAATTCTGGAGGAGTTCTCTGACTGAACATCCAACTGAGAGCAATACCTCCAGATATGATGTCTACTCCAGAGAATATGAGCGAGCCGATTACCTTGGCAATTTTTGACGTAGTATCAGGAAGTAAAACTCCCACAGTTTGCAACCACTCAATGATTGCTTGTAGTAATTTTGTCACGTTATCATTTGCGTCTTGAGATGTTGCGGGTCTTGTTGCCATTTTTATTTCTCCTTATTTTTTTAAATTTGATCCACTTGCCGTATTGATGGCGAGTGGTGGGGGGTGCGGTTACCAGCCGCGGGTAGAGCTATCTCGCGCGAGTCGTGAGGGAGCACGAGTCGGGTGAGATAGCCCATAGGAGAAAATGTTTTTTTGCTATTTCCACTTGTTAAGGTGCTGATGGGTGGGCAAGGACACTGCAATAGTGAGTTGCCAATTATTGACCCATAACTCGAGCATTATAACCTATAATGTCAAGAAAATACACAGCTGATGCGTAGATGAACTGGACAATGAGTGGTAGAATATGTCTGATAGTAAATTATTAGGAGAAAATAATGGTAGGGGATCGTGAAATACCAAATCGTAGTCATGAGTTGAGTGCGCGTGACCTTGCGAGAATGAAGCCTAGAGGAGTGTCGATGGAGCTTTTTATGCAGGCCTTGAGTATTGATGATGAGCTTATTAGTGGTGAGTGGGAAGTGCTGAAGAAGGATATTGGTGAAGGAAACTATAATCCAGAGAGATTCAAGCATTATTACGGAGCAGGGTCTGTGAGATTGCGTAGAGATCAGCTGCTTTGGCATAAAGATGCTGGGAATAGACAGATGTGGAGAAAAGAAGGATATAGTCCAGAGAGAGTAATGGTAAATAGTCAGATAGTGTTAGGCAATTCGCTTGAGACGGGTGGTGAGCCTCTAGTTGTGAACGCGCGTAGAAGTGGTGTGAGCGTGGTTGTGTTGGAGGAGAGTGTAATGGTAAATAGGGTTTGTAAGAGTGTCTGGGAGCAAGCACAGATGGTACTAGGAATGGAGTCATCTGTAGTAGAAAATCCGGAAGCTGTGGGGAATTTGTTTGGAGAGATGGGCAGCCGATATGTGGATATAGAAGGTTTTAGTCTGCCAAAGTTGGCTATAGTGCGGAATGTTGGAGAAGTGTTGGGAGGAGTTCATAAGAATGAAGATATGTGGAATGGATTTTGGGCTCTTTGGAAGGATGTGCAATCGGGAGCTCAGACGAATATGAACATAGTGGTGGCAATGACATATGGAGAGTTGTTGAATACAGACAAAGATCTACGGGTGGGTAGATGGATCATGCACAACGGAAAGACTGTGCTGGGGGGAGTAAGACCAAGTGATCGCTGGAATGAGTTAAAGAGTAGGGCGGGATTACGTGTTGCGGATCGAGTAGGAGAGATGGGTACGAGAATGATTGATTTGCAGAATAAGAACGAGTATTGGATGGTAGGGGAGTAGTAATTACCACTTGATGACAGCTGAGGGATCCTCGATGGGGGTAAACTCTTGGGTATCTGGATGGAACATGAAGAGGGGGAGGGAGTCGCGAGTGGTGTAGTCGGTAAAGAGCACGCCCTCTAGGTGATCTAGTTCGTGGAGAAATAGTCGGGCGCGGAATGAGGAGAGAGTTTTCTGGAACTCGACCCCGTGTTCGTCATGTGCGCTGATCTTGATTTTTTTGCTCCTGTAGACGGGGCCGTATAGCCAGGGGATGCTAAGGCAGCCTTCTAGCGTGGGTCGGTCTGGTGTGCGGCCGCCGAGGGTGGTTTTGTCATCTTGATCGATAATCTGGGGGTTGAGGTAGAGTTTGGTCTTGGCAGGGAGACCTGGCTTGGCAGGTAAGTAGGTGACGAATCCACGGAGGTTGATCCCGATCTGGGGGAAGGCAAGGCCGACTCCCTCTGGTTCTTTTGCACTCTTGATGGTGTCTGTGAGTGAGTTAATCTGAGACTGAGTCTCCTCTGAGTGGAAGTCGGTGATCTTATCTGCCACCTGGCGGAGGGCGTCGTGGGGGACTTGGAGAATAGGTTGGTTCATGAGGTTATTATATCAGCATGTCAGCGTGTCGGCATATCAGTGAGTCAGTGTGAGGAAGGAGTGTGGAGCGTAGCGTATGATGTGGGAATGAGTGAACGAGAAAAAATTGCAAGAAAGCATCTATTATCTAGTTTGGTCGTGATAGGGATGATCGCGCTTTTATTTGCGTATTGTGATGGAATTGTGCATTCAGAAGGTGAGGAAGTGCGGTATGTAGGGAGTACGAGGGAGATGAGTGAGACTGGGTGTGTGATTAATCATGGTGAGATTGTGGAGGTTATAGGTACTTGGGGAGTTTTTGAGGACGGTGAGAACTTGCCGGCTACTGAAGTTATGACGGCGGATGGGTGTAGCTGGATAATTAAGGATCTTCAATTAGAAGAGTAGAGATCTAGTTTCGTCTGGAGTGGCTCGGGGAGGGGAGTGATGTTGCTCTCAGCTTGTTCGAGGAGTGGGAGGACGAGGTTAGTTTGTTTAGTTGTTTCATAAAGGAGAGTCAGGGCGTAGTAGGGCTGGTAGTAGTCTGGTTTGAGATCGATTGCTGCTTTCATTTCTCTAATTGAGCCCTCTACTTGGTTAGTGCGTGAGTATATAAGGCCGAGGTTGTAGGCGAGCTTGGGGTCGGAAGGAGCGAGGAGGCGAGCGTTCTCGAGTTCTAGTGCGGCTTGGTTGTAGAACGTGGGGTCGAGAGTGGTAAGAGCGAGCCAGGCCTTGGTGCGCGACTTACTATAGTTGAGATGCCAGGGGTTGTGGTCACTTGTGAACTTGATCTCACGAATAGCGAGTGCCTGATCAGCCTGGGAAGAAGTGGCTGCTGCCATCTGGGCATAAGTCTCTGCCATAAACGAGTGATAGAGTGACTCTCCTGGACGCAGAGTGATTGCTCTCTCCAGATATGTGCGAGCTTGCTCGAGAGAGTTGGCTGTGGCGTGTGCTTTGCCCTTATTAAACGCCAGGTCAGCCATAAAGAGTCGGAGGGGGAAGATGATGATCAGGATGCAGGAGATAGTGATTAGTGGTAACCAGTGGGAGGTTGGGGTTGGGTGAGATTTGGTGGGTTTGCTCTGAATTGTTGCGGGGAGAGCAGAGAGTAAGATCATGGTGAGATAGACTGGGATGACAGAGAAGCCAAAGAAGTTAGTGACAAAAAATCCAGTGAGTGAGGCGCCTAGGACGGGATAGTATGCTCGGAGCGAGTTTTCTTGATCTTTTCTTGCTTTCTTGCTCTTGGGTACTAGGGTAAAAGCGGAGCGCATGACCGCGAAATGCCAGAATAAGTAAGCTGTGAGGCCGAGTAGGCCGGTGGTAGCGGCAAAGTTGAGGTACTCGTTGTGGGCTTTGTTATAGAGGAAGTCCCATTCTGAGGTGAGGTTGTGCTCGGCTGGGCGAGTCCAGTAGTATGAGTAGGCGAAGCTTTCGGGGCCAGTGCCCAGGAGTGGCTCTCTTTTGATCAGGTCGAGTGCGCCGGTCCAGACTATCTTGCGAATGTCGCCTGACTCGGTCCCACCTGACTCTAGTTGGGTGCCTGATGATATAGTTTGATCCTCTGCGAGGATGGTCCTCGCAGGTAAAATGGAGGGAGAATAGGCTGTTCCGATGAGGGCGGTGAAGAGGAGAGAGAGGGTGGTGAAAATAATAAGAGGCTTTTTGATTTTTGGAAAGGTGATGGAGCGAGCAAGAAGTGCCCAGTACACAACATAAGAAAAAGTGAAGGCGATGAGGCCGCTGCGTGATTTGGTGAGAAGGAGAGCGGCAAAAATAATTGAGTAGATGAGGTGAAAAATAATGGAGGAAGATTTTTTTAGTTTCGTGGAGAACATGAAGAGGGTGAGAAAGAGCTGAGGGATGAGATAAGCTGAGAGCCAGTTGGGCTGTCCGAGGGTGCTAAATGGTCGGTTGACGACGTCCTGGACCCACAAGGTTTTGTCAATCCCGAAGCGCTGTGCGATGGCGTACAGGCTAACTAGAATTGCCGTTCCTATCGATATTTTGATGAGTTTTTGGGTAGATTTGTAGTCCAGATATTTGTGAGCGGAGAAGTAGATCAAAGTATAGCAGGTGGTGGTGAGGAGTCCCTGATGAAAGCGAGAGTAATATCCCCAGAAACTGGTGTGTGGATCGATTGAGAAGATGGTGGCCAGAAACTGAGTACTGAGGATTGTGAGGATGGCGAGTGAGATGGGGGAGAGAGATTTGAGTGTGCTGGGGAGACTACTAATTATCATTTTTCTGTTGGGGTATAGATCAATGATCCAGGCAACGGCGATGATGATGGTGGCGACCAGGAGGAGAATGAACTTGGGGAACTCGAAGAGTTCGTAGTTGATGGTGGTAAAGATTAGGGGGATGGAGATGGTTAGGGCAACGAGGGTGGAGTTGATGATCTTGTGCATGGAAATAGTATAGCAGGATCAGTGAGTCGGCATATCGGCGTGTCAGTGCATCGGAGTATCAGTGTTTCTGTGAGTCAAAAAGTGCTAGTAAGTTAGTATTGTGATCTATTAATCTACTGATTTACTGAGTAACTGATATGCTGACATGCTGGCTATGGGCTGATTATGATATACTCTACCAGATATGATAAATCGATTTTTGGGGTTATTTAGTCAAGACATGGGGATAGATCTGGGGACTGCGAATACGCTCGTTTTTCTCAAGAACAAGGGGATTATGATCAGAGAGCCGTCGTATGTGGCGCGGCACAAGCGAACGGGAGCGGTGCTTGCGATCGGGTCTGAGGCGAAGCTAATGGCAGGGAAAACTCCTGAGGCGATCGAGGCGATCAGGCCACTGCGGGACGGAGTGATAGCAGATTATGACGGGGCAGAGGCTATGCTTGATTACTACATCAAAATGGTACACAAGACATCTCCCTGGATCTCGAAAGTGCCGAGACCCCGAGTGATTGTGGGAATCCCATCTGGAGTAACAGAAGTGGAGAGACGCGCTGTGAGAGCGGCTGCAATGGAGGCGGGGGCAAGAGAGGCGATCCTGGTTGAGGAGCCGATGGCGGCTGCAATTGGCGCGGGACTACCGATTGATGAGCCGAGAGGACAGATGATCATTGATATTGGTGGAGGGACAGCAGAGATCGCGGTGCTCTCGCTGGGTGGAATAGTGCTAAATAAGTCACTGCGAATTGCAGGAGATGAGTTAACAGAGGCGATAATCCATTTTGCGCGAATGAAGCATGGGCTACTACTAGGTGACGCGAGTGCAGAAGAAGTAAAGATCGGGATCGGGAGTGCTGTGCCAACTGGGAGTAAGACACCGTTGCAGATCGTGGTGCGCGGACGAGAGATCTCATCTGGACTGCCGATGTCTACCAAGTTCTCGGAAGCTGAGGTACGTGAGGCGCTAGCGCCTACTCTCCAGCAGATTATCCGAGCGATCAAGGATGTACTGGAGGAGACACCACCAGAGTTAGTCTCGGATATTCTCCAGCATGGGATTACGATGGCAGGAGGAGGATCACTTATTCGCGGGATTGATAAGCTGATATCTGAGGCGACGAGTATGCCGGTCTGGGTAGCGGATGATCCTCTCACGGCAGTGGCGCGAGGATGTGGAAAGCTGCTTACTGATGATCGGTTGCTTAAGAAGGTGAAGGTGGGGGCAAGGTTAAGGTATTGATGTTGGAACCAAACTCACACCTAGAGAGTCTACCAATTCCAGTTTTGTCGAGTGACTAAAATTAGGTACTCACATGAATAGAGTAATCTAACTCAATTTCTTAACGAATACTCGCAAAATAGAAACATGGTAGTCTCTTTGGGATGCGTGAGTTAAATGAGTGATAAAATCGCAGTATGAAAAGGAACTGGGAGAAATACTGGATAAGAGAGCGAGTGATTGACTCAATTCGCGAATATTTTAAGAACTGTGGATTCCATGAAGTGACGACCCCACTGCTACTGCCAACTGTTAGCACTGAGCCGTTTCTGGAGGTTTTTGAGACTACCATGACAGATGATCGGGGGAATGAGAGGCAGATGTTTCTCCCTACCTCACCTGAGTTCTCGATGAAAAAGATGTTGTGTGAGGGGAGTGGGTCGATTTTCCAGATCACGAGCTCTTTTCGTAATGGCGAAGGTAAGAGTCCGCGACATAGTCCTGAGTTCTCTATTCTAGAATGGTATGAGGTGGGGGGTGACTATATGAGTGTAGCGAGGGAGATGCAATCATTGATGTTGCACATCAGAGAAAGTGTCTCAGTGGATGCAGTGAATTCAGTAGATTCAGTGTTGGAATACCAAGGGAAAGAATATGATCTTGGAGGTGAGTGGGAGAAGATCTCGGTTAAACAGGCATTTGAGAAATATGCAGGGATTGAGGAAGATGTGATGTTAGATGAGGAAAAGCTAAAGGAAAAAGCGAGTGAAAAGGGATATCAGGTTAGCGAGACGACGACGTGGGAGGAGGTTTGGAATCAGATTATGGCGAATGAGATCGAGCCTGAGCTGGGGAAGGTGCGACCAACTGTTCTATATGACTACCCGATTGCGCAGGCTGCCCTTGCCAAAAAGTGTTGTGATCCACGTTATGCAGAGCGTGCGGAGGTATATCTAGCAGGGATGGAGCTAGCGAATATCTTTTCGGAGCTCACTGACTGGGAAGAACAGGAAGCGAGATGTAAGGCGGATCTACTGGAGCGCAAGAAACTGGGTAAGACTGAGTATCCAATGGATACGGAGTTTATCGAAGCTCTCAAGAGTGGGATGCCGGAGACTGGGGGAATAGCTGTAGGAGTGGATCGGTTGGTGATGCTGTTTTCAGATGCGAAAAATATTAGAGAGATACGAGAAATAATCTAGCAACTTTCCCGCTAGCCATCTCACACATATTTTAAACGTAAAACCACACATAATTTTCTGCTGAAAATTTGTCTTAAGATCTCGCACCGTCGTGCTGCGACATTTTTTACCACTTAAAAAACATGTGAGAGGCTAGTTATAGGAAAGTTGGTTGGTACGGGTTATAATATCTGGGTTATGTCTAGTATCAAAGCCAACCAACTAAAAAAAGACATGTATGTGTCTCACAAGAACCAGCCTCACCAGGTATTGAAGTGTGAGTTTTATTTCCCAGGCAAGGGGAGTGCGTTTGCGCGCACTAAGCTGCGTAATCTCAAGACTCATAATGTACTGGAGTATACGTACAAGTCGAGTGATTCCGTGGAGCTGGAGGAAGTCGAGATCGTGGAGTTGCAGTTCTTGTATAGAGAAGATACGACATATTATTTCATGGATCCGAGGTCTTTTGAGCAGTTTGAGGTACATGAGAAGATCTTTGAGGGCAAGGGGAAGTGGCTACAACCTGAGATGAAGTTGTTTTTGACATTCTATGATAACGAGGTCGTGGGGTGTAGATTCCCGCTCAAGGTGAATGTGAAAGTGGTGGAGGCGGCAGAGTCGGCGGCAGGGAACACTGTGAACGGGGCGCGCAAGCCGGTGATAGTTGAAGGGGGGATGGAAGTGATGGTGCCGCTGTTTATCAAGGAGGGGACGATGATTATCGTGAGTACGGATGACGGGACTTATGTTAGTAGGGTGACGTAAATAATACGTAGCTCAGTAGATTCAGTTATCTCAGTAGATTCAGTGGGGAAGGATAGGTGATATAGTTAAGATGTGAGCAAAGCAAGTAGATTTGAAGATTTATTAACGTGGCAGAATGCGAGAAAATTGAGTGGGGAATTGTATGGAGTGACAAAGAGCTGGAGAGATTTTGGTCTTCGTGATCAGATTCGAAGAGCAGTAGTTTCTATTAGTTCAAACATTGCGGAGGGATTTGATCGGGGCAGCAGTGCTGATTTTGTAAGGTTTTTGTATATTGCGAGAGGATCTGCATCTGAGGTTAGAAGTCAGTTGTATCTGGCATTAGACTTGGGATACTTAAGTAAGGATCAGTTTGAGAAATTATATGATCAAGTAGACTATGTTGTGAGACAGTTGACATTATTTATCCAGAAAACGAAAAAATAACTGCATAAATATTCCCACTGAGCTAACTGAATCTACTGAGCCAACTGAGATACTTAATTACTGCTGTGCAGTGATTGTGAGCCAGGTGTCCGAGGTCTCGGTGCATGATTGGCTGACGATTTGGAATTTGAGGTTATCTGTGGTATCTATTGTGGCAAGAATGCCATTCCCGCTAATGAGGGTCTGATTGAGGACTGACTCGCCGGACTCTTTCCAGATGGTGACAGTGGCGGAGTAGTCGTCTTTGAGCGAGTACTTGACTGTGAGAGGTGAGGTTATGTCGCGCACGTAGGTTACGGCGTCGAGCAGGCAGTCGGAGCTCTCGAGGATTTTGATGGAGGTGGTTTTTTTCGTGGTAGTGGTTTTAGTTGTGGTGGCTGGAGTGACGGGTTTTGTGGTTTTGCCGAGAATCTCGCCGCCCTTAGTGGTGGAGGTAGTTAGCTCAGTAGATTCAGTTGGCTCAGTAGATTCAGTGGGAGAGTTATCTCGGGAAGTCTCTGGCTCCATGTCCCAGTTAGTGGGGAGCGCTGTGGGAGTAGGGGTTGGAGTGGAATTAGTGTTGGGGATGAGGTTCTGATTGCGCACGAATAGAGCAACTGATCCGATAATAAGAATGGCTATTAGCCCGGTCATAAATGATTTCATGAGGCCTATAATATCATAGTGCTTGAGAATGTCAAGTGTGGTGTAGACTGTGTTAGTCTTTTTGTGATAGTCTGGACGTATCCCCCTTCGCTAATAGAAAGGGGTGCAAGCTACGGAGGGACACGGTGGCAAAGAAACGTAAATCAAGATGGTGGGAGAAGAACAAGAAGTCACTGATTGTCGTGGGAATACTAGTGTTGAGTTTGCCCTGGACTATTGGACTCGCGCAAACTGCCTGGAAATGGGTGACGGGGGCATATTTTCGTCCAGCGACGATTGTGGTTTCGGTAGACAAGGGACAAGGACAGTTGAGAAATATCTGGAGTGGGGTGTCGCAGGGATTTGAGAAACCATTGGATTCTGACCTGAGAATGAGTAAGGTATCTGGGTTAATGAAAAGTGTGGGGGTGAAGTATGTCCGGATTGACCATCTATATGATGGGTATGGGGTAGTCTCGCGAGTGGATGGGAGACTAGCATATGACTGGAGTAGGCTGGACCGAATCGTGGGGGATATTATCTCGGCTGGGGCTCTACCGTATTTTTCGATCTCGTATATGCCGGACACGATTAGTAAGAGTGATATTCTCGACCTCCCCCGCGAGTGGGGAGAGTGGGGGCAGGTGGTGGCGGCACTGGTAGGACACTACTCGCGTGACTACAAAGGCGGACTAAATAACGTGATCTATGAGGTTTGGAATGAGCCTGATCTATTCGGAGGCTGGAAGATGTACGGGGATAAGAGTTATCCGCAGATGTACTCTGTCGCTAGTAATGCAGCAGTGAGTGTGCGAGGGGCGAAGCCATTCCAGATTGGTGGGCCGGCAACGACTGGATTTTATCCGGCATGGGTGAAGGGGTTTTACCAGAAGTTGGATGAGCAGGTGCGGATCGACTTTTTCTCGTGGCACAGATACTCGGCAGAAGTGGAGGATTTTGTGGATGATGCCACTACCGCTAGCGAGATGATCGCACCTGAGATTACTCGTGCGCAGAGTCTGTATATCTCGGAGTGGGGAGTTAATCCGGAGAGGTCGAGCTCGTATGACGGGAGATGGGCAGCGGCGCATTATCTGGCCGTGAACAGAGCGCTAGTGGGTACAGGGATTGATATGGCGCTCACGTTCGAGGTGCAGGATGGTCCGCATGCGGAGGAGAAGTACCATGGTGGATGGGGAATGTTGACGCATGAGAAGTTTGGGGCTATTGAGAAGAAACCTAGGTTTCGTGCGATGGAGATGCTATCAGAGATGAGTGGGACACGGCTGTTGGTATCTGGAGAAGGGGATTATGTGACGGCGATGGCCGCGCGTGGTGCGGACCGAGTGATCCGAGTGATGGCGGTGAACTATGATAAGAGTGGGAGTCATCAAGAAGTGTTCCCGCTGACTCTGTCAGGCCTGGGGAACACGACGTATGAAGTGACGGAGAGATATCTCTCGGGAAGAGTGGTTAAGAATAGCATCTTGGTTGATGGGGGTAACTTGCGACGAGAGATCGCACTCTCGCCCTCAGATGCTGTGCTTATTAGTGTGGAGCGGAAGAGTAAATAAGTTAATCATGAGTAAGCAAATCGTGATGGAATATGTGAAGAAGTATAAGAGTCAGATTGATGAAGGAATTACGACAGAGTTAGCTAAGAGGTTGGAGGAGGTGAGAGAGATTTCGCCCCATCTAGTGCCGATAATTGAGGCGATGCAGGAACTCTCAATGGGTGGAAAGAGGTTGCGAGGGATCCTGACGATTCTGGGTTATGAGATGGGGGTAGGGAATGAGGATGAAAACAAAGTTACGAACCTTGTTGAAATTGTGAAAGCTGCGGTGGTGATGGAGATATTCCATCTAGGACTACTGATCCAGGATGACTGGATGGATCGGGATGAGTTGCGTCGCGGGGTCAAGACTTTGCATACTAGGTATGACGATTCGCATACGGGGAATTTTGTGGCGATGCTTGCGGGAGACGTTACTTTTGGCTGGGGGATGGAGATGCTCTCTGGGCTGGAGCTCGATAGTGAGAGAGTGAATAAGGCAATCGGGGTGTGGGGGAAGTATTTTACCCGTGTGGGATATGGGCAGATACTGGATGGACTGGCAGTCGCTGATGAAGAGAGTCTTTTGCAGATACTCGCACTTAAGTCGGGTGAGTATACATGCGTGCTGCCACTACAGTTGGGGGTGAGTTTGGCCGGAGGAGATGAGATTACTACGGAGCAGCTTGGGAGATATGGAATGGAGCTGGGGTGGGTGTTCCAGTTGCGAGACGACTGGCTCTCAGAGTATGGAGAGAGTGAGAAAACTGGCAAGCCGGTGGGGAACGATGCGCGGGAGGGGAAGAGGAGTTTTGCAGTCATATACGGAAGGGAGAAGCTTGAAAATGAGATTGCGAGACATATGGAGTTGGGGAAGAAATATTCGCAAGGAGATCCAAGGTTAGAGGGATTGTTGGATTGGATGGCGACAAGAGATCGATAATTGAGGTGGTTTGATCTATTGATCCGGTAAATGATTTCTGTAAAATAAATACTTATGCAAAGCAAGCACGTCTTTACCACTAATTATCGCAATCTCCTTATTTGGGGCCAGCGGGTAGTGATGTAGAGCAAAAGCTTACATAATATAAAAACACTAACCCGCACAAATAGGCGGGTTTTTTTATGGCAGAAAGGAGGTAAAAATGGCAATTGAAAATAATAAATCACCGTTTCCGGCAGATGAAATCAACCCTGCGGTATCAGTGCAAAATACACATGGAGCAGCTGAACAAGCAGTTGGTTGGGGGGTGAATCCATTGGAAGTATTGGTTGAAGTTGTTGAAGGATTAGATCTTCCACTTGCAGTAGTAAAAGCAATTGAAGAGCAGGAAAACAAATCCTAATTAAACACCCCCTTTTGTGTAGACGTGCACAAAGGGGGGGGTGAGAATAGGAGTCTTTCCCGTTAGTGTAGGATGGGAATATGGAAGATAAGTTATATCTATTGGGTGACAAGAAGTGTTTGGAGTACCCGACTGCGTGTGTGGTGGGGAGTAGGGAGATGAGTGAGTATGGGAGTCGGCAGACCAGGAGATTTACCCGTGGGTTAGTGGAGGCGGGATACTGTATCGTGTCTGGAATGGCGCGTGGAGTGGATAGGGTGGCACATGAGTCTGCTATTGAGAGTGGGGGAAGGACAATTGCGGTACTCGCGCATGGGATTGATCAGTGTTATCCGCCGGAGCATGAGGAGCTCAAGAAGAGGATAGTTGATAGTGGAGGACTACTAGTCACGCAGTACGAGGAGGGAGTGGGGGCAGAGCGGGATCATTTTCGGGCTCGCAACTATGCTATGGTGCAGCTCTCGCAACTAGTGCTAGTGATGGAGTCGGAGAGGCGGAGCGGGACCAAGATTACGGTAAGGCATGCCGCAGAGCTCGGTAAGACGGTGTATGTGGTGCCGGGTCCAGTGGATCATGCGAGCTATCACGGTAGTGTGGAGATCATCAGGGATGGTGGGATCCCTGTTTACTCACCGCAAGATTTGTTGGAGATGATAAAAAGTGGGATTTGAGGAACCCGATAGGGTCTGACCTTTTTGGGCTACTTTTCGCGCTTGAAGCCTCGAGTCCTTTAAGGTCAGACCCTCTGACCATATTCAGTTTGTAGTTATTGGTAATTGCAGTCTGAATGGTATGATACTGGTATGAAATTGGTAGTAGGACTAGGTAATCCAGGAGAAAAGTATGAGGGGACTCGGCATAATGTGGGGTTTCTTGTGGCTGATGTCGCAAATTCAAAATTGCAAATAACAAATCACAAACAAATTCTAAATTCTAAATTTAAAACTAGTAAACGATTACAGGCTGAGATGGTGCAAATAGGAGAAGTGATTATTGCCAAACCAATTACTTTTATGAATAAAAGTGGTGAATCAGTAAGAAAAATAATGGATTTTTACAAATTAAATAATGAAGATGTGTATGTGATCCATGATGACTTGGATATTAAGCTAGGTGAGTACAAGATCCAGCTGGGTAAGGGACCGAAGGTGCATTACGGGATAGAGTCTGTGGAGAAGTGTCTTGTGACTGACCAGTTTTGGCGTGTGCGAGTGGGAGTGGAGAATAGGAAAGTGCGCGGCAATATGGGGATCCCAGGAATGAAGTATGTTCTGCAAAAATTCACGAAAGATGAGCAAGAAATACTTGATGAAGTGGTGAGTAAAATAGTGCAAGAGCTTGTTGGTGTGATATCCTAGATGTTATGAAACTCGTAATCGTTGAGTCGCCAACCAAAGCT
>Ga0257125_1000751_pt1 | contig 39304 bp, 30 predicted proteins | sample SI106_200metaG_FD_190183 | JGI IMG/M metagenome (GOLD analysis project Ga0257125, IMG submission 190183) | Marine microbial communities from Saanich Inlet, British Columbia, Canada - SI106_200 | ecosystem: Environmental > Aquatic > Marine > Inlet | place: Canada: British Columbia | collected... | reverse complement strand
CCAACATTTTTTTAACAGATTACGGTAATAAACTCTTCTGTCAAGCAAATTTATACAAAAAGTCGAGAAGAAGAATATCAACTCGGGATAGACTGCCGCAGGGTATTATGTTAGGATTAGCAGCAGGTTTACATCTTTGATTCTCTTTTATCAATAAAATCATGAAAAACAAGATCCCTGTCTTTCTGACTTATGCTTTTCGTCCACTTTTTGTTGCCGCAGGTCTTTATGGTATTATTGCCACCGGCTGGTGGGGAATAGTTTATCTGTTGGGTACAGCATTCCCTCCGACCTCCATGGATCCCGTCTCCTGGCATAGCCATGAGATGGTATATGGCTTTACATGTGCAGCTATTGGCGGCTTCTTGCTCACAGCTGTCGCCAACTGGACAAAAAGACCCCCTGTTGCCGGACACCGCCTCTCATTGCTGACGGTGGCCTGGATTTGCGGCCGCATCGCTATCAGCCTGAGCGCTATTTTAGGACCACTACTAACCGCTTTGATTGACTTGAGCTATATGGTCATGCTGATCGTCCTTTTCGGCAACGAAGTCATTAAGGCAAAGGACAGACGGAATTATAAAGTGATCGTGATGCTGATCCTCATTTGCTTATTCAACCTGATGTTTCATTTTGAATATACATTCAGTCTTCCCATCCCCCCACGCTTAAGCATCAGGGGCGCAATTATGGTGATTTTGATGTTGATCGGTACGATCAGCGGAAGAATTATTCCAAATTTTACCAGGAACTGGCTCCAAAAAAATCAAAAAGAGCATATTTCACCACCGCCCCCTTTCGGGAAACTGGATATGGCCGTAATGGGTCTGACCGGGTTACTGGCTGCAGGTTGGACCATAGACCCTTATCACATTGTAACGATCCTCGGATCATTCATCATTTCCGGTCTACACATCATCCGGTTAGCCAGATGGAGAGGGTTTTCCACTGTTCCGGACCCACTGCTGCTGGTACTCCATGTGGGATATGCCTGGATCCCCGTCGGGTTCCTGTTGTCAGCCTGGGCAGCCTTAACGGAAGCTTTAATGTTCAGTGCCGCGCTGCATGGATTAACTATCGGTGCCGTTGGATTGATGATTGTCGCGGTAGGTTCTCGATCAGCCCTTGGCCATACCGGGCGTGAATTGAAGGCAGGGAAAGTGATGACACTTGTTTACGCTTTAATCGTGATGTCGACTATATGGCGAATTTTAGCCGGAATTCCCGATTACTACATCGAATGCCTGCTCGCTTCGATTCTAAGTTGGTGTTTGGCGCTCTTCATATTTTTAGTTCGTTTTTATCCAGTCCTGACCCAACCCCGCATCGATTCTTAATGATGCTTCAAAGCGGCCTGCCATAGACTCCATGCCCCCTTCATGGCATACCGTCTCTGGAGATAAAACCCGGACCAGGCAAATGGGATCACCCCGGGAGAAGAAGGGCCGAATCGGCGGCCCTCTAGATTATGTGAAGTTATTTTTGTACGATCCCTAAGTGCCGCCATCAACAATCAATGTCTGACCGGTAATATAACTTCCAGCTTTAGACGCCAGCAAAACGGCAACCCCACCAATTTCCTCCGGCGTTCCAATACGCTTCAGAGCAGCACCAGAGGTTGCTTCCTTAAGTATATCCGGATTCTCCCACAGTGCACGGGCAAAATTGGTCTTGATCAGTCCCGGGGCAATAGTATTCGCTCGCACATTATCTCCGCCATATTCAGTCGCGATATTACGGGCCAGTTGCATATCGGCAGCTTTGGAGATGCAATAGGCCCCTAGAACCGGGCTGCCGTTAAGTCCACCGATGGAGGAAACGATGGTGATCACCCCATCCTTCCGTTCAACCATCTCCGGGATAACCATTTGGCAAAGCCAGTGGTTGGATTTAACATTTGAATCCATTATCCGCTCAAAAGCACTGTCCGGAATATCTGCCATCGAACCAAAAAACGGATTGACCGCCGCATTACAAACCAGGATATCAATTTTCCCCAGCTGTTTGCGGGTCTCATCCACCAACATCTGAAGTTGTTCCTTTGATCCAATATTGCACGGGATTGAGATGGCTGATCCCGCCCCATCCTTCACCTGTTCATTGATCTCATTCGTGACCGCTTCGCACACGTCTGCTTTACGGCTGGAAACGACTACTTTTGCACCATGGTTCGCCATCTGTTCAGCTATGGATTTACCAATTCCCTTTGTCGAGCCGGTCACAATGGCGACCTTCCCCGTTAAATCAAACAAATTTTCCATCTTTGTCTCCTGAATCGTCATCAAGCAACAGGTCTATACCTAAGGGTCGGCTCAAAAATTACTCAAGTGTTTCCCCATTGACGGAAAAGGAAACACGTTGTCTTGGAATTCTGTCTGCAAAATGTCCGGTCTTTTATGAGACTTTTGTGGGCAGATTATGCCAAGTTATTTTTGTACGATCCCTAAGCCCATTGAATAATAACATCATGTATTTGTATTAAAAGTGAAGTTAATGATCCCCTCTTCTGTAATCAATTATCAGCAGGCCCTGATTCAAGATAAAAGCATACAAAATAAAGAAACAGACTGGGCGAGTTCATAGGTGTATGTTTAGCCTTTTCCTCAGCAGACGTCAAGACGGTAAATGCCTGCAAACCCATCTTGAGAACTGGCAATGGCATTTACTAGTGATATTTGCTGTTAAAAAAGAAAAACGTTCAATTGGCGTGTGCAACCACGAACCATCTCCAGATTCCCGGGAGATGGATATGTTTGAAAAGCGTCATTCAAGGTCCTGCCAGATTTGACTTTCTTGAAAAATCCATTTAAGTTCGTGTGCAAACAAATTATTTATCCCTGATTATGCCGGAAAAGAAAAAAATTCTGTCCGATTGCTACGTATTTCTGTTGTCAAAGGCCTATCAGAAGGGTCATCAACTGGTGCGAAAACGATTAAAACCGTTCGGGATCACAAATGTCCAGTATGTTATCCTGGAAATGTTATGGGAAAAAGAAGGATTGACTGCTGTGGAACTCGGCACCCAGCTGAAGATTGATAAGGCGACACTGTCCGGGATTCTGGATCGTATGACCGAATCTGGATTTCTGATTAAAAAACAGGATGATCAGGACCGCAGAATGGTACATCTCTTCCCTTCTAAAAAAGTCAACAGGATGAAAGTCCAGCTGACGGAAGAAAGAAAATCAGCCAATGAGGAGCTCTTGGCCGGATTCACCATTGAAGAACGGGTTGTTCTGCGGCGATTGCTGCTTGAAATGCTGTAGCAAAAAAGAGATCCCTTGGGCAAAATCGATTTCAATTCCAAGTTCGTATACGAACCATAATCTCAAGAAAGCCAAAACACCAGGAAGATGAATGCGCAACGAGACACTATTTATTCAGAATAGGCAATTTATTCTTTTCTCAACTATTTTCAACCTTTTTCAAGGAGAACAGACATGAGTCAGGCAGTTTATCAGCAGTTACTGGAAGTGATGCAAAAACGTGGCGGGGCCTATGCAGGTCTTGACGTTCCCGAGTTTTTTGAAATGGTGGAAGAAATGTTTAACCCGGATGAAGCTGAGGTGAATAACGCCATGCCCAGAGGTCCTTTTACCGCCGACACGATGGCAGAAACGATGGAAAAAGGTCGGGATGCTGTCGAGAAGGTACTGGAATCCATGGCGAATAAAGGTCTCTGTATGGCCTATAAAGCAGACGATGTCCAATATTACATGAGCGCCCGTTTTATGCCCGGTATTCTGGAATTCCAATTTATGGCTGGAACAACAACAGACCGGGATAAGAAAATTGCCAAACTCATTCATGCTTACGAAGCGGTCTACGATGCCAAAACGCCTGTCAAGGAAGGCAGTTTCCCTCTGACAAGGGTGATCACAGTCGATAAAACCATCGAGACAGGAAACAAAATCCATACCTATGACCAGGTTCAAACCTATATCGATAACAACGATATTATTGCTGTGTCTGAATGTTATTGCCGTCACGCTGCTTTATTAAGAGGGGAAGAATCCCATGGCATGCCCAATGACGTCTGCATGCAGTTGGGTGCTGGAGCACAGTTCGCTATCGAAAGACTCGGTGCCAGGAAATTGAACAAACAGGAAGCCAGAGAACTGCTGGACAGGGCTGAAGATGCCGGACTGATTCATATGAGCCAGAATTCGGCTGAAGGCATCGGATTTATCTGCAATTGTGACCGCTGGGATTGTTCGCCGGTGACAAATGCTCTGAGGCATTCCAAACCAGGGCTTTATTTCAATTCCGGCTTTGATCCCCTGATCAATGCGGATGAATGTACCGCCTGTGAAACCTGTATCGACCGTTGTCCTCCAGAAGCGATGGTCCTGGGAGAAGATGATGTGCCAGTTATTAATTTCGACTTGTGCTTTGGTTGTGCGGTTTGTGCCACCGGCTGTCCTTCAGAAGCCATTACGATGACCAACAAGCCCGAGTATGTGGCACCTCCGGGGACTGCAAAGGAGATGATTGCAGCCCTCAAGGCCAGTAAGGCATAAGGACAGCAATTGTCACTTCCAGCACAGGTTTAACGTCAGATATATCAACAATATCCCCTTCAAAATCAATAACTTTGAATTTGAAGGGGGACTGACAATTTTCAGTATCCTAGACAGGGATAAATTCAACCGGCTGTATCTCTTTCATGGAGATGGCGTCATCTTCGCAGACCGGGATACATACGCCGCATCCCATGCATTTTACCGGATCTATCACCGCTGCATCATCTTCACCAGTCATAGAAATGGCATCAAAGAAGCACCGATCCAGGCAAGCTTCACAAAGCGAGCAGGATTCCATCTTCACGTCGGCTTTAAAGCGGCTGGGCGCCGTAAATGTTTTGGCATAGCCCTTATTTCCACCCCAATTGCCACAACCAACCCCATCACAATTGCAGATCAGATAACCCAGGTCCCGTTTGTTATCCACACAATGTATCAGACCTTCGTCTTCACACATTTTAAGCATTTCCATGGCTTCCTGTTTTGTCAATTCACGTCCGGTACCTCTATCCAGCGCATAGTCAGCCGCTTTGTTCATCTGCATACACACTTCCAGGGGAACATCGGTAATCCCATGAATCACGCGACAAGAGCAGTTGGTGACTGCAATTTTGTCTGCATCGTCTATCATTTTCACCACATCATCCGGCGCCATTACCTCTTTTTGTGCCTCAACTATCACGTTTACTGGCACGACACGCATTCCCTGCCGCCGTTCAATTTCTTTAACCGAATCCCGCAGAGCCGCCATTTCTGTTTTTTCAAATTCCTTCCACAGATCCAAATATTCCTGGGAAATGCCCGGTGTCAGGACGGTTCCGTCATGGAACTGAATATAAGAACGAAATTTATAATAACGGGTGGCATCCGGTTTTTTGGATTTATAGATCAGCCCTTTTATAAAAAGCTGGTCTAACAGGTCCTGTGCCCGGTCAGAAGTGAATCCGGTTTCCGCAGCCAACTCCTCAACTGTTTTAGGTGGTGAGGCTGCTAAAACAATTTTGGCTTCATCTGCATCCACTATCATTTGAAACATCTTGGGCATCAGTATTGAGTTTTCAAATCCAAGACTCTTTGCCATCTCCACGTACGGTGTCATATCCATGATCTTTTCTTCCCTTGTTAGATGTGCTCGATTTATTCCCATTAACAGACTAGAGCTTAAAAACTTGGCTTTTCGAAGTCAAGGCATGAATTCACCTGTTTCCTGAAAATTGGCCCTGATTAACCAAAATGTGGATCCTGTTCGGGTGTAAAATAATTAAGGGTTGGATCAAAAATTACTCAAGTGTTTCCCCTTAGTGTCAAGGAAACACGTTGCTGTGGCATTCTGTCTGCAAAATATCCAGTCTTTACCAGCATTGTCCGGTTAGGTTTTTGCAGAAAGCTGAATGATGAAACCTGGATCGCGCTTATAAGGATTTATTAGATTTTCTCAAGCTTCTGTAGCGAATCAGCCATGTTTGAGCGAGGCAGTCGAGTTTGGCGGTTTTTCGTGAAGCAAACTTAGAAAATCTTTAAATCCTTATGCGTAGAGTCGGGTTTTATCATTCAGCTTTTGTTCTGCAAAAACCTAACCAGACATTGTTGAGTCTTTATGGGACTTTTGCGGACAGATTATGCCAAGTTATTTTTATACGATCCCTAAGTTGGGCACAAATAAAGCAACATCGAGAAAGCCATCAGAAAATATTTTGTACCTATTCAGCGTGCCTTCACCAAGGGAGCCGAGACCTGTATGTAATATTTATCGCAGCCCTGTGTATTCAGTAGATAAACTGGCTCTGCTGCCAGTTGAGATTTCAGTATTTTAAAAAAATTTACTTAACTTAAACTGCTAAATCAATGTCATTAACTTAAGCATCAAGTCCCGTGTCTGATATGAACCCTTTTCAATTGCGGATACGTTTTAAGATGATCTATAAGCCGCTGCTGCAAGTTTCGCAGCTTGCTTTCGCTGAAATCATCTAAAAACTCCTCCAAGCAATTGAAAAGGGTCCATAACAGACACTCTGTATTCTAATAATCCTTAAGTTAATGACATTGACTGCTAAATAGGTTAATATTTGTTTTTACAGCCGAGAGGCCTGACCGGTAGCAATAAATATAAAACGTTAAAAAAATGGTTACGAAGATACGTTTCTTGATTGGTTTCCTGTCACTCTTTTTGGCAGCATCCTGTTTTTCGGATAAAGAATATATACCGGTGGATTTTTCACAAACCGTTTCTGTTCCCAAACCCCAACAAAAAACAGATAGTGAAAAACAGATACGAGTCGCCATCGCGGCGATGATATCTCCCAAAGAGACATTTGTTTATTACCAGGACATTCTGCAGTATTTGGGCAGGAAAATTAATTTTGAAATCCAGCTGGTTCAGCGAAAAACATATCAGGAAGTCAACGAACTGTTATTAAATAATAAAATTGATCTGGCGTTCATTTGTAGTGGGCCTTATGCCCTGGAAAAAGAAAAATATGAGTTTGACGCAATTGTGACACCCATTGTCAGGGGAAATCCATTCTATCAATCCTACCTGATAGTCCATAAAGACAGCCAGTTTTTCGAACTGGAAGATCTACGAAATCACTCTTTTGCGTTCTCAGATCCAAACTCTAACTCCGGGTCACTGGTTCCAAATTATTGGCTTCACACTATGAAAGAAAGGCCAGAATCGTTTTTCCGCAGCACCAATTTTACTTACAGTCATGATAACTCAATTCTGACAGTTGCCAAATCCCTGGTGGATGGCGCCGCAGTTGATGGTCATAAATGGGAGTATTTTCAACAGAAGGACAATACCTATACGTCACAAACCCGGATCATTAAAAAATCAGAAAAATTTGGGAGCCCGCCTCTGGTCGCGTCAAAATTCCTTTCTGAGAAGTTAAAAAAATCAATCCAGACCATCCTGCTTTCGATGCATGAAGAGCGAGAAGGAAAAGAGATTTTAGAAAACCTGCTTATTGATCGATTTACCAAAACAGAACCAAAATGGTACCAACCGATCCAGAAAATGCACAAATCGCTTATTAACACAAAGAGCTAGAGCATGAAAAATAGCAGTCTGAAGGGATCACTGCAAATTACCACAACCATTCTGGTCATCATCTTTGGTTTGGCAATTTCACAGTTTGTGACGCAACGATATAACAATGTACTTTTGGAAAGTGCCAAAGCAAAAGCCGAGAATATTGCCTACACATTGGCCATTGATAGTGCCGACCTGATTTTAGTAAATGATTTGGTCTCCCTGCAAAAGGAGATTGATAACCAATTGATTTCCACGCCAAGCGTTGCTTATATTTTCGTGGAAAAAGACAAACAAATTCTTGCTCATACCTTTCCTAAAGGGATTCCATCCGCATTAATTGCAGCAAACAAGCCCTTGAATGAAAAAAGAGGGCGGATCAAAAGGATTATTTCCGAAAAAGAAGAGAGATTCCTGGATATTGCCTGGCCGATATTTGACAATCATGCCGGAGTTCTGCGCCTGGGGCTATCTGAAAAACCATACCGGGAACAGGTTAGAGAACTCTGGATACAGATGAGTTTGCTGACAGCCATTATTATTGTGGCATTTCTTGTGATTATTCATTTTCTGATCTCCTATCTGACACACCCACTTTCGATCCTGACAAAAAAAGTTGAACAGATTAATGAAGGAAAGCTGGACACCAGGATTGAGATAAGAGGAAGGCAGGAGGTCACCAAATTGACGCGAGCCTTTAATAATTTGCTGGATCGCATTCACGACTACACCCGGCAGCTGAATAAATCGAACCTTGATATCACTGAAAAACATGCAGAACTAACACGTGCCCACCGGCAGTTAAGCACCTCATTTGCAATAAGCAAGGAGATCGCCGGGTTGCCCAAGCTGCATGATATCTGCACCTATTTGCTGAAAACATTCAGAAATATACTAACCTGCCAGCAAATGGTTTTCTTGATCTTCGGTCCAAAACAACGCCTTTATCTGATAACGGACTACGAAATAAAAAAGTATGGCAAAGGCGAGTTTGATTTTGTGCAGTCTGAATTGAACGACATACAACCTTACCAGTTTATACAGAAAGGTCTACTTAGCGGTATCTCACATCCAATGGGTTTTGCATCTTCCGCCAAGCTAGCCGTTTTTCCAATGCGAGAGCATGGGATACTATTAGGGGCCCTGGTCATTGGCTGCCGTAAAATCTGTGCCTGTAAAAAAGAAGAACTGTCGGTCATCGAACCCATACTCAGGCAGTCGGCAAATGCGATTGAAAGGTCTTTGACTCTGGAAGAAGAACTGGGAAAACTCAACAGCACGATTGAAAAATCAAATCAATTCTGCGGACTTATTGGCAAAGATCCAAAAATGCAGATGATTTTTAAACTGATCGAAAATGTCGCTACCACAGAGGCCGGCGTTCTGATTCAAGGCGAAAGCGGGACCGGAAAAGAGCTGGTTGCTCGTGCCATTCATGATTGCAGTTCCAGAAAAGATAACCCTTTTATTATTATCAATTGCTCAGCCTATCCATCTACGTTGCTGGAAAGCGAACTCTTCGGACATGAAAAAGGGGCCTTCACCGGGGCAACCCGTCGTAAAGCGGGCCGATTTGAACAGGCAGATGGCGGCACTGTTTTTCTCGATGAAATCGGGGAAATATCACCATCCGCTCAAATCAAACTGCTCAGAGTGTTGCAAAGTCGGAAATTTGAACGCTTGGGCGGTGAAGAGACCTTGTCAATCAATGTCAGGGTGCTGGCTGCAACAAATAAAGATCTGTCCCGGGAAGTTCAAGCGGGTTCCTTCCGTGAGGATCTATTTTACAGGTTGAATGTCATTTTGATTAATATGCCGCCACTGAGAGATCGGCGTAATGATATCATACTTTTAGCTAAGCATTTCCTGACCCGCTTTTCCAACGAGCAGCAAAAGGAGATCAAAGGATTTTCGTCAGAAGCGATGCACTATCTGATCAACTATGCCTGGCTGGGTAATGTGCGCGAGTTGGAAAACACGATTGAACACGCAGTCGTCCTTGCAATTGGTGAATCTGTAGAAGTCCTGGATCTACCTTTAACGATTATTGAAGGCCTGGTTCCCAGCAAAAGCCCCTATCGCAAAACACTGTCCGACTCTGAAGAACAACTGATCCGAGAAGCACTTGATGAATGCAACTGGAACAAATCCAAAGCTGCAGAAAAAATTGGCATCAGCCGAGGCACCCTCTATCAAAAAATCAGGAAATATCAGATCTTAAACTAAGGGTCAGCTCAAAAGAAAGTGATCCCCTCCCACGAAAATATTCCCCCTCAAATCCCCAAAAACAATTTTCTTAGATCCATCGGAACTTCCTCATTTTCGAAATTCTAACCACCCCATTTGAAACTAAAGAACAGCGACTGTGCAAATTTTGAACAGTATAATTATCTGTAATATTTATTTTTGTTAAATATTCAATAATTATCTGTTCATAATAAGCACATTTTTTCAAATTAATATTGACCATTTAACTTCCCTGCTGGGTGAGTTTTGATCGCTTATTAAAGAAAAATCACAAAGAATTAATTTAATACTATCTGTATCAGCCCGAGATAATGAGTGGTTCGCAGATTCAATGAACACCTGTTAAGCCTTCCTGGGTGTTAGAATTAATTCAAGGCATACTGATTGCTGATAAGGAACGCAGGTTTATTTATAAATGCAGCAAACAGAACGAAGACCTAATCCAATCTTTATGAAACGTGCCGTTATCGTTTTAAGCAAAAACCGGGATGAGAATGCAGCGATGTGCAGTATTCTCAAAGATACGACCTATTCCCCAAAGTCACTTTTCTCCTATGACGATTTGGAAAAGTCATTGAAGGCGGAGGAATTTCTGGCTGTATTTATTGATACGGATTCAATTCCGCTTGATAACAGTTCAATTCGATTCTTGAATAAGAATTTTCCGAACGTTTCGCTGCTTCTGACATCAGTAAAAAAGAGTCACCCTGATTTGGAAGAGGCTATTGGGCAATATGTTTATGCCTGTATTTCAAAACCCATCGATCCAGAAGAGGTCATTTATTGGCTGAAATGTATACTGGATGATAAATCCAAACCGATATAGATTTCCCACTTTCCAATATCCGGGGGTACCAGGATATTGAAAAGTGGGAACTGAAATTGGCATTCTTGAGTTGATCAGAATTTGTATTGCTGTGTGACCTTTTAATTCCTAACTTTAATTTAAATAGGAGACGGAGGATGAAAATCAAACGAAGAGACTTCTTGAAGGTAAGCTCTGCTGCTGGATTGATGACAACGGTTGGATGCGTTCAAAAATCACCGAACGCTTTGAGCCAGGATTCCAGTCAGAAAATGATTGGGCCAAAACCGGGAGAGTGGAAACCCACTACTTGCCAGGGTTGTACTACCTGGTGCCCCGCAGAAGTTTTCGTTCAGGACGGACGTGCAGTCAAGGCACGTGGGAATCAACATTCCAAGCAGAATGACGGGAAATTGTGCCCCCGAGGAAACCTGTCAATCCAGCAGGTTTATGATCCCGACCGCATTAAAGTGCCGATGAAGCGAACAAATTCAAGCAAAGGGCGTGGAATCAATCCCAGGTTCGTACCGATCTCCTGGGATGAAGCACTGAATACCATTGCTGATAAAATGATGGAACTGCGCAGGGATAACGAATCGGAAAAATTTTGTGTCTTGCGTGGGCGATATACTTATATGCGGGATACCATCTACAGCCATTTGCCGAAAATATTTGGATCCCCTAACGGTATTTCTCACAGTGCCATTTGTGCAGAAGCCGAAAAATTCGGCTCCTATTACACAGAAGGCAAGTGGGCCTACCGTGATTATGACCTGGATAACTCAAAGTACGTTTTGATCTGGGGTTGCGACCCGGTCAGCAGCAACCGGATGGTTCCCTCCGCAATCAAACGGCTGGGAGATGTGCTTGATAAGGCAACAGTGGCGGTGGTTGATCCGAAACTGAATAACTCTGCCGCTAAAGCGCAGGAATGGATGCCGGTTAAGCCCGGAACGGACGGCGCACTTGCCGGAGCGATTGCCCATGAACTACTGGTCAACGGCCTGTGGCATAAAAAGTTTGTCGGCGATTTCAATGACGGCATGAATAGGTTTAAGTCCGGCCAGACAGTTGATGAGTCCAGCTTTTCCGAGAAAGAGACACACGGCGTGGTCAAATGGTGGAACCTTGAGCTGAAAGACCGCACACCGGAATGGGCAGCAGGGATCACCGACGTTTCTGCCGCTCAAATCCGCAGAGTTGCTCATGGATTGGGCAAAGCAGCTCCGAATGTAGCAGTCTGGTTGGGACCCGGTGCAGCGATGCATGTCAGAGGAGCCTATTCGGCCATGGCTGTGCACGCCTTAACCGGCCTGCTGGGAGCCGCGGATAGTCCCGGTGGCGTACTGCAGACCGCTAAAATACCGATGAATAAACCTCCCAAGTATAAGAAATACCAGGATGCAACAGCCAAGAAGCATTCCAAGTTCAAGAAAATTGACCGCCGAGGCACCAAAGCCTATCCGGCAATTGCAAAAGGAAAATCGGGCGGCGGCGTGGTGACCAACAATGTGGCGGATTCTATCCTCAATAACGATCCCTATGATTTGAAAGTGGTCATCGGCTACATGAATAACTTTGTGTTTTCATGTACCGGAGCAGAGCGTTGGGAAAAAGCACTGGCAAAAATCCCTTTTCTGGTGCATCTGTCAACACACGCTTCGGAATTTTCCCAATTTGCGGATATCGTGCTGCCCAGTACCACCAACAAGTACGAAAAATGGGGCTATGTGAAGACCAAAGCCAATCGTTATGCAACCTGCACGTTGCTGCAGCCGGTTATTGAGCCGCTCTGGGATGTCGTGATGGACGAGACGGAAGTTCCCTGGCTGATTGCGGAAAAGCTGAAAGAGAGAGGTTTTTCAAAGCTTTATGATTATTTCTACAATGAATATCCGGACCCGGAAACAGGTGCAAAACCGAAAAACGGCCTGGAGTTCACCATTAATAACCTGAAAATTCAGACCTCACAGATGTGGGATGGAAAAAAGGATGTGGGTGGTGACAAAATCAACGGCTGGAATGAATTTTTGAAACGCGGCATGTGGAACTCTTCTGCATATAAGTATCATAAACGCTGGGGTGGTAAATTCAAAACCAAATCCAAGAGGTTTGAATTTTACAGTGAAACCCTGAAGGCAGCACTCGGAAAGCACGCCAAGAAACATCATGCCGGTATTGATGAGATTCTGGAGGAGTGTAACTACACTGCATCCGGTGAGCTCGCTTTTGTTCCCCATTACGAACCGCCTTACCGGTTTGGTGATGTTGATGAATATCCCTTTGATTTCATCGATTACAAATCCCGCTTGAATGCTGAAGGTCGATCGGCTAACTGTACCTGGTACCACGAGTTCAAGCACGTGGATCCGGGTGATGTGGCCGGGGAAGATGTGATCAAGATTAATCCCGTCGATGCCAGTAAATTCGGACTTCGAACCGGGGATAAGGTCAAAGTGACCTCTGTGGTCGGCAGCATCACATGTACTGTTAAAGCCTGGGATGGGATACAACCAGGGACTGCAGCTAAAGCTTATGGACAGGGACATTGGGCCTACGGCAATACTGCAGCAGCAGATTACAACAGTGCTGAAGCCAGAGGTGGCAACAACAATACCATCATGCCAGCAGAAGTTGAACGCCTGAGTGGATCGACCGTCAGAAATGGTGGTTTCACCGGTGTAAAAATCGAAAAAATCAGCTAATACAGGAGGATAAAAATGGTTCAAAATACTATGGTTATCGATTTACAGAAATGTGTTGGCTGCGGCGCTTGTGCGATTGCGTGTAAGACTGAAAACAACACACCCAATAGAAAAAACGGCCAGACCCATAATTGGGCGGATTACATTCATGAAACCACCGGATCGTTTCCGGATGTCGGTTACAGAACACTTCCAGTGCTCTGCAACCATTGTACCGATGCGGCATGTATCAATGAGTGCCCGACAGAACCGACGTCGGTCTTCAAAACACCGGAAGGTGTGACGATGTTGAACGAGGAGCGCTGTATCGGGTGCCGGTCCTGCCAGGAAGCGTGTCCCTACAGTATGGATGACGTCCTGAAAGATGGCCAGTACAGCGTTATCAGCTATGCTGAAGAGGATCAACCTTACGACGCATTTTTTGCGGACAAAAAAGAGTTGATCCCGGGTTGTACCTCATCCGGCCAGGATATGGTCAAAACCGTTGGTGCAAATCCGCCCCATCAGACAAAATTTGGTCATAACGAGTATTCGGACTCCCATCGTCCCGGAATCGTCGGAAAGTGCATTTTTTGCGAGCATCGGACCAAAGTCGGTGAAATGCCCTATTGTGTGGATGCCTGTCCGGCTAATGCCAGAATTTTTGGGGACTCAAACGATCCATCCAGTAAGGTCTCAAAACTTCTGAAAGCACAGCCAAGTTTTGTACTGCTGCCGGAAAAAGGCACCAAGCCGAATGTCCATTATATTCGGAATTACAAAAAGGCCTGAAGGTAAGTTTTTAGATAGCAGGAGCCTTTGAATCGCTTTAAATTAATCTCAAAGACTCCTGTTTGCTTGAAGATATAATATAAAAAGAGTTTTGTAACTATCCAGAATGTCCCTACGCCGAGGGGTTCATGATTGATCCTATCAGCATCTGAGACGCCTGATAGGCTCAAGGAAAGATGAATTGAGATCGGCTATGGGATCATTTGATTCTGAATAACTTTCAAACAATCTAAGGTTACAATATGGAACTTGCGGCAGCCAAGATGAATAAACTGAGACGAGCGGATTGCTATAAACTCCTGGCGGCTTGTTTTTGTGAACCGGAAAAGGAACTTTTCCAAGAGGAAGCAGTCCTGGAAAATCTTGAAGAGCTTCTGGAAGAAGTGTGCCCGACAGCTGTGAAGTTTACACAGACGATGAAGGATTTTTTTGATCAAACGGAACCTGAGGAGTTGGCGGTTGAATATGCGGCTCTTTTTGTGGGACCGTTTGAATTAAAAGCCCCTCCATATGCTTCGGTGTATCTTGAAAACCAGCGCAAAGTGATGGGAGATTCGACCATGGAGACGCTGCGGCTGTACCAGGAGGCTGGATTGAAACATGATGTCAAAGAGCCGGCCGATCATATATCGATTGAACTTGAATTTTTATACTATTTAATCAGTTCGGAACTGGAAGCCGAACTACAGGAAGATCAAAAAGAGAGTCTTTTTTTGATCGCACATCAAAAAAAGTTTCTGAATCAGTATTTAGGAAAATGGATCCATCCTTTTTGCGAGTCGGTTAAAAAAGAAACCGAAAAAGGGTATTACCACTCTTTAGCTGATTGTCTGACGACTTTTGTCAACTGTGAATTAAACGCCGTCAATAGCTTATAATTATTGTAGTCAATAAATAAGGGGAGATCCCCGGATCAACATATCGAACTTAAAAAGATGATTGGACTTTTAACAGCTGAGCGAATTCTGGAAGAGCAAAAAACTGATTTGAGGCTGGACAGATCCAGATGCCTGCGATCCCGATTTCGCAAAAATGACTGTCTCGAATGCTCAAAAGCCTGTGTTAACCAGGCGATGACGGTTGAAGGCGGAAAAATCTCCAGAGATGAGGATAGCTGTAAAGGATGTCTGCTTTGTGTCTCCAACTGTCCTTCGGATGCAATTAGTTGGGAGAAAAGCTGGCACTGGAATATGATCGACACGGTTAAGAAAAACGCAAAAACCCTGCTGGGCTGTCAGAAATCCCTGACCATGGACAGCCATATTAAGGTCCCCTGCCTGGGAATGTTTTCAGAAGCGTTTTTAATGGCCCTGTTTTTTTCGATTGATAAACCAGTCAACATTGACGCAACGTTCTGTAGCGAATGTGAAAACAGGCACATCATGCCAGTTTTTGAACAGAGACTTTCAAATATCGCTGAAAAACTCGACATCTCAATAACGGATCGCATCTGTTTACTGAGGGAAAAAAGTCAGGTCAAGGAGATGCAGCGGGAAGTCGGCAGAAGAAAATTCTTTGGCGATTTAAAAAATATCATTGTTCCAAACGCCCAAAGAACAAGAACACCAAAATTTGATCCCTCTGCGACAATCTTTTCCCTGAAAAAGCAACCACCCAATACTGAACTACTGTTTTTTGCCGTTTTGCAAGCTCCAACAAAAATCCGGGATAGAGTTTTAAAACACTACTTTTTTTCAATTGATGTCGCTCCCCAATGTAAACTTTGTGGTGGCTGTGCTGCGATGTGTCCGACGGGGGCTTTGAAATTGAAAAGAGAAGAACACGGAAAACAGCTTCACTTTAGAATGTTTAATTGCAACGGGTGCCATCTTTGTCAAGAATTCTGCAAACAAAAAGCGATTTCTGTCAGAGCAGGAAAAGAGAAAACCATGCCTGTTGCCGATTCTAAGCTATACTCAGAACCGGCAGAAAGCAGCATTGAAATTCTCAACCATAATTACAGCAACTAAATTTATTTGCAAAAGAATTTAGGATACTATAGAATTTAAAATGAAAAAATCCGGTCAAATATTTCATTTAATGCGGAATTTATTCATTAACTCTTAACTCTTAACTCTAAACGCGGAGAAACAATGATGTCGAAATCTTTTTTAATTATTTTTGCGGTTTTGTTTGTTTTTGCATCCCCAACCCTGTTTGCCGAAAATGCCTTTGTAGGGGCCAAAAAATGTAAATCCTGTCACAAGAAGAAAAAGCAGGGGGAACAGTTTAAAATATGGAGCAAAAGCAACCATGCCAAAGCATTTAAATCCCTGTCAAAGCCTAAGGCAAAAAAGCTGGCACAAACAGTAGGTGTAACAGGTGATCCACAAAAAGCCAAAGCGTGCCTTGTCTGTCATACACCGGCAAAGTATGACAGCAAAGGGAAGATCAGACCGGCAAAAATGTTTGGAAAAAAATTCAAGATGAAAGATGGCGTGCAATGTGAAAATTGCCACAATGCAGGAAAGAAATATTGGAAAAAGAAAGTCATGAAAAAAATCACCAAAGAAGGGGGGGCTCGAAAATCCGCGACAGCTAAAAAAGTGGGCTTAAACGCACCAGATAAAAAAACTTGCCAACATTGTCATGCAGCAGAAGTAAAAATCGGAGGCGTTGTTTACAAAAATCCATCCTTTAAAGATTTCGATTTTGAAAAGCGGCTGAAAGAGATCGCCCATCCCGTCCCTAATTAGAAAAATTTCGTAACCATTACACCAGAGAGATCGCATGCAAAAAAGGGCAATTTACTTTTTTTCTTTGCTACTCATGATACTACTCTCCACAGGCGTTCTGATGGCAGGCGAGAAAGAGGCCTGCCTCGATTGTCATGAAGGTGATGAGTTTCCAGTTCGTTTTCTTGAGTTCAACAACACCGGTTTCTCGACTGGTGAAGAAGCTTCTGAAGACGTCAAGGAAATTCATCTGGAAAAGTTTGATAGCTCAGCGCATAAAAAGCAGCTGTGCACAGATTGTCATACAACAGCAACTGTAGATCATGATGATGAAGGCAAAGAAATTGCCAAAGTAAAGTGCCAGAATTGCCACAAGGATCAATATAAAACGTATGCAGGGACAGTCCATGGCAAAGCGTTCTTAAAACGAAAAGACCGCTTTGCCCCCACCTGTTCGTCTTGCCATGGGAACCATTATATCCTGGCTAAGTCCTCACCAGATTCAAGCACGAATCTTCTTCATGTCCCGGAAACATGCGGCAGGTGTCACAAGGAAGGCACCGAAATGTCTGAAACACATACAATTCATCGGTCGAAGATTATTGAACACTACTCAATGTCGATCCACAGAAAAGCACTCTTTGAAAGGGGACTTACGGTCGCACCTGTTTGTACGACCTGCCATGGGTCACACGATATTCTGGAACATGAAAACCAGAAATCTAAGATCAGCAAAACCAATGTTGCTGAAACCTGTATGCAGTGCCACGGCTTGATTGAAAAAACACATGAGCCCATGATCAGGGGGCAGATATGGGAAAAGGAAGCAGGGAAACCCCCGGTCTGCGTTGAATGTCATAAGCCCCACGATCTGCAGCAGGCCATCTACGATAAAACCATCACCGACAAGAATTGCCTTGATTGTCATTCTAATCCGGATTTAAAAACGATCAGAGATGGCAAAACCGTTTCACTGTTCGTTGACAACAATAAACATGAAAACTCGGTCCACAAGGACGAACCTTGTGTTAAATGTCATTTCGACACCCACGCGGACACCGATTCTTTGTGTAAAGATCCAGCGGCACTGGCTGAACACCTGAAGACCAGCGGCAATGAGGTCAATTCCGTCTGTAAAAAATTGCAACCCGTTAACTGCGCCTCTTGTCATGATCAAGAGGTCATAGCCTACCAGACCGGTATTCATGGGAAGCTGGCTGTGAAAAAAGATCTTGATGCCCCGAATTGTTTGACCTGTCACGGCAAGCACGACATTTTATCCAAAAAAGAGCCTGCCTCTGCTACCTTTGCTCTGAATATCCCGAATCTGTGTGCAAAGTGCCATCAGGATGGCGAAGAGTCCGCCATCAGAAAAACAGCCAGCCAGACGCATATTCTGCAGAACTATTCAATGAGTATCCATGGGGAAGGGGCGAAAAAAAGCGGTCTTTCCGTTTCTGCCAACTGTGCCAGTTGTCATACGCCTCATAAAGTATTACCCGCTACTGATCCTGAATCAACAGTAAATCACGCCAATATTTCTGAAACCTGCAGCAATTGCCATATCGGCATATCCGAGACCCTGAATAAAAGCATCCACAGTCCTGGGGTCACAAAAACGGATAAAAAACTGCCGGTTTGTAACGACTGCCATTCATCCCATACCATCACCAGACATGACGCTGGTAAATTCAGATTAGATATCGCGGCTCAATGCGGAGATTGCCACAAGGAGGCCATGACCTCCTATTTTGAAACATATCATGGCAAAGCCTCCAAACTTGGAGAGGAAAATACAGCCAAATGTTCGGATTGTCACAGTTCACACAATGTCCTGCCAGCCACAAATGCAAAATCAACGCTGCATCCGGCAAACATCGTTGGAACCTGCAAGAATTGTCATCCGGGTGCGAACATTAAATTTGCTGGTTTTTTACCCCATGCGACCCATAACGACAGAGTGAACTACCCCATTCTGTTTTATTCTTACTGGGCTATGACGCTTCTCCTGATTGGCACTTTTTCCTTTTTCGGACTGCATACCTTGCTTTGGCTGATACGAGGCCTGATCGACAAGAAAAAAACCAGATAACCAACTTAATCAATCGTCAAATAATGGAAAAACAGGAACAACACATTCGCAGATTTCAGGTTTCTCATACGGTCATACACCTGATGATCATCACCAGTTTTCTGATCCTCGCCTTGACAGGCATGACCCTTAAGTTCCCGGACAACCAGTTTTTTGCTTTGATTTCCAAAGGGCTCGGAGGGCCCATTGTCACTGGATACATTCATCGATTTGGAGCCATCCTTACATTTATTTATGCCGGCATCCACCTTGTGCAGTTGGGGTTGCTGTTCAAAAGAAAAAAAATGACAGTCATGGGACTGTTTAGCGAGGAATACACTTTAGTTCCCTTACCCCGCGATGCCATTGAGCTTAAAAACAACCTTCTATATTTCATTGGTAAAGGACCTAAACCAGAGTTTGGCAGGTGGACCTATTGGGAAAAATTCGATTATATGGCTGTCTTCTGGGGGATCACCGTTATCGGGGCCAGTGGCCTGGTTTTATGGTTTCCTGAGGTCGCAACCTGGGTGCTGCCCGGCTGGGCCATTAACGTGGCTACGATTATCCATAGTGATGAAGCCCTGCTGGCTGCCGGTTTTATCTTTACGATTCACTTCTTTAACACCCATTTACGCCCTGATACATTCCCGATGGACACAGCCATCTTCACTCAGAGAGTTCCCCTTTCCAAATTCAAGGAGGAGAGACCCCGTGAATATGAGGAAATGGTCAACAAAGGTGAATTAGAAAATCACCTGGTACCGGCACTTTCATCGACACTGATGAAAACAGTTAAAACTTTCGGTCTCACGTTTCTGACCATCGGCTTAATTATTGTCATTGGCATCATTTACTCTTTGGTGTTCATCTAAATATATGTCCAGCCAGATTTTGTTAGAAAGTCTGCCCCATACTTTAAAGCCCTTTGCCATTTCAGACAGGCAAATAAACGATCTTAAGGAGATTTCAAATGGACGACGACAGTCCGTCAACTCCTATCAAAAAGGGCACCTCAGCTCAGCCTAGAGCAATTTTTAACCCGATGAGTGTCGTTGGCTTCGCCCTGGCTTTGTTTGGCGGCCTGGGAGAGGTCTTTATTTTTTTGAACAACCTGTTTTCTGGGATATCCCTGAATTATCAGGGTGTTGTCGTCATGCTTTTCATGCTCGTCATCATCATCGGACTCGTGCTCGTTGGTATTGGTTACTGGCTTGAAAAAAACCGCCGCAAATCCGGACGTGAGGCCTCATTTTCCGGTGAAACGTTAGTCCGCCATCCCATCCTGGCCCTCATGTTCGCTGTTGGCTTGACAGCCGCGACAGCCATCGTTATCGGCACCGGGTCGTATCAGGTCTACCACATGACGGAATCTGTTGAATTTTGCGGTCAGCTTTGCCACAGCGTCATGAATCCGGAGTATACAACCTATCACAACTCATCCCATGCCCGGGTCAAATGCGTGGAATGCCATATCGGTGAAGGTGCTGACTGGTTTGTGCGAGCTAAGATATCGGGAATGAGACAAATCTATGGTGTCCTGGCAAATGATTACCCAAAACCGATTCCCACGCCTATCCATAACTTGAGGCCTGCCCGTGAAACCTGTGAGAAATGTCACTGGCCAGGGAAGTTCATTGGATTTAAAGAAAAAATTCTCACCTATTACCAGTCCGACGAGAAAAACACCCAACGAAAACTGCGCCTACTTGTAAAAATTGGCGGTGAAGAAGAGACTGCCCTGATGAAAGGATCCGGGATCCATTTTCATATGCTTTCCAGAAAAGTGGAATACATTTCCCGCAGTCCGGACCGGCAGAAGATCGATTATATCAAAGTAACAAGAACTGATAATAGCGTTTCTGAATATCTCGACACAGATAACATGATCACCGACGAAGAAATAAAAAATTCGGAAAGACGAATCATGGATTGTCTGGACTGCCACAATCGACCCGCCCATAAATTCAGAACGCCAATGAAAACAGTCAATGCATCCATGAAACAGGGGTTGATTTCTACCGATATTCCCCAGATAAAATTGCAGGCGGTCATCGCCCTGGATACTGATTACAAGACCACACCAGAGGCTGTCACCGGTATTGGCAATGCGCTGAGGAATTTTTATGAAAAAAATTACCCCGGTTTTATAAATAATCATCCAAAGAAATGGCTGACCACTGTTGAGGAAATCCAGGCGATTTATAAACGCTCCATTTTCCCGGAAATGAAAGCAAAATGGAAAGTCTACCCTGACAATATCGGACATCGTGATTGGCCCGGCTGTTTTCGCTGCCATAACGAAAATACAAAAACTAAAGAGGGTAAAGCACTTTATCAAGCCTGTAACGATTGTCACTTGATTCTCGCCCAGGGCGAAGATATTTCAAAATCAAACGCTGATTTTGTATCAGGACTGCCGTTCAATCATCCGGGTAACGATGAAATCCTTGATGAGTACACGGACTGTAATGATTGTCATGATGGAGGCAAAACCGTTTACGAATAGCGGAAACGACTGAACAACCAGGACCGTCTCATGTAAAACCCAGAGGTAATCTGCTCTTAATCGCAGAATATAAAAACTAGGGGATCGTTCAAAAATATCTTCACATAATCTGTGTGCAAGGGGATCCAAGTGTTTCTCATCAGTGTCCAAGAAACACGTTGCCGTTAAAAAGGCAAATTCACTTAATCTGTTTGTAAAAGTCCTAAAAACTGGACATTTTACAAACAGAATGTGAACTAGCCTTTTAGCCGACCCTTGGAACATTTTGCACATAGAATGTGACAGCAACCTGTTTCCTTTTCACCTACAACGCGATTCCTTGACTTTGATGGGAATCACTCGAATGGGAAACACTTGACTAATTTTTGAGCCGACCCTAAGGAGATTTCGACACCGAATACTGTGAGATAAACTATCTGTCTTCAATTTAGAGATGACCTTGATAAAAAAACTGATCTTTTCATCATTTTTTTTATGCCTTGCGGCTATTTGCCTGGCACAGGATCCATCGGAATCAGAATCCTGTGCTGAATGCCACAGCGGAGCCAAGAAAGATGTTTCCGTTGTCACAGCAGCGGTGGTTGATAAATCCGTTCACGAAGGAACCGAATGCCTTGAATGTCACGCGGAAATCAAAAAACTCCCCCACGAAGAGAAATTAAGCACTGTCAATTGTGGAGCCTGTCACGAAGATGCAGCAGAAAATTACAAACGCCACGGCATGTTCGATGTCGGACCTGGGAATGATATACCTGTCTGTGCAGATTGCCATGGAACACACAACATCATTGGTCCAGATGATAAGAAGTCTTCAGTCCATCCGCTGAATCTGCCAGATACCTGCGGTAATTGCCATGAAGACCCGACTCTCACCAAAGAGCATACATTTCTACCTAAGAAACCAATTCAAACATACAAGGCCAGTGTTCACGGCAAAGCCACAACGGGTGGGATATATAACGCTGCCACATGCAACGACTGTCATTCCAGCAATGGTTCGGCACACCAGATATTTGCTCCTGGAAATCCCAGGTCCACCATAAATCATTTTTCGATCCCAAATACTTGCGGTAAATGCCATGAAGCCATTGAAAAGGACTACTGGGAAGGAATACATGGTCAGTTGACCGCCAGGGGACAGACCGATTCCCCAGTCTGTACCAATTGCCATGGGGAACATACTATCTTGCCTCATGCAGATAAAAGGTCCCCGGTCAGCAGTGCTCATCTGGCAGAAGCCACCTGTGCCCCCTGCCATGAATCAGCTGCTCTGACTGAAAAATATGGTCTGCCAGCGGGGCGACTGGCTTCTTTTATCGATTCTTATCACGGCTTGAAAAGTAAAGCCGGTGATGTTTCAGTGGCTAATTGTGCATCATGCCACGGGGCCCACCGGATACTGCCCCATGAAGATCCGGCTTCATCGATTCATGCCACCAACCTTCAAACAACCTGTGGGAAATGCCATCCCGGGATATCATCTGTTTTAGCGACAACCCGGATTCATGAAGATGGGGGGTTGCACCAGCAGGGAGCGCCTTATGCCGTAACAATTATATACATTACTATTATTGTCGCTACGATCACTGGGATGCTTTTATACATCATGCTTGATTTTTGGCGTCAGACTCGTAAAATAATACTCTTGAAGCAGGTCCGGCGATTGTCGCGCTTGGGAGTTCTGCAACATGCCACGCTGATGTTGACCTTTACATTTTTGGTGATAACCGGCTTCGCCCTGCGTTATTCAGACTCCTGGTGGGCAATAATATTGTTCGGCAGGGAGGGAGGTTTTCCAATCCGGAACATGGCACACCGGATTTCTGCTATGATTTTCATATTGGCCGCAGTCATGCACCTTTTCTATTTGCTCACTAAACGCGGACAGAGTTTTATGAGGCAAATATTCCCACGACTCACAGATATCGAACATTTTGCACAGATGTTGCGATACAATCTGGGCTTTTCAGATAAGAGGCCGAATTTTGGACGATTCTCATTTATCGAAAAATTCGAATATTGGGCGTTGGCCTGGGGAAGTCTCGTCATGTTTGTGACCGGTGTAATGCTGTGGTTTGATAACTTTTTTGTTCAATTTTTCCCCAAAGGGGTACTGGATGTTATGCTGGTCATCCATTACTACGAAGCCTGGCTGGCAACCCTATCAATCCTGATCTGGCATTTGTACTCCACTATCTTTAATCCGGCCGTCTATCCGATGAATCCCTCCTGGATCACAGGTAAGATGCCCAGAAGTCAATACGAACACGAACACCCGGGTGATAAAATCGAAGATCTGCCGGAATAGAATTCATAGTAACAGGAGACAGTTTCAGACAAACATTTATGCCCTCGCAGGCATAACGAAAATTTAAATTTACAATTTTCACCTGCACCCTTCAGTTGGATTATTCTGATTTGAACTCTTTTGTTTAAAGGCTTTATCGAAAAGCAGTTGAAAGGGTGTATTTTTGTTTACCTTGTTGGTAAACATTGTACAGATCCAGGATAGAAAAGGTGAGATCAATCTAATCCGGATCAATTTTTCAAACATCTCAACCACAGGGAGAGGACATGAAAAGAATGGGAGTAATGTTTTTAACAGTCTGTTTGGCAATGTTTTTTCTAATACCCGCCACCATGGCAGAGGAAAAGTGGTATGTGGGTTCAGAAAAATGTGCGGATTGTCATATGGACAATTTCAATGACTGGCAGGCCAGCGGTCATCCGTACAAATTGAGAAGAGCGGAGAAAGTTCGTTACACAGGTATTCCCTTACCTAAAGGGTATTCATGGGATGATATTACCTATGTTATCGGTGGTGCGACTAAGAAAGCCCGCTTTATCGATAAGAAAGGGTTTATTATCACCACAGCGAAGGATGGTTCCCCAGCCAAAACCCAGTATAATTTATGGGATGGTTCCTGGGCGAATTACCACGCCGGTGAGAAAAAGCCCTATAAGTGCGGGCCTTGTCATATGACTGCTTATGACAAAAAGGGGCACAAAGATGGACTTCCGGGCATGATCGGCGACTGGCCTGAATCGGGCGTCGGATGTGAAGAGTGCCATGGTCCTGGTTCAGCTCATGCTTATATGGACGAGCCGGACAAGAAATCGATTGTTGTTGATACCGCTGGTGAGAAATGCGGGAAATGTCACCAGAGAGGCAGTATGGACATTCCTCCGCTGGCAAAAAAAGGGCTTATCAGGCATCATGAGCAGTTCAACGAAGTGAACACCGGCCCGCATGAAGGGACCGATTGTGTTGAATGTCACAACCCGCACAAGAGAGCGATCAATGTGAAAGCCAAGTGTACGGATTGTCATGATGACGCGAAATTCATCGCCCAGGCAAAAACAATCCATGGGAAATCTGCTGTCACCTGTGTCGATTGCCATATGCCTCGAGCAACGAAGTCTGCCATTAAGACGGGTAAATTTGCTGGTGATACGCGTAGCCATCTGGTTAAGATCAACGTGGATCCCATGGCAAGTATGTTTAAACCTGGAATGCTAAAAGGTAAGAAGGTCACATTTGCCGAAGGTTTTGTCACGCTTGAGTACTCGTGCTTAAACTGTCATGGCGCCCGGGATAAAAAGTGGGCTGCCGAAAAAGCCAAAGGTTATCACGATGAGTAGACCGTTGATCTTCAGCCGCATTTTTAAAATTTAATCCGCACAACTGCAGTTAATGATATCGGGTTCCTCCAGGTATCATTAACCGCCACGACCCGACCCTCATGACCCCTTCTCAATTGCCGACCGCTTCAGGCAGCAATACAGGATTGATCCAATAGCGCATCATGATTTCGGAAGAATGTCTCGTGCCTGCCTGAAGATTAAACCTGTTTGGGTAATCCAGGCCATCATGTAACAGCTTGGAAATTCTTGAAGATTTTTGGATCAAGATAAGGAAAAGGGGAAATCATGGCTTGACTTCAAAAAACCAATTCCCTATCATCCCGAAGTACTGGCAGATAAGATTACATTGTCTGGAAAAGAACCTGGCGGCCATTTGTAAAAAATGGAACTGATTAAAGGAAGCTGGTATTCTTGTTTGGGAATCAGGAGAAGAATTAATTACCATTTCAAAAAGGAGAAATCACTATGGGCAACACCATCGAAGTAAGTTTTCCCGGCGGCGCAAGAGTTGATGCCATCATTAAGGACAAATTAATTAAAACAGATCAGTCAGTCAAATACGGCGGAGAAGGGTCTGAACCCGAACCGTTTGAGCATTTTATCTCATCCATTGCGACCTGTGCCGGGATATTTGCTTTGAAATTTTGCCAATCCCGCGAGATTTCAACGGAGGGGATGTCTCTCTCTATGGAATGTGAGACAGACAAGGTGAAAAAACTTTACGGGAAGATAGCTATAAATCTCACCTTACCTGAAGGCTTTCCGGAAAAATATAAAGAGGCCATCATTCGCTCAATGGACCAATGCACAGTCAAAAAGCATATTCTGGATCCTCCGGAATTTACCATTGCGGCAGAATAGTCTTCAAGATTCGATTTGATCTGATGACAACAGGGTTCCTTTTTATAGTGATAGAATGAATGAACGGGTCGCCCCTGCTTTGAGATCGGATCCACGACAGGTCTTCTGCCAAACCGTCTTAAAAAGATGAGCTGTCAGGTAAATTTTCAAAAAAAGGAGAAAAACTAATGGTAAACGGAATTCAAAAAAATCCGGAAAGAACGGTCGAAGCAAACGGGATTGAGATAACCTATGATACCTTTGGAGATCCCCAGGCGACGCCTCTATTGCTGATAATGGGACTTGGAATGCAGTTGATACACTGGGAGGAAGCGTTCTGCTCTCAACTGGCGGAAAAAGGATACTGGGTGATTCGATATGACAACCGGGATGTCGGACTCTCCTCCAACTTTGATCAGGCAGGTATTCCGGACATTGCCGGATTGTTTGATGCCCTTGTCAAAGGGGAGACGGTTGAGGCGCCATACTATCTCAAAGACATGGCTGATGATGCTGTGGGACTGCTGGATGTGCTCCAGATCCCGGCAGCTCATATTTTCGGCGTTTCCATGGGCGGAATGATCACCCAGACCGTTGCCATAGAGCATCCAGGCAGAGCCCTGACCATCACCTCCACCATGTCAACCACCGGTGATCCATTGCTTCCACCACCTACTCTGGCAGCAATGGAAGTATTGATGACCCCTGCTCCTACAGAAAGAGCTGCGTATCTTGACAGTGCTGTTAACACAGCTCGGGTCTTAGCAGGACCAGCTTACCCGATCGATGAGGAACGAGTTCGAACCCGTGCAGGCAGAGCATTTGATCGAAAGTTCAACCCGGACGGTTTTGCTCGACAATATGCCGCCATTATGGCCTCTGGAAACAGGACGCATCAGCTGCGCAACGTCGTCACACCAACCCTGATCATGCACGGCGACAGTGATCCACTGGTTTCATACCAGGCGGGGCTTGCCACTCTGGAAGCGATTCCGGGCGCCAGGTTGGAGACGATCAACGGCATGGGTCACGACCTGCCTCAAAAAGCATGGCAGCAGATCATCGATGCCGTTGCAGCGCACGCGATCTAACCTGAAGCCAAATCAAAATCCATTTCTTTGTCCGGATTGAAACACCCGCAGTGATCTGCGGGTGTTTCAATCCGTCAGGATTATGTGCTATCTCGGAACAGACGGGTTTCCCGCAGATTCCAAGCACAACTTATCTGGAGGGGAAAAATGCGCCAGTTATTCAGAAAAAGACTCATCTTAGCCGCTCTCACAATTATCATATTCGTGCTTTTGGTTCCACAAGCCATTTTGGCAGCGGCACCCAAAAACATTATTTTTTACATCGGCGACGGCATGGCCTCCACGCAACGCCGGGTAGCCGAGGAGGTTCACAAACGCAAGCTGGCCATGAATACCCTGCCTGTAGTTGGTATTTATACGACCTTTTCAGCAGACTCCATCGTGACAGACTCCGCTTCAGCAGCAACGGCCATGGCCACCGGTCATAAAACCGAAAATGGCGTGATCAGCATGGACGCCGAAGGCGAGATCTCTTTTGAAACCATCGCCGAAGCTGCTAAACGGCTCGGCAAGTCGGTTGGGCTGTTGACAACAACCCGCCTTACCCACGCCACGCCAGCCGCTTTTGGAACCCATATCGAAAGCCGGGGAGACGAAAATGCGATTGCTGTTCAGTACCTGGAGGGTGGTTTCGAAGTCCTGATGGGGGGCGGCTGGGGAAACTTTGTCCCGAAATCAACGGAGAAGAGCAGACGCTGGGACAAACGAAATCTACTCAAAGAATTTGAAGAAAAAGGCTACCAGGTACTGCGAACCCGAAATGATCTCATCAATCTGCAGGTCCGGAAAAATACCAGGGTGGTGGGTCTCTTTACTCGTTCCCATCTGCCTTATTTCCTGGACCGCACAGCTAACGAGCCTGACCTGTCAGAAATGACCCGGGCTGCTCTGAAAATTCTGAGCCAGAATCCCAAGGGGTTCTTTCTGATGGTTGAAGGGGGTCGCATCGATCATGCCGCTCATGGCAACTCCCCTGCAGCAGCCATAGGCGACTTGCTGGAACTGGACAATGCCGTCAAGACAGGGCTTGAATTCGGGAAAGAGAATCCATCCACATTGATCCTGGTCGGTGGAGATCATGAAACGGGTGGAATGGGGATGGGAATCGGCGGACAATATTTCATGCGCCCCGCTGTCATCAAAAAAGTCACCAGAAGCGAATTTGGAATGGGTTACGGTGACGTACTGGAGAACCCGGACCAGGCGTTTGCGATATTTAAAAAATACACCGGAATCGAAAAATTGAGCCCGGAAGAAACCGAGGCCATAAAGCTGGCCATTAAAAATACAAAAGAGGGTCGGGGGCTGCAAAGTCCAAACAAGACCTATAATCCTTCCTGGTTTGCGTACACTTTTTCCAGGATACTCAGTCAGCGATCCCGTATCGGGTGGACCTCTTACGCACATACCGCTCACCCGATCATACTCACCGCAGGCGGACCTGGTTCCGAGAATTTCATGGGATTTTATGACAACACCGATCTCTGCAAAAAGATGGCTTCTTTGTGGGGCATCACGTTAAAATCCTGGAAGGTGGAATAAGGGACATCGCTCCCACCGCTTTCCCAGGCCAACTTCGGCAGACCTGCTCTATCAGAACTTTTCTACGGCTTCTGCCAGTATTTTCTGGGTGGTATCTGAAAACCAACAGTCCAGAAAAATTTGATGTTGTTTTTCGGCGTTCTCCAGATACTTCAAGCGGATATCTTCTGTGCGAATGGCTTTCATCGCAGCAACTGCCGCATTCTGATATCCCGCCATGCTTGAGATCTTCTCCACAGCTTTATCGAGTACTTCTTCCAGCGGATGCATCCCATCGATCATTTTGATTTTCAGGGCTTTCTCGGGCACCAGGAACTCCCCTTGAAAAAGAATATCGGTTGCGACTCGGTCCCCGGTTATTTGCCGAAGCATCAAATCAGTAATAAAGGGAACTGGAATCCCGAGCTTGATTTCGTTCAAACCCAGCATTTTTTTACCTTCGGCGGCAAAACGGTAGTCACAGGCCAGCATAAATACAGTCCCTGCAGCAGGGGCGTGCCCTGTCACCGCTGCAGCAGTCACCATGGGCATCATGTAGATATCAAAAGCAACCTGGACGAACCGCCTCCAGAAATCGCCCATTCCGGCTCGATCCAGCCGAATCAGCTCCGGCAGATTCAGACCGATTGAAAAAAATTTGTCTCCCCCTGTCAGTACCATGCCATTGGCGTCATCCCTGATTTCAGAAAGTGCCCCTGAAAGGTCGTTGACCAGGTCAGAACTGACGGCGTTTGTGACACCGTTTGTCAGTGTCAGGATAGCCACATTGCCTTTCTTTTCTATCTTAACAGTACCCATATTTCCTCCGCTGATTTTCTATTCTGCCCGGATTTAACAATCCCGATACAGTTTGTTTCAATATTGATCGTTATGCGCTGAACTACCTGCCCGAGTTACCCGGGCGACCCCGGCGTTTCCCAAAACCCGATTCGAATCGCTGTCATATATTTTTCAAATCAGGTTCATAGTAGCGAATTGATGAAATCAACACAATCAGAATGTCCTTATTACCTGCCCGATCCCATAATTGACAGAATAAGGTGAGATAATAGATGCTGTATAATATCGAGAACGGTGGAAATCCATGCAGCATAACCAGGAAAAACGATCTTAATATGACCCGGCAGAAAGAGCTTGAAGCAGAGCTGATCGAAAAAGAAAAATCCAATCTCGCCCTGCAGGAGCAGGTGGATGGTTTCAAAAGTTTTATCGACCATATCAGCGTTCCTATTGCCCGCATCAAGCCTGATGGAGAAATAGAGCTGGTAAACGCCAGCTGGGCGGCGCTCTTTAACCGACTTCCCGAGACCTGCAGTGGCTTGTCTCTCCATGATCTCCTGCCCGAAGGGGCAGAATTAAACAGAAAGCGGATTCAACAAGCCATAAATACCCGCAGCTCTCAATATTTCCAGGATTTGTACAAGCGATCCAGAGGTAAATTCTGGTATAACGGCGAATTTCGACCTGTCAACGGCAAAAATGACGAAATATCGGCTTTAATGGTGATGCTGATTGAGATTAACCATTGGAAAGCAGCCGAAGAGAAATTGACCCTGACCATGCAGGAACTGGAAAGCGCTAAAAATGCCATGCAGGAGGCCCAGCTCTCTAAATCACAGTTTCTGGCCAACATCACCCAGGAGATCCGCACCCCCTTGAACAGTATCATTGGTTTTTCACAAATCATGTTGAGGGATCTGGCCGCCCTAAAAACCACCGAGGAAAGCGATTATCAGTACCTGGCAAAAAGCATTGAAATTAGCGGTCACCATCTCTCTGAAATCATCAACAGTATCCTCGATCTTTCCCAACTGGAATCCGGAGAGATTATCTACACCGAGTCCGATATCGATCTGCACAAGACATTGAAAAATGTTTTTTACATCAATAAAATTGAGGCTATCAATAAAAACATTGACTTCGGCTATGACCCCATCGACGAACAGGTTCCACAATTCGCCCGCTCCGACCGCAGCAGGTTGGAACAGATCCTGAACATCCTGCTGCAAAACGCCATCAAGTACACCCCGGAAGAGAAAAAGGTCCGCCTGGGGCTCTCTTTACATATTGAGCAATTGGTTTTTACTGTCTCTGACGAGGGCATCGGTATCCCGGAGGAAAAACAGCTGCGACTCTTCGACCCGTTTCAGTACCATAGCGACGAGGTCAGCAGTGGCGGCCTGGGGTTGCTGATAGCCAAGAAAATGGTGGAGATACTCTACGGCACCATCTTATTTGAGAGCCAGGTAGATGTAGGGAGCACCTTTACCGTTAAAATCCCCTACATCAAATCCAACAAAGAAGGGGGAGCTCAACTGGAAACCAAGGAAGAGATCTCCTTTGCCCAGGATAACGTTGTCCTGTTAGTTGAGGACAACCTGATTACCCAGGAGCTGATCACAAAGATTTTCTCCAATTTCGGCCTCACCATTCATCTGGCCTCTAATGGGAAGGAGGGATTTGAAATGGCTCTCAATCTGAAACCCGATCTGATTCTGATGGATGTGTTTATGCCAGTCATGAACGGACTGGCAGCGACCAGCCTCATCCGCAAGGATTCCGGGCTGAAAAACACCCCGATTGTGGCACTGTCCGCTGGTGCTCAGCGGAACCAGAAAATCAATGCCGAAAGGGCCGGTGTGAGCGATTACCTGGTCAAACCCATCAGCCTTAATGCGCTCATCCCGATTTTAAGCCGGTATCTACGAACAGAGAAAACGATAGTCTACGATATCGACGAGGCCGAGACAACCAAAAAGCAGCTGAAACTCCAGACAGCAAAACTGCAGAAAAATCGCGCCCTCCAGGAAAAACAACTGGAGGACCACACCCAGGAACTGATTCGGGCCAAGGAGTTTGCCGAGTCCGCCAACCGATCCAAATCTCAGTTTCTGGCCAACATGAGCCACGATATCCGTAATCCCCTGAATGCCATCATCGGTTTCAGCCAGATCCTGAAAGAAGATGCCATTCAGAACTCGCTACCCGATTCGTTCTCCGAATACCTGAACTATATCATCAACAGCGGACACAACCTGACTGAACTGGTGAACAACGTCCTGGATATTTCAAAAATCGAAGCTGGCGAAATGGAGATTACAAAGGAGGTTGTCGGACTTAAATCCTTCATGGATGAGATCTACACTTTCAACAGCTTTCAGGCGGATCAGAAGGGGATCGAACTGCTGATTGAGTCCGACCTGAAGCCTGAGCTGAAAATCATCTCAGACAGGATCTGTCTCAACCAGATTTTGATGAACCTGATCGCTAATGCCATCAAGTTCACGCCAAGGGACAAAACCGTTACTATCAAGGTCACACGGTCGAAAAATAAGCTGATTTTCCAGATTCTCGATCAGGGGATCGGAATCCCTGTAGAGCACCAGGAGATCATATTCCGACCCTTCGGGCAACTCAGCGACAATAGCGAACACGCTGTCCGGGGCACAGGCCTGGGGCTGACTATTGTTAAAAACCGCTTGGATGCGTTGGGAGGCAGTATCGAAGTGGAAAGTGAAATTGACAAAGGATCGATATTCACCGTCAAAATCCCGCTGGAGGAGACGACTGAACCACTGGACGACGATACAGCAACCTCTCTGATACAGTTTAGTCCGGATAGCCGCGTCCTGATTGTCGAAGATGATCCCATCAACCAACTGATGATCGAGGCCCTGCTGACGAACATGAATCTGGAAGTCCGGGTCGTCGAAAACGGAGCACAGGCCATTGAAGAAATCCGCACCATGAAACCGCACCTGGTATTGATGGATATTAACATGCCAATCCTGGGCGGCCTGGAAGCCATCCAGACCATCCGCAAGGAGCCGGAACCGCTGAACAAAACCCCCATCGTCGTTTTCTCCGGTGATGCTTTCAAAGAACAGCAGCAAGTTGCGTTCAAGGCCGGTGCTGATGATTACCTCACCAAACCCATCGACGCCAGGAAATTAATCCCCCTGCTGAACAAATACCTTAAACCTCTGGACAAGAGCTGATATTCCCGCCGAGGGAACCTGTTTTATGAACTATTACGCTTTGCTATCCATTTCAGCTTCATTTATCTGTGTTTTGGTCGGCACCCACGCCTACGCCCAGGATCCGAACAAGCGCCTGAGCAAAATGTTTCTGGTGCTCACACTGCTGGAAGCCTATCTGGCTTTGGCCGAATATGGGCTGCGCATGGCCCGGGACTTTGAAACCGCTCTGTTCTGGTTCAAATTTGGTTTTTTATGGCCTCTCCCCGTCGCCTGCTCATTGCATTTCGCCCTCATTCTTGCCCGAAAGTATCGACTTCTGCACAGCAAGCGGACGATGATTTTTCTCTATCTACCCGCCTGGCTTTTTTCCCTGCTGCACTTTATGCCGGATCATTTTTACGGACTCCCGACCAGGACCTATTGGGGATGGGCCTATCGAAATTCCGCGGCCACAACATCCATAGTCTATAAATTATGTTTTCTCTGGGTCATCAGCAGCATCATCTGGGGCATGTATATTTGCGTCAGACACTTCTTGAAAGCACCATCATATCGGGCAAAACAGCGAGTCAAATTTATTCTATTTGGTTTTTTGATTCTGTTCATAGTTGATTCTATCAGTGAGCTTGTTTTGCCCGCTTTTAGCATCGTCAGCCCCGAACTGGCTTCCCTGGGAGTACTTTTAGCTAACATTTTTGTCGGCTATGGAATCTGGAAATACCGCCTGTTTACCCTCACGCCGGAGGCAGCTGCCAAGGACATCATTTCGGCCGCGATGAACGCGTTGCTTCTGGTTGAACCAGGTGGCAGAGTGGTCTTGACGAACAGGGCTGCCTCCGGACTATTCAAACGTGAGGAGAGTCAACTGACAAACAGTCTTTTAAGTTCGTTTTTCGTGACAGAGGACAGCAGCCCGCTCCCCAGTGACCGACTTTCAGGACAACCCGACGGCAATGATCGGTTACCTGAATACGAAACAACCCTGGTTGTCGATGAGGAGAAAACCACCCCGGTTTCGATTTCCGCTTTTAATCTCAATCAAATTGACGGAAGTTTGCTAGGCCATGTGATCATCATCAGTGACATTACTCTGCGCAGAGAAGCCGAGAAAGCCTTGCGGGAAAGCGAAGAGAAATTCAGGTCCCTGGTTGAAACTACCAGTGACTGGATCTGGATGACAGATCAGAATCATGCCTACATTTATTCGAGTCCCATGGTAAAAGACCTTCTTGGATATGAATTATCTGAAATAATTGGTAAAACGCCGGTTGATTTCATCACAATCAGCGAACTGGAAAGGAACATAACCACCTATGAGAAGATCACCCGGGACAACGAACCGTTTTATGATTTTGAAAATATAAAAACCCATAAAGACGGACATGAAGTAATACTCGAATCAAGCGGTATCCCGGTATTCGATAGCGAAGGAGGCTTTAAAGGATACAGGGGCATATCCCGCGATATTACCCAGCGCAAGGCATTTGAAAAAGGCAGGTTGCAAGCCTGGAAAATGCTGCAACTCGTGATGGACAATATACCCCAATCAATTTTCTGGAAAGACAGGAATTGTTCTTACCTGGGATGTAATAAAAACTTTGCTGAAGATGCAGGGATCTGTGAGCCTGCCGCAATTGTCGGGAAAACAGACTACGATCTGCCCTGGAAAAAAGAGGAGGCCGATTTCTATGTTGAGTCCGACAACCGGGTCATGGCAACGGATACACCTCAATTGAACATTATGGAGTCTCAGCTCCAGGCGAGTGGGAAACAGGCAGTATTGGAAACGAACAAAATTCCCATCCACAACCAGGATGGAGAGGTTGTCGGAATGCTTGGGACTTATGAGGATATTACAGAAAGATTAAAGTTGGTGGAAGAAGCAAAACTGAGAGAACAGCAACTGATCCAGGCCGACAAAATGATATCACTGGGTGTACTGGTCTCCGGAGTCGCACATGAAATCAATAATCCCAATCAGTTTATCATCTCACACATCTCGCCGCTGGAAAAAGCCTGGGAAGGTGTGATACCCATCCTTGACAGTTACCATAAAGAACAAGGTGATTTTAGAGTCAGCGGTATGAATTACTCGATCTTCAAGAAGAAGATGCCTTCAATTTTCAGCAATATTTCGGAAGGCGCCAAACGGATTCAGAACATCGTGGATGAGCTGAAGGATTATGTTCGTGAATATCCGGAACAGCGGTTGGAGACAATTCACTTTAACAGTGTGATCCAGTCAGCCCTGACACTGGTTAATAATCTGATCAACAAGTCGACCCAACATTTTTCCGTCCATTATGGTGAAAATTTGCCCGAAATCGCCGGCCATTACCAGCGACTGGAGCAGGTAGTGATCAATCTCATCCAAAATGCGTGTCAGGCCTTATCGAATGACGAGGAAAGCATCAGTCTCACCACGTATTATGACAAGGTAAACAAGACCATCCATCTGGAAGTGAAAGATGAAGGCATCGGTATTTCTGAACAACAACTGCCTCGGATTACCGATCCATTTTTTACCACAAAACGCGATTCAGGCGGGCTTGGCCTCGGACTGTCAATATCTTCCAGCATTATCATAGAACATAGCGGACACCTGAAATTTATGCCAAATCTGAAAAAAGGCACTCTGGTTAAACTCTCCCTTCCTGCAATACAAGCCTAAAGATTTTTAGAGTCAGGTCTGCCCTCGCTTCCCTTCTAGAATTCCCTAAGGGTCGGCTTAAAAATTACTCAAGTGTTTCCCATTCGAGTGATTCCCATCAATGTCAAGGAATCGCGTTGTAGGTGTCAAGGAAACACGTTGCTGGGCATTCTGTTTGCAAAATGTCCGGCTTTTGGGACTTTTTTAAACAGATTAAGTGAAGTTATTTTTGTACGATCCCTAAGGGTCGGCTCATAAATTACTCAAGTGTTTCCCATTCGAGTGATTCCCATCAATGTCAAGGAATCGCGTTGTAGGTGTCAAGGAAACACGTTGCTGGGCATTCTGTTTGCAAAATGTCCGGCTGTTGGGACTTTTTCAAACAGATTAAGTGAAGTTATTTTTGTACGATCCCTAAGGGTCGGCTCATAAATTACTTCACATTCTGTTTGCAAAATGTCCGGCTTTTGGGACTTTTTCAAACAGATTAAGTGAAGTTATTTTTGTACGATCCCTAAGTCTTTCTGCCAAAAAACTGGATCAGCCTCTGAGTACAGCCCTGGCCTGGAAAATTTCAATCAGAATGACAAAGAAATCAAAAACACAACATTTTACCTTGACAGTCAAAGTATACCGATTTATAGTTTGATTATCAAAGTAAATAAAACAATGGAGACCCATGCAAGCAGAAGAATTGAGAAAACTCAGTGAGGCTTTGATCCAGTTTTATGAGAAGCTCTCGGCCTGGGAGATTGCGGTAGCCAGGAATTCTGGACTCTCAACCCAGCAGAATCATACCATCGCCATTGTCGGCAGCGCAGGGCGGATCCGGATGAAGCCCCTGGCTGAGAAGTTGGGGGTGACAACAGGTACCCTGACGGTGATGATCGATCGGCTGCAGAAGGCCTCATACGTCAAGCGGCAGTCCGATCCGACCGACGGCCGGGCTTTCAATGTTATCCTGACAGAAAAAGGGGAATCCGCTTACAAGGAGCACCATACTTTTCACGAGAATCTGACCTGCGATATCGTTGGATGTTTGGACAGCGCAGAACAGGAACGATTTACCGACATTCTAAGAAAAATCAACACAGCCGTATTTTAAAATGGAAACAATACAGACTAACTGCAGCACGGGAAACGGTGGCAGCGATCATCGCCAGAATGAACGGGTGACACTTTTCGTGGTCATCATTACCCTGGTCATGATGGTCGCAGAGATTGTGGCAGGGATACTCAGCGGCTCCATGGCCCTTCTTTCGGACGGCATTCATATGGGAACCCATTCGGTGGCCCTGTTTATAACACTGTCTGCTTATATTATTGCCCGACGTCAACGGGGGAATCCCGACTTCGCTTTCGGTACCGGCAAGGTGGGCGTGCTGGGTGGATACACCAACGCCATCCTGCTGATTATCGCCGGACTGGCCATGGCCTACGAGTCTATCGAACGAATCATTGATCCAGTGGCCATTCATTACAACGAGGCCTTGATTGTGGCGGTTATCGGGTTGTTTGTTAATTTGGTCAGTGCGCTGATACTGGGTAAGGGAGAGAGCGGACATGGACACTCGCATGGGCATGATCACGAACACGAACATACCGATCATAATCTGAGGGCGGCTTACCTGCACGTTTTGACCGATGCGCTAACGTCCATCCTGGCGATTGCGGCCCTGCTCATCGCAAAATTGACCGGGATGACCTGGGCGGATCCAGCTGTGGGAATTCTGGGCGCCATTGTGGTCATACACTGGGCTGTGGGATTGATCCGACAGACAGGATCAATTCTGCTGGACCGTGGGGACTTTTCCGATGAAATTTCCCGGATCCGGGAGCGCCTTGAAGATGAACAGACCCGGATCTGCGATATTCATATCTGGCAGATTTCAGAAAACGAACGCTCCCTGATCGTCGGGCTGGAGACATCCTCGGAGCGGACCCCGGCGGACTATCACCAGATTATCCAGTCATTCAGCGGCTTCGAGCATGCCACAGTCGAGGTCAATCAGATCAGCTATTAGGCATCTATCGTTTCGGATGTCTTGATCTCAAGTTTCCCCGCTTCGTCCCTCTGCATGTATTTATAAGGCGTATTAGGGAAAACGTTTTGGGTCAAGTCGTCCAGCATCTGCTGCGTATTGCCAAAGGGGGTGATGGCATCGATCAGCCAGAGGCGGTCTCCTGATTTCCAGTCGTTGGGCGACAGTCTCGTAACGCCCTGCTTGAGGCGGTTCTCGACCTCCTCATTCACATAAGCCCACAACAGAACACCCACAGGGTGTTCCTCACCTTGAAAGATCCTGAACTGCCCCAGGGAAACTGGCTGCATCACCATCCATTCCAGATCGGAGATAAAGAAATAACGATGATTGGGAGAACGGGTCATCATCCAGATAATATCCCCCAGGATATTGGAAAGGGTTTTTGATTGGTCCGGGGTTTGTGGCGAGCCATTTTCATTTGAAGGTTCGTCTGTCCCCGAAGCTTTCGGGTCATTGGGTTCTGCTTTTTTATTCATAATGGATCCTCTGTTAGCGTTCTCTTAAATCTTCATCACTATATCTTAAAAATGGTTCCAAGGGTCGGCTCATAAATTAGTCAAGTGTTTCCCATTCGAGTGATTCCCATCAATGTCAAGGAATCGCGTTGTAGGTGAAAAGGAAACACGTTGCAGTCACATTCTATGTGCAAAATGTTCCAAGGGTCGGCTAAAAGGCTAGTTCACATTCTGTTTGTAATATGTCCAGTTTTTAGGACTTTTACAAACAGATTAAGTGAATTTGCCTTTTAACGATCCCTATGCAAATAGATTATGTGAAGTTATTTATAAACGATCCCTAAGATATAGTCTGCGATTTTACGACGGCCTGCTTTAATATCGATGGTGACGGTCATGCCCGGTTTCAGGGAGAGGATTTTCACCGACTGCAATTTTCTGGTCAGCCAGCTCGATAATAGTGGGATAAACCGTCCCCAACCGTGGGTCCTCAACGCCGCCGGAAGCGATTGCGAATTGTGCCGTTTAGTTTACCATATTTGGTAAAGTTGAAACTGTCCAGTTTCATGGTCACGGTATGTCTCGCTTCGATAAATCCGACATCCTGGTTCAATATTTTGAATACTCATAATCATCTTCCCAGGTATCAAAACCGCGCGAGTTGCTGTAGAACTTTGACAGATATGTTCGATGCCAAAGTATCATTGCTAATAATAGAAAAATCAGAAAATATCCCATGTGACATTCAATTCGTAACTTTTTTTCGAAAATTTCAGGAACGATCATTATCCAAATATGCTTTCTGATAATGGTTTAATTTGTGATGTTATCCAATTTATTCCAACCTAATTTGACATTTCTAACGTTGTCAGATAGTTATGTCGTAAAGAATGTTATCCAGAACTGCACAATTACTTGTTATAGAGATCCACCAAACTCGTTTTTTACCGAGAGTTTTTAACTTGAAATGAAAGGACACCAATGAACTTAGGATTTGTTCTGTTAATTATCATAGTTGCAGGGTTCTTCGGACGAAAAAGACCGTTACTAGCTTCAATATTTGGAGTTGTTATTACCTTGGCGATTGTGCTCTATTCGCAGGATTATAGTATTAAGTCGATTATCGTTTCGGTTTTAAAAGGAATATCTGCTAGTTTTGCAGGGGCATATTTAACATATTTTTGGAGATCCGGACTTAAAGGTGGAAACCATAATACCGGTCCCAGTATAGGCGCAAGCCGTGGTGGAGGTGCTAATATTATTCATACAGACGAGGAAGAACAACATCATAAAAGAAAATAGTAAATGATCTGTTACCTATAACGGATATATTAAGCCGACGGCACCCGCAGTTTCACGGCCTGTAGCTGTTCCAGTTTTTTACAACCTATTACTGCTTCGGGCGAGGTGTCGCGTGTGCCGCGCCTTATACCAGCGTTAGCAAGATACAAAATGAAGAATGAATAAGAAAAATAAGAAACTCACTCCAGCACAAAAAAGAGCGAAGAAAGCAGAAAAAGCAGATAGACAAAAGAAATATCAGTGGGTATTCATGAATGGTAAACAGGTCAGAATCAAAAGACCAACAACGATTGATGGGATGAGTGTTGATGAATATATTCAAAAAAATGCTGATCCAATATGGCTTCATCAAAATGAGCTGTGGGAATATATGGATGAAAATAAAGATAAAAATTGCTAACAAATGGCTACAGTTGA
>Ga0257125_1000738_pt1 | contig 39846 bp, 16 predicted proteins | sample SI106_200metaG_FD_190183 | JGI IMG/M metagenome (GOLD analysis project Ga0257125, IMG submission 190183) | Marine microbial communities from Saanich Inlet, British Columbia, Canada - SI106_200 | ecosystem: Environmental > Aquatic > Marine > Inlet | place: Canada: British Columbia | collected... | reverse complement strand
CCCCTTCCTTCCCCAACTGACACGCCGACAAGCCGACAAGCCGAAATCTCTCCCTCACCAGCCTCAAAAGGACTCGACTTTACAGGATCACTCAACGACATCTTCGGGACCCAACCAAGCTCCGAACAATTAGAAGACGTTGACTCACCCAACTTCTTCCGCAAGATTATCCTAGGGTGGCAAGCCATCTTCAGCAAACTCTCAAGCATTCTTCAATAAACTAGTTGCCAGCTACAGATCCTAATCTCTACCTCGTCTCATAACTCAGAGTCACATTTGTCACAATCTCACTACTTCCTGGTTCTATCTGGGTTGGAACACTCATCTCACTCTCTTCATCCATTGATCTCAATACTGACTTATCGTTCATTATGTATGGTCGTGGATATGACCCGCTCTCACTAACATTTACAATCCTAGCAAGTTTCATCCCTGCTAGCTGCGCCAACTCCTCGGCTTTTTCCTTTGCCTCATCAATTGCCAGCTCTCGAGCCTCTCTCATTGCTTCTTTTTCCAGCTCATCCGAAAGTCCAAAGGTTAATCCCCCCACCTGCTCCAGCCCCAACTCCCCAACCAGATCCAACACCTCACCAGTCTTCTGGAGCTCTACCACCCTGACTTCTACCTCCGCATATGCCACGTATCCCACGGACCTTCTCTCCTCAACCTGATAATCTGGATTTACCGAATAGCTTGTAGTCTTAATATCTTCTTTCTTGATTCCCACTTGCCCCAACTCATCAACTAGCTCACTCATCACAGTATTCACCTCTTCCTGCAACACGCTCACACTCGCGCCAGATTTCCTAATCCCCATCCTCACCCTTGCTTCATCAGGTATCACCACCACCTTTCCCTCTCCGCTCACATCAAAAGTCGAGGTCATCTCGGTCATCGTACTCGTCACATTGATCGGCACTCCTCCCCCATATTTAAAAAAGAGCGCACCCACAATAAAAGTCGCCAGCACCGAAGCCAGGATATTAAAAAACGGCGACCCAAACAACGCCTTCAGGAGCAAATCCTTCTCCTCTTTCTTCGTCAATCTTATTTCTGTCATGCCTCAACTATAACATAGTTAACTCATGAACTTTCTAACAACTAGGCATTCACATATTTTTTAAGTTGTAAAAAATGTCGCAGCACGACGGTGCGAGATCTTACAGGCAAATTTTCAACAGAAAATTATGCGTGGTTTTACGTTTAAAAACATGTGTGGGATGGCTAGTAAGAAAGTTGGTGATACTTATCCAATCCTTGACAAACCTCCGCCACTTAGTGCATAGTAAACTCATGCCTAGCAAGTTCCTACTTCGTAATTTCCAACCCAACCAGACCTACCACCTCGCCCATTATAGTAAGCCAGGCCAACCCCTCTTTATCGACCAAGCAGACTACCAATCATTCCTCCTCACCCTCTCCTACTACCTCCGCTTTCCTGACGGCGCCCCACTCTCTTGGGTTCCCCGTTTATCTGCAAAAGCTTTAGCCGCCAAACAAGGCCAGTCACAGTACAAAGGCAACCCACCAGTCACTCTCCACTCATTTCTCCTTCTCCCCGACCACTTCCATCTCATCCTTACAGAGAACATAGGAGCTCCCAAACCAGGGATCAGTGAGCTCATGCGACGTGTTAGTGTGGGCTACGCCATGACCTATCGGAAAAAGCATGGAGGCAAAGGCTCAATCTACAAGGGTAAATACAAAATGACTCCCGTCGACGACAACACTCTCCCCAACCTGATCCCCTACCTTCACATGCACCCAGATATCAACTCCACCTTCCTCAAAGACCCCCTCCACTCCTCACTCTCTGACTACACGGGCACTCCTCGCTCCTGGCTCAAGCTCATGCCCACAGCAGACTCTCCGGAACTTACCAAACTGGGCAAACTCACACTCGATGTTGTATAGTTAATCTATGCAAAAATCAATCTCATATCTCACCGCCGCTCTCATCCTCCTCCTCCCGCTCATTTTCTGGACCATCACTCCCAACTTCTTTACCACTCCCAAACAGCTCCTCCTCATTGTCATCACCTCTGCCACTCTCATAGCTTGGCTCGTTGACTCGATCCGCCGCCAGTCCCTCACCTTCACCCCCAGCTCACTCACATTTCCCCTCATCGTTTTTATTACTGGAATTATAGTTAGTATTGCCACAACTCAAGAAGCTGGCACCGAAGCTCTCGTCGGCAGAGGCTCCCTCTATCTCGCCTCAGCAGTTCTTGCTCTCATGATCTCCTCTCACTCTTCTCGTATTCTCAAAAAACTCAGTCTCACCGCACTCGTTCTCTCGTCCACTCTTCTCTCTATTCATTCTATTCTCCAACTCACGATTCTCCACACTCTCCCAACTCTCCCCACCTTCATGAACACGCGCGCCTTCTCGCTCGCATCCACTCCTCTTATTACCCTCTCTCTTATTATTATTGGTATTGCTACCTCCATCTCCTGGGCCACATCTACCAAGTCCAACTCCAAGAGAACCATCCTCCTCTTCTCCACTGCAATCCAGATTATTACAGTTGTCGCCTATCTCTCCCTCATGATTAGTGGGAGAGAACTCGTTCCCACCCTTCTCCCCTTATTGTCATCATGGTCAATCGCACTCGACTCTCTCAAGAGTACTCGCAACATCTTCCTGGGTATTGGACTCGCGAACTTCACCTCTTTCTACTCTTCCGTCAAACCGCTCTCTCTTAACTACACTCTCTTCTGGAACACCCTCCCCAACAGCGCAAGTAGCGAGCTCCTCCAGCTTCTGATCACTGGCGGCCTAGTCATCATCACGCCTCTCTTTCTCCTCATTACCTCATTCTTCTCGAGTATCAAAAACTCCAGGGCAAGCTCTCTCAATACTCCTCTCAAAGTAGCCACAATCACGACTCTCCTCATTCTTCTTCTGACTCCAGGCTCAATCATCACGATTCCACTTCTTTTCATTCTTCTCGCACTCACCGCTAGACCCAAATCCCCCAAAGTTCTCCAGCTCAACTCAAGTAGTATCTTCCTCACCACCGCCCTCACTCTCTCAATCGTCGTCACCGCTCTCTTCTTTAGTGGCAAACTCACCATGGCAGAGAATCATCTAAGGCAAGCTCAGCTTGCCGTCGCAACTAACGATGGCCAAGCAGTCTATGAGCACCACCTCCAAGCCATCTCACTCGTCCCCACCCTCACCAGCTATCACCTCTCCTACTCACAGGTCAATCTCACTCTCGCCGCCTCTCTATCGCAAGCTAACGAGCTCACAGAAGATCAGAGAACCCAGGTCACCCAGCTCCTCTCCCAAGCAGTCAGAGAAGCTCGCCTCACCACCACCATGCGCCCCAACCTCGCCACCACTTGGACCAACCTCGGCTCGATCTATCGCCAGCTCATCAACGTCGCCGATGGTGCCGAGGATCTCGCTATCAATAACTACGCTCAAGCAATCACACTCGACCCCGCCAACCCATCACTCCGCATCGAGCTTGGTGGTATCTTCTACCAGCTCGCAAGCACCGTAGAGGACAGAGACACTGCCAATAGCTACCTCATCCGCGCAGTCGAAGAATTCTCAACCGCCACTCAGCTCAAGTCAGATTACGCTAACGCCTGGTACAACCTCGCAAAAGCCTATGAACTAGCTGACAACATAGAGCTCGCCTATCAAGCCATGCAACAGGCCATCGCAAGCTTGGACGTCAATAGCCCAGATCTAGACCTAGCTACTCAAGAACTTTCAACCCTCAAAGCCAAACTCCCTTCTCCAACTCCTTCAGCCGACACGCAGACACGCCGAGACACTGACACTCTGACTACTCCCTCACCTCTCCCCTCCCCAATCTCAGGTGGACCCATCGAGCTCATCCCGCCATCTCCCACTCCAGAGCCAACTCCCACGCCTAGCGCAGATCCAAGCATTTGATTGTTCCCATTCATCGTGTCATAATTAATTTATGACCCTCACCAAACAAGACCTCACCAACATCAAACAATCTCTCCAACCAGAGTTCGACAGATTAGAGACAAAAATTGACAGTGTTAGCACAGAAGCCAAAGCCAATCACACCAAGCTGGATAGTAAAATAGCCAAGCTAGATACAAAGATAGATAACAAAATATCCAGCCTTACCCGCAAAATCGACAAACTCAGCAAAGACAATCGCAAAGATCACAACGCAATCATCGAATCTTTTGATGAAGCAGACCACAAACTTTCCAAGCGCGTCACTCGCATTGAGTCACATCTAACACTCCACTCAAGTTACACAACAGCCTAAGAGACAAGCATAGCTTTAACGTAATGTATCAATCTCATGTTAAAATACTCCCATCACCACCCAATCTTGGGCCGTTAGCTCATCTGGTAGAGCGCGTCTATGGCATAGACGAGGCAACCGGTTCAACCCCGGTACGGTCCACACTATAACTCTTTGATAAGCTCCTCCATCCCCTCCATCATCCCCGCACTCACCAAAAGAATCTTTTTCCCGATCTTCTCACCCAACTTCTTTACAATCTCTTCCTGATCAGACTTCTCCGTAATCATCTCCATCTTATTCACCACCACTATCTCTGGTTTATCCGCCAGCCCTTGCCCAAATTTCTTTAACTCCTCCCTCACCACTTCGTAATTTCTCACCAACTGATCTACCAGTTCCGAACCTTGCGCCTGCGAGTGTTCGGAACTTTGCATCTCAACGTCAGGAGCCAGCACATGGATTAGTTGGCTTGTTCGTTCCAGGTGCTTGAGAAACCACGGCCCAATCCCCTTCCCCTCCCATGCCTCCTCGATCACTCCAGGAATATCAACTAGGATGAGGTGTTCTTTCTTAGTTTTTAGGACTCCCAGGTTAGGCTCTAACGTCGTAAACGGATACCCCGCAATCTTAGGATTAGCTGCAGTCAGGGCCTTCAGTAGAGATGACTTACCGACATTCGGGAGTCCCATGATCCCCACATCCGCCACTACCTTCAGCTCCATCAAAAGATATTTTTCTTCACCTGGCACCCCATCCTCGGCCTCCATCGGTGCTTGATTAGTAGAGGACTTAAAGTGATCGTTTCCCCGTCCTCCCTTGCCCCCATATCCCACTACATACTCCTGTTTATCTTCCTTCAGATCAACCAATAGTTCCCTTTTTGTTAACAATTCCTCTAGATTCTCTCGTTTGCGAAGATTAAGTTCCATATACTGAGCTGGGATCAGATAGATCTCAGTTCCCACCGGCACACGCACAACTATATCCCCAGCGTTTCGCCCGCTACTCTTCTTCTCACTCCCTGGCCTCCCATTCCTAGCCTCAAACTTTCGCTGATAATTGTATTCCACCAGACTAGAAATATTCGCGTCAGCCACCATAATTACATCCCCCCCCTTACCCCCATCTCCTCCATCAGGACCTCCCTTTGGGATATACTTTTCTCGGCGAAAATGCACACTCCCATTCCCTCCGTCTCCCGCCTTGATATATACTCGCGCTAGATCTTTCACTGTGTCCCTCCGTAGCATCCCCACATATCTATGCGAAGGGGGATATTTATATTATACCAGGCAAAAGAGAATACCATATTTCTATTTTGCGAGTATTCGTTAAGAAATTGAGTTAGATTACTCTATTCATGTGAGTACCGCATTCTGGTTGAGTCCTCAACCAGAAGGACGCTACGAGCACTAATATAAGAACTTAATTTTAGTCACTCGACAAAATTGGAATTGGTATACTCTCTGTATGGGATCATCATATGATATAATGATTTAAATCATAGTATCAATAGGAGGTCCACATGTCCCAAGTTTCATTACGTCACCTACCAGCCCAAGTTGAGGGTCAGATCTACCAGATTTTTCTCGACTCATTCTCCCTTCACACGAGCCCCAGTGTCACCTCTAGTTTCCTCTCTGACCTCCTCTCCCCCGTCGAACGTCTTATGCTGGCCAAACGCCTCGCCATTTCCTATATGCTCCTCAAAGGCTACCCACATCGCACAGTTGCCGACACTCTCAGAGTTAGTCAGGCCACAGTCACAAAGGTCAATCTCTCGCTCAAGGCAGGCGACGGATACCGCCAGGTCATCACCAAAATGCTCAAAAAAGAACAGATTGTTGCCTTCTTCGATCAACTTGAGGCAAAGATCACTCAATAACTTTCTAATCACTAGACATTCACATATTTTTTAAGTTGTAAAAAATGTCGCAGGCTGGCGAGCCGAGACCTTAAGGCAAATTTTCAACAGAAAATTATGCGTGGTTTTACGTTTAAAATATGTGTGATATGACTAGCAGGAAAGTTGATTACAATATTTGCTATACTAACCCCAACTAACAACCAACAGCTAATAGCTAGAAACTAACACTATGCAGTTCTCACTACCCATTATCATCTTCCTCGCCCTCGCCTCTCTCAAACAGATCAATGAGTATGAGCGTGGCGTCGTCTACACCATGGGTCGTTTCTCCTACGTCGTCAAGCCTGGCTGGAAACTAGTTATCCCTATCTTTCAGACTTTTCGCAAAGTCGATATTCGCACCAAGGCAGTCGACGTCCCCAAGCAAGACACTATTACCAGAGATAACGTCACCTGCAAAATGAACGCCGTCATCTACTACAAGGTCGTAGACGCCGCCCGCACCATCAACGAGGTCCAGGACGTCACCTACGCCGTTCTCCAGTTGGCACAAACCACCATGCGTCGTGTCGCTAGCAAGGCCACTCTTGACGAACTACTAACCAACAGAGAAAAGATCGCCAAAGACATCCTAGGATTAGTCGACAAAACCACCGATTCCTGGGGTATAGACGTCCAGTCAGTCGAGCTCAAAGACATCGAGCTCCCAGAATCAATGGTTCGCACCATGGCCAAACAAGCCGAAGCTGAGAGAGAAAAAAGAGCCACCATCATCAACAGTGAGGGCGAGCTCAAAGCCAGCCAAAACCTAGCGAGCGCTGCTGCCAAACTCGCAGAGGCCCCTGGCGCGCTCCACCTGCGCACTCTCAACAGCATCAATGATATCAGTTCTGATCAGAGTAACACTGTAGTCTTTGCCGTCCCTCTCGAGATCCTTCGCGCTGTCGAGGGTATCGGCAATAGCTTCAACTCTAAGAAAAAATAGTCTTTCGAATCTCCGCCAGAGTTAGTCGCTTACTCCTCTGGAGATCTTTGATCTTCCTTACTCTCTCCACATTGTCTTGCGCATATAGTTGATATCCACCAGGACTATACTCAGCCACTTCTAACAATTTTTCCTTAGTATAGTGACGAATTGTCGGCACTGTCTCACCCGTCAACTTTGCCAACTCTCCTATCTTGAGTAGGTGTTGTTTCGCTAATTTCTGCACATTTTGTTTTTTCCCTTGTGCCTCCAAACAAATCTCTATTGATCTACCAACAGCTTTGTACATCAGAGCCTGATAGTCTCCCCCTCCCCCTCCTAGTTGGATCTTCTCAAGTGCGCTAAGATAACTTCTCCTCTCTTTCTTCTCAACTATTGCTGGTGGGTATCCCGCCTGCATCAAAAGCAAATTCATGATTAGTCTTGCTACTCTCCCATTACCATCTACGTATGGATGGATGCTCACCAACCTCAGGTGCATCTCAATCGCCCTTTCCACTGGACTCATCCCCCCATCACCCTCGATCCACTCAACCAATTCTTGCATCAACTTTGGTATCTTTTGCGCATTTGGCATCACCACTCTTGATCCCGCTATCCTCACCATTCCAGTTCGGTATCTTCCTGCATATTCATCATTTATTCCTCGCAGGATTATCTCGTGCAGCTGCAACATCATCTCTTCTGACACTTCCTCTCCATTTCTTACCTGCTCCAACACCCACTCATAAGCTCTCCCATGATTCACCGCTTCTAGATGTTCTCTAATCGTCTTTCCCTCTACTGTCAATCCTTTCCCTACTACTAATGCAGTCTCCTCCCTAGTTAGCGTATTTCCCTCTATCGCATTTGAGCTATACGTCAGCTCATTCCCAAACCACTCCTGTACCCCCGCCATCTCTCTCCACTCAAAAGGAATAGCAATCCCCAGGCTCTTTCTTTTCTTTTCCAATTCATTCAACACATCTTTCATATACCATCAAGTATAACCTTACACTTCACACTTGTCAACACTCCTTTGCAGCCCATCCCGCCCACGCCGTGTCACACAATTTTCTGGTAGTTAATTCATCAGAAATGCAGATACGTGCATATGGTATTGGGGAACCCTAATACCAGAACCACTATTATCTGTATATCATTAACTAGTCAGTAAATCTGTGACGCCGTGGCGGTGTCATTCTTTTTGGTTCTGTTTTCTTAGACAAGTAAGAAAATAGAACGCGGGTGTGCGTCGCCACGCACTACAAATAAAAACTCATTATTCTTCACCCAATCAATCTATTAACTTCTACATCCTTCTACCCCAATATTCACTCCACCATTTTTCTCTCCCAGAGGTAATTGATTTTTCCCAAAAGCAATTTTATTATAAGACCAAAACACCAATACTTTATAGGCTGATTGCCTCGAGTAGTCAGGTATTGTAGACTAAATCCATGTCCACTACTAGACGTAGCTATCTCATCGTGACCATCGCCTCCATCACAGTCTCTGGCATCCTCACTCTTGCCTACTACTACTTTCGCCCCCAGCCCATCTCCATCCACGAAGTCAGCTCAACCCCAGTCAACAACAGCATCACCAGCCATACCACTCTCACTGGGCGAGTCACCAAATCCTCCACCTCCAGTGAAAACGGAGACTTTTACCTCCAGACATCCAGCAGTCTCATCCGTCTAGAATACAGATCAGATCTAGATCTCCCCAGCCATCTTGCTACCACAGTCTCGATCACCGGAGAGCTCACCACCCAGCTTCGAGCTAATCCTGACAACATCCCAGTTCTCACAATCAAGTCCATCTCTAGTCAGGACTCACCATGACCATCACTCACCCTACTAGATCCAGACTACTCTCGATTTTTTTCATTCTCACCGCCACCTTCTCTCTCACTGGGATTGTTCTCATTGACCAGTTCTCCCCCACCACCATTCCCATCATTGCCGATATCGAAGAACGTGACGGCCAGATCTCAATACCCAGTAATACCACAACAACAAGATCAACCTACACTCCACCAACAATCATCCAAGCTAGACCAGACAGACCAACAGTTATTGTCAATCCAGCCTCCACCACAACCTCCACTCCACCCAAACAAGACAAGCCTCCCGCCCCCACCACAACCAGAGACATTCTCGAAGACGCATACAACCAGCAATACGACGAGGATAATCGCTACGGGGATCTGCAGGACGACGATAGCTACATGGGCCCCAACGAGTACACAGCTAGTGACGGACTTGGAGTTATCTCCGGCACCTACATCGCCCCCAACGGCAAGAGGTACGACGTAGCAACTGCTGCCACAGCTAGAGCCAGCGCCCAACACACCGAGACCGTCTCCGAGATTATTAGCAATCTCTCAACCGAAGAATTTGATAGTCTCATCAACAACATCAAGCAAGATATCCAAGATAACAACGAAATCAATAACATAGGAGACATCTCCGATCAAGATGCTTTTAACCAACTCTTTAACCAAACCCTCATCTACGACGAGTCAACTAGAGAGTTCATCCTCGCAGAACAAGAGTACAACGCCCAGGGATTCCAGGCTGAGTTCGACTCAGAGGAGAAGCGGACATCATATTTTAACAACTTTAATCTCTATCTCAACCAGGCATATAAGCTCCTCGCAGGAGACGAGGCGTTTATCGTCAACTGCACTGGCGGCGAATCCACTCTTGACTCACAGTGTCAAAAAGCTCTCAAACAGGCAAAGGATGCCCTCGCAGAACTAGGTGATACAGATAACGGCTACACCAACACCACCCAGTACATCGAGCTCCAGCTCGCACTCGACGCACTCACGAATAACGCAAGCGGTAGAGGCAGCGTTTTCCAGACTAATCTCGACTCTATCACCAATACTAGCCTTCGCAACTCCGTTATCTCCCTCGCCCAAGCTGCTAACGCCCTCACTCTCAGTAACGCATACTCCGGCTGCCAGTCCATTATCTCCCCAGACGTCCGTAATGCCTGCCTCTCTCGCTACGCCACAGAGGTAGAACAAGATAGTTACTCATATGACGGCACAGTCACGAGCATATCAGACGAATACCAGACTATCCAAGAGTCATACGAGGCGCAAGGTCTGATCACCGAGGAGGTCAAGACCAGCTTCGACACCACCATCACCGACTCCTACGCCACCAGCAAGCTCAAATATCTAATTGCACAACGGGATCAACCTGGCAACACCACCTACAACACCACCTACAACACCACCACCATCGAGAATCAGATGAATCCATTCATCGAGATGCTCTCGGAAAGCGAAGAAAATGACCAGCTCTCCTGTAGAGCCCACAATGGCGTCTGGATAGGTCTTGATCCAGATAACCCGTGTGTAACTAGCGACAACATAGCCAACACTACCACCACAATCGGCCCCACTATCCAGAGGCGCAATAATCTCACCTCTACCGCCACACTCCAGTACCCCACTCTCGATCTCTCACCTACTCCATTCCAGGATCGAGTCACCGACACCAGTGTTATCGAGTCTTGCGGTCAAAGCAATCAATCTGCCTGTAATACTGGCAATCCTTGCGACGATGGCCACTACCTCCGCAGTGATGTCTGCCAGCTCGATCCCCAGCTCAATCTCATTAGAGATAAGTCCGCCACTCTTGTCTCTGAGATTTATCAACACACCATCAGCAACTCTCTCAACATAGACGAGCTCACCACCATAATCACCAGTCTTAGCATAACCAATGGCTTTTCTCCAGATGACATCTCCTCAGAAATAATCAAAAGCGCCCAGTCTAGCTCCTGCTCAGGTGCCAACATCTACATGGAAGGCTTCAATCAATTCCAGTGTATTCCCTCTTCAGCTCTTGAATATCAATTCAACCAAAATCAAGCCCTCGCAGGTAAAACCACTCTCAAACGCGGTGATCTCAATCAAAAATGCACTGTCTTGTTCAAAAACTGCAATGGTGGTCTCTCATGTAACGAGTCATCTAATGTCTGCGAACTTAGTGACGAGACCGCACTCGCTCTCGCGCTGTCATATGCAGTCAGCGAAGGCAGTAGTGGTCTCACTGATACCCAACTCAAGATCATCTCTCTCAACTCCCCCACTTCATTCACTTCAGACTATATTGCCACCCCAGAGCTAGTTCGCTTTGACGCCTACAAACAAGAGCAAGATGACACCTTCTTTTCTGGTGGTGGTTGCTGGTTAGCAGTAGATCCAGGTCATGGTGTAGCCACTCAATTGCCCTCAGAATACTGCGCCAAATCTACCAAGCAAGCCTTTCTCACCACTATTCCCTCTAGCAAATGCCACTCTGAAGGTGGCTACTACGCCACAGGAGTTAGTGGTGGTAGTAATCACGGGGGGATAGACAACTGCTACATCAACACTAACTCTTCACTCGCAGGAGTTGGAGAAACAGTTGAGTATTTCGGCGCTCAATATCAACAATCGTGTGCCCCGGGACTCACAGAGTTTCAGGGGGTCTGCAGGGAGCAGATCTCACTCGCCAACGACCCAGAATACGCTGGTGGAGTTGTCGCCAGTAACATCGCAGACACAATAGAAAACTGGGGTAATAGCACCCCCATCCTTGGCCACATCCCCAAGCTTATCGGCACCTTCGCTAGTGCTGCCATCCGCGCCGTCTCCCCTAGTTATAACCAGAGTATCGAGGTTCGTGCCGAGTTCTCTCTCGCCCAGCGTGATCTCATTAACAATCATGCCACTAATAGGGTCAGAACCTCCGTCTCCTCAGGTGAGCTCACTGCCCTCCTGGACGAGGCCACGGCCGCCCGCGAATCCGAGATTATTAACAAAGAAATTTATCAACAAGATGGATATCTCCAAAACATTCTAGACGCCACCAAATATCTAGTCCAAAAATATAATCCCTTCTCCACTACCGAAAAACGTGCCGAAGCAAGCCAAAAAAGAGAAGAGCTTGTCGGATCATACGCCTATACAGCCCTTATCAATTCTTTTCAAGTTATCTCTACTTGGACCGGTGAGCCTCCCATCTCCCGTGGAGGAGCCGCCGGCACCAACGCTGGATATGAATTTGCTGGCAAAAGTAACGAACTCAATGCATCAGGCGAGGCTCAGTTCACCTGGGACCGAGTGCTCGCCGCCGGTAAGCCTGCTTACCAAGCCGCCTTCGTCGCTGGCGACGTCATCCCAGGAGTCGCCCAAGCCGGCAAATTCATTAGTAAAATCGGCACCAAAACCGCCAACACCACCCTCAGCACAATCCTCAAAACCACTGGTAAAATTCTTGTAGGTCCAGAAGATCTCGCCACCGGCATAGTCAACAAAACCTTCCTCCGATACGGCAACGAGGCAGTTGAGAATGGATTTAAGGCGCTTCTTAGCACCAAGCCAGTTGCCAGACTTGCCGAAGGAGCAGGTAGAGTCTTTACCCCCATCTCCAACTTTACCAAGCAAATAATCAATCCCGAGAAATACCTCACCGAGAGCATCGAAAACGCCTTCCTCTCTACCACCAGAGAACTTACCCAGAACGGCACCACCGTCTACTCTCGCACCGGACTCATTCAAGATATTGTTGGCTCGCTTGATAACTCAATCCAAACTAGCGCTAGAGAACTACTCGAACAACCTCAGATTCTTGACGATCTACTTCATCTTCCTCCATCTAGCGGATCAGTTACTATCGAGACTCTCAGTCTTACTAGATTGGTTGATGAGGCTCTCCCACTCATTGAGGCTCAGCAAGCCGCACGTCGTTGGGGACTCACACTCACAGATGACTCCTTGCGCTCCTTCTCCGACGACTACGCCGCCCTCACCGATGAGATCATTGCAGGCAAGCGTGGACCACTCACTCAATCCGAATTTGTCGAGCGCTTCGCAAGCTCTGCCTCCATTACTGAGTCACAAGCTCGTAACGCCTTCACCATTCTTGACCTAGATCGCTCTCCCCTTATCGCCTCCCGCACCATCGATAACCGAGAACTCACCAAACGCCTCGTCGACCTAGGAGTCAATGAAGAAGAGGCGCTCCAGCGCGCCCTCACTGTTGCCCGCCGCAGTGATGACGCCGCATCCATGGTCAAGGAATATCAGTCTACCTGGTCCAAACTCACCAACCGCACTCCCACCACACCAACAGTCAAACCCCCCCCCACTCTCCGCAAAATCACCAATCCCTCCGACCTCACCGATGCTCGCACATATCTCACCTCTAGACTTAATAGTGCAGATCGTGAGATTAGTGCCTTTGATTTCATCGACGAACTCACTGCTATCGATGGTCATGCTATCACTCGCGATGACGCCATCACCATCGTCTCTCAACTTATCGACGAGGGCCATCCCGCGCTCTACCCAGATCCCCGTCTCGGCGCAGCAGACAACTTCATTCCCGACAATCCACTCCTTGCTCAACTCTCTGATGGAACCAAAGGTAAGCTCGCCTCAATCGCCAGCCCAGAAGAAGCCACCACCATCTCCACCCTCCTCTCTCAAGCCGATCAGCCAATTTTCATCAATAAAACATCCAGTCACATCTCTATCACTAAAGGTGCCAATCTAGATGACTCCACTAGAGCTGCAATCACCAAAATCAACCAATCTCTCGACTCTGACGTCAAAGAAATTACTCAAATGCTTGGCTGGAAACAGATGAAGCCAGAACAAGTCAGAGACTCCCTAATCATTCGACTAAAAATCGCCACCGGTGATAGCTACTCTGCTCTCATCAACACCGAACTCCCAGGCTTTGGAAAAACCGCTATCGACGACCTCATCACCCACTGGGGACTTCAGGATCATGGCATCGTTATTCGTAACCAAGCCACCTTCGGCGCCGTTCTCGACGTTACCAACCCACGCGCCGTTAGTAGTACATTTATTGATCAATCATTTATTCAACTTGATAGTGGCAACTTTTACCAAATCAAACGATCAGGCTCCAACACACTCCTTGGGGGAACTGATCGCATCCTCATCAACAACGTCGATGAGCTAGCTAATAGAGGTACGGTTATTTTTACCACCATGGACGAGTCTGGCTGGAAAGCTGCCATGGGTAAAGGTGTTGGAGGTTACTCTGGATCAGATGACCTATCTCGTTTCTATTACGAACTCACCCAAAGCAATCCATACCAGCTCTTTGACGAAGCACATCTAGCTTCAGGTCGTCAATGGGTAGTACGGCTAGATAGTGTAGAAATGGGTAAAATGAACCCAAAACAACTACAAGAACATTTCCACTCTCTCAAGCCCAAGGAGATGGAGAATATTCTTGACGAAGCTCTCACCTCCAAATATCTCGACGATTTCCGCGCACTCGACAACTCTATTCGAGAGAAAGGTGAATCATCAGTAGAACACCTCCTTCGACCTGACGGCAAACCGCTCGACACCGACCTCTACCGCTCCACTCACCTTGAATTTATTGATCAACAAATAAAAGCCAGATCCACTTCTCGCGACGCCAAGGATTACCTCCTCACCCTCCGCAACCAACTAGATGAAGCTACTACCCTCACTGAGTTCGACGATTTCCTCAGGTCTGCTACTCACCGAGACAACATTCCCAACTCTTCTGTCCAACAAGCTATCGATGAGCTGGGCATCCGCCAACAAGCAGGTCAAACAGTCTGGGACATGCGAGGCAAAAAGGTACCTGGTGATGATTACCTCCAGAACATAGATCAGAATAAGATCGAATACGCCAAGAGAGCCATCGCCACCTCCGAGACTCCCCAATCAGTCATCACTCAATTTGTCGAAGAGTTGGAAGGTCGCCGTGTTTTTGAGGAACTAGGAAACCTCTCACTCACTGGCAACCCTTCTATCAACGACTTTAGTTTTGCCCTCAATCAGATCACCATGACTCCTCAGGAACTCATGCAACGCGCCATTGGCCAAACTGCCACAGCCGAGCGTATCATTGCTGCTCTCGACGCTGGCTTAACTGGTAGTAAGATCCCCCCTCTTATGGTAGGTGAAGTAGTTTCTGGTAGTAATGTTCAAAACATTACCGAAAACATTTTCAAAAAACATAGCGATCTTATTAAGGACAACTCACTCTTTGTTGTCATCGAAGACGGTGGACTCAGCATTACCAAACAAAAAGACGAGCTTATAGAGGCAATTATCAAGGAACGACCCAACACCAGCACTATCGCCGTCGCCACTAGTGATGGCTACCAGATTATCAAGGTCGATGGTGATGGCTATCAAGTTATCAAAATTAACGGAGAAACCTCCAAAGTCATACAAAGCAAACAGGTCTGGGAGAATGAGTTTCTGAGTCTTAACAAAACAGATAACTTCAAACTCAAAGATGGACTCGATCCCGAAAACTTCGTCATGATTAGTGAGAGAACCTCTCAGTTTGACCCCACCATCCTTCCCGATGCCCAACCTGTCAATTTCTTCTCTGAGCTCACCTACGCTGATAATGCCAAACAAACAGTCGGTCGCTACCGTGGTTTCTCAGTTATCGAAGACGCTAGTATCAAAGGATTTGACAATAAGATTAAATATCTTACAGACAAAGGGTATACCGTAGAGCAAGCTAGCAATATTCTTAATAAAAAACCCATATACGCCGTCCGACAAGTCGACCAAGGAATCATCGACGTCGCTGGTCACTACCACCCCGCAGACGAATTTGCCAACCTTACAGAACAAGAAATAAGGGGTAAAATCGCCCAACTTAACCCACGCGCCGACTCCTCCATCCGCATCACTGCTACAGATGGCAAACGCTACAACTTCTTCATTGCTAACGACCAGGTTAATAGTTACGCTCTCGAGCTTTCCGACGATTTTGCCAAACTATTTGGCGATAACCTCAATGGAGAACTCAAACACATTCGCCTCGAAGGAGATCTAACCAGACTTCGCCTCACCGAAGAGCAAGTATTTGACCAAATTGCCACCAGTCTCAAGAATCAACTCGATAGCACCTCCAAAATCGGTAATAGAGTTGACGAGCTTTTCTCTACAGTCAAGCAAGATCGTCTCCGTACATACCAGTTCCAACAGTCTAGCTTCGCCAAAGGCGAGATTAGCGGCGCACAGGCCTACTATAACTCACTCGCCGACTACCAGAATCGTCTCACTGGACTATTTGACGAGCTTGGTGATGTAGGCATCAGGACCGACTCGCTAGCCAGCGAGCTTGGTTTTAACAAAGCATTCATTAGTCAAGATGAGTTTACTAACCTCTTCAACCGCCCATACACCCCCTCCACCCACCCTAGCACTCTAAGTCCACAAGCCCTTGCCGACAACTTTCTCTCCACTCGCTCATACCAAGACATCCCCCGCACCTATATTAGTTCTCGCGAGCAGTACGCAGTCGTTGCCGACTTTAGTGGCAACCTCAACACACTCACCAACTCAACCGGTGGTGTTGCCCGCGTTTTGAGCGACACACCTCGACTCCTTACCCCCCTCACTCGTTCTTCTGCTGGAACTCGCTTCCTCACCACTCTCGCTACTACCAGAGGTATCACTTCACTCCCCCGCGCGATCAGTAGTCTCTTCTCTACTGGGCTCTCCCCCACTAACCTCGCCATTCATCTCCACAGCCAGGGAATTAACGCTACTACAACTCAAGTTGACTCCGCAATTAGTACTGCAAACTCTCTTAATCTCTCTACTAGAGATACCTACAATCTCGCCACTCACGTACTCGAATATCCCTCCACCCTCTCCCCCAACTCCATTATCAAGCTCAACAATGGTCAGATTCGATCTATTGAACAGTTACTAGAACAGCATGGAGAAATCAGACTCAAAACACTCCTAGCTGAGGCCACTATCACCAACATGGATGATTTTGCGGCCTTTGCAAAGAACAACCAGAACATCACCTCTCTCTCCTACTCTAACCAGATCATTCCAGCTAACCAGTTTTTCTCTCGAGAAAGTGTTTTTGACCTCCTCACCACGGGTACAGAAAACCAACGTCAAGCAATTCTCGAGGTCTTCGACACTCCCTACACCCCTCCTCAAAGCGATGAGGAGACCCTCAATGGTCCGAGTGATGTTGAGGCAACAAATATCAACAACATCACCCCAGAGAACACCGCCACAACCATCAATTGGGATAATAACAACCACTCTCTCAATCTCAATGAGATTCTTCTAGAAGATGGTCAGTCAATCACTCAACACCTCCAAAAAGGCAACACCGTTGTTATCGTCAGGCCAGATAACACCAGACTATCTATTGAGTACTACAATGGAGAATACATCATCAAGTCACCAGGAAAAAGAAACACAACCAAAAACATTACTAGACTTGCAGAAAACTACCTTCCCCTCTCCGACAATCTTGACGGCTACCACATCTATGTTACTGATCAAAACCTCAATACTATTAGTGAATCAACTCCTCTCTCAGATCTCCTCCTCGCAGATTACAATCTCACCACTCCCACCCCATCTATTTGGCAACGCTTCACTGGATGGGTCAAGAACCTATTCTCCAGAGAACAAGCTCCGCCCACCCCTACTCCAGCCCAAGAAACATCCACCCCACTCGCCATCACCGCCCCAACCACTCCAACCTCACCAGTTGCCGACTTCCTGGCAAGATTTACTCCAGACACTCCCACCAGCTCTCTCGACCTCCTCCTCCCATCCACATCCCAACTCACCAACCTTCTCACCCGACCAGCCATCACTCCTACCACTGACAATACACAGAGATCCTTAACAGGCATAGTTGCCCAAGGTATTGGCAAAACAATCGGCACATTCCAAGCTCTATTCACCCCCACCTCCCAGGATCCTACTCCTCCCGAACCCGCTCCCCCCCTCAACCTCACCCCTCTCTCAGTCGACGAGGCAGTTTCACTCATTGCAGCCTCCGATTTCGCCAAAAACAAAAGTCGCACCACTCTCATCAACCCCATTGTCTACCAATACGCTAGTGATGCTCTAGATATCACCGATCTCACAGACGCACAAAAGGCCCAACTCGACCAATGGATAAGCGACAATAATATTGTTACAACTTCCAAAGACCAGATCACAGAGAATCAAAAAACAGCAGAGGCTTTCTCCACCCGCATCAACGGTGCATATCTATCCCTCCTCAATCGCTTCGATCCTCTCCTCGACTCATTAGAATCCCTCAACCCCAAGCTCAAGGGTCTCACCCAATCAGCCGTACAAGATCTCAACACTCATGGGTTCGGTCTCACTGGCAACATATCACGCTCATCAACTCTCGTACAAAACTATCTAACTAAACCAGATTTCACTACTCACTTCCAAACACTCTCACCAGAGGAAAAGACTGCAGTACTCAGTATCTTAAGGGGATACTCCAGCTCTATTAGGCAAGCCTCTCGCCTCGCCCAACCAGAAGCAGAGGAGATAGAAGATGAAATTATTCCAGAACTAGAAGAATCACTTAGCACAAAGAATGTCTACATCTCACCAAACAACATAGATATTAACGTCATCAACCTAGCCACTGAAGTAGAAAATGGAATTCATCAATATCTTCTCTCGAAATCTAAAGGAAATTTTGAAATAAACAATACATGGAGAATTGAGCCTCTGGCAAAAGGATATGAAGGAGCAAGAGATGTATACAAATTAATTAACACCATATCAAAAGAGAGTTATGTTATTAAACCAGTTGATGACGCTAATGAACTAATTAATTTTAAGAATGTTCCTCAAGAAGCTATAGATGCTGGCATAGTAAATCCAATTGTTTTTTCAGCCACTAACCACGGATACTACCTCACCCCTTTCCTTACAGGACTCCAAGAAACCGAGTTATTCCAACAAATTACCCCAGAAGAACTTGCAAAAATATCGCTAGAGTTCGGACAAATAGTTTCAAAAAACAACATTTTTATAGGAAACGACACCTCCATATTACTTGGACACAACGTAATGATTGTGACCAATCCAGACGGTTCAAAAAGGATGGTTCTTTACGATCATGGATCATACTCAATCACGAGCAACATGACAGAACAACAAATTTTCAATACATTCGTAGACTCTCAAACTCGATACCTCGGAAACGTACTAACACAACCTCAAGCATATTATGTCTACACTCCAGAAAGATCAACAAATCTGCTAGACAAAGTGTTTGTTTCAAGAGTCATGTATGTATACGAGTTTATTAAACAATATGAAGATACATTCAATACATCAGAAATTACAGTCACCAAAGAATTCATTAGCCCAGAACCAGGATCATTCATAGAGGCAGATCAATATGCCTATCAAATTCCCCACACTGCCAAGGAATTCCTCGACCAATTTACTCAAGCGATAGAATGGAAACAACAAAATATTAAGAGTGGGGCAACATGGATAATTCAACCAGTATCCTCAAATAAATCGCAAGAAGAAATACTACAAATTCTTGACACCATCAAAGCGACGTTAAAACATTACGCCAACTTCTCTCCACGTGATTGGCAAAGGTATTGGGATCAATCACAAACTCCCCTCACCCCCATCGACCCAGAACAACTCGCGCTCGACAACGCAATACTCAACCTCACTCTTAGCACTGCTCAAACAGTCCAAGGTCAAATCAAACAAGCACTCTCTTTTGCCAAACAATCTCGGGTCGTTACTACCCCCACCTCCCCCACCATCCTCACCCGCCTCCTTGGTTTTGGGCGCAATCTTATCCAAAGCTTCATCGGCCTCTACACTCGCCCAGGCTCAGAAAAAGGCCAGATTGGCATACCTCTCCCCGCACTCTTCTCTCAAAAATCTGCTGATCAGGGAGGTGTTACTTCCACCCTCCCCAATAACCCAGTCTTCCAATCATCAGCGGCCAACAGAGATCTCTGGAACAAAGAGATCATTCCAGCTCTTCAAAGGCTAATGACCAGTAATGCCAATCTCTCGCCCAATGATGCCGCCACACAGATTTACCTCCAATACAAGCCAAGAATCAATAATCCAACAGGTCAAAATCTCAATATACCTTTCAACCTACCACTTCGTGATGCTGCTCAAAAAATGGCAAACACCTCCCCCCTTCTATCATCAGCCACCAAAACCTCACAACAACCATCATTACTACACTCGGCTTCCGCTCTCGACCCAGGGACCAAATATATAAATGCCGATGGAACATACCGTCAAGAAGATGCTGTTGCAATCATCGAGAATCCTCTAACCTCTGATCTACCCATTGGATCTCACCTCATCCTCGAAATCGATGGAATGGGAGGAGGAGGTCAGGGAGACAAGGTTGCTCAGTTTATCAAAAATCTCATGCCAAAAATATACTTTTCCAACATCAATGACAATATCAGAAACATCGCCAGCATCCCAGATCGCATTAAAGCTACCTTTAAATTCCTTGATGATGAAGTCCAGAAAATCTCCACTTCAGATATAGCAAATGGCAACGGAGCAGCTCTCGACCTCTCAATCATCGAGCATAATCCAATCAACATCACACATCCCTATACTCTTCACACTGGCCACGTTGGAGATACTCAAACTTGGATTGCCAACAAAAATAGCGCACGCCTACTTACCACCGATCAATCATTATCCGAAGGTCTTATTTCAGGAATAATGAACCTAAAACAAGTAATTCAAGCACTTCAAGATATATATAACCCATTAATAGCAAATGAGAAAAACGTTAGCAAAAAAGAACAATACCAGAGAATACTAACAGAGGATATCCAGTCAGCAAAGGATTTCGTATCTCGCAAAATTAGCGAAGAAAAAATAACTTTTAAAAATATTGTTACAAACTCACTTCTCAAAGGTTCAACATTTGACCCAGATTCTGTACAGATAATTCGACAGGATCTAGCTCCAAATGATATTGTTTTTACTTTCAGCGATGGTGTTTTTGACACACTTGACTTAAATACCTCAGGAATACTCGAGCAAGCTCGTGCACTTATCATTAACCAGGGTAAAACTCCACAAGAAGCCGCCGAATACATAAAAGCTCAAGCCATCAAATATGGCCAGCAATCTGGCCAAAAATACGACAACATTAGTGTTGCAGTTTTCGTTACCCCCTCTACGATTATTATCAACTCTCAACTTACCGATCTCAGCAAAACGATTGCCTCTACCACTCCAAAAGGAACTCTTGATATATATCAACTCGCCAAGACTCAATCCCTAGTCTCCCACACTCTCACCACTCTCTACTCACAAGGTTTAGATGTTCGCTTAGATAATGGTGCCACCCCTCAGCGCGCGCAAGAATTCATTGCCGCTCTCACCCACACGCTCAACAACCTACCAGCTACCGCCAACGTCAATCAACAAGAGATCTTATTAACCCTCATCAACTACAAGAACAACTTAGAACTAATCTTTGCCAATCAATCTGTAAGAGCCGGAGATATCATCCCCCCTGGTGTTATTGCATACCTCAACACTCAAACCGATCTCCAGCCACAGAACATCTCCGCCCTCTCCGTCTCATTCGACTCAGGTAGCCCGCTCTATCAAGTAACATTTACCTATCCAGATGGATCTACTCTTGAGATTGGGCTAGATGAGAACGGCGCTGGCTGGGCTGGCGGTGTATTCACTCCCTCCCCTCTCACTACCAAAACCTGGTCAGATCATCTCGCTGGAAGTAGCGACTTCCCCTCCCTCATCTCATCAGTATTCCAAGATACCACACTGGACTTCCCCAACACCGCCTCAGTTATAAAACATATAGTGTTCTCTCAAACCTCCAGACCTCTTGACACCACACCAGATAACATTAGCACAGAGGATCTATCAACACTCACCAATCTATACAAAGTATGGATTGAGAAGTACCAAAAAGATGGCGAACGAGATATTGTAATTAGATCGCTTCTCACCAGTCTCACACGGCATGATCGAGAATCGCTATCTCCTCAACAGTTAGTTCCGCTTCAGTCAGGTCTCACGCTCACTATCAATGGAAAACAACTCCCTGATAGCCTCCCCGATCCCGCAGAACTCAAGGTAGCAATTAAGCGCTACAACGATCTTGTCTATCAAACATACTACAAAAAACGAACTGTGTCACTTAGTAGACTAAGCAGTGAGTTTGGGCTCCTTTCCTCTCAGTGGGACAACCTTGTCGCTCTCTATCCAGAAGATCTATCTGGCAAAACATTCAATGAATATCTCGGTAATCCACTCATCGAAGCTGCTCAACCACAAGGTACCGACAAGCGAGCAAACATTGGCACCAAAATAATCATACTTGCAGACCAACTAGAAAAAATGCTCAGGGCTCAAGAGCGCTACCTACAAGCTCAAGAAATATTCGAAGTCACACATCCAATTGATATTCAATTCACAAACTACGCCTACGAACGATTAAGTCCTGCCGACCAAACAATTTTCCGTCAATCTCTACCAATTAGATTACCCAAAATTAACAATCTTAGCACCGAGAGAGTCATGCCAGTTGCCGATGACGATGGGTACGTCACACTATACCGAGCGGTTAAGGATCTAGACTCAGTCAGCGCACAGATCCCCATCTTCTACCGCAATCACGAAGAGTACACAACAGATGATATCGACATAATTACCGACCAAATGATTGACTCCGACTCCAACATTGATCTTTGGACCATGGCCAGCGAACATGTTAGTGCAATCAATGAAGATAGCAACGACCCTTCTCGACCTGATGTCGTTCTATCCTTCTCCAAGAAAGTGCCAAATGAACGCTATGGAAGCAATATTATTACTGCAAGAGTACCTAGGGAATACCTTGTCGACGTCAACAGAACAAGAGGTAAGGAAACCGGTCTCGCCGCAGATCAAGTTAGCAAAGCAGATCTGGAAGAAATAATACTACTTGGCCGTCTTCGACCCGAGTGGATCGAGCAAGTAAAGCTAGATGACGGAACAACTCTTACCGGCGATGAATTGCGATCAACTCAAGATAATTCACTCGACTACACCAACGCTCCCGACGCGCCTCCAGGAGCCCTCGGCATCATCGCCAATCCCGAGGCGGTAGACATGATCGACAACGTCATCCAATCAATCTCAATCTGGTTTCAGAATCTATTTGGAGCAAATCGTCTCAATTCTTTTCAGCTTAACAAGATCATCAAAACTGGCAACTATCAGGAAATCATCAGTGATGACAGCGGGATACAACATTACATAATCTTGAACGATGCACACTCTATTAATGGTGGTGTAGCAATGATCATCCAAGGGTACGACATCAACACCGGCCAGCTCGTTGCCATCAAACAACCTCTCTTAGAAGATCTTCAAATCAATCAGCTAGACCATTATCTTAATGCCATCAAAGAAGAGGCCGCCAATCTTTCAAAGATGGATCATCCAAACATCCCCAAATTCCACGGACTATACAACAATCAATCTGACATCCCAGTTCTTATAACTGAGTGGATAAATGGCTCAACACTCCAAGAAGAGTTTGATCTCTCAGGCAAATTCTCTCTCAAGGAAGCTATTAATGCCTTCACTCCCATTGCCCAGGCTCTTGATCATGCTCACTCTCTAGGGATAATTCATGCTGACATAAAGCCCGCAAATATAATTAACGGTCATCTCATTGACTGGGGAGATAATGACACTAGCGACCGAAGCGATGACATCTATGACCTCTCTGTCTGGATATACCACACATTAACTGGGGGACACCATCCAAGTTTAAATAATTATCAAAATCCAAGTGAATTCTCGCTAGATTTAACCAGCCAGCAATTACAAGCTCTAGACAAAATATTCTATTCTATCTATTTTGAAAATGCCTCATACAACAGCGCAACTGAACTCATGGAGTCTTTTAGTCAAATTATCAAACCTTCTCTATCATTCCCGACGGCTAGACTCACTCAGGAGCTTCAGCTAAATTCAGGGCAATCTCTTGCTCCCGCCCTCATCCCCACCGCAGGACTTGCTAGCAATCTTGGGATAGGTGGTAGTCAATCCATCGTTCAATCCGCTCTCCTCTCCCTCTCTTCCACCATCACCTCCTCCGTATTTGCACCCCTCATCTCAATCGTCCCCCACCTCCCCCAAAATGTCGGTGTCTGGCTCGACAATGCCAGTTTATATCGTAGTGCTCTCGGCAGCGAACAACTAGCCACATACGCCTACGAGATCAGCCAATCAACAAAAGATTGGTTCACCAACTCCACTCCTGCTCGCACCGTTCGCAGTCTTCTTGTCACCCAAAACGCGCTCCTTGCCCAGGTCAGATTCCGTCTTGCAATAGAAGACAAAGTCTACTCACTCACGCCACAACAGACTAACATCCTCCGCCAAGCCATAGTCAACGGCAACACCGATCCTAATAATCTCTACTACACAATCTCTTACCTTGATAATTACAGGCTCTCCAATTATCAAGATGTTCTCCTTACTCAGTACATCCCACAATGGCTCGATCTAGGAGTCTCGAATATTAATGACTTGCAAATGACACTTATCAATCTAATCGATCCTCATCCAGAACAAACTCAAGCTCTACTTGATGAGTACATTCCAGAATGGCTCGAAGCTGGCATCTCCCCAGAAGAGATCAAAGACATATCTAGTCAACTATGGCACCTCTCACCAGACTCATTCCCCTTGGTAGCAAAGGAAATATCAACCTGGTATCGACTACCCGGCGAATATGATAGAACTCGACTAAATAACTACGAGATGCACGAGATTATTAAACAGCTCAACGCTCAGCCAGATCTGATCAAATATATTGCGCCGTATCTACAATCATTTATCCTGTCACAAGATTCAAACGACAGCTACGTATCTCTCATTAGGACTTTACAAGAATACCCTACTCTCCTACCCGATATCTACACATATCTACCAACGTGGTTGAGTGGGAATAGTATGTTTTACATTAAAAATTATTTGGGCCCATTGCAAAATGATCCAGAACTAATGGCTCTAGCTTCCTATTTTAATACTCCTGGCTTTGTTCATTTAGATGCAAAAATTGTTCAGGCATTGCTCAACAGACCTGAGCTTATTCCCGAAATAGCCCCCCATCTCCAAGATTGGTCACTGATCTCCGCCAAATACAGATCTGAGAAAACAATCTCTACCCTCATCTATACTCTTCAAGATACCAATCTCTCCCGCCGCACCAGTTATATAGAGCTCCTCCCATCTTGGATCGAGTCATTCACCAGAAACACAGACCAATATACCAACGACTACGAAAATATAGGAAGTCTCATCGCTCACCTCAACACTCTCTCGGATGAGCAATATACAGTCATCCAACCCTACCTAGCAGGCTGGATCAAAAATGGCTTCACAGATTATTACTACAATAAATTCAAATATCTCACAACTACCTTTCTTCAGATATCCCAAGACAAAAGAGATGAGGCAAATGACATTATCATTACCCTCCAAAACAGCACAAAAATGAACTCTACGGCCGAAGTAAGCGACATCATCCAAGAGCTCTACAACAACCCGAGTTCCGTCAACGCTCTACTACCTCTCCTACAAAAGCTAGATTCTCTACCCAATTATTCAATGGGTTATTCTAGTCTTCTCAGGTCTCTCAACACTAATCCTACTCTCATTACCAAACTAACTCCCTACATCACCTCTTGGTACGGACAGGAAATCAACTACACAGAAGTCATTTCGTTTATCCAGCTGATACAAAAATTCCCCGAACTACCGATCGAAGAATCCGCCACTCTCGCCATTGAGCAAGCAAGAAAAGGCGAGGTCAGCCATATCTCAGTTATCTCTAATCCAGATATTCAAGCATTATTGGCACCAGAATATGTCCAGTACCTCCAAGCATATATAGATTATGAGTTCGCCCGCTATCGTCTCGACATGATTGATGGATATGATTTTTATAAGAATAATCTTGCAGGCATCACCGACGAAAACACAATACAATCTTTAATCCTAGAAGAAGCCTATTCCAACAATCTACAGATTAATCAAGCACATCTTAATGTTACTAATGGCATTGAGCAAGATGTCTTTACCCTACTCTCACCAAGTGCTAAGAATTTCTGGACTATTTACAAGAGTATTAGATACTTTCGCACCCTATCCAATCCAGTGAAATTCTTTAATGATAATCTTATCGACTTAGATCTCGAAAGCGATCAGGATCAAATACGAGCGGAGTTCTATCTCAATAGTGGTAAAAATGGAAATATTGGCGAAGATTGGCCATTACTAGAAAGTGCATTTACTATAGAGATGTTAGCTCTACTTCCAGAAGATGAGGCTTTATTTTGGCGAGCATATCAAGCAGGGAGCGATCATGTAATCAGAGGTTACTTGGCTAAAAACAAACAGAACATCGGCTCATATTGGGTTAACGGTGAGTATACTCTGGATTTTTATCGCGCTATTGCAGTCGATGAACCACTCAATTTCATACAAAATTTCTCTAGAAAAGAGCTGGCACTTGTCATTGGAGATGATTCAATGAAAAAACTACTTCAAGCCCTACCTTCTAACGTAGCAGACGAAGCAAGAAACGCCTTCACTCACAATAAATATGATCGAACTACTGATTTATTCGCTTTGCTAATTAGCGATCCCATCACCAATTTTACCCTTACCCCACAAAATATCGAAGTAATCACAGCGTATATCACTCAATATGGTCTCTCCAAAACACCCATCATCTTCAGCTATTACAAACAACTATATCTATATGAAAATGGAGTAATCGCGCAATTGCCGCAAGAGCTAACCAGTAATAATATATCTTCACTTGATGATTTGCAATCACGTTTTGAAACAATGAAAAGTCAAATATTTTCCACCACTCCAATCACTGAAATAGAAAATCTCTCACCTATCGAAGTTGAAATGATCAGTTTAAATACCATGCATAGTGTTCATACACACACCTCATTCCCAGCAATAGATATCATTAAACAATACCAACGTGACAAAGCAAATCAGCATATAGATACCGAAACAGCTCACACCACCTCAACTGCAACAATCCCACTAGTAAGTTACCAAGATAACGACTTTACAGATATCGCAGACACGTACAGTCAAATGACGGAAGAAATCCTTTCAAGCTTAGGTGATCTCGAAGACATTACTAATCTAAAAAATCAAATGGTTGAAATTTTCGATAGGAAAATAACTACTTTACAAGATGTTCTCTTAGAGCCAAACAGCCCTCAAGGGAAAATTGATGGAATAACCTATCAAATTAACACAGTTAATGATGTCATGTCGCAAATCAAACAAACAGATTCAATAGACACTCTAGTTGCTGCAATCCTATCAATGCACGATAGAACAATTGGACAAGATCAAAATGAAATCCGCTCAATCTTTCGCCAACTCACATTAAAAAAACTCTTTAGCTCTCAAGGTAACTCAATGCAACGTATGCAAGAAATGCGTGATCTTTTTACCGAACCAATTTCAATTCAATCACTCTCAGAAATTATTACTATCATTGACATACATATCAAAGATCACGTACTCAATGTTACTCAAGACAACTTTGACAAATACTGGACTCCAGAAACATTTGAAATACTTAAATCAAAGAAAAAAGTTAACTATATCAACGACTACTTTCTCGCATACCTTAACCCACTTAGAGAAGCCCTTGCCAAACTCGAAACGACTCAATCAGAGCAAAATATCTCAATTGAAATGATCCCAGACAAGGGTATTATTGGTGAAATGGCAGGATACTGTGCTGGTGTTTGTTACACCAAAGTATTCCCTCTTATCTCTACTTATCCCAATCTCACTCCATACAAATTTATCGCTATCGATCCTGTTTCGGGCGACAAAGAGCTTCTTGGTTCAGTCCTTATCTTTGAGATCGAAACCGCCAATGGCGAAAAAGCTTTTCTCATTAGAGCCTTTAATATACGTACAGAAGCCAACGTGGATATCGGTCTTTTATTCGAAAAATTTAGTGATCATATCATGAATATTGGAAAATCTAGAGGCATTAGTCAAGTTTTAGTTGCTGGAACTGGAGGCACAACTTCCAATTATCCAATCATTACCGATTATGTGAATGAAAAGTATGTAGCAGGGAAAAATAACACCAAAATTTTAGGGGAATTCAACTTTAATGACCGCCCCATAACAAATTATATCTACAAGGTCAGAAATATAAACTCACCAGAATCATCTCAATCTTCTACCCCTCCCTCCTTCCAATCCCTCCTCCCCGCCCTCATCCCCACAGCAGGTCTCGCCCAAGGACTCGGGATCAGCACTGGTCAATCCATTGTCCTAACCATCCAATCATTCATCAACCCAGTTATCACCACTCTCAGTCCATGGATTGGAGGTGCCCTCCCCCTCCTCAACACTCAACCCACTCACGATATCATCAACTACACTTCGACCTGGATCCAATCAGGAACTGTTTTTGCAAACCTCTCCGCCAGACAAGACTCTCAATTAGTAAATATTTCCTCATCTATTCGTGCTAATGTAGCCACTTCTGCTAAGCAAGTTCGAGGAATTATAGAAAGAGTCACGTCTCTAATAACCAATGAGCAAATTAGTCAAAAATACAATATCAGCTTTGATATAAATCAAGCAATCTCCATTCACAATGACACTGCCGAACAATCAAGACTACGTCAATCTATCCCTACTCCGCTCAATCCCCCAAATCTTCAAGGTGAGCATCTATTAGAAAGGAAGCAGAATATTCAGAACGGGTTCGAACAGCTACAAATTTCAAGCGGATTTCTCGACATCGGAGATGAGCTTGTTGATGGCGATCAACCTATAGACTTAAGTGACTGGAATTATGAGAACATCGACAAAGCCACTGCTGTTAGAGCCTGGCTCAATAATATTCGCGTCCACACCAACCAACTCCGCCAAGAAGAAAACGAAAAGCGCATCTCTCAAGGCAAAGATGATCTTCTACCCATGATTCCTCCTGTTCAACTATTGATATTAGCAAATGATCATCAACCCAATGCCACTAGCTGGACTGACGGCACCATGATCATCAACCAGTCTCTTATCAACTCACAAAGTACCGTGGGTGGATTAGCTGCCATTGTCATCCATGAGTTCGAACATTTCGTGCAGCTCTTCGAGGGAAGCTACGTTTACAATTCAGAAAATGCCGCTACCAAAAACGAAAATGGCTCGCAAACACTCTGGTCAGATCGTTTTGGCGAAACTGACTCAGATCTTGTAACAGCCAAATATCTCCGCCTACTTGGCTTCCACCCCATGGCAATGGATAACGCTCTAGAAGACTTTATGCGCTTTGATGAAGATGTAATTACCAATCCCCAATCCAAGGATGTTGTTCACGGTACACTCAGTGAAAGGCGTAGTAACATCCAAAAACTTGCCTATTCTCAAAACTGGAGTTCTAACATTGTTAATCATATTAACCTCCCTCTTTCCTGGAAATATCCTGTCGTCATGAGCTGGGAAAATATCATCAACTCCGCGAGCCTTCCAGAACTAAACACACTTATTCAAGACAAAGACATTCCCCTACAACTTCTCCCCATCGCTCGCAACAAACTCTATGATCAAGTTACTCAGGTCATTATAAGCAGTAATTCTAATAACAAGGATAGTCTCTATCAGTTATTTGCCGACCAAATGGGAAAACCACTACCAAAGAATAAAAAGGGGAAATCAGAAATAGCAAAACAATACTGGCAAACATACGAGCAAGCAAGAGATGCGTTATTCGACTTGGTCTTTAAAGAACAAATTCCCAGCTTAACACCCTTCCAAATCTCACTCCTCAAAACCTCTCTCTTTTACAGCGAACTCAACACTCATAATAGTCGCCAATCTGATTCTTTCTACAGTCTATCTCAAAAGCAAAATCCTGATTTACAAGAAATAGGTCAAGATCTTCTTGCAGGTCTTAGCCTCAATCATATTACTCCCGAGAATCTACTCCAATTATCAGATCCCAACTTTACCTCTAATTTAGATCAAATCATCTTTGATTCTCAACCGCTTTGGCAGTACAACAACATAGCTACTACAGGTTCAATCATCGAAATCTGGACATCTCAACTACTCAATAACTGGCAACTCAAAAGTAGCATTGTTGATACCACTCCCCCTACTAACAAAGATGATTTTATCAGGGTAAATGAGCTCCTAATTAGTAGTCTCATATCAGGTCATTACGGCGACATAGGTGCGCACGGCGATCTCAATTATGATTATCGCGAAGATAATCCTTACCAGATCAAGACTCTTCGCACTCTTCTCAGCAATCTACATTGGCAACAACTAAACATAATCCGTTATGGTGATAACGATAGGCTCGTTAACAAATGGCGGGAAAATCTAAACTTCCAAGAAGACATCGCCGAATATTTCTACAAATATACTTTAAGTAGTATTCAGCTAAACGAAGGGGCAATCGATTTTGATGCCATCACAGATCCTCAACAAAAAGAGGAAATCTACTCTAGATACAGCTTAGTCCCCTCTGACATCAAACCATCTGTTCTCAAACAATACGAAACCTATATTCGGTCCAAACTAAATCTCCCCACATACTCCAACCCCTCAGAAGAACTCAAAGATATTCTTGATTCTAGCTCAAAAGATAGAACCACTCGTCTACACAACTTCCTCGATAACTTTTCTTCAGAAAAACACATATTTATGATTGAAAGTCTATTTGCTGATGTTTTTTACATAGAGAGTGGTGAGATCCCAGGTAAAAATGTAAGCTGGGTCTGGCCAATCATAGAGGAGTGGTGGCAAGTTGAGACCAAAAACTATCTTCGCAATAATGAAGAACATGGTCTTATCTCGCATGATGATCTCTATCGGATAAGTGATTTTATTTTCAAACACGGAAAAGATTACTCGAGTCTCTACTATTCGGGTGACGCTTTCGATATCCTCAAAAAAAACAATAAACCATATTATCAATATGTATCCAAAAAAGAAGCAGAGCGGGTCAAGCAGGCATGGATCAATTACCTCAATACCCTACAAACAGATTACCTGCAATCATACTCCATAGAACATGATTATCCATATTTTAGCCTACTACCACATGTTGTTTTTGGGCTAAGCTCAACCAATCTAGAATATGTTTTTGGTCAGGGGTGGTATCTTCAATCCAGTCTTTTCCAACAATATCAAGAACATGCTATTCAAACACTCAACAACCACCTCACATCTGACCCCAAAGAATTAGTTACATCAGCCAACATAACACTTCATCTTAACGACCTCAAGATCATAACCAAAGGTTGGCAAGACGTCGTCAAAGGCGCCAGAAACACTCAGTCAGCTGAACCTATTCTAGATCCTGGCAAATCCTACACAGAGTCACAATTTATTGAACCTTTTTATCAATTATTCTGGAACAAGTTTATTTCTCTTAACCAATATGTCAACATTATTTCGTGGGAAACATCCAGCAATGACCCCTCTTTAACTTCCAATGATCTAATTAATATTCAAGCCGTAGAAGCTTTGTATACATATATAGAAGACTTGCAGGACATAAAAGGTCCACAAAAAACACAAAGACTAGAACAGATATCTCAAATAGTGATTGTCGAGGCACCATTTGAAGTTGCCCTCGAATTCATTGCCCAACACTACGAAGCTTCTAACAATCGAGCCATCTCTCCAGACGAATCACTCATCAAATCATTTGCCAATACCTGGGGGAAAACAGATGCGCAGTACCAGGCCATTCAAGATCGTCTTCCCAAAATCATCAATCAAGCCGTCACAGGCAAGCTAGCCGATACTGCAGGCAAATCTCTCAACGCAGAAGCATTCATTGACAGTGCCATCGCCACTCCCACCCTATACCGAGAGTTGCTTCTAGCTGGCACCAACGGCTCTATCGAGCGTTTCATAGCAGGGCTTATCAGCTCACTCTGGGAAAATGATGGTATTTTCGACCCGCTCATCAAAGAATATATTCGAAAGGGTGACTGGCCACAAGTTATCCAAAATTTTGGCAATCATGCTCTCCTACCAGAAGTAGTAAGCTATTTGTACAATCTTACCTCTTCTCAAAAATTCACTCTTCTCTCAAAGATTCTCAGCGATGACCAGGGTCTTCTTAGCAATCCCAAAACAAAAATCAATAATCAAACAGAAGACAATGCCACATTTCTAAATAATCTTATCAAGCAGAATGTCGAAGGAAGCAAGCACACCAAAGACATGATGGGTTGGAGTATCGATTTTCTCCTTTCGAATATAACCTACAAACCTCAAGCTGAAATCGCTATCGCCAATATTCTAGAGCCTGGATTCTTCGCTAATCCCAATGAGCAAGTCGGTGCAGTCAAACGTGGTGCACTACTATGGAAAGCTCACATTTTTAGGTGGGGAGAATCACTCAACGTCGCACGATTCTTTAGTGGAAACAAAGAAGAGCTTGAGCGTGGCTTTGCCAATCTAAAACACACCCCCGAACAAGACGCTCTCAATACTGAACACAACAAACTTGCCAATCAAATCTTTCCTTCTTCAGAATCAATAAAAAAAGATAGTCCCAATTCTCTCATTGATTGGTTGACTCATAAAATATCAGGCAAAAAACGAGAAAAGATTTCAGGTGAAAAAGGCTTGATTCAAATGGGGCAAGCACTCGGAGTCGTGGGTATGCGCTCCCTACAAACAATTAATCAATTCGTAAAACTCCCAGACTCTTACGCTTCAGAGGCACGCAAAGCCTACGATCAGGCTTCTCCGTATCCAATGCTCACTGCTTTCAAGTTCATTCGTGAGCGCATCCAGGCCAACAATGAAAATATAGGCAAACTTAATCCCGAAGCAGATAACCCAGAAATACAAGAAAGGATAGTCTCTCTCACTCAAATGAATTCGGAACTTAACTCCATTCTTGAAAATACTGAGATTATTCGCAAAGTAGGTGGTGGTTCGATCGTTACAGTCTACGAAGCAATATGGAAACCTACTGGCGAATCAATAGTTCTCAAGGTAACCAATCCAAACATACTTCAGTTTGTCAGTAAAAATACCAAATTTTTGCGCGATCTCATCGGTTATCTCAAAGATCAAGATCCCAAAAACTCGCATCAATATGACATGGTGTATCGTCTAACGGGCACCATGGAACAGTGGGTAACCGCCGATGTTCTCGACAAAGACTTCAAAAAATTTGATCCTATTTTCACATCTCAATACAACAATTATCAAGCAAGTAACGGTGTCAAAATTGGCTTCTCAAAGACCTTAGATATCTATAACGAGCAAGCTAAGTTGGAAGAATTCGAACCTGGAGAAACTCTCAATAGCTACTCAGATCCAACAAAACTAAGCTCCATGAATCCAACAGATGAGTCAACTAGAAAGGAGAATATAAAGCTTGCTGTTGATGCAGTAGCAGAAGACTACATCCGCCATCTCACTACTCCCGTTTCAATTGAAGGAGAGGACTATTATGTCGCTCATTCTGATATTCACCCAGGTAATGTTATGGTAGTAGATGGATCAAACGGCCCCGAACTTAGCCTAATTGACCGCAGTTACTACTTGATACTTGAATCTACTGACAGACCGTTTATTGATCTCCTTCTAGGTCAAAAAACAAATATTTCCCATCAACTTCCCAATAAGTGGTGGACCAAAGGACCCCTTACTTCAACTATGAATGACCTAATGTCGTTGATCACTTTCTTCACCAATTTACCAGGCAACGAAACTCTCAAAAACCATGAAAATGAGATATTGACTCAACTAGTAGAAGAGGAAATCCTCTCAAATCCATGGTATTGGATCAAAAATCGTAATAACCCTCAACTTCCACTCGATGCTTTCAACTCTATTTCTCGAATATTAGAAGAAAAAGCCGTAGCGTTAGGAATGGATGAAGATCTAAGCCCCATTCCTCTTCGCATTCGCATACTTGTAAAAAACATGATTTCTCTAAACGGTATGTTGCAAAACAATAATGGAAATACTATCAATAATCTACTCAATACCTCCCTCACCCCCCACCCCCTCTCTCTCCTTGGCCCAGTCGCTGGCCTCACCCAATTAGGAGGAGGACAAACACTCACCTCCATCATAGGTGCTAACCTCACCTCGTTTTTTACCCCCATTGTCTCCAGCATCCCAGCCTTTATCCCCACTCTCCCTATTCTCACTCAAAACATTCAACATTGGGTGAACAATCGCAATTTAATTCCTCACTACCTACGCGACCTCATCTCCCCACAACTCGACCCCCAGCCAACTTCTCAATCCACCACAGAATCAGCCACCACCACTCCATCATTCTCTCCCACCACTATATGGATCACTGACACACCGGATGTAGTTCTCGACAGACTCCAAAATCGATTATTAAACAACGATCCTGCACTACCACCCAACCCAAAACCAGGATATGGTTACTTCTATGGCTCCAAAGATGCTCAATATCTCTTTGGAAATCGCATAAAAAAAGGTGGTAATTCCAAAGTTTACCTAAGTGACAGCAATATAATCACCTACCTTTGGGGAACTCACCCCCCCAGCACAGAACAAGCAACACAAAACAGTCTACAAGCAACACTCTACGAGCAACTTACAAACAATAATCCTCTGGATTACTTCCAATTTATCAGACATATTCCCGGCGGCTGGCAAGGAACCTATATTCCCAATCAAGGTAATCTTGCCGAATACATAGAGAGTGGTGGCATTATTACCCAAAGCCAAATAGAAAATGCTGTCAATACTCTAACCACCCTCCATTCCACCGGATATGCTCACGGCGACCTATTAATTGACAAGTCTCAACTATCTGATTTCGGTATCGAAAGTAATCGAAAATATCTTGGCCTAACAGAGCCATTTGGCTATCTCAATTACAATAATATTCTTATCACTCTTGATGGTCGTATCGTCCTCGTTGATGCTTATGGTAATCCTTATCCCCTCCCACTTGCTAACTCAACAGATACCACTAGTGCAGAATTCCGATCTAGTGAGCTAGAACTATTTCGACAAGGTCTAGAGAGCTTAATAACCCCATAATCAACCCAAATTTTCCAACAACTGCTCCATCCTACCCACATCCTTAACAGATATTGACTTCAACTCCATCATCATATCTCTACCGCTAGTTACAGGAAACACCTTTTTCATCGCTGGCCACAAGGCATCTTTATTCATCTCATCATTTACTCTGGATCCAAAAAACACCCTCTCCGCCACCCTTCTACTCCCGTAATAACCACTAAGTCCCACTAGTATTTGCTCAACAATTCTTGCCGCCAAACGATAATGACTAACCCCAAACTCCTCACTATCCAACAACTTCTCTCGCTTCTCTTCTACACTCATTGATTGCACCATACCAACTTCCACATTCATCTTCTCACTCCACTCTGGATAAGTAGCACCAAATTCAGGCCTCGCCAACATTTGAGCAGAGCCCCACGTCACCGCCCCTTCTTCAAGGGCATTACCATGGTCAGACATAAAACCCACCCTTCTTCGTACAAATTTTTCTTCATCACGAGAATACATGATCTTCCCGATTCCATCAAGGTGTCCTTTTTCGTGAATCATAGTACGCACTGTCTTCCACCAACTTGATCCTCGAAACACCACCGCCAACCCCAAATCAAGATTATAAAACCCTCCAGCACCACACTGAAATTCTTTTGATTGCTGCATATATTCTGGACCTGGCAAACATTCTAGTACATCCATTATCAATTCCGCCTTTGGCAATACATAACAAACTGGAGATTCTGATGACAATTCTTCATCATTTACACCTGTCAAACCACCCCAAAAACTCCTCGCCTCTTCTCGCATCTGCACATATTTGTCTAGATCTTCCTCACTCGTATATTTTCTCTCCAATTTATATACCACTGCTCTCGCCGCCTCTTGCTGATGCCAAACATTCGCAACTAATTCATGTTTCAACTGCGCCACCTCCACAGGATCATCATCTTCTCTACGTCGCACCAACACATCTAGATTATTTAACTCATGCATGTCTTCATCTTACCCTAGCTTTTGCCGTCGCAACTACTCGGCCGCAACTATCCCTCATCAATACTTTAGACATTGATCAATACTTCCTTTATGTATTCGACGAGAGATACTGAGCAAATACCTTGTCCCATCCCACATCACTTGGTACCTCAAACAACATTGCCATGTCATCATCACTTTTTTCTCGCACCATCTCACCTAGTCTTCGCCTCTCATTATTTCGCTCATGACTCAACAGAGTGTTAGATCCCAATGCAAGAAGGGCAAGGCTTGAAACAGGAAGGGCTCCACACACATTCTCATCAACAATACCTATCGATACCATTCCAGCTAAGATGACAGAAGCCACTGCAACAGGTGCTGTTACCCACCACCCTTCATTCTCATAAGTTTGATTAACATTTGGATACACCTCCTGCTCAGAGCTCACAACGTATCCACTTTGATTTTTCGCAACTGCCTTTGGCGCACGTAGTACTGGAGCTAACCTACTTCCCTGGAAACTTGTCGGCAGGTATACACAATCACCGCTTGTCTTTGCTAAACCTACATCAACCAACTCCTTCACGTTTGCCATTTTAACGCGCAGCACCTCTCCACTACTCGTCTGCACTTCTACCGAGCTCACAAACTTCCAGTACTCTGAAGATGCATTATTTACATTCGCTTCTTCTTGCGGTATGAGTTCATTTCCACAAAAACGACAGGTATTTCCACCAGGATTACCCCCACACCCAGCACACACTATTTTTTCTAGTTCAATTGTCATATTTTTCCTTTTCTAATCGCCATCAGCGACTATCTTTACTAACTACTCTTCTCAACCACCCAATTAACTTGAGTAGCTCAGAAAACTCCAGAAGGTATACATGTGACAATTGCCACCCCTTCCCTTCTGGAATATTCACATCAAACATTACTAAATTAACTATTCTTGGAAATAACATCCAAGAAACTCTACTTCTTCTAGCACAACCGGATCATATCTATTCTCGGAAAAACCCAGTATCACCAGGGTTACTGGCACTAGCATCGGTATTTCAACCACCTCAACATCGACAGTCAAAGGTGTCGGTTCAACAGTCGGCGCAGAGGCAGTTATAACTACCATTAGTGCAATTAGTGCAAATACTTTCTTCTTCATTTTTATCTCCTGCCTTTATGGGGCCTACTAGGTGCAAAGTTTGCATCTAGATTGGCACCACACCGACTAGGAGTTTGTTTAATGTGAATGTTAAGGTACTGCAATTATTCGTGCCATAAAAGCTTTTCTTATTCACAATTAATTACGATCTACATCTTATAGGACATATATATGTTAGTCAAGATATCGTGATGTCCAGAGGTAATACTAGTCATATTTATTTGACATTCAATTATTACCTGCTATAATCAATCTCATGAAACGTTCTACCGACTTACGTCGCCAGCTTCTTGTCACTCTCGGGCTCTCTAGCAAAGAAGCTGTCTTATACGAAACACTCCTCAAACACGGCTCCCTCTCCGCTGCTCAACTTGAGAGAGCCACCGGCCTCAAAAAAAACACCTACACCCTTCTCAAATCCCTCGAACGTCGTGGCCTAGTCCAAAAATTTATTAGAGATAACCGTTCTCATTATCAAGTCGGCTCTCCCACACGGCTCCAGTCATATCTCGAGGATCAGGAGCATGCACTCTCAGAGACCAGAGCACTCTTAACAGAATCTCTCCCCTCTCTCTTAAACGACTACAAGAATGTCGTCGATCGACCAGTTATCAACTATTACTCTAGACTCACTGGTCTACGCACTGTTTTTGACGAAGTCTACAAGGAAGGGAAAAACAACGTATATGGCTGCCTCGGCAATGAATCACCAGATCCTATCTTTCACAAAGAGATTATCAACAAATACAAACCTCTCAGGGTCAAAAATAATATCTTCGCCCATGTCATCTCACCAGACTCTCCTCGCGCGCGCAAGCTCAAAAACACCGAAGCTCAGGATCTAAAAAAGAAGTATCTCATTGATCCCATTAAGTATCCCATGCCAGCCGAGTTTGACACTTGGGATGACAAAATTGCGATGATGAGCTTCGCACAAAAAGATTTCTCTGCAATTCTTATTCAACATCCAGATCTAGCAACTACTCTTCAATCTCTTCTACAACTCTCAATGGATCTTCTTTCTGCATCAGAGCAGAAATGTTATTAATCATCTGCATACCAACATCATCATTTTCATCAATACCAATTTTCTCAAATATTAGCGTCGCTCTTGCCACCAGACCATCTTCTTTCTCTCCTGCCAAATAAAACGGAGTCTCCATCGCATCGCGACGTTCGAGAGTCGCTCTCTCCAATTCATCTCTATCACTTATCAGTGCCATCAAATCCCACCACTCACCTGTCCCAATCTTGGGTAGATTAACACACCTCCACCCATTTGCCCTTGCCATTGCCAGCTTCTCAACAAGTGGAATTATTCTCGCTCCCACATCACTTGGTTTATCTACATCTTCTCTCCAATACTCAGAGTTCACAGGGACCTCTCCAACCACAGATGGTACATCTTGCTGCATTATCGTAGTTTGATTTACTCGCCTATTTTGCTTACTTACCGGCTCCATCATTGCCTCATCTAGTAATAATATCGCACCTTCATCTGCTACATCTGCCAGATTTTTCCAATACCCTGCTTGCACTCTAGCAAGATCCATATTTGTCAAAGCAGATCCAGATCCGATTATCAACTGTTTTTTACCTCTCCAATCAGGATGTTTTTCTGCCATCTCTCGCACATCTCCTATTCGCACATCTATCCCTTTTCTCACTTCCGCCTCTCCCAACAAATCTAAACCATCTACTACTGCATCATGACTCACCACCCCACCTTCTATCAACTTAGTCAGTAGTGGCCCATCTATTCTAGTAGCCTCGCCCGGACCGATCACAAGTACTTTTCTTGCTGATTGTCGCTCTCCCCATGCACCTCTTAATCCAATCATATCTCGCTCTACCTCCAACCCAGCTGGTGCTGCATATGCCTTCTCAGCTACCACCTCATCATTTACATCCAGCTCTCCCATCACATGTAACAAAAACTCCTCCAACCACTCCTGCCTCTCTTCTAGACTTATCCCTCTTTGTTGCCACATCACTCTCGTCGTCCACTCCTGCCACAAAATATAATTACTTACTTCTCCTTTCCCAAATGTTGCCCACGTCTGCATCTCACTCCAGCGCTCCATAGTTGTGGACATATTACCCTCGCCAACCACTCTCACTGCTTCTCCCTGCTCCAAAGCACGCTCCAAAGCAACAAGCCTCCACAACGATTGCACCACCTCTCCACCAAACATCATTTGAGTATTCATCTCGAATGCATCACCTGCCTGCACCCCCTCCACCATCTCATCTAGTATGCTCTCCATTAAACCATCAACTCTGTTAAACAGTTGATCATCACCACGCGACTGTTCTTCCCCATACTGATCAAGTAAATACTCAGCTGCCCAACTAGGTTCGGTCAGTCTCTCTCGCAACCCACTCACACGTTCTCGAAACACGAAATTTCCATTTATCTCTTCTCCCACTCTATCTACCAAACCTTCTATTAACTTTTCCACCCAAGGATTAATAGTTTCTCCTACCAAATCAACCGCAATTATTTTTTCAGTTTCCAACGCATCTCTACCCATACCTCCACTCTACCATTTCATGAGCCTTGACACCCCCCACCCCATTCGCCATACTAATAACTAGTTATAATACAGCTTGTCCTGAGCAAGCCGAAGGAGAAACACCATGCCCAGTGTAGACTACGCAAACACCACAGAGAACAAAAAGAAA
>Ga0257125_1000734_pt1 | contig 39919 bp, 32 predicted proteins | sample SI106_200metaG_FD_190183 | JGI IMG/M metagenome (GOLD analysis project Ga0257125, IMG submission 190183) | Marine microbial communities from Saanich Inlet, British Columbia, Canada - SI106_200 | ecosystem: Environmental > Aquatic > Marine > Inlet | place: Canada: British Columbia | collected... | reverse complement strand
GAACGAAAAGTCCTCATTTTTGAATATCATCATAAGTGGAATTCATTTTGCTTGAAGTATTTGAAAAAGGGTTTAGGTATTAGCGATTGGCTTTTAGAAAGAACTTAACGTAATTTCAATATGTAAGAAGCTAATACCTAATTGCTAAACGCTAAGACCCAAAATTTTAGACTGAGGTTAAAAAGTATCACTATTAAAAATCGTCTAAAAAAATCGAGTTTTCGTTCAGGCCTAAATAGGAGTTTTGAAGTGACAAATGCCGACTTAACTTTTCAGAGATGAGATTCCGGGTTTTGCTAAAAAACGTGACCTGTGGTAACGATTGAAAAAGCTGATTTTTGAATCCCTTTTAATAAGAGGAAAATGAATTTCAGAGAACGTGTAAAAATGGCGCTTACGTGTCAGAAACCGGACCGAATACCCAAAGCCCTGGGTTTTTTCCCTCAGGATCTGGATATGTTTGAACTTTCTGATCCTGAGGGGCATTTTGCACTGGATGTGCGTTTTGCCGAATTCAAGTCTCCTGCCGGCCAGAGCAAGTTTCTGCAATATCTTGACCGACTCCCGACCGATGTACATATAGGAAGTACGGCACAACTTCAAACATATTTCGAATGGAATTATCATCCCGAAGCAGATGCTGAAGGGCCTCTTGGTTCCATTCGATCACTGGCCGAACTCAGCGAGTATGTCCTTCCCGATTTGACGCATCCCGGCCGATACCAGGGGTTGAAGAAACAGGTTTCCCAATGGCATGCGCAGGGGCTGGCTGTGGCCGGTTCTCCGCCTCATCTTGGTGGCGTGTTGTTTGAAATTGCTGTTCGCCTGCGGGGATTTGAGCGAATTCTACTGGATATGGTTTTACAGAAAGAGTTGGTTCATTTTTTTTTAGACCAGTTGACCTCAATTCTGCTTCATAACGCATTGATTCTCGCTCGAAGCGGGGTGGATGTTCTTATTCTGGACGACGATGTCGCTTCTCCGACACAATTGATGATCAGTCCGTCGATGTGGCGCGAGTTTTTCAAATCCAGGATGGCGAAGGTGATCAGGCTGGCCAGGGAGGAATCGCCCGAGTTGCTGGTCTTTTACCATTGTGACGGAAATTTCACCGAACTGATTCCCGACCTGATAGAAATCGGTGTTAATGTGATCAACCCGGTGCAGCCGGATTGTATGAACGCCCAAATCATAAAAAAGGAGTTCGGTGATCGAATTGCCATGTGGGGAACCGTGGGAACCGCTTCGCTCTGGACAGATGGGACACCGGATCAAATTCGTGAGGAAGTGCATACCCGAATTAAGACACTGGGGCCCGAAGGTTTACTTTTAGCGCCCGCCTACGACCTCGATTATGTTCCTGCCGAAAACATCATTGCATTTATTGAAGCCGTAGACAAATGGGGAGGGATTACTTCTCCAAATTGGAAATAATCTTTAGACCATTTCAGTGATAACTCTGCCAGCAAAACTCCCGTAAAATCAGGAAATTCCCCTTCACTAAATTACCCCCACTACCTTTTATATCCACCCTCTTAACCTGTAGTAACTCTTAAGTTTTATTGCTATTTTCCTGTTTATTAAGATCTTGGCTGTAATAAAATCCTGTCCCGCTCGTTCACAGGAGTGCGTTGTTCCTGCAGCATTAAAAAAAGAGGATTTTTTAAAACTTCAGCAACTCACTCCCGTGAGTAAATTTCATGAGGAAATCTGGCTTTATTCTCTTTTTGATGATCCCCGCGTCATGCTGCTGGATTCGCCTGTGCCTTTGCTTGAAGTGATTATTCCTGTGCATGGGATAAAATCAAAGAAGCTTGAAGTAATCTTACAGTATTGGATAGAAGGCAAAAGCATGTCTGAGGAACTCTCCCGGCTCAACAGACAAATTTTAGTGCAGACGATAATTGAGCTTGGTGGAGGCTGTCTGACAATCCTGACTGTATTCATGTTGGCTTACAGGCAGTTAAAAACTGCCAGCAATTCCCTTTTTGACGAAATAGAACAGCGAAAAATAATAGAGAAAGAGTTGAAACGATTTCGCCTTGTTTTAGATCAGGTGGTTGAAGCGATATTCATTACAGACATAAAAACAGGTCAATTTATTGATGTTAATGATGCAGCTTGCAAGCAACTTGGATACGATTGAGAAGAATCAAGGCGAAGGTCTTGATCAGAAAGCCCAATTCCAGTCAGTACGTCGAAAAGACCGGGAAAGTTATGTATTGGTCTGACACAGAACACATAATCTGTAGATCAGATTTTGTTGTCGGGAACAATACAGCAACTACTTTTGAGATCTGGTTTTCAAAAACATTATCCCGATACATCCACCCATCAGGATTATGATCTGAACAAGCAAGATCATCTGAATGGTATATTTGTGGGCTAGGGCCGCTGGACAAGCATCAAAGTTGTCCAAAGTACAATCACTGAGGGGTTGTCGATATATTCCCATTAATCGCATGGCATTTCCGGCCATGGGAGGTTGGATGCCAGCTGTTTTCAGTATATAGGTATGAGGAAGTTCTTCCCACTGAGGAGCTTGAATTTCGAAGGGAAACAGCTTTTCATCATCCAATTTTTTCTGCAATACATCACTTACCCTTCCGACTTTTTCCCAGGAAGTCACCTGAGGAATACTCGTAGCCAGGTACTTGCCTTCATAGAGCAATCCTTCTAATGCCCATCGGGTGGGTGTCATATTTGATAGCCAGTAGGACACCTTTCCCATATCTTTCAAATGAATAACGCTACCCCCGAACAGTATCATAAAAACCAGGAACAGAGGTAACGCATTAACAGCGGCCTGCTGGGAAGAGAAGATCGCAGAGAGTGTCATACCAATACTGATACCCACCAGACTGGTCAGATAAATAATCATTAAGACCTGGAAGAACCCAAAACCGAATATCTGTAGTGGGAGAAGCAAATAAAGAACAATGGCGAAAATCAAGATCTGTATAAAAATAAAAATGGCATTGGCGAAAAATATCGATAACACGTATGAAAAAATACCCAACTGATATCGATATTCTCTAAAGAATATTGGGAGTTCAGCATTGATAGAACGGATACTCATGGTAGCACCTAACCAGACCGGTACGATGCTCAATAGGGTAAGCAAACCGCTTTCCACTGCGACGTAGGCTATTCTTAACACTAATGCCAGCAGGACTGCTTGTAGAGCTCGAGAGAAAAGCGATTGCTTGTCTCGGGTCTGGCGTCTGAACAACCGTTTTGTAAAAACCATAAACTGTTCAAGTGGCCCTTTCGCCGATGTTGGGCTCATTGATGTTCGATTTTCACCGATCCGTTTCTCCGTGATGACCGGTTTCCCATTGTCTGATCGCGCATCTTCGTTAACTCTGATTTGATTCAATTTCAAGCGTGTCAGAGTGTATTTGCGGTAGGTGTCGTTCTCGATTTGGCGGTATTTCTTGACCCAGTAGGAAGAAGTCTGTTGTTTCAATAAATCAAAAATCTCTTGGGGAGAATCGACCTGGAAGTAGTATTTGGCCTCTGCAGCTGGGCCATAATAAGCGATTTCCCCTTGCTCTGTTAAGATCAGGGCTAAATCCAACATGGCCATTGTCGCCTCATACAGACTATGGGAAACCATTAAGACCAATAGTCCTTGAGATGCTAAATTCCTTAATAGTTGGAGGATATGACGTTCGGTGGAAGGGTCCAGACCGGAGGTCGGTTCATCCAACATGAGCAGATAGATGTTTTCCGATAAAAGCTCCAGGGCAAGGTTAACCCGTTTCCTTTGTCCTCCACTGATGCCTTTCTGTTGTTCATCACCCACGATAACATTGGCCGCTTTTTCTAGATCGAGCTGTTTAATCGTTTGCTCAATCAGTTGCTTTACTCTATCTGAGTCTCTCTCTATCCCTCTTAACGAGATAGAATAATGCAGTGTTTCATAAATTGTCAGATCGCGATGAAGGATATCGTCTTGTGGGACAAATCCGACTTCATAAAAATGATCGTTGTAGTATTCCCGGAATGAAATGCCATCAATCCAAACGTTCCCTCTTGTTTCATAACGGTTCAACAGCGAAAGCAGAAGAGTCGACTTTCCTGAACCGGTCGGACCGAATATGCCAACATATTCTCCGGTTCGAAATCCAGCACAGAGATCCTGCAGTATTTTTTTCTTTTTTGATGAAAATGGATTCCAGCCTACCTTGTCCGGCACGAAGACTTCATATTCGTGTAGTGTTAAATAGTGCTCTGGTGATTCTTCGAAGAAAATAAGACGGGTTTTTGAAAATAAAAAAACACGAAAGTTGCGCAGAGTGAATTCGATGAAAGCATCTTTGCCTCGATAGGTCTGATATTTCTTCCCTTTCACATAAAAAAAGAGCTGACCGCTGGCGCTGATATTAAAGGTATCCCCATCCAATTCGATACGAATACGTTGCCGCGGTTGCACAAGAGACGGGACCACCAGATCATTTTCTTCAGTAGCGCCGATGCTGATGACATTCTTTTCACGAAAGCCTTGCTTTTGAGACGCCAGGCAAATGTTTCCCCGCCCTTTTACCAATTCCGTGAAGAGAGCAATTTCCTCATCGTTAATATCTGCTTGATTACTCATTAATTCTCGTAAAACATCGATCAACATATTCCGCTGGTCTGGGTCGGCCACCAGGAAAAACTCCTGTAAAAGATCTGACTTGGGCATGGAATCTTCAAAACTGATACTTTGACGTATCAATTCTTGCAGAATAACTTCGGGAATTAAAAAATATGGTTGCAAGAGGGCAGACAATTCATTGGGTTGACTTTGCAACAGTGTTGAATCAGACAGCAAATAACACAATCGAATGGACAGAAACATGGTCCAGAAGTCTTTATCGCCTGGTGTCCATGCAGGGTTGGGGAAATCAGCAAATGTAACTTTTAAATGCTGGATAATGTCCTTTTTTATTTGCAGATATTGCTGGATTGTCAGAAGTACACTCGAGTTTTCAAATATTTCAGATAAATGATCAGTAATGCCGGGGATCATTTCAAAAATCGTTTGCAGAATTAGTTTTTCATGAAGTGATACAACACCATCAGCGCAGATGAGAATTTCAAGATTGTGCCATAATGGCTTTAACGCAATGAGGTCGGATTTATGTGACTGAAGGAACTCCTTGGCTTTCTGAAACATCTCTCTGGGCGAAGGTGGGGCATGAATCTTGTGCAGCAGTAATTCTTTTAATTCGGGGGTAAAATCAGAAATTTCCAGCCAGCGGCGAAACAATTTCTCTTCAATTTCCTCTATTCCGTCAAGGGCAATACAATTTATCAGGAATTTAAATCCGTCAAGGTCGACTTTCTGGTATTCCTTGACCATAACATCAGCAATATACTCGGATAATGTTTTTTGTTGTTCATCAGTCGTATCGGTAAACTGAAGAACGGTTTCATGTTTTTCCTTATGTTCAATCCCTCGAAACACCTCTCCTGTCAGTATCAGATCCGGCTTAAAAAAAACATTGACGCTATCCCCTTTAGATAGAGAGCATGTACAATAAAATTTAATGGAAAGTACGGATATATCTACGCCGTGGGCCAAGAACCCACCCTTCTTCAGGACGTCTATTTGAAAGGTTTCTTGAAAGGGCAAACGTAGTTTTCGTCTTTCAATCTGCATTTAATCTCCCCCTTCTTGTTCATCTGGTGTATAACTGTCTTCCTCTGGTCTTTTCATTCTTTACACAAAACGGAATACGCATCATTTGACCATCATCATCAGTTTAAATTCCCCTTCTCCTCCCATGGAGAAAACGACAATCATATACGACCCATCCTTTTTCGGTTCCCAGGTAAGCAGAGACACCCAGGCGCCTTTTAGAGCATGACTTTTGGCTCCTTTTTCCCCTTTTTGGTTTTCATCAAAAACACCTACCTGAAAATTTTTAAGGCTTGTCTCTCCGCAAACCAAAATAACATAAGTCAGATTCTTATGGGCAGATATCAAAAACCCGTCATATTTTTGAGAAGAAGAAATTTGAGAATCAAATGATTTAATGACGCGGTTTATATTTTGTTTTTTCTTAATATGTTTATATCCCTGGTTTATACACTCTTTAGTCTGTTTTTTTTCCGGTTCAGATTGAGCGAAACCTGATTGAGGCGTAATTTGAATGAGAAATGTTGCCATAAATAAAATATAAATCGGTATAAAATTCAATTTTTTCATTTAGGCCTCCAAATTCTCAAAATATATTGAAACAGGATTAAGGTATCTTTTTTCTTACGTTATCTTCCAGTATATTCCAACAGATCAGTAGCGTTTATTTCCTAAAACAGGGTTAGAAACTTTTCTGTTTCTTGAATAACAATTTCGACCTCTTTTGGGCCTAGTTGATCAGGTCCAGTTGCTTTCTGATATAATTCCATCGATTTTATCAGAGAATTAATGGTTGAGATGGACTTTCCTTTCTTTTTAAACGCTTCTAAATTCTCAATGATAAAACCAGTCACTTTCGGTTGGTGGAGGAGGCTCTTTGCGTGCCTGTAATTATTTCTTTTTTTGATGGCTTTCGCCAATAGATTCTGTGCCTGAACCCATGAACTGCCCTGCAGAATACGAGACAAAAGGTTTGCACGCTGCTCTCCGTCGAGCCTGGAGGCCAGGGAGGTAAAACCTCTATCTATTTTTTCGATAAGTTCAATTCGGGAAATTGATCGGTTTTCAAATTGAAATCGAATTCCTTCAAACATGTTAAAATAGTTTTTCGGTACCTCCAACGCAAGTAATCCTTCCCGGATTTTGATAAAATGCATTCCGAGCGTTCGATCATCCATATTGTCCATTCCCATGGAAACCATGGCCAAAGTTCTTCCAAGATAGATTGCATTTAATATTTTATTTGATTGATCATACTGATATTTCAAAATGTCTTGAACTGTCGCTGCTTCAACCTGAATCTTTAGGGATTTTCCCTGCATAATCATCTCTACTGGTGAAGGAATCAGAAGATTTCTCTTCGCGGCTTTTCTTACTTTATCCAAGTCGATTGCTTCAGAAATCTCTTTTGTTACCGAAGCATTGATATTTCCGGAATAGATAAACACCGGCAATATCAATAGAATAGCTATCATTATTATTTGTCTCATAAGACTCTCCTGGCGACGATAATCGAATCGAAAATAGAATTTTCACTATTGCCCAGTGTTACAAATCGGTAGTAATGATCTTATCAAATTTCCCAAAGAAACCGTAATAAGGGCCAGGTAAGGATTTCGTTGGACAATCTGCTTGTTCAGTTAAATTGAGCTATTTGAGAGGATAATGGATCGATAATTCCCAATTACTTACCATTTCTTGGGAAATAAGCCAAGAGGTTATCATTCAACAACGGAAGAGAATCGAAATTCATTGGACTGAACTACGACGATGATTCCTTTATATTGCTGCAGATTCCTAAAACCGGGGATGAAAGCTGCCGGTTATTTTTGAAGACATTTGCTCAAAAGTATAAAATTGTTGGTTGGATACCCTGGGAAGATGATTTATCTGTATGACGTTTTAAATGGCTGATGAAAGAAATGGTTGTTAAATGTCTTGCACTTCTATTACTAATTCCGTAGGTCAGTGAATTATGGCCGTTGGAATACCGGTAAAAAAAAGTTTTTGGTCTTGAAACCTGAATCTATTCATATTAGGATAGGTCGATCATCAGAAAACCGGGTCAGTTTTTGCTTTTTTGGTAAGGCTTAGAAATAGTACATTCAGGGCCGAATAGAAATTCCAGATCAGCTTCGATCTCAGGAAATTTACTCCGGTTCGTTGAAAAACGAACCGGTTCAGCAGGATCCGATGTTTTCGATTTCGATCTCTTTTATGGGATCAAGTTTTAAGGAATCTGTAGCCAAATCAAGCAAGAATGTATCTTCGGGACGACCGATCCCGAATAAAGAATACATAATCCGCCTGGTAGAGATTACAGAATCTGAATTTGTATTAATAAAAAAAAGCGGAACAAATGATTCGTAACATCCTGTTTGTAATGATTGCTTCCCTCTTGATCTCATGTGCCAAGGAAGTTGCCAAAGAAGTTCCCAGGGAAGTTGCCAAAGAAGTTGCCAAGGAAGTTGCCAAAGAAGTTCCCAAGGAAGTTCCCAAGGAAGTTCCCAAGGAAATAAAACCGACACTCGCCAAAGAGATCATTGATTTATCCGAACTGAAACAACCAGCTGTCCTGTATTTATCCGAACTGAAACGACCAGGTGTCCTGACTCCCCAACAAATAGAGAATAACAGAAAAATCAAAACGGAGTATTACAATAAACAGGAGCTGCTTCTAAAAATTGCAAAACTGGACAAAAAAGAACGAAAGGAATTTGAGAAAAAACAGGAGAAAATAACCAAAATAGAGAATAAACTGGCCGAACTGTTTTCTGAAGAAGCGACTGACAAAGAAAAAGATGTCGTTAAAATCATGGAAATTGTCACTAGCGCCAAAGAAATCGGAATCCTGGCTAAGATCTTGAGAGAAAAAACGAAAATGAGTGAAGAAAAAATCCAGGAAACCTTGAAAATAAAGGCACAGCTGATGAAGGAAAATAAGGCACTTCGTTCAGACGCGCTGGCCAAAATTCATGCCCGCCTGTTGAGAAATAGAAAATTGAAAATTGATTCTGCATTTTGCGCAAAAACGTCACCACTGGATCAATTTGTGATTACGCCGGTTAAATATCCCCTGGACGTTCATACCGTTGACCAAAAAACGGTCAATGCTCTGTTTGATGAAATTTATGATATCTGTGACGAACTCTCACGATATCCGGATTTAGTATTACGGGTAGAAGGGAATTGTGACGAACGAGGGTCCAGCACCTACAATAAAAATCTGGGGGATTATCGTTGGTCCGGGTTAATTCCCTTGCTGAAAGCGGCACAGATGGACGGAAGCAAACTTCGTGGTGTCAGCCGGGGAGAAGAATGCCTGACTGAAAGAAATACAGATGATAAGGAAGCCTGGTGGGCCGAAAACCGACGATCTGACCTGGTGTGGGGTTTGGGTTCAAGTAAACCACAAAGGGAAATGGGGACGATAACTTTGGATAAGGGGGTGCTCCAGATTTTTAAGGCGGAATACGGGCAGTTTCTCAAGAAACGCGGAGCGGTGCTGGCTGTTTACGAAAATGATAAAATAAAGACTGGGGGGGATTCCCAGGCTAGAATTGTTTTTGCCGCTGACGGCAGCAAAATAAAACTTTTTTCACGGTCACAATTCACTGTCAGTAAAATTGATCACAAAGGCGCGTTAGTCGATCTCTTAGCAGGCAAAGGTCAATTTAGTGTGGTTAAACAGAAAAAAAGAGGACGTCGATTCAGAGTACGCACAGTGAATGCCATGGTGGCGGTAAAAGGTACTGAATTCATCATCGGGGCTGAAGAAAAAACAACCAGCGTTTTAGCGCTGCAAGGAACCATCGGTCTCTCAAATATGGCTACGCCGGAAATCGAGGTGGAAGTCAGTAAGAACAATGCTTCCAAGGTTAGCGGGCTTTTACTGCCAACAGAACCTGTCGTCGTTTCCAAAGAAGACCAGGAAAAGATTGTGAAAGCAGACTCTATCAAAATTTTCAAAACGATCAAATATGGGAAACCTGTCACCATTTCTAAAAAGAAAATTCTACCTCTGGAAAAACCAGCTCCGGTAGAACCAGCTCCGGTAGAAACAGCTCCGGTAGAACCACTTCCGGTAAAACCGCTTCTGGTAATTCCAGACACACTTGAGCTTTATACTATCGCTGGAGACAGCCAGATAAAAATAATCTGGGATGATGTCCCCGATGCTACCCACTATAACCTTTACTGGAGTAATCAACCCGGCGTTAATAAAGCAAATGGGAATAAAATATACAACCTGAAAAGTGGCTTTATTCATCGAGACCTTGAAAACGGAACACCTTATTATTATGTATTAACCGCCGTCAACGATTCAAGTGAGAGTGTTGAATCAATTGAGAAAAGAGCTACACCACAAATTTGGCTTTTCCGGTTTTTTCAGGAACAGCAGGAGAAACTAAAACGGATATTATCCAAATAAGCCGGGACAGGGTCAGAAACATACCGACCTTGTGCATCTGCAAATTATTCTTGCCGTGCATCAGAAGCCCCCGTTTTTCATCCGTAACAATGCCTGTTTTCTGATCCTTCCCGGGATTGAAGTAAGAAATCTGGCTTCAAAAATTATTTCTCTGTCTACCAAACGGCTGGTGGTGGATATGTCGCTCCGATAAGGCTACTCTCCGGTGTTGCTGGAGATGCTCGGTTCCAAGAAGAAGATCCTAAATACGGTATTGGCGATCACACATCCAGGTCAACGAGACAATGAACAGTGGCTCTGTCGGGACGCGATGGTGCAATCCCTACTCGGATATCGACTGACTGAAAACTATTCGATCATTCGCAACATCGCTGTAACCTGATTGAGATATGACAATGATCATCAAAAGAGGAACAGAAGGAAAATCATCGAGAGCAGTATTGGATAATGACGACCGTGTAAAGATGCTCACCTCTAAGTAAGGTTATGCGATTGCCCTGGATGGGATAATGACAACCTTGTAAAGATGCTTTCTTCGGAGTAAGGTCACACGATAATTCTAGAACTCATGATATTAATGGTTGCATTTTTATAAAAATACAGCGAATCTATCACCGAGGATACAGCGAATCTATCACCGAGGTCATGGAACTCACCCCCCTTCGATTTACCGTAAACGGGTTTGATTTTTGACAAATAGTTACGTCACTCCTTCAATTTGATGGAGCCGACAGTTTTTTCAAACTTTTTGGTTTGAGTTGAGCTTTTTATAAAAAAAGCAAGCAAAGTCTGTCATCGCAAGTAAAATACGTCGTTTATTACGCTCAAGTGATGACCGGTATTTAATTCCGACTTCGTTTGTCATTGTAAGAAATAATCAGCAGTCACGATGAGTCAAGTGGGAAATTCAACGAAATTCTGCTTTGCGTCATTTTCAGAGTAATTATTGATGTTCAACTCAAATTTTATTGGTATACCGGTACATCATCGCTAAATTAAAAAAAGCTAAATTAGAGATGATTTTTGTAAAATATTAAATTTTGGAGGATAAAATGGTGCGGAGCCCTTTCATTATTATAGCTTCAGCAATCCTGCTTGTTGCGTGTACTCCTGTCGAACCTGCCAAGCCTGCCAAGCCTGTTGAGCCTGTCAAATCTGTCCAACCTGTCCAACCTGTCCAACCTGTCCAACCTGTCCAGCCTGTCAAATCTGTCGAATCTGCCATACCTTCCAAGCCGGTTATATATCTTGAGGACCTGGCCACATCCAAGCAGCTTGGACAGGCTGAAATTTTGGAAAACAGACAAATTAAAAAAACTTACCAGGAAAAAATGGCGATAATCGCTCAAGTTTCAAAGGAGGACATCAAAGAGCTGAAGAAAATACAGGCCGAAAAGGAAAAAATTCAAGATGAAAAGAAGCTGTTCACCGGCAAGCTGCTTAAAATGATTCAGAGTGACGAAATTAAAGCACTATTAAACGATAAGAATGTGGCAGATTTGGTGAATTCAGAGCTCAACTCGGAAGAGTTGGAAGCTAAGTTGAGAGAGAAAACTAATCTTAGCGACGATGAGATCAAAAAGTTGGTTGCATATAGTAAACTGAGAACTGAAATTATTGCGGCTAAAGACACTAAAGCGCTGGAAAAAATCTTAAGAGAGAAAACCAACCTGAGTGATGAAAAAATCAAGGAATTGGCAGCCAGCAAACATCAATTGGATAAGAAGGAAAAAGACTTAAAAATTGATGCTCTGGCTAAGATTTATAAACGGTTATTGCGTAATAGAAAACTAGGAATCGAAAATGCGTTTTGCGCCAAAACTGCAGCCATCGATCAATTCGTTCTGGCTCCAATTATGTTTGAATATGACGACTTCTCTGTTCATAAAAAAGCTTCCAATAAACTCTATTCTGAAGTCGATATGATTTTTGATGAAGCGGTTCGGTATCGGAATATCATTCTTCAAATTGAAGGTAATTGCGATGAACGAGGCTCCAACGGTTATAATAAATCCCTCGGAGATCGACGTTGGACAGGCATCACACCTTTGGTCACCAGTCAGCATTTCAGTACAAACGACATTCGAGGAGTAAGTAAAGGCGAGGAATGTCCGACGGAAAGAATAACTGGTAATATGGAAGCCTGGTGGCAAGACAACCGACGATCTGATCTGGTTTGGGTTTTAAGGTAGTTTGTTGTATTTAAATAAAATCATCAAGAAGGCAAACTCTAAATTATAAATAAACTTACCTAAGACAGTATGGGATCAACGTCATATATTGACGTCTTGTTATCTTCAGGACCGATTGTTAGTTCGATCTTTTTGATTCTGGTATTTATGTCTATTTATACCTGGACAATTGTTGTTGCCAAGGCGATACAACTGAGAAAGGAAGATAGACATGATACCGAATTTTTAAGTAAGTTCAACGAATCCAAGGACTTGACGGACCTTTTTGAGACGATTAAAATAATCGAGGAAATGGGAAAAGAACCGCGGGGACTGGCTGCAGTGTTTCATGAAAGTTATCAAGAGATTGAAGGAATTGAGAACCATTTTCCGAATCTGTATGACACCGATCAGGATACAAAGCTCATTAAGTCTCATATCGATGAGAACATCGGGAGAACGCTTGAACGGATGAAAAATCAGGAGCGGAATAGACGGGGAACTTTCATCGGAGTATTAGCAACTACCAGTAACGTGGCCCCTTTTATCGGGTTGTTGGGCACTGTAATCGGTATTATTAACGCGTTTCATGAAATCGGCAGAATGGGTAGTGCAGATCTGGCATTTGTGGCGCCTGCGATTTCCGAAGCCTTGATAGCCACTGCGTTGGGTTTGTTTGTGGCTATTCCCGCTTCGGTCGGATTTAATTATTACAAGAACTGGATTCAAAAACTGAGCGAAGAACACGATCGCTTTTGCCTGATTTTCCAGAACAAAATCCAAGAACGTTATTTTTTCAGGAAAGGTCAGCCAAATGCAGACGTCTGAAAAAAACGAATCTTGGTTATCCGAGATTAATGTGACCCCATTTGTGGATATATTGTTGGTGTTACTGATCATATTTATGGTGACGGCGCCGATAATGACCCGTTCAGTAGGTGTAAATCTGCCAAAGGAAAAGCTGGTCAAAGCAGGATCGCAAGAAAAACTCGATTTTAATAAAATACTTATTCTAGGCTTAACCAATAAGGGGCAAGTTATTTATCAAAAAAAGAAATTCAAACTGAGCCATTTTTTTGAATCATTTAGGGATTTAACCAGAAAACTAGATATTAGAAAGGTTTTTATTCAAGCAGATAAATCCGTTTCCTATGAATATCTGTTGCATCTGATGGTCTTTTTGAATAATCAGGGCCATGGCAATATTGGACTTGTTTTCGATAAAAAATAGAAGTTCGCCCCTTGAAAATCACTTCAAGATCGGATTTTCTGTTTCGCTTTTGCTGCACATTTCGCTATTCACGTGGATGTTTTTATACGCTTACAGCGAGGATGGCAAACTCCAAATTCTAGCTGAATTGGAGTCAAAAAGCTTGAATGTCGATTTGCTTGATTCGCAACAAATCAGACAACTATTGCTACCGCCCGGTGAGTTGGAAAAAACAGCGAAATTAGCAGTAGGTACAGAGGACTTACTGGTCTCAATTCAGACAAAAGAAGCTCTGAGAAGAGCCCAAGAAGTAACAGCTGAGAAGAAACCCACGGGATTTGAGCCACAAACTCAACCAGCTGAAACAGAGCCGGAAGAAGAAATAGTAGAAGAAGAACCTGAGCCGGAAGAAGAAATAGTAGAAGAAGAACCCGAGCCGGAAGAAGAAACAGTAGAAGAAGAACCCGAGCCGGAAGAGGAAATAGTAGAAGAAGAACCCGAGCCAGAAGAAGAAATAGTAGAAGAAGAACCCGAGCCGGAAGAGGAAATAGTAGAAGAAGAACCCGAGCCGGAAGAAGAAACAGTAGAAGAAGAACCCGAGCCGGAAGAAGAAATAGTAGAAGAAGAACCAAAAATAGAAGAACTGGAAGAAATTGTAGAAAAAAAACTCGATATCTTTAAGGAAGAACAAGAAATTGTAAAAGAAGTACCAGAAGTACTGGAAGAAGCCAAAGATATTGCTGAGGAGGTATCGGAAAAGGAAGTCACCATTGATGCGGTGGCTGTAAAGGTACCAGAAAAGGACGAAGTTCTGGAACTTGAAAAGGTCGAAGATATTATTGAGACCAAACCGAAGCCAACCAAGAAAGAAGAACAAAGGATTCGCCAGCGGGTTAAAAAAACGGCTCATATCCTGGTCAAAGCATGGAGTTTTAATCTAATAAAACGAGGAAGTGAGGCTGACAAGAAAACTGAAAAATCAACAGTTGACACTAAATCCTGGGAAGGTTATTCAAAAATACAGTCCGTCATTTCCAATAATAAAGCACTATTAGCGGGGACCATGCTTCGCGGAAAATGGAAGAGTTCTCCTATGAGTGAGGCGATGCTCCGAAAATACCTGCCTTTGGTAAATGATACGATTAAGCTTCATTGGCATATTCCTTTGGAACTAGATCCTTCCCTGCAGGTATTAATGAAGGTTAAGATAGCTAGAAACGGACGGATCCTGTTTTATGAGCCGGTGGAAACTTCCGGCAATTTTTTGTATGATCAATCGATTAAAAGAGTGTTTGCGAATCTGGTTCAATTACCACCACTGCCAGAGAATTTTCCCGGAGAGTTTACTGAAATCGGTTTACGGTTTAAATCCTCTCAAACAAACCTTAACTAGCGAGGTCGGCCATGAAAACTATCAAAACGAGTCTTTTTTTGTTTGGAATAGTTTGTTTTTTCAGTATTTCAGGATATGCTGCAGATTTTTATGATATCGATAATCCCGGAATTAAAAAAGCGACAGTACACTTAAGCGCTAAAAAGAGTAGTCGATTGAACAACGTTTTTGTCAGCAAACTAAGGAAATTGCTGGAGCAAACCCTTTTGTTTCAGAACGTCAGTGCTAAAGATTCGGCGGATTACATCCTGGAAATAGAAAAATCTGTAGAGGACAAAGAAATTGTTTTGAACCTGATCGGCGGACCCGGCAGTCAGGTTCAACCGAAGTATTTTGGTCTGCGCTTTCGAGGAACAGATTCCGGATATTTAAATCTCAAAGCCGCTCAAATTGGAAACAGGCTTTTGCAAGAGTTGTTCGGAATTAAAGGTTCCTTAGGTAGTACACTGGTCTGGTCAAATCTGGAGCAAAGACGAAAAGTAATGTATAAAACTCCTTTTGGGATTCCCGAAGGAACGGAACAGGTCAGCTATAACATGTTTACCAATTACGGGGCCAGCTGGAATCCCGATATGGATAAAATCATCTATACCAGCCATACCGAAGGTGGAACTATCATAAGTGTTCAGCAGCTCAATCCCTTGAGATATAAGTCAATAAGCGTTTTTGCGGAAGCAGGTAAAGCCAGTAGCCCTTATTGGGCACCGGACGGTAGTGTTTTTCTGACACTGCATATTTCAGATCAGAATTCTGATATTGTTCAATACAAAATCAATGGTTCCCCATACGCTGAAGTTGCACCGGAACTGAAAATGGTAAAAAAGTGGACCTTTAATAAGACAATTGAAACAGAACCCCAAATATCGCCAGATGGTGCAATGATGGCGTTTGTTTCAGACCAGACCGCAGCACCGCAGATCTATCTAATGAATCTCAAGACAGGTAAGGTTAATCGCCTGACCAAGAAAGGTGGCTACAATGTGACGCCTGCCTGGTCACCAAATAGTAAATTGATTGCTTACCGAGGAATAAGAAACAAGGTCTCATCGGTTTATCGAATTGATGTCAAAACTGGGATTGAAAAACGGATTACAGGTGAAGATATCGATGCGGAATCACCGACTTGGTCGCCGGATGGTTCTTTGATTGCGTTTACCGGGAAACCAAAGAGTGACAGCACGGATATTATGAAAATCTACTATATGTTGGCTAGTGGAGGCGAATATCATCGGGCCGTTAAAACTTCTAGCCAGATTAGTGAAACCAATCCCCGCTGGGGACCAGCTCTGCAGTAAACTTATATAGTAACCGTTGTTTACGTCCGCAAATGGCAAAAATCGTAGTTGTTTGTTTGATATCTTGTTTGGGATTTTTTTTTCCTGATCTGGCAAATGCAGTTAACACCTCAGAAAGGGTTCGCAAGATCGGCAGAACCGTTTTTGAGTTGCAACAAAGTTTCCTGGAGCTAAAAGAAGATTTTGATAAGAAAGATAAAGCCTGGAAATCTCAACAGGAAGACTTCCAACTCCTGGTTGGAAGACTGCGAAAAGAAAACGAAGAGCTTCTGAAACAGGTTATTGCGCTCAGAAATGAATCCCAAAAATTCGATGAGAAACTCGAAGCCAGTTCTACAACTAAGCTCAGTAATGATTTTGAAGACCTGGAGCGTCTTTTAAAATCGATCATTTTAGACACACTGGCAGAAAAATCTCATTCGGAGAATTTGATATTATCAACGATTAATAACCCAATCTCCGAATTTCCGAAAGACCTCCTGATTTTTTATCTGGCATCAAAAAACAGACATCTTGGTGAATTGCAGGAAAGCCTTGGATATTACAGCACACTAGTCTCGCAATTTCCTGATAGCCCTTATTTATCCCGATCGGTTTTTGAAATGAGTGAGGTCTTCGGTACCTTGGGCATGAAAAACGAGCAAAATACCTTGCTTCTTCAACTATCGCTTGTTGATGAGCAGGATATTTTTACCATAAAGGCTAAACAAAAACTGAAAGAACTTGAGACAATTGTTGATCAGCCATTAAACGAATCCGTGCTGGCGACTGACAGTACTGCTGATATTTCTAAAAAAACCATTGCGGATGAGGCTGTTTTTGAGGGAACCGACAGCCAAACAGATGTTACACCGGATTCTCCTCAGAAAGTCGCCGTTCCTGAAAAATCGGAAAATGGTCAAGTAAGTGGTCAGAAACCATTTCCCGAAAAGAAGGCTCCTGTAAAAAAGGAGGGCACTGAGGATGTTTCTCAGGGTTCTGCTCATAGCGAGGCGGTTCCTAAAAAAAAGGAAATGCCTGAAAATGTCTCACAAGGTTCTTCTCCCGAAATGACAACTCCTGTAAAAGAGGGTACGATTGCAGAAGTTCAGCAGGAATCTACTCCTGAAGAATCTACTCCTGACAAAGCAGATAGTCTCGAAGGTGATGAACCGGAATCTAAGGCTGAAGAACCGGAATCTAAGGCTGAAGAACCGGAACCTAAGGCCGATGAACCGGAATCTAAGGCTGAAGAACCGGAATCTAAGGCTGAAGAACCGGAACCTAAGGCCGATGAACATGAATCTAAGGCTGAAGAACCGGAATCTAAGGCTGATGAACCGGTCACTGAAAATGAAGTAACTGCCACTGAAGGTTCACAAGGACCTTTATCGGAGGACACCAGTCAGAAAACGGTCGAGGGTAACGAAACTAAAGAAAAAGCCGGCCAGTTGTCTGAATAAAGCGCAGACGTGCCTCGGAATCTTGTTGAAAATGACACCTCTCTGTTCTCTTCAAGTATTGCCGTTCCGGCTTCTGATCTGAAAGAAATCAAATTTATTTTTAAACAAGAATTTGGATCTTATTTTGCAGTACGATTGCTGACATTTTCACCCATTTTTGAAATCTCAACGGGCTATAAAGTTGTAATTATTGTCAGTTGAAAAGGTTAACTGACTAGGCATAATGGCAAAAAAAGGTATTTGGGCAATCGCGGGCGGTAAAGGAGGGGTCGGCAAGAGTTTCCTCTGCAGCAATTTAAGTATCGATCTGGCGCAAAAAGGGAACAGCGTTGTGCTGATCGATGCGGATTTTGGCGGTCCCAATCTGCATACTTTCCTGGGTATTTCGTCCTCCATTATCAGTGTCTCTGATTTTATCAAAAATAGTCAGCTACGATTGGATGACATATTGCTGCCTACAGGTATCCCAAATCTGAAGCTGGCCAGTGGCGCTCAGGATGTTCTGGGTATGGCCAATTTGAATATCATCCAGCAAAACAAATTGATTAAAGCGATCACTTCCTTAAACGTTGACTATGTTCTGGTCGATCTGGGCGCCGGTACCACATCTTATACGCTGGATCTGTTTCTATCGGCGGATAAGGGTATACTGGTAACTGCATCAGAGCCGACATCCGTTGAGAACACTTATCGGTTCGTCAAATCAGCCTTTTATCGAAAGTTGAAAACCGTGGTCCGACACACCGGCGTTAAATCATTTCTGGAACGGATTACCGACACCAAAAACGAAGAAAATCCACGAACACCCGCTGATCTGGTCACAGAGATTTATGACATCAACACGCAAGCCGGAGAAACCCTGAAATACGAGCTGGCCAGATTCAATCCGAAACTGGTGCTGAACCAGGTAAGGACGCCAACAGACGTGCGCATTGGGTTTTCTATGAGTCAGGCGTGTAAAAAGTATTTTGGTGTCGATATCGGTTATGTGGGATTCGTTGAACACGACAACACCGTCATCCAATCCATACGACAGCGCAGACCGGTAGTTATCACCTCACCCAGTTCCAATGCTTCAATCTCCATCTCCAAAATCGCTCAAAATATTCGGCAGGATTACCATCTTGTCAATAATAATTGATCGCCAACCACCGCGTTTAACGGATTGTCAAAGGGTAAGACTCTGTCTATAATAAATTTAAACGGCAGTACTTGAGCCGTTTCTCCGAAAAGTTCCAGAGAACCCGAATAGAAGACACTCACCGAAGCTGTCCTTGACAACCAGGAAAAATCGAAATGGCGTTATTGAAAATTCTGACCTTCCCCGACCCTTTTTTAAAAATCGTTGCCAAACCTGTTTCCCTGTTCGACAAGGCTTTGGAAACCCTCGTCAATGACATGGCCGAAACTATGTATGATGAGCCAGGAATCGGACTGGCTGCGACGCAGATACACGAGGATAAAAGATTGTTTGTGATGGATGTTTTTTATAACAAAGAGGACCCTGAATCGAAAAAACAGCCGGTGGCTGTTATCAACCCCGAAATTTTCGAGACTGGTGGAGAAAGCTGTATCGAAGAGGGATGCCTGTCTGTTCCCGAATTCCGGGCGGAGATCAAACGCTTTGCGGAAGTCAGCCTGCGCTTTCAAGATCTGAATCAGGAGGTCCACGAACTTCAAGCCCAGGGAATACTGGCGATCTGCATCCAGCACGAACTGGACCATCTCAATGGAAAACTGTTTATCGACCGCCTGCCGCCGCTGAAACGTCGCATGATTCAGAACAGGCTTAAAAAAGAGAATAACCGCTCAAATTAGAACGGGATGGCTGGAAAAATCATCTTTTTTTTGTGTATCTTTTTTTTGATTTCCGACAGTGGGCCCGCCTCAGGGTGGAAGAAACTGCTGATCCATGATCGACACCTCATCCGGGTGGAATATGCGACAACCTCAAGAGAGCAAATCCAGGGGCTGGGCGGACGAAAAAATTTCCCCGATGGAACCGGGATGCTGTTTATATACAAATCCCCGGGAGAACGCATCTTCTGGATGAAACGCATGCGCATTCCCATTGATATCCTCTGGATTCATAGAGGACAGATCGTCTCTATTGAACACCAGGTACCCCCTCCCTCAACCCTGATGCAAGACAATTACCTGAAACGTTACGGTCATGGGATTGCAGCGGATATGGTGCTGGAACTTCCCGCTGGTTATGTCCGTCGGCACTCAATCCAGGTTGGGCATTCGATCCAGCTGATTCCATAGGCGATCATAGATGAATAAAACAGAGCTTGGTATCGATGAAGCTGGAAGGGGTCCTGTTCTCGGGCCGATGGTTATGGCTGGCGTGCGTGTTTTGCAGAGCGAGCTCTCAACGCTGGAAGAGTGGGGGGTGAAAGATTCAAAACTTTTCGGCAGCAATGCAAGGGGGCAAGCGAGAAGAGAAGAGTTGGCCGATCGCATCATGGCCAATTTCAGCTACGAGTTGATTGTTTTGACTCCGGAAATAATCGATGAACATGTCCGGGAGCATGCACTCAACCGACTTGAACAGAATACCGCCAGCGTGATTATAACTGCGCTCCCCGCTGATGAAGTTGTTCTGGATGGGGCAACCCTGTTTCAGCCACTGATAAACAGAACGGTTCATGCCGTGAATAAGGCAGACAGGTCCCATTTCAGCGTTGCGGCGGCTTCGGTTCTTGCAAAATGGAAAAGAGATGCGCTTTTCAAACAGCTGTGTCAGCCTTTTATTGAATCGTTTGGTGAAATATGCGGTGGCGGGTATGCTAATTCCAAGACGTTGGTGTTTGTGGAGTGGCATTTGGAAAACAAGGGCGAATTGCCCTCTTTTTACCGAAAAAGCTACAACTGGAAAGCACTCGGACCGATTTAATCCGACTCTTCTGTCAGTTCGTTTTCGTAATCGTCGTCCTCACTTTTATCTATTGCGTTCTCGTCTTCCCTATCCCTTCCATTATTACTGATGAAAAAAAGATATCCGCTGACAATGACAATTGCACTGGCCAGGCTTGCCAGGAACCTCAGAAACAGTTTGATAGCCCTCAGCGGGAAGAGTCTGGCAATGAGTTTAAGCATAATTGTTATCGCCTGTGAGACGCTGTGAAGATAGATGATCTCTTTCGATTCCTCGTCAAGAAATTCTATAAGAGTTAACCCCATTTTAGCAAGTTTTTAAGCTGGGCTTTAAGCTGTTGCGAATGCCTGGAGGCGAATTTGGAGTAGAGAAGCAGGTATTTTCATGAATTGGAGCTGCCAGATTAGCGATTTACATTTAGTGATGATAACGATATAGTGACGCTTGTTAAGACTGACGATTTCCCCGAAAAGACCGGATAACGGGTTCTGTAAAATAATTCTGTACACTGATTTTGGATTGCTACCCGGGCCTTTCTGGATCGGCAAGAGTTGATATTTTCAAAAAAAGGTTGCCAGACTGTGGTGATTAACGTAATAAATGCCAATAATGGAAAGTGTCCTAATTAACCGGCCTGATCGTTTTTTTTCTTAATAATTGTTTGATTTTAAACTTTTTTGAATAAGTGGATATGGATTCTAAAACTCTTCGAAGGTCTCTGGTCCCATTTGCCCTAATGATCTCCTTTCTATTTTTGGCTAGCTGTACGCCGCCTGCGCCAGTCAAGCCCTGGGACAGCAAATTCCTGAATCAAATCAAGCTCAGTTTCATAGATACCGACACTGATGCAAATGAGGTTGCTGGTGATGTCCTGTTAAAATTGAATAATGCACCCAAACCCACCGGAATTGGACAGTACGTCCTCTACTGGGGGAGTACAGCAAGCAGCTCTGGCAAGGGTAACAAAATTGCTGAGGTCTCCGTGAATATCAGCGGTGATCTACTTTTTTCGATTCCGCAGGATACGGCCATTCCGTCCAGCAGAAACAAATATTTTCTGCTTTATCTGAAGGATGCCGCTAGCAAAGAGAGTTACAGCGGAATTAGCACCAGTGTGACAGATGAAAAGCAGACTGAGGTTGTCGAAGAAGCTGCTCAGGAAGCCGAAGCCACTGAAGTAGCCAAAGTCGCTAAAGTAGCCGAAGCCGCTCCGGAAGCTGAAGTGGCTCCGGAAGCTGAAGTGGCTCAGGAAGCTGAAGTGGCTCCGGAAGCCGAAGTGGCTCAGGAAGCCGAAGTGGCTCAGGAAGCCGAAGTAGCTCCGGAAGCTGAAGTAGCTCCGGAAGCCGAAGTGGCTCAGGAAGCTGAAGTTGCTCCGGAAGCCGAAGCTGCTCAGAAAGCTGAAGTTGCTCAGGAAGCCGAAGCTGCTCAGGAAACCGAAGCCGCTCAGGAAGCCGAAGCTGCAAAAGAAGCGGAGGTAGCTGCCAAGGTTGCAGAAAAAGCTGCCGAAGAATCCCGGGTTGCTGAGCTTGTGGCAATTGTGATCGAAAACGTCCTCTTCGAATATGACAAGTCGTATCTCAAATCGGAATTCAAGACGAAACTGATCAACTCTTTCGCTGATGCGGAGAATAAGGATCAGCTAAAAGTTGTTGTTTCCGGTCATGCAGATGAGCGCGGATCTAACGAATACAATCTGGCTCTGGGTGAGAGAAGGGCATTCACTGTGAAACGCTTTCTGATCAGTCTGGGTCTGTCGGAGGAGAATATTTCGGTTATCTCCTACGGCGAAGAAAAGCCAGTGGATCCAAGGCAAAACGAAACTGCCTGGGAGAAAAACCGTCGGGCCGAAACTGATTTCAGTGACTAAGGGATCGTACAATAATAACTTGGCATAAACTGTCCGCAAAAGTCCCATAAAGACCGGACATTTTGCTGACAGAATGCCAAGTAATTTTTGAGCCGACCCTAAGGGATCGTTCAAAAATAACTTCACATAATCAATTTGCAAAAGTCCTAAAAGCACTGAACATTTTGCAAACAGAATTTCAATTAATTTTTGAACCGACCCTAGGCAGGAAAAACGACAGAGGATGATTTTCAGGCTCTGCCAAAATCATCCTCGTAGCGCTCAATATCATCTTCGCTGATAAAACTTCCCATCTGCACCTCGATAATTTCCAGAGGGGCTTTTCCGGGGTTGGTCAGCCTGTGTTTCATCGTTTTTGGAATATAGGTGGATTCATTCTCGGTCAGGTAAAAGGTCTCGTCACCTCGAATGACTTCAGCTGTTCCTGCAACGACTACCCAGTGCTCCGTGCGATGAAAATGACGCTGTAAAGAGATTCGTTGCTCTGGCAGCACAGTGATGTTTTTGATCTGAAAACCGGCCCCCTCTGAAAGTACGGAGGAATTTCCCCAGGGTCTGACGATCGTTGTATGGAATTTGTATTCAAAACGGTCTTCTCTTTTCAGTGTTTCCACCAATTTTTTGACATCCTGAGATCGGCTGAGATCACAGGCAAGCAAGGCGTCATTCGTCTCGATGATAATCAGATTCTTAAGTCCGACGCCGGTAATCAGTCTTTTGTCTGAGAAAATAAGGCAGTTTTCGCTATCCTGGAGAATAACATTCCCCCGTGTGACATTGCCCTTTTCGTCTTTGACGCTTTTCTGGTAGATCGCTTCCCAACTACCCAGATCACTCCAGCCCACGTCCATTGTGATCACAGCCACCTTTTCCGACCGCTCCAAAATGGCGTAATCAAACGAGTCCGGCTTGACTCTGGCGAAGATCTCTTCAACCTTTTCCTTGGTCTGAAGTAATTCCCGAGGACTTCCGTTTTGAAAGAACGCCTCCACCATTTCCGGGCAGTGTTTTCGATACTCCTGGACCAGTGTTTCCGGAGTCGCCATAAAAATACCGGCATTCCAGCTGTATTCGCCGGAAGAGACATAGGCTTCTGCGCTTTCCAGATCGGGTTTTTCGGCGAATCTTTCAACCTGATGCCCGGGATTCAGCTCTTTACCTGCCTTAATATATCCAAAACCGGTATCCGGACGATTCGGCTGAATTCCGAAAGTAACAATCCAGCCCTTCTGAACAAGTTCTGCTCCCTTTACCAGATATTCTAAAAACTGTTTGCTTTTAGGGATCAAATGGTCGGCTGGTAAAATAACGAGTGGCTTTTTCCAATCCTGCCTGGGAATGCGCGTAAGACCCCAGAGTATCGCCGGTGCAGTATTGAGGCTTCTGGGTTCCAGAAGGATATTTTCAAGGGGGAAATCCGGCATCAACTGTTCAATCTGACGATGAAGTTCTATTTCATGAACAACCGAACCAACAATATAAATTTTATCTGTGTCGAATAGCGGGAACAGTCGTCGAATTGTTTCCTGTAACAGTGATTCGTGGGTTGAGCCCAGGTTGAGAAATTGTTTGGGGGTCATGGTTCGACTGAAAGGCCAAAGACGGGTGCCGGTTCCTCCGGCGAGTATCATGCCGATCATGTTTTGTCGGCTTACATTGCTCACAATAATAGCTCCTTAGTGGTCTGAAACATCAGGTAGTTAATCTTAACTCTGGTTGCTTTGAGATAGAGATCGAAAATCGCCGTGTTGGTGATCTGCTTCATATGCGCTACATCCACCTGAAATAAGAAGGTGTCTTTGTAATCAGCGGGCGGGTTTCGGTACAGGTTTAATAGATTGAGGGCCCGGGACTTACTGGTAATCACAGAGACCTTGTTTTCAAAAACGGGGTTAATTTGAATTTGGTCCAGGCCCTTTTTCACTTTATAGTATTTTGATTCGTTGGCAGAACCCAGATAACGGCAGAAATTTTTGACTGAAATTACGGGTGGGTGAAACAAAATCGGCTGCCAGCGAATAGTGAGCACATATCTACTTTTACTTTTTTTATAAGGTTTCCCTGAAATACTGGTTATATTGACAGGGACGGTGATCTTATTGGATATTTTTTGCTGTCGTCGGATCAATTTCAGTTGATCCAGACGGCATTCGGAAAGGGAGTTTGACCCGACTCCACATGTCAGGACTTCGTTCCTGATATGCTTTGTGGCAATCCGCTGGTTTCCTTTCAGGTCAACAATGCTCAGGAAAATTTGTTTGACCAGATTGGGATAGAGGAGAAAAATAGACTCGTAGTCACTCCAGAATTCAACGAACTCAACACTGGAGTCAATTCGTGGCTGGGCTGAAATGCGATTACTGATCCCTGCCAGCGACAGGCAATTGATAATTCCGCAAAACAGCAGCAGTTTAAGCAGATGTCTATTTCTCCCTTTTAAAATCATGATTCCAATGGATTATGGGTAAATTCGGTGGTTATTTCCGATAACTTCTGACAAAATTATCGATTCCTTCCGCTTTCAGCGCTCTGGCGATTTTAACCGCCTGGGTCCTTTCCTCATATGGGCCGGCGATGACATGAAACGCCTTTTTCTTATGGTCATCAATGAGAAATGGAATGTGATCGTAGCGCTGGGAGAGCTGATTTTTGAAATTATAGGCGCGTTGTTCTCCCTTGAAGACGGCTATCTGAACCACAACCTGCTTGTATGGATCAAGTCCCTTTGAAGGGTCATAGTTTTTGGGGTACTGTAATATCTTCAACGAAACCCGGGCGGTTCCCTTATCTTTGAACTTTAGTGATTCAGCAGCTTTCCGGGTTAGATCGATAATCCTGTTTTTCTTGTACGGCCCACGATCGTTGATACGTACCACCGTAATCCGATTATTATCCAGGTTGTGTACCTGGACCCATGTATTCATCGGAAGAATTCTATGGGCGGCCGTCATCTGATTTTGATTGTACCTTTCCCCATTAGCAGTCTTTTTACCGTGAAACCCCGGGCCGTACCATGAGGCATATCCATCCATCTGTTCCCGGGAGTTCCCTGCTACCCTTGCTGCAGGTGCTGTTGCTGGCAATGGAGCGACGGCACTGGCGAAATCAGGCCGAAAACCGTCGTTGTTCGTCGTGGTTTTTGGAGGTGCACTGGCCATTATTTTCGTGGTTGGCCTTGTAAAATCGGGTTTAAATTGTTTGTTTTTTGGCTTGGTAGCCGGTTGGACTACCGCTGTTTCCGGAACAGATCTGGGCGCTGCCACAGGCTGGATAGAGCTCTTACCCTCAATGGGTTGTTGCCAGTTATCAGGGGTAAAAAACTTCCGCTCTCTTTTTACGAGTGATGTTGATTGGCGCTGGGCTGAACAACCCATCATAAAGATTAAAAAAATCAGAATAGTCCAGTGTTTTTTTGTCATAGCATCTTTCCCGAATCGGTTTGATATGAAGCAGATCTAATGATTTCTGCTTTAAATTATCGTCCTGGATGGCTATGCGAATATTCTGCCAAAACAGCGGACATCTGAAATCTTATCATTTTTTCAACGTTTCATCATGATCTGGGTGATTTCCTTGATTCGATAATTGATCGTATCAAGGATCAGACCGATGGCAAAAAATATCATTGAAACGAGCACGAGACCGGTAGCCAGTATAGCGGTTGGAAAATGAGTGATCATCCCGGTCTGGAAGAATTCAGTAATGGGAATACCCCCCAGGATCAGCCCGCACAACAGAATGAACCCACCAATGATGCCGAAGAAAAACAAAGGTCGATAGGCCTTGGCAATGTTGACAATGGTCAGTAGAACATGAATCCCGTCTTTGACGGCGTTGAGTTTGGAAAAGGACCCATCCGGACGTTCTCTCAACTCAATATCGACCTCCTGGATCTTAAAGTCGTAATATAGAGATTGAATCACCAATTGGGTTTCAACTTCGAACCCCTTTGAGATCAGCGGTATATTCTTGACAAAACTCCGGTTGAAGACCCGGTAACCCGACATGATATCAGTCATGTTGCTGTCAAAAATATTGTTGACGAGCTTGACGACCAGATAATTGCCAAACAGATTCAAGGGCTTGAAGGCTTTGGATTTGGGTTTGTTGAGCCGAGCGCCGACTGTCATGTCCGCATCTTCGTTCAGGACCGGTTGCATCAATTTATGGACTGACTCAGCCGGATAGGTGTCATCACCGTCGACCATCACAAAAAGGTCGGCTTCAACCTTTTTGAACATTGAACCAATCACAAATCCCTTCCCCTGTCGTTTCTCTTTGATGACAACAACATTTTTTTCTGCAGCGATTTCTGCCGTTCGATCGGTGGAGTTATTGTCAAACACATATATACTTGCTTCTGGAAGTTCCCTGCGAAAATCGTCTATGACTTTCCCGATGGTAATCTCTTCGTTATAGCAGGGAATCAAAACTGCTACTTGAGGGGGTGAGGCATTCATCTGCATTTCCATTTTTTGTTATGGCATTTCGGCCAAAGATGTTCACAGTTTTTTGATCTCTAGTGTTGATACCCTGGCGGGGCCAATTAATATGATTCATGATCTGAATCAGGCAGCACCATTCTGTGCAGATCCGGCTGTGTGTTTCAGCAGTATAATAAATCAGTGCCTGAAGGTAAACCGCATAAATGATTTATGCCCTCGGAGGCCGCAGCAGAAGCTGGATTGAGTAAAAATAACCCATGAAGAAATTGCCGTATTTCTTTTCTTCGATTAAACTGGCCTCGAAAGAGGTGGAATAAACACCGCTGCAAGTGATTGATTATAACCGGAAGAAAGTGCTTGAAACAGAATATGTCAAAAACATCAACATTCCAACGTCACCGAAGTTTTCTAGTCCTGCTCTCGATTGTAACTGCTGTCAGGCTGTTTTTCGCTGTCTACCTGCGGCTCGTAGATGACGAGGCCTATTATTGGGAGTGGGGACAGCATCTCGATTGGAGCTACCTGGATCACCCGCCGATGACAGGCTGGATCGGCTGGCTGTTCAGCTCGATATTTGGTCATAACGAATTTGGTGTCCGTCTTGGACCGATACTGATTGCAGCGCTGTTTCTGGTATTGATCTACCAGTTTACCCGACGCTTGTATGGAGATGATCGCATCGCTTTTAGAGCGGCACTGCTGTTTTCCATCATACCGTTGTTCTCGATTGGCAGTTTCATGTTACTACCGGATGCACCCCTTTCTCTGTTCTGGTTGCTGTCCCTGATCATTTTTTATCGGATTGTGGAAAGCGGGAACGGCAATCTCTGGTTTGCCCTGGGAGTGGTCTGGGGTCTGGGGATGTTGAGTAAATATAATATGTTGGCTCTAATCGGTTGTGTCGGTCTGTTTCTGGTTCTATCAGCGAAACACCGGTTCTGGTTGTTGCGGATGAAGACCTGGCTTGGATTTTTACTAGGATTGCTGATCTTTTCACCAGTGATTTTCTGGAATATACAGAGAGGATTTCCCTCTTTCAGGTATCACCTGGTGGAACGCAACCAGGGTTTTCAATTTACCTGGGAGCCGGTACAGATTTTTCTGGCCGGGCAGTTGGGGTATTTGTCCCCACTGGCTTTTCTGGCTGCGCTTGTGGTGTTGTACCAGCTGGGGAAAATGGTCTTTAAAGAGAAAGATGAAAAGGCACTTTTTCTGCTTACGATGGCGGTTCCTTATCTATTGGTTTTTTCTATTGCCGTCGCTTTGTCACCGACTGGTAAGCCCCACTGGCCAGCGATGGGATATACCACGTTGTTCTGTGCGTTGCCCTGGTTCTGGGACAAAAAATGGCGCACGGGCGGCTGGTGGACGAAAATTCTGCATCCGGCGCCGGTCATCGTGCTCTCCTCAGCTATTACCTTGTTGATATTGACGCAGTCCATCTATCCGATAATGAAGATGGAGCCCCATCTGGACGTGACCAATGAATTGTATGGCTGGCCTGAAGCCGGTCGCCAGATTCAGGTGGAATATGACCGCCTCTCCAAAGAGAAGGCGACCGTGGTTTTCACCCGGAGACTGAATATGGCCGCCCCTGTTTGTTTTTATACCCCAAATCACATCCCCGCCTATTCCATTACAGCGGTTAATGAACAGTATGACATCTGGGGCAGAGGGACGCTGGCGAGTATTCCCAGAGGTGCCAATGGTATCTACGTAGCGGACAGCCGCTATACGCCTGGAAATGTAAAACAGTACGGTTTTAAACGTGCGGAGGCGCTGCCGCCCATTGAGGTGATCAGGGCTGGAAAAGTGGTGCGACGCTTTTTCCTGTTCCGACTTTATGATTATCAAGGTTAAGCCAACCCTAAGCATCCGGGAAATTCATCTGAAGAGAAGATATGAAAGTAGATTTTATGCGCAAAGTGGACTTCTGGATTGGGGTGCCTCTCTGTTTATTCCTGTCGATATTTGTGCTTCTATTCCGTTTCTTTACGGCTCACAAAAATCTGTCCTCTAAAAATGTCCTCTTTATCGAACTGCCTGAAATGGGCAGTGCAGTACTGGTGGACCCGGCGATGAGAAAAATCCGGCAAAAAATTTCGGCAAATCTGTTTTTTGTGATTTTCGCGAAGAACAAACCAAGCCTGCAATTATTGAACACCGTGGCAGACGAGAACATTTTCTGTATCCGGGAGAATTCGTTTTTCAAAATGAGCCTGGATATGTTGCGGTTTCTGATTTGGACCCGTAAAAATAGAATTGATACGGTGATTGATTTGGATTTGTTTCAAAGGATTACAGCTCTGCTGACGATTCTCTGCGGCGCAAAAAAGCGGATCGGCTTTCATGCGTTTCACAATGAAGGGTTATACCGGGGCGCTTTTTTGACCCATAAGGTCAGTTACAACCCCCATATCCACATCGCCAAAAATTATATTGCCCTGGTTAATGCAGCCATGTCTGAGGAACAGGAACTGCCCTTTTCCAAGGAAGCAATATCCGATGGGGAGATCGCGCTGGAAAAGATGGCGATAGATGATTCGCAGAAGACGGCCATGCGCGATAAAATAAAAGCATTGAACCCGAGTTATGATGATACAAAGCATAAACTGTTGCTGATCAACCCTAACGCCAGCGAGCTGTTGATTCAGCGGCGCTGGATGCCGGAGTATTACACTGAACTGATCCGCATGGTCTTGAAGACGTTTCCTGATGTGATGGTTTTAATTACAGGGGCTCCCGCTGAAAGAGAAGAGGCACAAGCTTTGAAAGACAGCGTTTCCAGTGACCGCTGCATTAATAGCGCAGGAGAACTGGTTTTTCTTGAGTTGCCGGTACTCTATGCCGTTTCCCACTGCATGGTGACCAACGATTCCGGGCCAGGGCATTTCTCGGCTGTGACGGAACTACCGACTTTTGTTATTTTCGGACCGGAAACACCTAAGTTATACGGCTCTCTGGGCAACTCCAGGCCGATTTACTCAAATCTGGCTTGTTCTCCCTGTGTCAGTGCGTCCAATCACCGCAAGACGCCTTGTATCGATAACCAGTGCCTGAAAGTGATCAAACCGGCAGAAGTGTTCGAGATCATTCAACCGAGTCTGGTATCTGATGTCATTATTCGCTTGTAAACCTGAAGTAGAAAATCCATGGTTTCATTTTTAAAAAGGCATCCGGGGCTGACAGGGGTACTGGTGGTCGTTTTTCTGTCCCACTCTGTTCTGGCGGTGATTCCGCCGCTCTTCTCTGACGAGACGACCTTCTGGGAATGGTCACGGCATCTGGATTTTGGTTACTACGCCCATCCACCCATGACAGGCTGGCTGATTGCGCTGGTGACCGGCATTTTCGGGACTTTTCAATATACAGTGCGTCTGACGTCCATTTTGTTACACCTGGGCACCATCGGATTCCTTTATTATCTCGCCTTCGAGGTGACCCGGGAGAAAAAAGTAGCAGTGCTTTCTGCAGTGTTCTATGCACTGCTGCCGATATCCCTGATATTGGGCACGGCCATTACAACAGATAGCCCTCTGGTTTTTTTCTTCACGGCCGCTACTGTTTTTGTCAGAAAAGCCATTATCGAGGAGAAAAACCGTTTCTGGTATTTTGCTGCGATTGCTTGCGGCGGGATGCTGATGACAAAATTCCTGGCGGTTCTGTTTTTCCCGGGTGTTTTTATTTTCCTGCTGTTGAATCCAATCTACCGTCGCCAGCTTTTTTCAAAAGAGCCTTATCTTGCTGTTTCTATTTCTCTGCTGCTTTTTGCGCCCTTTCTCCACTGGAATATGACCCATGACTGGTTGACGTTTCAGTTCAATCTGTACCAGCGACAAAAAAGTCAGGGATATGATCTGATCAGAACGGCGAAATATATTGCCGGACAAATGTTGGCGGCTTCGCCGGTGGTGTTTGTCCTGTTGCTGGTGGCACTGGTTGCATTGCTGATTCGTTTGACAAGAAAACCCGGGGCTGGAATCGTGGAGAGTGGGTACCGTCCCTCCATGCAGCTCCTGCTGAGTATTACCGCTTTTCCATTTGTTTTTTTTCTGCCGATCTCCTTTTTTGCCGATGTTGGTGCGCATTATACCGCGAGTCTATATCCAGTTGCATCCATTTTGATTGTGATCTGGATGCTGTCCGGAGGGGAAGCGATCAGCACCCTTATCCGTCGCAAAGCCAAATGGTTGTTTGGCGTCAGTGTCGTTTCTTCCGGTCTGGTTTCACTGGGGATATTTTTACTCATTATCTTTCCCAAAATGCTCCCTGATCGCATGCTTTATACATCGGCCGTCAATGAGGATGCCCCCATCGCATCCCACTATTTTGGATGGCAGGCGGGGGGGCAACGGATTTCCGAGATCAAAAAGGAATGGGAGCAAAGGCCCGAAGGGCTTTTCATGACGTCAAAGGATTATGGTCTGGCCTCCATGCTGGGTTTTTATACACCCGGACATCCTCAGTTTTACCTGATGAATGTGGACAAAAACGTTGTGCACGGCAAAAGCTTTTTGATGTGGGAAAAGGGGCAGAAAAAACTGGGCGCCAATACAATTTATGTTTCTGATACCCCATTTTCGTACAGACCCAGACTTACGGATTTTTTTGAACGGATCCAACACCTGCCTCCGCTGATCATCAAGGATGATGATGGACGAATCCTGCGTATTTTCTATTTTGCAGTGGGGTTGAAATATCTGGGCGGTGAACCGGACAATCTATCTTTGTGGTAAATGGGATAACAGGTTTAATAATTATCTGCGATGCTTCTTTTCTTCTACATTGTAAAGGAACTGCTTTTCCCTTTTTTTCTGGCGACAGGGATTATCTCGTCTATCATGCTGATGGATCAGATCTTTCAATTTATCCCTTTCCTCCAGGCTTCGGGGCTGGAGATGAAGTCTGTGGTGCAGATGATTCTCTATTCGCTCTCCCCGATCCTGCTCGTCGCCTGTCCGGTCAGTATTCTGATTGGGGTCTATGCGGGGATCAATCGCATCTCTTCAGATTATGAGCTGGTCGTGATGCGTTCTTCCGGTGTTTCCATCTCCTATATTTTCAAACCGGTTCTATTTGTCGCCCTGCTCATCGCAGGCGTGGTTATGATTCTGGCTTTTTATGTCAGTCCCTTCGGCATGTCCAAGCTGGAAGAGCTGAAATTCAATATCCTGAAAAAACATACGAAAATTCAGTTGTCTGTCAATCGGGTCAATGATTTCTTCGGTAAAAAACTGATCTATATTTTTGAAAAAGAAGGTGATTTGTTGCGCGGTATTTTTATTGCGGACAAGACTCTGGCAGAGCATCATACCACTATTGAAGCGGACATGGGGAGAATCTACTTTGACGACCCATCTCAAAAAATTCTGTTTCGCCTTAATAATGGCAAAATACACACTTATCTGGGAGAAGAAGGATATCGGATTATCACCTACGATCAGCTTGATTACGATCTGGTACCCCCTAAAGAAAATCGAAGCAATCTGCCAAGTCGATTTAAAAAAAATAAAGGTAACACACGAAAATACAAAACGGATACCGAGTTGACAGTGGGGGAACTGCTGGAAAGGATTGAGAAGACGCCCCCAAGTGATGCGCTTCACTATGACTATCTGGATGAACTTCACGCCCGGATTGTGACGATCCTCTCCTGTATCTGTTTTGCGGTTTTTGCGTTGCCTATGGGGATATTCGATCCTCGCAGTCCAAAAGCCGGCAATATTATCTACATGATCGCTGTGATTATCATCTATTTTTTGATCTATGCCCAAGCCAGATCAATGCTGTTGCGGGGAGAAGCCTCTCCTGCTGTTTTATACCTGCCCCTGATCTTTGCCCTCAGTCTCGGACTGATCAGCTATTTTAAGGTCAACCATAACTTCAATTCCATCCTGGAGATCGTCCGTTTCAAATTCAGCAAAAAACAACCATGAACAGACTGAAGGCCAAAGACCGAAAACGCAAAGGGTACAGGCTAACCGGACATTGCTGACTATTTGTATATTCGGTTTTTGAGAATTCCGTTCTGAATCGTTTGCATATAGGCTAGAAAAGCTGTATCGATATCGGGCCGGGGGCGTTTGTCGATCAGATTATTCTGGTTTTTCCAGTCTGTTTTAAGGTCGTAACGGCTGTCCGGCACCATATTGGTATAGCGCGAAACCAGATCGTCTTGAAACCAGAGGATAAATGATCCGTTATAGTGCATGGCAAATCCGCTGTCCGGTTCCCTGGAGAGCATTGATTGACCAGCAGAGCCATGTACCGGGTTCAGCCCTAGGTAGTCCAGGACCGTCGGCAGCAGGTCCGTTTGTGAGCTGATGCTGTCGTTTTCGCCTGGCGGAATCTGACCCCCCGGGGTATAAAAGATCAGCGGCAGTCGGGCGCTGTCTGCATATTGATTCGGCAGCGTTTCCGAGACGTGGTCCGAAGTGATGATGAAAAGTGTGTTGTTGTACGAGGGCAGAGTCGATGCTTTTTTAAAGAACTCCCCGATAGACCAGTCGGAATAGCGCAGAACGTTTTTCCATGAACTGGCTGCAGATTTTTTATCGTGGTATTCCCATTTTTTGTCGGGGACATCATGGGGAGAATGGGTGGTGCAGGGCTCTATGATAGCCAGAAAGGGCTCCTGCAACTGTTTGACCTCGCTGTAAAACCGATCGAAAACATATTCGTCCCAGACACCCCAGGTATGAGAAATTTTTTCGAAGTCGGGAAAGTCGTTCTGGTTGAGTGTTTTTTGAATTCCCATTGATTTCATGAAGGAATCGATACTGGCACTGCCCTCAAAATATCCGGAAAGAAACAGCATGTCATAGTCCAGCTTTTTCAAAGCCCTGGGAATAGAAAGCAGGCTGTTTTGAACGAAGGGAGAGTTGATCAGCGTGATTGAAGGCAGAGCCGGAATAGATGAAATAAGGGCTCCAAACCCCTGGGTTGTGTATCTACCGGCTCCAAAAAACCGGGTAAAATTCAGCCCCTGAGCTGCTATCTGATCAATGTAGGGGGTGTCGCTCTTGATGCCGGGGTTGAAACTGCCTGTCCACAGGGCCGGAACGCCCTCCATAATGATGATGACAATATTGGAAAGCGGACGGGTATAGGGCGAACTCGAGATCGATTTGCGCAGTAGCGGATATTCCGGATCTAAAAATGTATCACCTGGAATTTTTACCAGGTTTCGAATCGCGGTTTGAGCACGTTTGGTCTCAAGCAGTTCGAGTTTTTTAACCCGGTCTCTTGCCAAAGAGACGCCCACCGTATAGGGAGCGTTTAACGTCAGATTTCCAAGTTGCACATGTTGGTTGCGATAAGCGAAATTCTCGTCAGTGGGTTTGCTCTGAAATCCCCCCCGGCCGATGATGGCCAGTGCCGAAAAAATGATGGGAATGATCAGAAGATGTTTTAAGAACCCTGCTTTTTGATCGGGAATGGACCGCAGCCGATGCCAGAACTTATACCAACCGAAAGAGAGCAGGCCGATGAACGCAAAATAGAGAATGATTAAAGACAGGTATCCGGAGACAGCCTGTCGCAAAGCCCCGGGCAGATCGTTGAAAACCAGAGAGACCTCAAACGAAAGGTGTCTTTTTATGATCTGGTAATATCCTAGATCAGCGACATAGATTGAGATATAGAATATCAGTACCGGCAGTGTCAGGAGAAAGAAGAGATGACCGATCCAGCGATTGTGACTCCAGTTTCCCAATAGAAAAAGAAAAAAACAGATCAGCCCCATGGTCTGAGCGATCACTACCAGATCAAAGCGGATACCGTCAAAAAGTGAGAGCAGGATTTCGGACCCGTGAAATTCAGCGAAGAAATTCCAGTGATAGAGTAAAAAGCCTAATCTGCCGATTGTAAAAAGGAGTGTCAGGAAAACAAAAACGGCTGCTAGTGTGAGTAAATTTTTCTTGATCATCTATTATCTTAAATACTTGGTTAAACTGTTTCATGTCAGACGCGCTGAAGTTTCCCGTGTTTGTCATCAATCCTCTACATTTACATATTTTAACCTATCTATGGGAAGGGAAATCTTGATCCAGGTCATAACTTGTTATAAAATTGATAAACCATTCTATAGATGATAATCATATAATATCAATAAGAAAGGCGGAAACTCCCGCTCAACAATTTCCAGAGCTATCAAATGATCTTTATGAAATGGTTTAAAAAGAACGATGTACAGGATAACGGTTACACACTCTTTCTCTACTTCTTTACGATCTCCTGTATCGTTTTTATCTCCTCACTGAGTTATTTCAATAGCGATCTGTTCCTGAATAGCTACTCTGAAATTCTATTCACGCTTTTGACCACTTTTTTTAATCCCTTTTACATCCTGACCACGATATTTCTGCTGTTTTACCTGCCCTATAAGTTCCTGCCACGGCTGCTGTTCAAACCGGTACTTTTTGTTTTCACCGGTTCATTTTTTACCTATTTATACATGGAAAAATGGGTGTTCAACCAGTTTAAATTCCATATTAATAGTTTTGTGCTCAAGATTCTACAACAGCCCGATGTGTTTCAGGTTCTGGGTATTGGCGTACTGGAAATAGTGATGATTCTGCTGGCTATTCTGTTGGGGATCATTCTGGCCTGGGCCATATATGAAATGATTTGCCGCTCTCCCCTGCCCAACTGGCTCTCAATAAAACTGCGCGGTAAAATCAGGAAACTGGCTTTTGTACTCCTCATTTTTCTGACCTTCACCGTCGATAAGACGGCCTACGCCTGGTACCTCTACAATAAAAATATCGCTATCTATTTGCTGGCCAACGACGTTCCGCTCTACATCCCTTCCCAGATGGGAACGTTTTTCAAGGATATGGGTTTTGAACCACCTGTGTCTGATAAGCCGTCTCTGAAACTGCTGAAGAACCGGGTCAACTACCCTTTGGAACCCTATGATTCCACCGTCAAGGATAAGGAAAAGTTGCCGAATATTATTCTCTTGATGTCGGATGCCCTACGCCCGGATATGGTAGATCCCGAGATCATGCCAGCCACCCATCGCTTCTCCCGCGAAAAAGCGATCAATTTCAAGCGGCACTATTCAGGCTCAAACGGTACTACGCAGGCGCTTTTTACATTGTTTTACGGATTGCCCTCCCGCTATATGGATTTTTTTTCCAGGGGTGAGGTTTCACCGATTATTTTTGATGTGTTACTGGAGAACAATTATCAGCTGGCATTGTATTCTTCGAAGAGTCTGGGGTGGTTGGGAACAGACCATCTGGTGTTTTTTAAAGTGAAGGACTATATCGTGGATGAACTACATCCAGACAGCTTTATAAGTGATGAGATGATCAACCAGCGGGCCCTGCAGACTATTGATGAGCATAGCCGGCAGTCAGAAAAGCCCCTGTTTTTAATGGTGTTTTACGATTCGCCCCATCTGCCTCATTTTAAACACGATAAATTCAAGAAGTTCGTCCCGGATAATCCAAGTCTCATATTCGATCCGAGATCAGCGGAGGATCGCCGTCGGGGCTTCAACGAGTACCGCAATGCAGCCAATTATGTCGATCATCTGATTGCAGGCTTGCTGGAAAAACTGGAGGCAAAAGGGTATTTCGAGAATTCGGTGATCTATATAACCAGTGATCATGGTTCGGAAAAATACGAACATGGACATTGGGGGCACGCCAGTGCATTCACCAATGAACAGTTGCAGGTCCCCTCGATTCTCTACTATCCCGGCAGCAAGCCACAGGATATCACCCGGCTGACCTCACATGCAGATGTCGTCAGCACCTTCATGGAATTGATGGGAGAAACATATGACGGCCGCCTGCATACCCTGGGGCAGTCCCTGCTGGATTCTTCACCACGGGATTATATCATTGCGGATGGAATGGCCAATCGGGTCTTGATAGATACAGACTATAAAATTAACTATACCCCCTTCGAAGGCATTTCCTATTACGAAGTAACTGACGCGGAGGACAATGCTGTCCCCAATCCCGATGAGATCATCGCCCGTTATACCCCTAAAATACTGAAGATGTTCGGTGATTTTCAGAAATTCCTCAACTGAGTCGCCTTTAAGCTGCCCACCAAAGCGGTTTTGAGGGCGTTTTTACGAAGCGGTCTCAGGGGGGAGGGTGTCCTCGGCCGGAAGGGGGGTCGACTTTTCCTGCCAAATGGCATGAAGAACACCGTTAAGAATTTTTGTGGCCTGGGCGTCCACATAGTTGCGGCAGATCTCGATGGCTTCGTTCAGTACAACCTTACCATCAATGTCCGGGAAAAAGAGCAGTTCGCTGGTGGCAATGCGCAAAAGTGCATTCAATGAATCAGAAATGCGGGCTTGCCTCCAGTTGGTTAAATGGCGTTGGATCGTTTCATCCACAGTAGCTAACTCTTTCCAGGTCGTTTCGATCAGTTGATGGCAGAAATCTGAATATTTTTCTGCGAGCGGATTGTCATTAAACAGGAGCTCTTCTCCTGTTGGATGAATGCCGATCTTTTTCCGCTGGTACAACGTCTGATAGGCCAGAATTCTTGCTTGGCGACGGCTGGATATAGGCATGGCAAATTATCGAAGATCGAATTTGTCTACAAGTTCGTTCATTAGTCGAATGTAGGCCGTGGCACCAATGGTGCTGAGGTTGTAAGTGATGACGGATTTACCCAGGGCGCTGGACTCGACGATGGCTTCGTTTCGAGGAATGATCGTCTCAAAAACCGAGTCAGATAATGCTTTGTAGATTTGCTGACCAATCCGCCGATGAATCTCTAATTTGCGATCGAACATCGTCAACAGTATGCCGGCCAGTCGCAAGTCCTTGTTTGGGAAAATGCTTTTGAGTTCGTTAAAAGAGCGCAAAAATCGTTTCAACGATTTTATGGCCAGATTTTCACACTGCAGTGGCAGAATTATGAGGTCAGAAGCATAAATAGCATTGATGGCCATGTTATTAGTCGATGAAGGGGCATCGATCACAATAAAATCATACTGGTCGCTGACCTCGTTTATCCTCTCCAGTAAATGCGTGGCATTGGCTCCGATCTCCAGAACGGCTCTTTCATTCTCCAAAGTCTCCACATTAGAGAAAATAAACTCCATGTTTTCCTGTCCTGTCTCCTGAATCAGATCGCTCATGGGCATCTCCGGATCCAGGAACAACTCCTGTGTTCCTCTGGAGACATTATTCTGCACACCCATTGAAAAACGAATGGAGCTTTGTGGATCCAAATCCACCATTAAAACAGAATATCCCCCAAAAGCAAACGCTGTCGCCAGGTTAATGGCACTGGTGGTTTTGCCGACACCCCCTTTTTGACTAACAAATGAGATAATTGTTGCCATGCCAGATCCTTCCTCTTTTCAGTCTTTGTTTACAGTGTTAGCGAATTCCGTTCATTCATGGCTGAGGCCTGGTAGAATGCATATTATTTCAAATAGATAAATAGAAAACGCTGCAGAACCGGTCTCAGGCATCTAAATGTCCTGATTATATTGATAAATTTGATAGTAACTGTACCAATGTATATTGTAAAGATTTAGCTGCGTGGAGACGTTTTTTTCGTCCATTCCCTCTAAAGTATACGCTTTCTCTGCCGATAAGGGATGTAAGAAAACAAATCACCTTTGAGGAGGAAAAAATGGCATTCAAAAAAAACAAGTTAAACGGCATCGCCAGAGCCGAGCAGAGAAAAAGAAGGGAAAAAAAATTTCCATCTGCCACACGCAATGAAATTGAAGAGGCAATGACAAAATATTTAGCAGAGGGTGGGAAAATTACCCGTATAGAACCGGAATGGATTGAAGAGGGAGAACTCTATATTTTCAGCTAAGGGGGAAAGCGTTTCAACATCAATTGTCGCGGTTTGACCAGGACTGGCTTTCAACCTCACCGATCCAACCGTTCTGATCCATGATCGTATCGAGCTGGTAGGTATATTTGCCGGCCAGTTCTACGACCATTTCCCTTTTCTTATCTTTCAACGCGTTCTGCTCGCTTGAGATGACCTTCAAGTGTCCATAAGCCTGTTGTAGCAGTTTTTTGTATGCCGATTTTTCGAAGAGTCCATCGGCTGCCTTGACGATCCAGACTGCCTTCAGAAGAGAATCCACTTCGTATAGTTCCCGCATGACTTGACCCTGCAGGCGGTTTTTGATCGTTTCCAGACAGTATCTGTACATACCATTGGCTGCGTTGCGGGCACTTGTTTTGTCTCCTGAGTTCATGGCAAGTTCAAATTCCGAGACCAACATCAGGGTCGTCACCATCCGCTTTCTTAAAGCAATTCCTCTGTCATCCTCTGGAATGGTGCTCAGCTCATGCTCAACCAGATGCTTGAGAATAGGTATCTTTGCCAGCAAAGTGAGTACGGTCAAATAAACGAAAATAATCTTTCCCGCCCTTCTCTCCTCAACAATGACTTTGGATAGATCCCCCGCTTTAAATGCGGCAGCTGCTCTTTTGATCTCCATCGGTGTGAAATGATCTGAAAGATATGTCGTGGCGTTCAGTTTGATCCCCAGTTTGGATAGCCCCCCGAAACGTGCCTTGACCTGCTGTAGTTCAATGATTTCTGCCTGTTTGTTGCGTAGTTTCTTAGCGATTGTGATGGATTCCGGATCCTTATTTTTGGCAATTCCACGGTACATGTGAGTGAGCCTGGTTTTATATACATTCAGATAGTCAATGTAGATTTTCATGAACCAATTGATATTAAAAATACTCAAACCGCCTTGATGAAAAGCCAAGACAACTTCATGAATAGCCCTTTTCAATTGTGACAGCTGGTGCTCATTGAGTTTATCCTGTGCCTGTTGGCTGATCGCCTGCGCATCATCGATCCGTGGCGTGTCCTGGTAGGTGTAGACAGCATTGATGACATGCAGGTCCGGGACATCGGGATACTTCTTCAGATCGGTTCTGACCTTTTGGCGTGAGTGAAGGTCTACTTTTCCATCTTTCGTTAGCATGTTGAGATCGTTTCTCAACTTGGCCAGATCTTGGTATTTTTTCTTCTTGAAAAAACCTTTTTTGGATTCTGGAACAGAAATTTTAATCTTTCCTAAAAACTCAGGTGAGTCTGGTGATTCTTTTAAAAGTTGTTGAATTCTGGCGATCTGACTGACGGAGCTTGCGCGAGGAGATTTTGTTATCTTTTTTCTGGCTTTGAGATTA
>Ga0257125_1000729_pt1 | contig 40181 bp, 34 predicted proteins | sample SI106_200metaG_FD_190183 | JGI IMG/M metagenome (GOLD analysis project Ga0257125, IMG submission 190183) | Marine microbial communities from Saanich Inlet, British Columbia, Canada - SI106_200 | ecosystem: Environmental > Aquatic > Marine > Inlet | place: Canada: British Columbia | collected... | reverse complement strand
CATCTAATAAATCAACAGGAACAAATCTAATTCCATCAATACAATACCCGAATCTTGGATTGCATTGAACATTAAAATGTTTATCAGCACATCCAACTTTAACATAACCAGTTCCATGATTAGGTTTTATCGTAGCGAAAGGATAATTAGCTATTTCAACCTCTGCTAAGGTTGCAGCTTTAAAAAAAGTAGACTTTCCAACATTTGCTTTTCCAACAATTCCGACTAACATAGGAAATAAAAATACACTTCAATTTATATATATTATGTTTTAATACACAATAAATTTATAAATTAAACACCCTACCTAATTTTATGCAAAATATAGAGCAAGAAGCTAAAGATTATTTTCTAAAACCAAAAGGGAGCCATGATTGGGATCATACTTTAAGAGTTTATAATTTATGCATTCATATAGGTAAAAAAGAGAATGCAAACTTAGAAATTCTAAAATTAGCAGCATTACTTCATGATATAAAAAGATATGAAGAAGATCAATCAAGAGAAATTTGCCATGCAGAAAAAGGAGCTATTTTAGCTAAAGAAATTCTAAAAAAACACAATTATGAAGAAACTAAAATAAATAAAATAGCAAATTGCATAGAAACACACAGATATAGAGACAACAACCAACCAGAATCAAAAGAAGCAAAAGTATTGTTTGATGCAGACAAATTAGACTCAATAGGTGCAGTAGGTATTGGAAGGGCTTTTTTGTTCTCAGGAGAAATTGGTGCAAAATTACATAATAAAGACATCCAATTAGAATCAACAAAACCATATACCAAAGAAGATACTGCTTATAGGGAATTTTTAATAAAACTCAAAGATATTAAAGAAAAAATGCTCACTAATGAAGGAAAAAGAATAGCAGAAGAAAGGCATATTTTCATGAATAACTTTTTTATAAGATTAAACAAAGAAGTAGATGGAGATCTATAACCAATAATTTTATAAATAACAAAAACAAAGATAATTCAATGGCAGAAGAAAAACTAATAGGTCACGTATACAGCGATAGATTGTATATTCCTGCTGCTGAAATGAGAATTAGGTACAGAAAAGAGTTTCATCTTAAAAATTTCTATAGAATGTTACATGATTGGTTTGTTGAAGAGAAATGGGTTAAAAGAATAGATTATGAATGGCCTGAACATTTCTACCTTCTAAGAGAAACACAAAGAGGTAATGAAATGTGGATTTGGTGGAGATTTAAAAAAATACCAGGTGCAGGAGAAGCAGGAACCAATAGTTATTATAGATATAATCTAGATGTTTTTTGGCATATAACTGGTGCAAAAGATGTAGAAGTTATGCATCAAGGCAAAAAATATAAAACACAATATGCAGATATAGAATTTTATATTAAAGCTAAAATAGAAATGGATTATCAACATGAAGATGGTAAAGGTTGGAGAGATCATGCATTATTAAAACATTTTAATGATGTATTTCATAAAAGATTATTCAAACCACAATTACAAAGACATAAACATGATCTTTTTAGAGAAGCTTACAGACTTCAAGAAGTAGTAAAACTGTTCTTCGGATTAAAAACATACATGCCAGAAAAAGAAGGACAAGAATATGATCCTGCAACAGGAATTGGAGATATCCCTGGATTAGAAGGCGTTGCGCCAAAATAGGCAGAAATTTGAACTAATTTCCAAAACTTTTATAAACAAGATTATCTAAATTACAATATATGCCAGAAATGATATCTACTCGGAAGATGATTATACAGAAAGCTGGTGTTATAGACTTAGATGGACTGTATAGAACAATGCAACGTTGGTTTTATGATAACCAATATGTTTTTGAAGAACCTACTTCAAGAATGAGACCTGGATCAGATGCAGGACCAGAATATGAGTGGAAATGGAAAAACTGGAGAAAAGTAAGTGATTATGTCAAATATCATGTAAGTGTGTTTTTTCATGTATGGGATGCAAAAGACTTTGAAGTTATAAAAGAAGGTAAAAAAGTAATATTGACCAAATGTAGATTAAAAATAGAAATTGATGGTAATGTAGAACTAGATTGGACAAAAAAATTCACAGAAACTAAATTTTCACAATTTTTATTTAAGTTTTACAATAAATATATATTAAAAGAAGAAAGAATCTTGTCTCTTTGGTGGGATGAGTTATACTATAGATTATATAAATTGCAAACAATAGCTAAAGAATACTTAGATATGGAGTCAAAAGGAAATGCCTACTATGATATATGGTGATATGAATGTCTGAAAGAGAAGTAGTTGTAGATAAGTTACGTCTAAGCTATGAGGGATTATTCAAAGTTACAGATCTATATAAATTAGTAGATGGTTGGTTAAGGCAAAAAGGATACGATAAAAGAGAAAAAAGAATGGCTGAAAGTGTAACAAAAGGTGGAAAATTTATAGAATGGGAAATGGAGCCATGGAAAAAAATTACAGATTATGCTAAAATTGTTATCAAATTAAGAATTATTATGACAGATATAAAAGAATTAGAAGTTGAAATTGATAAAGCAAAAGTAAAAATGAATCAAGGTAGAATTGATTTTGTATTTGATGGATATTTAGAAACAGATTATGAACATAGATGGGAATCAAAACCATTATTTTTCTTTTTAAGAACCATATTTGATAAATACCTATTTAAACCTTATACAGCAGGTTTTCAATCAAATGCTATAGATGATGTAAATGATATTCACCAAAGAATTAAAGCATTCTTGAATTTATACAGATTTAGTGATGTTGCTTATACAAAACCAGCAATCATATATCCTGCGCATTAATCGCAAGATTTTTAAAGGTTATTTTAACTCTTATAAACATGCCTCTGTAGCATAGTAGCTAAATCTTAGGGTTTTAAATCATTTATTGATTGTTTTAACTCTCAAATTATTGTTTTTGTTTGATCACTTGCCATGGACGGCCAAACTATATAAACAAAACAATTTACATAATTTAAACTTAAAAGGTCAATGATTTAAAATGTATCAAATTAATGAAGATTTAGCAGAAGAAACAGGAATTCATGTAGGGGATGGTAGTATGAATATTTATAAAGGTAACAAACATTTCTATACTGTAGCTTGTCATTGGAAAGATGATAAAAAGTATATGGACAATTTTGTTTTGCCATTAATTAAAAGAGTATATGGAAAAACACCCAAACCAAGAAATTGGTCACAAGGAAGCTATGGATTTAGAATATGTTCAAAAGATATTATTAAGTTCAAAAGCAAAATTTTACAATTACCTCTTGGAAAGAAAAAGTATATCAAAATTCCTGAACTTATTCTCAATAATAAAAAACTGATGAAACCTTTTATTAGGGGGCTCTTTGATACAGATGGCTCATTAACATTGTGGAAAACAAACGGTAAATTATACCCTAGAATATTCTTTTGTAATACTTCAAAAATTCTTGTAAAACAAGTAAAATGTTTCTTATTAAAAGAGGGTTTGAGACCAACCGAATGGAAAACGGAATATAAACAGAAAAATTGGAATACTGCATATAAGTTATCAATAAATGGTGAATCTATGCTTAAAAAATGGGTTAATGAAATTGGTTTTAGTAATCCCAAAAATATTAAAAAACTTAGTTTATTCAATTTAAATACAAAATTTTATAAATAGATATTTATTCTAAAGTTATATGCCTCTGTAGCATAGTAGCTATTGCGGCAGCGAAGAAAAATTTATTTTTCTCGTCGATACTTGTAGCTACAAGCAAGCAATCTGCAGGTCGGGAGTGCAACTCTCCCCAGAGGCTTTTTTTATCTTTAAGGAGGTTTAAACAATGAATATAATATTTTTAGGAGCACCAGGAGTTGGAAAAGGAACATATACAGGAAGAGTTAAAGAAAAATATAACATTCCACATATTTCTACAGGAGATATTTTTAGAGAAAATATTAAAAATGAAACAGAACTAGGAAAAGAAGCAAAAAATTACATAGATAAAGGTCATTTAGTTCCAGATGAAGTAACAATAAATATGGTTAAAGATAGACTATCTAAAGATGATTTAGAAAAAGGATATATCTTAGATGGATTCCCAAGAACAATACCTCAAGCAGAAGCAATGGGCAATTTTGCAAAAATAGATATTGTAGTTAATTTCATAGCAGAAGAAACAACTATTATCCAAAGATTAAGTGGAAGGAGAATTTGTAAAAAATGTGCAGAAATTTTTCACGTTAAAAATATTCCCCCAAAAGTAGAAGGTGTTTGTGATAAATGTAATGGAGAACTTTATCAAAGAGATGATGATAAACCAGAAGCAATAAAGAAAAGATTAGAAACCTACAAAGAACAAACAGCGCCTTTAATAGGATTCTACAAAGAAAAAGGAATATTAGAAAGTATAGAAGCTGATAGTGAAGATGTTGATTCAATTGTAAAAAATGTAGAGAAAATTTTAGACAAATTTAAGTAAACATTTGTCTAACAACTTCTGTTGCATAGCTTCCTTTTTTTAATTTAAATTTTAAATTATAACCTTTATCAACTTCTAAATCTTCAACATCAACAAATAAATCTCTTTCAGAACCTTCTGAAGATAGCTCTGGAATTGATCTTATTATAAAATCTCTCAACCCTATTTTTTCTTCTTTCAATAACTCATTAATAATTTTAGAAGGTTCTGTTCCAAACCCAATTATAGGTATTTTTTTATTTGATTTTTCTTTTTCAGCCATCTTATTCCATAATAAAGATTGATAAGCATGAACATATAATTTAAGGATTTTTAATGGAATTTTCCTCAAAGCACCTATAAAATCATTAGGTTTATCTGCTAAATAATCTTGAACAACTTTTTCATCAACAATTTCAACAGCTTTCTTAAAATCCCCCTTAACAATCAATTTACCAACTTCAGCATTATTCTTTGAAAATCTTTGTTCACCAAAATAATTAACAATTCTATCTAATTTTTTAATTTTCTCAGAAGTAATAACCTTAATTTCAAAAGAATTTCCATATAAATCACCTAAACAGATTGGTTCATTCAAATACCCTTTAAACTCTAAAGATATATCACTAAGATCAAAACCCTTAGAATTAGAACCCTTAATAGAGATATACTGGCTAGTTATTGCTTTTTTATCTTTATTTCCTGCATAACCAACAAACTTACGATTAATTCTTAATTTCTTACAAACCACACTAACTGCTCTTGAGGTTGTATAATCTTTTTTCTTTAACAAAAAAACACTATATTTACCTTTATCCAAAAACTTCAAATTAGTAATTTCATCTACAATAAAGTCCGAAGCCTCTTGTTTGATTTTATACATAAAAAGAGATAATTTTGCACAATATTTAAAAACTACGTTTTAACTATATAAGATAAGAGCCTGTAGCTCAGTTTGGATAGAGCGATTCCCTCCTAAGTAAAATGAAGAAAGGAATAGGTCGGGGGTTCAAATCCTCCCAGGCTCGTTTTTAAAATATAAAAAAAACTATTTCTTCCCTTTCACTAACCAATTATGTGTTAACCAAAATATTGCTGACACCATAAAAGTAATTAATGCAATAGAAAGTAATTTTACTATTAGCCACCCTAATTTAGCATATACAACCTGTCCGCCATGAAATTTATTTTTATAATCTAATTTAGAAGTTTTATCCCAACCACCACATTCAAATTTCTTTTCTACTGCTTTTTCTTTATACATAGCAGGCCTTAGATCTTCTTTAGCCCTTATCTCTTTTTTCTCTCCAAGAGCTAAAACTAACCCTACAGATAATAAAAGTAAAATCCCTATAACTAATGTTGATTTATATTTCATAATACCACCTCTTTACACTATATTATATTTTAAACTTATAAATCTTTTGAAATTAGTCTTTTTCACCCAAATTTATAAATAAATTCAAAAAATTATTATTAGAATAGACAGAACCAACATCTCCCTTCATTTTAACAATATTGGGATAATTTGAAACAGAAAATTCACCATCAAATTCTTTTAAAGAGATATGTTCATCGGCTAATTCAAAAATAAATTTATCTTCCTGTAAATTTATAGACCCTTGAGCTTTTGCATCAAAATTATCAAATCTAATCTTATTAGTAGTTATATTCCCTTCAGTTATAAAGATTAAAGAATCCTTCATTGAATCGATTTGTAATTCATTGTTATAAATTCTTTTAAAAGATCCTTCTAAACCAATACCTGCTTTTTTAACATCTAATATACCACTAAAACCCTCTAAAATCAATTCAACATTATGTAAATTAATTTTATGGTCTCCCTCCAAAAGAACACTTGTTGCAACAATTTTAAAATCTACATCTTGAATTTCCAAATCAACCTTATTTATTTTAAAATTAGATTTTATGATGATTTTATTCTTATTTTCAAATCCAAAAAGACCTGATTTTTTTCTACCTTCTTCATTCCTAACATCATCAAAAGAAGAACTAGCAATTAATTTTGTAGAAACTAATAAAATTAAAATGACCAATGTCCAAAAAATGGTATGTTTATTTAGCTTAATATACATAAGATATTAAATTAGAATTTACTTAAAAAAGAGTAGTAAAATCAATTTTACTAATTGGTTAAAAATTTTAACGAAAGATTTAAAAATAAACCACCTAGATTAATATTATTCTAATCTATTAAAATGAAAAAAACCGCAAAACAGTTAGTAATTTCTTCGTTAATAGAAGAAAAAGCACTCTCTATAGACAATATTAATAAAAAAATAAAAGAAAAATATCAAAGCAATTTAAGTTATCATTCAATATACAAAGCACTACAAGAATTAACAAAAAAAGAAGTATTAATTAAAGAAAAAAACAAATTTCACTTATCTAAAAAATGGATGATTAATAAGATTTTATTTGCAAATAAACTCAGAGATCATATAAATCATACAAGGGGCATGCATTATGATACCCATTCTTCTTCTATTATAGAATTCAATAACACAAAAGAACTTCATTTATTTTTAAGAAGATTTGAAGATGATCATTTAGATATATATAACAAAGAAGTAAAAAGCAATATGATCTGGATAGTACGTCATTGTTATAATTTATTACTTCAACCAAGTATAGAATTAGAACATATTAAAAAAATTAAAGAACATAATAACAATTTTTTAATATCCTGTTATGGTAATACTTTACTTGATAATTGGGCTAAAAAATCATATGAGAGGTTTGGAACAGAAATGATCACAAATTCAAAAATAGGGGGGATATCGTCCTTAAATATTTATGATAATTTTGTTGTTCAAATATTCTATGGGAAAAATTTTTGTGAGATACTTGATAAAACCTATAATGAAATAGAAAATATAACTGATTTGGATATTAGTAAGATATTTGAAGAACTCCATAGTACAGATTATAAAATTTATGTAATGATCTATAAAAACAAGGGGATTGTAGAATCATTCAAAAAGAAAGCCTTAAAATTAATAAAGAAAAATAAAGAAAAATAAAAAAGAATTACTTCTTTTCCAATGAAAAAAGCAAAGCTTTTTCAGGGCATTCAAAAAATTAATTTTTTGAAGCTTTAATAGCGGCTTGTGCAGCAGCTAATTTTGCAATTGGAACCCTAAAAGGCGAACAACTAACTTCATCTAATCCAATTTTGTGACAAAACTCAACAGAAGTTGGTTCTCCACCATGTTCACCACAAATTCCAATGTGGATATCTGGATTAACTGATTTAGCTTTTTCAATGCAAATTTCCATTAATTTTCCAACACCTTCTTGGTCAATACTTTGGAAAGGATCACGAGCATAAATTCCTTTTTCAGTATATAAACCTAAGAAACTTCCTGAATCGTCTCTTGAAAATCCACAACCCATTTGTGTTAGATCATTTGTTCCAAAACTTAAGAAATCGCATTCTTTAGCAAATTCATCAGCAGTTAGAGCAGCTCTCGGAACTTCTATCATAGATCCAGTTTTATATTCAACTTTTCCTTCTACCCCTAATTCCTTAGCAACAGCTAATATGATTTCTTTAATAATCATATACTCTTTTGCATTTCCTGCTAATGGAACTTCTATCCAAGGTTTTGATCCAGGAACAGCTAAAGCAGCTTTAAAAATAGCTTTTGCTTGCATTTCTGAGATTTCAGGATATTTAACACCCAATCTACATCCCCTAAATCCAAGCATAGGATTAAATTCATGTAAAGATTCAATAGTTTCTTTTAATTCTTCAACAGAAACACCAACCTCAGAAGCAACTTCTTTAATATCTTTCTCTTCTTTAGGTAAAAATTCGTGTAAAGGTGGGTCTAATAACCTAATAAGTACAGATTTACCATCCATTGATTTAAATAAACTTTCAAAATCTTGTTGTTGGAAAGGTTCAATCTTAGCCAAAGCAGCTTTTCTACCTTCAACATCTTTTGCAACAATCATTTCTCTAACGGCTTTGATTCTTTCTTCATCAAAAAACATGTGTTCTGTTCTACAAAGTCCAATACCTTCTGCTCCGAATTTAATTGCAACTTCAGCATCTTCAGGTGTATCTGCATTTGTTTTAATCTGTAATTTTTTATATTTACCAGCCCAATCCATTATTTTTTCAAAATCACCAGATAATTCAGGATCAGTAACTTTTACTTTTCCTTCGATAACTTCTCCTGTTGAACCATCTAAAGTTATAAAATCACCTTCTTTGAAAATTTTATCTTTAACAGTCATTGTTTTTACTTTTTCATCAATAACTAATTCATCACAACCAGCAATACAACATTTACCCATTCCCCTAGCTACAACAGCAGCGTGAGAAGTCATACCACCACGAGCAGTTAAAATACCTTGTGCAGCATTCATTCCAATTAAATCTTCAGGAGAAGTTTCCATTCTTACTAAAATAACTTTTTCTCCTGCTTCATTCCTTTCATGAGCTTCTTGTGCATCAAATACTATTTGACCAACAGCTCCACCAGGTGAGGCTGGTAATCCTTTTGTTAATACAGTTGCAATTTTTTTATCTTCAGGATCTAATTGTTTGTGTAATAATTGATCAAGTGCATCAGGTTCAACTTTTAACAAAGCTTCTTCTTCTGTTAACAAGCCTTCTTGAACTAAATCTACTGCAAATTTAACAGCAGCAGAAGCAGTTCTTTTACCATTTCTTGTTTGTAAAATAAACAATTTACCTTCTTCAATTGTAAATTCCATATCTTGAATATCTTTGTAGTGTTTTTCTAGTTTATCTTTAATATCCACTAATTCTTTGTAAACTTCTGCGTTTTGATCTTCTAATGATTGGATTTCTTTAGGTGTTCTTACTCCTGCCACAACATCTTCTCCTTGTGCATTCATAAGATATTCACCATAAAATTTATTTTCTCCATTAGCGGGATTTCTTGAAAAACAAACACCTGTTCCAGAAGTATCACCTTTATTACCAAATACCATTGTTTGAACATTAACAGCAGTTCCTTTAATTTCAGCAGGTATGTTATTTAACCTCCTATAAAGGATAGCCCTATCATTATTCCATGAACCAAATACAGCTTCAATACTAAGCTTTAATTGTTGTAAAGGATCTTGTGGAAATTCTTGATTTAGTTTTTCTTTTACAACTGCTTTATAGCCTTCTACTACTTTCTTAAGATCTTCAATATCCAAATCAGTGTCTAATTTAACACCTTTTTCTTCTTTTACTTTTTCTAAAACCTGTTCAAAGTCTTTTCCTTCAACATTCATAACAACATTACCAAACATCTGCATAAATCTTCTATAAGCATCCCATGCAAATCTTTCATTTCCTGTTTTTTCAGCTATTCCTAGAACAGACTTATCATTTAATCCTAAATTAAGAACAGTATCCATCATACCAGGCATTGACATTGCTGCCCCAGACCTAACAGAAACTAATAATGGATCATTATCATCTCCTAATTTTTTACCCATTGTTTCTTCAAGTTTTTTCAAATGTTCTAAATACTCTGATTCAATTTCAGAAGAAACTGCATTTTTATCATCTTTATAATAATCAGCACAAGCTTTGATAGAAACAACAAATCCTGGTGGTACTGGTATCCCTAAATTAGTCATCTCAGCAAGATTGGCCCCTTTCCCACCTAACTCATACTTCATCTCTGCTTTTCCTTCTTCAAAATCATATACAAATTTTTCACTCATTTTATAACCCCCTCGGTTTATTTATTAATGTTATAGAAAAAGGATTTTATGATGATTTATAAAAGTTGTGGAAAAAAACCTTTTTTCGCAACCCTAAAAAAATTTCTAATTTTTTTATTGCTTGTGGTCTTATTTAACAAACTTTTTAACCATTTCCATTGCTGTTTTACCGTCTATTTTTCCTTTAAATTTACCCATGATTATACCCATATAAGCACCAGGACTTAATCCAGGTTTAGACTCAATCATTTTCTTAACTTCTTCTTCCATTTCTTCAGAACAAGCAGTTGCATAATCTTCCATAAACTTAAATTTACCAGAAGAATAATCAATTAAAATATCTATTATCACATCTTTACTTATCTTTCCACCATCTAAAGCTTTAAAAATTTCCTCAAATTCTGCTTCAGTCAGCTTGTCAACTTCTGCCTCATATTTTCTTCTAATTTCTCTTACAGTAGACACTAAAGTAGTAGCAATAAAAGAAGGTTTAATCTTCTTAAACTCTTTAACAAACTTATCAAACATATCAACTTTATCGGATTTTGCTAAAACTTTAGCTAAATCAAAACTTAGTCCTAGTTTTTCAAATCTTTCAGCTTTTTCATTAATTAATTCAGGCAATCCTTCTTTAATTTGAGAAACATCAACCCTTAAAGCAATAACGTCTGTTTCAGGATACATTCTAGCAGCACCAGGCATTGGCCTCATATAACTAGTGGTTCCATCTTTATTAAAATTACGAACATGACTTTCTTCTTTTTTAGTTAATTTCTTCTGCCTCTCAACTTCTTTTTCAAGAACTTTTGGCATTATCTTTACTTCTTGAAACCCTTTGATCTCTACCCTATTCCTTCCTTTGATAGAAACATTAACATCCTGTCTTATAGTACCAATTCCCCTTTTAACTTTTCCAGTAGACCTTAAAATCATTCCAATCTTCTCAGCAACCTCTTTTGCATGTTCAGGATTTTTAATTTCAGAACCAGTTGCAATCTCAATTAAAGGAATTCCCAGTCTATCTAATCTATATTTAGTATATTCTTTTGCTTTTTCAATAGGCTGTGCAGCCTCTTCCTCCAATAGAATAATAGGAATACTCACATCGCCTTTACTTGTTTCAATCACACCATCATAAGCAACCAAAGCAGTTCTCTGAAAACCAGAAACATTAGACCCGTCTACAATTGTTTTTCTCATAACTTGAATTTCATCAACAATTTTAGCTTTTAATAAAGAAGCAATTTGTAAAGCAACCAAAACAGCAGATTCATTAATAGAATGAGGTGGTTCTTCATCCATCTCAACCAAACAACAATCTTTAGAATCTCCTTCATAAATATATCTTTTAGATTTAGCCATTTCGTGTTTAGCAGCTTGATCAACTTCCCCTGTTTCACCTGCAACAGCCCTTATTTTTCTCTCAAAACAAATATCTGGTTTAGTATCTCTCAAATTAAGAGTAGGACAATCACAAAATAGCTTAAACCCTTCTAACTGCTGATGAATCTCTAGTCCACACTTAAAACCTATTTTAGTATAATCCATAAAAACATAAAGAAAAAGCTCATTTATTAAGTTTTGGTTATTATTTCAAAAGAAAGTAGTCACTCATAGATAGTAATAACAAAAAGATTTATATATAACATATGATTTACTTATTTATGCTGATAGTAGGTGATGAACCAGAAAGTTTAGACTTCACAGAACTTTTTTCTAGAAAGGGTAATCTCAATTTTAAAACAGAAAAAGGAAAATTTGTATATCTTGAAGATTTATTAAATAATATAAGAACTAATACAGATATTTTATTTGATGCTGAATTTGTAAAATATGAATTACAAATAACAAGACCTGATGGAGAAAAAGTATATTTCCATGAAGGCGAAGGAAGAACTATTCGTACAGGATACGGAGCATATCCATTCACTTCTTTTGTTCAAGATTTAGTTTGTTTACGTTCTCTTTTAGAGGTAGATAAAGGTAACTCAGAAGAATCTTTAGAATTTGATGAACACCTAGTTAATTATGCTATCTACTTGAATAATAAAGGTGTTCTTCCACCTCCAGAAGTGGTTGTAGAGAATGCAGATGAAAGAAAAATACAAGAAGCACTAAAAGAAATTCAATGGGTTTCTTTAGATGCTGCTTCTCAATATATTGAAAAACTACAAACTGCATTTTATGAAGTATGGTTACCAAAACTAAGAGAAAAAACAGGAGACTATGACTCTAATCACCTAAAACAAGAAATATTTCTAGGCTACACCTCCAATAAATAACAATCAATCTAAAAACTGATCAGGTTCAATTCTTTTATTAATTTCACCACGAAGGTTCTCAGATATAAGTTTTTTAACTTCTTCTTTATCTTTATAATTTCCAAGTAACCAGGCCAATTTAACAAAAGCAGTATTTGTTAACATATCTTCTCCAGAAACAACACCTAATTTTTGTAAATCCCTTCCTTTATCATAAACATTCATTCCAACCATTCCAAATACACAATTAGTAGTAATCACAACAACACAACCAGAATCTATAACTTTTTTCAAAGCAGGAAATATTTTCTTATGAATTTCTGTTTCAGAATTTGGAGAATGTCCAGGTGTATGTCCTAGACCTGTACCTTCTATGATTAATCCTTTCCAACCTTTATAAAATTCAAATTCCTCTGGAAACATATTAATGTGTACTTTTAAAATTCCCACTTTTTCTTCAAAATTAGGTTTTAATACTAAATCTGAACCTTCTTTATTATAATTTTTCTTAACAAAAATTATCTCACGAGATTTATAATTTACCCTAGCACTTATTGAATCATTAACAGGTTTAAACGCATCTCTTCTAGATGAATGTAGTTTTTTTGTTTTTGTTGCAGGCAATATAGCACAATTATCATCATTTGTATTTTCATGCATACAAATTGCAACGCCTTTAAAATCAGTTTTACTAATAAATTCTGCAGCACAAACCAAATTCATTCCAGCATCTGAACTTCCCCTATCAGAAGAACGTTGTGCACCAACTATAATAACTGGAACAGGAGTTTCTTCAATTATAAAAGACAAACCAGCTGCAGCAACAGCAAGATTATCAGTACCCATTCCAATAATTATCCCATCAACACCTTGTTTTATTTTTTTCTCGATTACTTTAGAAATTTTTGATAGATTAGTAAATCTCAAATCATCACTCCACATATTTGAAATTAATTCTGAATCAATATTAGCAATATCTCCTAATTCAGGAAACATTGAGATTAAATCTTCTGGTGTAAACTTTGATACAACCCCCCCTGTCCTATAATCAACTCTAGAAGCAATTGTCCCCCCTGTATGTAATATACAAACATTAGACAGATTTTTTTTCTTTGTAACCTTAACTTTAATGTTATTTTTATGAGAACTTGACTTAACAACTTCTATTTTTTTAACTTTTTTAGAATCAATACCTATATTATAACCAGAATCTAACTTAACAACAACAGTATTTTCTGTTTCATTAGGCATTAACACTCCTTCAAACTTTTCGTCTTTTGTTATAACTTTAACTTGATCTCCTGGATTAGCCATTATTTATACACCTGTTTTATTATCTATAAAAATTGTCTCTATATTAAACTTTTCTTTTATTAAGTTCATCAATAATTTCACACCAACGGTCTCTGTTGCATAGTGCCCTGATAAGATTGTAGTTAATCCAAAATCTCTTACCCTATGATATTCAGAAAGACTCATTTCCCCTAATATTAAACAATCTAATTTTGCTCTAACAGCATCTTCTATATTTTCTCCCCCTCCACCAGAAACAATTCCAATTGTTTTTATCTTCTCTTTTCCAAAAATAAATATTTTAGATTTTGTACTCAAAGCCTTATTCAAAATTTTAGCAATATCTTCAACTTTTTTCTCATTCTTAAAAACTCCTTTATACCCTACCATTGTATTTCCATAAGGTGCAAATCTTTTTTTCTTTTCTAATTCCAAAATATTTGCCAATCCTACATTATTCCCATATTTAGTATGAGCATCTAAAGGCAAATGCACACCATATAAAGAAATTTTATTTCTTCTAAGAAATTTTTCTCTAATTCTTGTAATTTTTTTATATTTTTGAGGTTTCCATTTTAAACCATGATGAACTATCAACAAATCAACACCCTCATACTTGGCTTTATCAAAAGTAGATAAACAAGCATCAACAGCAAAACCTATTTTTCTAACATTAGAACTACATTTAACTTGCAAACCGTTTTCAGAAGAATCTTTTATCTTCTTAACTCTAAGTTCTTTATCCAAAAACTTTTTCAACTTCCTCAGTTTTACCATAAATAAACCATACTCTAAAACTATATAAATTTAACTTAAAAAGAAATATTTATTTCAATTTAACAGCAGTTCCATAAGCTAATAACTCAGCAGAACCCTGCATAACATCAGCAGTGGTCATTCTAACACCAATGATAGCATCAGCACCCAATTTAGAACCTTCTTGTTTTAATCGTTCAATAGATTCAGATCGAGCACTCTCTAACATTTCAGTATAACTTTTAATTTCTCCACCAATTAAATGTTTAAGCCCAGCTAAAATATCTCTACCAAACCATCTAGCCCTTACAGTATTTCCTTTTACAACACCAAGAATTTTATCAACCTTTTTTCCAGGAACTTCAAAAGTTGTAGTTATTATCATTTTATTTCACCTCAACCAAAATATGAAGGAGATTCTTCCTCCATTTGTTTTGCTGTTGCAGATCTCAATGTTTCATTAAGTTCAGCATATTTTTTCTCAACTTCTTTTGTAACAGATGGTCCTACTTCTTTCATAGCTTCTTCAAAATTAACCATTGTAATTTCTTTAGCACTCATATCTTTTCTCAAAGCATTTATAGCAGCTTCTCTAGCTAAAGCTTCCATATCAGATCCAGTATATCCTTCTGTTTTCTCAACTAATTTTTTAAGATCAACATCTTTTAAAGGCATATTCTTTGTATGCACTTCTAATATCTTTTCTCTTGTATCTTTATCAGGTATTGGAGTTAAAATCAATCTATCAAACCTTCCAGGACGAAGCAAAGCGGAATCAACTATATCTGGCCTATTGGTTGCACCTAAAACAACAACATCGTTTAAAGATTCCAATCCATCTATTTCTGTTAAAATTTGATTTACAACAGATTCTGTAACATGACTTCCTTGATTTGTACCCCTTTTAGGAGCTAATGCATCAATTTCATCAAAAAATACAATTGTTGGTGCTGTTTGTCTTGCTTTTTTAAAAATCTCTCTTACAGCCTTCTCACTCTCACCCACCCATTTTGACAATAATTCAGGACCTTTAACCAAAATAAAATTAGCTTTTGATTCAGTAGCAACAGCCTTAGCAAGTAAAGTTTTACCAGTACCAGGAGCACCATATAACAATATTCCACGTGGAGGATTCACACCCATTCTTTTGAAATCTTTAGGATTTTTCAAAGGCCATTCAACAGCTTCTTTTAATCTTTGTTTAACTCCTTCTAATCCACCAATATCAGCCCATTTAACATTAGGTTTTTCAATTAAAACTTCCCTCATAGCAGAAGGTCTAACAACTTTCAAAGCTTCTTTAAATTCGTTTTGTGTAATAATTAATTTTTCTATAATTTCAGGAGGTATTGAAGATTCGCTTTCTTTTAATTTTAAATCAGGCAATATTTTTCTCAAAAGAACCATTGCAGCTTCTTTTGCTAAAGCAGCTAAATCAGCTCCAACAAAACCATAAGTTATTTCTGCAATTTCATCTAAATTAACCTCTTTTGCCAAAGGCATATTTCTAGTATGAATTTTTAAAATTATTAATCTACCTTTTTTGTCAGGAACATTAATAGAAATCTCCCTATCAAACCTTCCAGGTCGCCTTAAAGCAGGATCAAGTGCATTAGGAATATTTGTTGCAGCAATAACAACAACTTTTCCTCTAGATTTAAGCCCATCCATCAAAGCCAGCAACTGAGCAACAACTCTTCTTTCAACTTCTCCTTTACTCTCTTCTCTTTTAGGAGCTAAACTATCTATTTCATCTATAAAAATAATTGAAGGTGCATTTTTTTCAGCTTCTTCAAAAAATTTCCTTATATTTGCTTCTGACTCTCCATAAAATTTAGACATAATTTCAGGACCATTTATAACAGAAAAATGAGCATCTGATTCATTTGCAACAGCCTTAGCTAACAAAGTTTTTCCTGTTCCAGGAGGACCATGAAGCAAAACCCCTTTAGGAGGTTCAATACCTAATTTTTCAAATAATTCAGGATGTTTTAATGGTAGTTCAACCATTTCCCTTATTTTTTTAATTTCTTCATCCAACCCACCTATATCCTCATAATTAACATCTGAAAGAACTTCTTCTTTTAATTCAACAGCTTCAGGATTAAGTGTTATTTCAGTAGATTCTGTGATTATAACAGGTTCTTTTGGATTGGTCTCAACAACAATAAATTTTAGATCTCCAAATCCAAAACCCAAACTAAAATTTTCTTCTAAAATTCCTTTGAAAACATCATCAAAAAAAGGATTATCAGCCATAGCTGTTTTTCTTGTTCTAGCCCCTCCCAAAGAAATAATATCTCCTTTAATAACGGCCCGACCAAGTAAACCTTGTTTAAATGCAGCTGCAGAAGCTTTAACAATAACGCCTTTTCTAGAAGGTGCAATCACAATTTTTTTTGCTTCTTTTACTTCTGCTTTTTTGACATTAACTAACTCGCCTATACCTGTTTTAGCATTTTTTCTAAGAATTCCATCCATCCGAATTATATTCAAACCAATATCACCAGGATATGCTCTATCAGCAACAGCAACAGTACTTCTCTCACCTTTTATCTCAACAATATCTCCTGTTTTAACACCAATATCTTTCATAAAATTAGAATCAATTCTAACTATACCTTTCTCTACATCATCTGGTACAGCTTCCACCACTTTTAATTTCAATTCTTTAGCCATAATACTCCCCCCATAAAACTAATAAAATAATAAATAAAAGTTTTGATTTTAAAAATAATTATTTACTTTTTTCTTGTGCTTTAACTTTGGGCATGTTCAAAGTAGGAGGTAATCCAACTTCTCTACCAACAACTAAAGCCTCTATATTACATTTAGTAAGTAAATTATTCATAACTTGTTCTAGAACATCCTCTGGAAGTTTCTTATCTTTTTTAAATTGAGCAAGAATTTCCTGGGTTTTTTCAGGATTATTAACAAGGATAGTATCTCCTTTTAGAACTATATTACCTACATTAGGTTCAAATTTAGCAGTAAATTCGAATTCTATTTTTAAAGAATCTTGATCAGCTATTTTAAAATCGTTTTTCTTAACATCATTTATAGCTATATTGTTGTTTATATTAATCTGTCCTTTTATTTGACTTTTTCTTTCTGCTTCTATTTTTGTAAAATTAATTCCTAAAACTGACATAATTATCACCAGAAAAAGGATTTCTTAGATGTATTTAAAGCTTATTGTTTTCAATCATTTACTTTTGAAACAACATATAACCTATATTTATCAACTACAACTATACCTGCCCATACAAGAGTTAAACTAAGTGTAATAGCAAAACCCAATGTCATATCCATTAAAAAAGTCTCAGGCTTAAACAAAAGCTCTTTATTCCAAGCATGATCTACAAAGCCAAAAATAGCAGCTCCAAAAAACAATAAATTCAACCATAATTGATAATTATCTTTATCAAATTTTTTATTTTTCTTTCTAACAAAATAATGAACAACCGCTGCAACACTTGGTACAATATAACATCCCATAATCTCACCTCTTTTTATCTAATTCTTTATGTGAATAATCTACTTTTTTACCATTATTATAGAGTTTATCAAAAATTGTATAATGTTTTGTTTTAATTAACTTATTCAAAAACCTAGATCTTAATTGTTTCATTGCTAATAATCTTTTAGTGGGTTTAAGATTAAGAATAGTTCCAAACAATCTCCTCAATAAAGAATGTGTAACTAAATTAGGATTATCAAAAATATAATTTTGAAGTTTTCCAGTATCTATTGCAGATAAAACCATCCTCTCAAAAATATCTTTAGGAACAAAAGATCTTTCTGATTTTTTTTCCAAGAACAAAGCATTTGTAGGACAAAATCTAATACATACACCACACCCAATACATAACTTTCCATCTACATTTACAGTACCAGATTTATTTAAGACAATAGCATTAACAGGACATTTTTTCACACAAATCCCACAACCACTACATTTTTTCTTATTTACTTTTGTAAAAAAGTTAGTTGTACTCAACCCTTCCCTATAGCCAAATTTATTATATGCAATAATCGCTTCACAACAACAAGCACAACAATTACAAATAAAATTAACATCATCTTGAATATTATCTCCAAATTGAACTAATCCAAGTTTAATGCATTTATTAAGAATTTTCATTGCTTCTTTTTTACTTATTTTTTTAGCAACTTTATGTTTCACTAAAGATTCTGCAGCTTTATTAAAAGTTAAACAAACTTCTTGAGGCATATTGCATGCCTTACCCATATGTTCCATTTTATGCCTACAATAACATATTCCAACACAAATACAAGAAGCTTTTTTTATAACTTCGCTTGCTTTTTCATAATCCAAAACAACTGTTTCATGTTTAGGTTGAACTACATCTTCTTGAACAAAAACTCTTCCTAAAGGGGGATTCTGCATAAATAACATTCTAATAAATTCTTCTTCTGTATTAATATATTGATAAAATAATTCAGACAAAACTTTTTTATTAAATTTATTATCTAATCTCATTAAAGAAAACTCAAAAAAACCAGCCATTGTTGGTGCAATAAGATAAGCTTGAGTCTTGCCTTTTTTTAAATCAAGTATAATTGCTTTATCAGCCAATTCATCTAAAACTTTTTTAGATTCTTTTTTAGATTTTTTCCAACGTTTTGCAGCTTCTTCTACAGTAAAAAAATTTAAAGGTAAAATCGAAACAAGTTCAGCTTCTTTTTTAGTAAACAACACTTCAAGAATTTTATATAAAGACTCAGATTCAGGAGCGCCTTGTGCAGCTTTATCTAATCTTTTTTGTAAATCATAATAACCTTTAGCAGTAATATGTCCCATAAAACCAATTTAACATTCACTATTATTAAACTTTTCTCTTAAAGACATTAATTTATAACTTAATTTAGCTAAAGAAAAAGATTCAGATGAAAAATTAACATTAGGTGCAAACTCAACAATATCAGCACCAATAACTTTCTTAGATTTAAAAATTTCTTCTAAAATAGAAATAATTTCTTTCCAAAAAAAACCACCAGGCTCAGGTGTTCCTGTATTTCTAATAAAACTAGGATCAAAAACATCAACATCAATAGACAAATATACTTTTGAATCTAATTTAGAAAGTTTTTCTTTAAATTTTTCAATAGAAAATTCGTGCATTTTCAAAAGATCTACATTTTCATTACCTTCAATTATTTCTTTTTCGTCTTTATCCATTGATCTAATACCAACTAAAAGTGTTTTGTGTTTTTCAGAAACCCTCTGACTCACACACCTATGATTTAATTGAGAATTATTCCAAGAATGGAACATATCAGAATGTGCATCTAAAATAATTACTGAAAAATTATCGTTTTTCTTTTCAAAACCCTTTACAGTTCCAATTGTAACAGCATGATCTCCGCCCAAACTAATTAAAAAACCGCAATCAACACCAGAAACAACACTAGCTATCTTCTCAATAGATTCATTAGCATTAACTTCATTTAATTTCAAACTTTCTAAAGTAAAAACACCTTTAATAAAAGGTTCATTATCATATTGTTCATCATAATATTCTAAATGTTTAGAAGCCTCAATTATTGAAGAACTACCTTTCGAAGCACCTTCCCCATAGGTCAAATCTTTTTCATATTCAATAGGCAATATACAAAAAAAAGAATTATCAGTACAATATTCATTAGGTAAATCCATGAACTTCATTCTTTCCGAACCCCCGGTGAGGAAACCTGAAAATCTTTGATTTTCATCGTACAACCCCTGTTTCTAATTTTTCCAAATCACAAAAATCAGAAGTAAAATTATAAGCACCTGCATTCAAAAAAACAAGTTTATCTCCAACCTGAGGATTATCTAAATAAACTTTATATCTAAACAAATCTAAGGAACATGGAGTATATCCTTTAACAACATAAGCCTTCTCACCTTCTTCTAACTCATTTTCAATCAAAAGTTTAACAGGAACAATTAAAGCATCCATATCAGTATTATAAACAGAAGCATTCACCACAATATTATTTTCATAAATAGCCTTAATATAAGTAACTAACTTTACAGCAGGAGCAGCAATAAACCTTCCAGGCTCAATAATCATCTGAATATTATAAGAAACTAAAAACTCTTTAAATTCTTTTAACTTAACAAAAATAGAATCAATAACATTTTCATTAGTATTAGCATAAACAGAAGGAATTCCCCCTCCAATATTAATAATATCAATAAAGCCTAAAACATCTTCATCAATAATATTTGAAATTTCATATTTTAAATTCCATTCAGACATATTTTGTGTTTTCCTGTGAAAATGTATTCCTAATTTTTCAATTTTCTCATGATTTCTCAATTCTCTTAACTTTTTATTAATAACATCAGAACCCATTCCAAAAACAAAATACTTTTCAGTTCTAATTGTATTCTCTTTCAACTTTAAACGTAATAAAAGATTAATCTTAAGATCATTTAATTTTAAATATTCTAAAAGTTGATCTAGATCATATTCATTATCAACAACAAAATTAATTATGCCCATTTCTGTAAATTGTTTAATATATTCATAAGTCCATGCTTGTGCTAAAAATATAACCCTTGATTTATCTTTAACATGTTTTAATTCGTTTGTTTTATGAACACTAAACATACAATCTGTTTCGTTCTCTAAAATTTTAGTTACGTCTTGATTTGTTTTAGAACTATAAGATACTAAATCGCAATAAGAATTAACTTTATTATATTGTTCTAATACTTTTGACTTTGATAACTCAAAATAAGCTTTGCTTTTTGAGGACTTGAAAAAAGCTTCTTTTTTTAAGGAAACAAATTTAGCTTTTGACATTTTTTTTATAACCTCCAAGACTTTCTTTCCCAATCTTACTTTTCTCAACTTTCTTTAACAAACCATCTTCGCCTAGTTGCTCTAAAGCATTAATCATAGCTAAAGGAAATGTAATTGTAACATCACCAATAACAGTTGCAACATCTGATTCGTCTTTTACCTTTCCCCAAGACTTTGCTTCTTCTGTTGTTGCTCCACTCATTGAACCAGATGTTTTATGGGCGGTTGTCATATAAACAGCATAATTTGCCCCCCCATTCAATAAAGTAGATAATATAGCGTGATGTTTAGATATTGAACCACCTAAAGCAATAACCCCTTTTTTCTCATCATGATTAGTAACAAATAAAATATTTCCAAAATCTTGAACAACATCTACAATAAAATCATTATGTTTTTGTTGGAATAAATAAAGATGAAAACCCAAAGCCCCATCTGTTATAGCAGGACAAAAAATAGGAACGTTGTTTTTAGCAGCTTGAGAAAGAATAGAATTATCATCATCCAACATCAACCCAATTTCTTTTAATAAATCAGAAACAGCCCACCTTTTCTTAATACAATACAACTTATCTAAAATAGGCATGATCATATCTTCAAATTTCATATAACTTTCATTATTAACTAAAATATTCCCAATTCTATTAACCCCTTTTTCATGTAATTCAACATCATCTGCATTAAAATGCCCAATTTTAAACTTCTCACCTTTTGCTTTCATGATATCTTCTTCAATTCCACCAACAGTTGTAACAATTATATCAGCCATTCCTAATTTTACAATCTGAGCAAAAAAACCTCTTAATCCAGAAGTGACCATATTAGAAGTAAATGTCAAAAAAATCTTAGCATTGTTCTTCTTCATCTTAATCATAACATCAGAAGCTTTCTTTAACTCAATACTTTGATAACCAATACTCTCGTAAGAACTAACTAAATCCCTAACACTCATTCCTTTTTCCCAAATAAGATCATTGATATAAGCCATTTTAAACAAAAGTTAAAACTAGATAGTTAAATCTATTAAAAATAAGAAATACTTAAGATCCTTCTTTTCTTACTGAATCCATACTATTCAAGAACAAAACATAGTTTATAAAGGTTATTATTAAACAAATAAGATAAATTTTTAAACAATAGTTATTTCGTTTTAACAACTAAAATGGGCAAAATATTCAATTGTAGTATAGAAGAATTAGCAAAACACATATTAGAAGACCCAGAATTATACAATTCACTAAAATATTCACTAAAAAAACTAAGTGAAAAAGAGTTATTATCAGAAGATTCAAAATTATATCTTAACGAAACAATGGATTTTATAGAACAAGCAAATAAAATAGCAAAAAAATGTTAGTCGATGTACACTGTCACCTGGATTTTGAAGGATTAAGAGAAAGAATAGATGAAGTTATAGAAAACGCAAAAAAAGCAGGAGTAAAATCAATAATAACTTCAGGAGTTAATTTTGAAACAAACAAATTAGCATTAGAATATGCAGAAAAATATGATATTGTCAAAGCTTCTTTTGGATTATATCCTCCAGATGCCCTAGAAAGAGAAGGATTAGCCGGACAAGAAATAGATATTGACAAACAATTAAAATTCTTAGAAGAAAACAAAGATAAATTCATAGCAATAGGTGAAATAGGATTAGATTTACACTCTGGAAAAGATTTAGAAAGACAAGAAGAAGCATTCAAAAAAATTCTAAAACTTGCTAAAAAACTAGATAAACCAGTTTTAATACATTCAAGAAAAGCAGAAGAAAGAACAATAGAAATTTTAGAAGAATTAGAAATGAAAAAAGTGATAATGCATTGTTTTTGCGGGAAAAAATCTTTAGTAAAAAGGGCATATGAAAATAAATATTTTTTCTCTATCCCATGTATAGTAACAAAACTTCAACAATTTCAAAATATGGTTGATTTAGTAGACATAAATCATTTACTAACAGAAACAGATGCACCATTCTTAAGCCCATATAAAGATCAAAAAAACGAACCTGCCTTTATCACAGAAACAATAAAAAAAATAGCAGAAATAAAAAAAATGGACCAAGAAGAAGTTAAAAAAAACATCTGGATGAATTACCAAAGACTTTTTTTATAAAAAACACAACATTTATATTCATTAAATTCTAAAAACAGTTTATGAAAATAAGTATAGACACTAAAGAAGATTCACATGAAGAAATAAAAAAAGTAATTAAAATGTTAAACCATTTAGTTGGAGAATCTTCTTATTCTAATCAAAATATATTTGAAGACGAACCAAAAAGCAAGAATATATTTGATGATCCTTCACCAAGTCTATCAAGTACAGAACCAATCCAAGAAGAAACAGCAGCACCAACAAACGCTTTCAGCGCAATGTTTGGTGATAATCCTACTTTAAACACAGAAGAAACATCAACAATTCAAGAGTATGAAGAAGAAAAACCAAAAAAACTAAACCTAGATGAAGAAATTATTCCTTATTAGTAACCTTTATATAACGTATTCTATTAATGTCCATTATGAAAAAATACAAGTTTATAGATGATTTAACATCAGATGTATTGTTTGAAGCTTATGGAAAAGATTTAAAAGAATTATTTAGCAATGCTGCTGAAGCAATGTTCTCTATTATCTGTAAAATAGATAAAATAAAACAAGAAAAAACAGAAGAATTTGTTATAAAAGGAGAAAAACTAGAAGATACCTTTTGGAACTGGTTATCTGGATTAATAGCTCTAGTTGATACAGAAGAAATGTTCTTCTCAAAATTCGAAATAGAAGAAATTGATGAAACTCATGTTAAAGCAAAATTACATGGTCAAGAAATCCAACCAGAATTAGGAGAAACAGTAGTAAAAAGTCTAACAAATTATAAATATGAAGTTAAAAAAACAGACAAAGGATACAAAGCAGTTGTAAGCTTGGATATATAAAATGAAAAAACTAAAACAAATATCAGAATATGAATGGCAATTACCTAAAGAAGGTAATATGAATGTAAATGGTTTAGTAATCGGCAATAAATCAATAATAGATGGTTTTGAAGATGATACAATAGGACAAATAAACAATGTTGCTCAAATGCCTGGAGTTATAAACCCAGTTTGCGCTTTACCAGATGCTCATTTCGGCTACGGCCTACCAATGGGAAGTGTTGCTGCTTTTGATGCTGAAAATGGCGTTATAAGTGCAGGTTTATGTGGTTTCGACATTAATTGCGGTGTAAATTCTATCAGAACTAATCTAGATTATAATGAAATAAAAGACAAAATGGAAGAACTAACAAAAGAACTTTTCAAAGCAATACCTTGTGGGGTAGGTTCTAAAGGAAAATTAAGATTAGATGATGAACAACTTGACCAAGTTATGATTAAAGGTTGTAAATGGGCTGTTGAAAATGGATATGGTGTTAAAGAAGACTTAGAAAACATGGAAGAAAACGGATGTATGGAAGGCGCAGACCCATCTAAACTTTCTGATTTATCTAAAAAACGAGGAAAACCACAACTAGGAACCCTTGGGGCTGGAAACCATTTCTTAGAAATACAAAAAGTTACAGATATTTATGATAAAGAATTTGCAGATAAACTAAAAGTAACAAAAAAAGATCAAGTCTTAATCATGCTTCATTGTGGTTCAAGAGGTTTTGGACATCAAGTTGCTTCTGAATATTTAAAGATCCAAGAAAAAGCAGTAGAAAAATATAATATTAAACTTCCAGATAGACAGTTAGCTTGTGCTCCTGTAAACTCACCAGAAGGACAAGATTATTTTAAAGCAATGAAATGTGCTGTAAATTATTCTTTCACAAATAGACTTGTTATGACTCATTGGATTAGAGAAGTTTTTGAAAAGGTTTTCAAAAAAACATGGCAAGAAATGGATATGCATACTATTTATGGAATTTGTCATAATGTAGTAAAACTTGAAGAACATACCATTAACGGAAAAAAGAAAAAAGTTTATGTTCATAGAAAAGGTGCAACAAGAGCATTTCCAAATATCCCTGTTTTAGTTGCAGGTTCAATGGGAACAGCATCTTTTATCTGTAAAGGAACAGAAAAAGCAATGGAAAAAACATTTGGAAGTTCATGTCATGGTGCAGGACGTTCTATGTCAAGAACAGCGGCAATTAAAAAATATCGTGGTGAAAGTATCAAAAAAGAATTAGCAGAAAAAGGAATTTGTGCATGCTCAACAAGTCCAAAGGTTTTAGCAGAAGAAGCACCAGGTGCTTACAAAGATGTTTCTGAGGTTATAGAATCTGTGGATAAATCTGGAATATCTCCAAAAGTGATTAGAGTAGAACCAATAGGTGTTTGTAAAGGTTAAAACAAACCCTTAAAAAAATTAATTATTTTTCTAAAAAATCCTTTTTCAGCAGATTTTTGTTCTTCTTTCTTTTCTTCAGAAATTTCAACCATCTTATGAGGTTCAATTAACACATCTTTAGAAAAAGTTGTTAATGCTCCGCTTGCGTCTCTTGCCTCAATAGTAACTTTAAAAGTTCCATTTGTTTTATAATCATGTACAACACTTTCCTTATTACTTGCTTTATTTCCATCCCCAAAATCAATTGTAAAAACAACCATTTCTCTATCAAGATCAGAAACATCTGCTTTAAACGCAACTTCTGTTTTTCCAGGGGTAGTCATAACAAATAATTCTACTTCAGGGGGTCTATTGACTTCAATGATATCATTAGCTTCTACACTTAAACAAACACCATCTTCACATTGAGAACATTGTTTGAGTTGAGCTTTACAAAAACCATCATGACAAAAATACTCGGCTAATCCATCCCTACTACAAAAATCAGTCCCACTATTATCATTATCATCTTTACAAAAACCTTTTTTCTTATAATTTATACCATTATCATCATCATAGCAATTACCATAAACAAAAGAACTCAATAATACAAATATCACAATTATAACATATTTATTCATAATAATTTATTAATTTAGAAGTATTTAAATTTTTTTAAATTTTAATAACTTTTAAGTTTTTGAAATCTGAGATTTCTATAACCTTTAGGTTCTTGAAATTTTTTAAATTTCTATAACATTTATGTTCTTGAAATTTTTTAGATTTCAATAATTTTTCCTTTTCTTCCAACATTAAGAATTCTTGTTCCGCCAATTTTTTCTTCTATACCCTCTGCTTCGTGTACATGACTACAAAGAAGTAAATCAGGCTTTAATATATCTAAAGCCCGTTTAACACCTTCTGAACCAGGAAAGAAATTTGTAAATTTTTCCATCTTAGTACCAGTAGGATGAACATGAGTAACCATTATTTTTTTCTTTAAATAACTAATTTTATCAAAACCTTTTTTCAATAAATCGTACATTTCCTTCTCACTTAATTGAAACAATCCAATATTAGCACCACCTGCACCAAAAATTCCAACATCATTATACTTAACAGAGTAACCATGAAGATTCTTAACACCATAGACCTCTGATAAAAAATCAGTAGTAGCAACAGGCTCATGATTTCCAGGAATAATTAAAACTTTTTCGTTTAATTTTTTAAAAGGTCCAATTAAGTTATCTGTAGATTCGTCTGCTTGGGTTATATCCCCACATAAAACAACCAAATCAACATTTTCTTTTTTGGCTTTTTCAGCAAGTTTTTTAGCCAACCCTACATCTCCATGAAGATCCCCTGCAGCTAATATTTTTAATTTTTCCATTTAAATTACAATACAACTATTCTTTAAAAATTTATCTTTCTTTAACAACAAAAATTGAAGATTTTGAGGTACAGAAAGAAAATTTATTATCTTTCTTTAATATTAACTTCATCTTTTGTTAAATCAATTAAAGTTGAAGGTTTTCCTTTTATCTCGCCTTCATTAATCATAAAATCAACTTTATTTTTAACATCAACATCTAAAGTTTCTAAAGAAGTCATAAATTCTTTTCCAGTTATATTTGCAGAAGTTGTAACAATCGGAACATTTAATTCTTTTGCAATTTCAGAACTCCAACAATCTGGAATCCTAACACCCAATGTGTCCATTCCAGAATTAACAATTGATTCAACAGCCCCTTTATTTTTTAATTTTAATATTAAAGTATAAGGCCCTGGTAATTTTTCTAACCATTCTTCAACCCTTTCATTAACCTCACAATTCTCAAGAATCCATTCTTTAGAAGGTGCTATAATAGAAAAAGGTCTTTCACACCTAGCTTTTGCTTCTCTTATTTTATTAACAGCATCGTGATTCAAAGCATTAGCACCTAAACCGTAAATAGTGTCAGTAGGATAAATAAAAACAGCGCCATTTCTTATTTTAGAAAATAGTTCTTGCTTTCTTAAATCATATTCATCTTTATTTAATATTTGCATAAAAAAAGTATGTCTTTTTGATTTAAAAGTATTTGTGTTTTTTAGAATATACTAAGAAAAAGACTCCTTCCAAGAAGGAAGGAGCGAGGTGCTTACAAAGGGTTAACGCCAGAAAACTGTAAATCAAAAGAATCCTCAATGGATCTTAAGGTCAATTCTTTTACTTGTTGATAAAATATATCTTTAATTGTGTTTGTTCTTAAATCTACCATAGTTTCACCTCATTCAATTTATTGCATGTCCCGAAAATTTCTAATTTTCACGGACCTATTTTTAGGCAGCAAAAAACTGCCAAGATTTGTTGATGTTTATATTCAACAATATTAGATACATTAACCTCTTTATATATCTCACGCGTCCATGGCAAGTGGCAAATGACCCATTAAAAACCTATATAACCATTTAAATCAAAAGGTACAAGCCGTATCCCACTTGCCAAAACCATAAATTTATAAATTACGTAAAAACACTAAAAGTGGTGATTTTAATGTCAAGTAGACTATATTCAAAGAGAGAAAGAGACAAAGCAAAAAAACAAGCAAAGAGAAGAAGACCTAGAGTTAGAGCTAAAAAGAATCCTAAAAGTCAGTAAGTTTTTTTGAAGGTTTATTATATTCAATAATAGAAGTCTTTCCACCTGTACCACCTTCTTTTGCCTTAATAATAATAAATTTAGAAGTTTCTAAATCTTTAAGTTTTCTATGAAAACTTCTATAAGAATCAGTTCCTCCTTTTTGTTGATATAACTCAAAAACATCTCCTGATTTTTTTCCAGGATTTTCTTTAATAATTTCTAATAATAATCTTTTTTGAGATTCTAAATCAGTACTTTTCTTAATACTAAAATCATCTATTTTTTTGATAGCGCTATTCGCATGTTCAATTGTAATCTTTTTACTAGAACTATTTTCAGCACATAATCCGGCTTCCCTTAACAAATGTAATCCAGTTCTAACATCTTTTGTTTCAAAAGTTTTTTTAGCTATTAATTCTAAAGCATCTTTATCTAATACGCCTGCATGAAAAGCATAAACAGATCTTTGTTTTAAGATTTCATTTGTCTCTTTCAAATTATAAGGCATAAATTCGACATTATCTGCACCTAACCTAGATCTTATCCTCTCATCTAATTTCAAAATCCATTCTTTATAATTTGTAATCAATAAAATTGTTTTTTTATAGATTCCTTCAATTAAAGAGTATAAAAAATCAAAATCATCTATCTTGTCTATTTCATCAAAACAAAAAACAACTGTTTTTTTATTTAACATGTTTTTAAGAACTGCAAAAATCTCTTCTGTTGTTTTATTATGTGTTAAAGTATAACCCATTTCATCACAAATAGTAGAAATAATTTTAAAAGTAGTATTTTTTTGCCAACAATTAATATAAATTGTAACAACCTCATCTGTTTCGTCTTCTAGTTCTCTATACATGTATTTAATAGAAGCTGTTTTTCCAATTCCGGGTGGTCCTGAGATCAAAACATTCTTCCCAGTTCTATCTTGCAATAAAGGTGCAATACAAGAAGCAATATATCTTTGTTGTTTTTCTCTAAATGGCAATATCTTTGGAATAAACTCTGTGTCTAAAGCAGAGTCATTTTTAAAAAGCGTCTGATCTGAATGTAACATATCTTTGAATAGTGCCATATTTCTCCCCAACAAAAGTTAAGAACCTAAGTATAAAAAGGTTTTGGGTAATAGCAACAAAAAAAGATGTTTCCTATTAAATAAGAATAAAACAATATATTTATATACTATTTCCTATTAAATAAGAATAATGAGTACAAAGTTAGTGAAAAAAGAGCTCAAAATAGATGTTTTACTTAGAAACCTCAAGAAAAAATTTAATCTTTCTGAAGAAGAAATTATAGATTTATTCAAAGATCAAGAAATATCTATTCCCCTTTCTGCTTTTAATAAAAAATTAGGAATGTTAGAATCTAGTACCCTCTATCTCAAAGACACTCTAAAATTAAGTTTCAAAGAAATTGCCAAATTGCTTAACAGAAACTACAAAACAATCTGGACCTCTTACAATAAAGCAAAAATAAAATTAAAAAATGAATAAAAAAATAAAATTAAGACCAATAGAAATAATTGCCTTGATAGTAATTTTTCCAGGATTCTTCTTTGTAAAAGGGTCAATAACAGGTTATACTATTTATGAAGGGGGAGAAAGTTTTAATTTAGATTTTAATTCAAATACAAATTATTTATGGAGTCCAAATCAACAAGGAACAATTGATACAATTCTCTTAAAGGGATATCTTGAAGCAGATTCGTCTTTAATATATTTAGAAGATAATCTATTGTATAATTATAGTTATGATCAACAAAAAGCAGATACAATAGGAAATCTTTCAGAAGATATCAATTTAAATTTTGAATATGGTGACCATGAAAATTACGATGATAATAATAATGGTCATACTTACAAAGATAACATAATTGACTATAAAATAAATGCTAATTTTAACTTTGAGGTTAATTATTCAAAAATTTGTACAAAATATACTGTAATAGAATTAGAAGAAAACTTATCTGAAAATATTTGTTATGGTAATGAAGAATGTTGTTCTTTCTTAAATTTAGAGAGCTTAGAAGAAAATTGGAATGAAACTTTTTATATAAGTAAAGGGAAACATGGATCCACTTACAATAACAAAATAAGAGCTCAAGTAATTTATTATGATTTAAGTCTGACACAAGAAGATATTCATTCATATATCTATAATTCAGAAATTAAACAATTAAATGCTATTTTCACAGATCGAGTTTATTTCAATAAAAATCTAACTAATTTAAACTTAAAAAAAGAATTTTATACTTTTAATATTTCGATAGATGGTTTGCTTCATCTTTCTAATATTAATTATAGTTTAATTAACATAACACTTGCAAATTATACTAAAAACGAATCTATAAAACAATACAAAGCAACAATAGGTGAACCTGTTAAATGGAAAAAAACAATTATTATTAATACCACAAATGAAACAAACATTTCAATCTCAAATTTAACACTTGAACTTCCTAGTTTAGCAGAAAATATAAGTGTAAAGAAAAAAGATTTAGAAGGACAAATAGAATATTTAGATGCAGAAATTTCACAAGAAGATAATATCACAGAAAAAGATGTTATTGCAATAACTGGAATGGTAATAGCAGAAAGACAAACATCAGAAAAAGTAACCGAGAACATAACAGTTGGGATAAAAGAAAACATAACTCAAGAAGATGAAGTTATTGTAGAGTACTACACAGAGGCACCATATGCAGAAGAATTAGTTACAAGTAACAAGTCCAAAGAAATAACAATTATTGGCCCAGAAGAAGTTCACTATAAAGATATTTTAGCCTTTACTTATTTACCAACAGAAACAAATAACTTAAACAATGTAAAACTTTATTGGCATACAAATCAAACTAAAAAAGAAATAATATTTGCTGCATTTGACACAAATAATAACAGCAAATATGATTATATAGAATGGGTTGTTCCTTCTTTATCAAATCAATCTTATGAAATAATCTTAATAACAAGAGCAGACCATTTAGACGAAAACAAAACATACATAAAAGATATTTATAATTATGTCAAAGCAAAAGATAATAATTTTACACTAATTCCAAAAAATAATTACATAAGGATAACATTTGAAACAAATCTAACAAAAGACAGGGATATTACAGTTTATGCAAAAAGTAATAATGGTTCTATAGAAGTTTATGAAGAAAATTCAAATGAATTAATAACAACTTTTCCATTAATTAATCAATATCAAAAATATAAAGTTTATCTAACTAATCTAAATTCTTCTCAAGATACGTTTGATCTTAAAGTAATTAATTCAGAAATTGAATTTGATTATATTATTGATCCATTTGGAACAGGGGGGAATATTAGTTTTGTTAATCCAACACCATCAAACGCATCTTCACAAACAGCAACAAATGTTGAAATAAATGTATCAATATCAGAAGTAAATGTTTCTGAAATTATTTATAATTGGAATGGAACAAATTACACAACGTATAATGATTCCCTTGTTGTGATGTTTAATTTTGATAATATAACATCTATTGGTGAAAATAGTACTCATGTTATTGATTTAAGTAGATATGGAAATAATGGAACAATTCATAGTCTTGACCATAATGTAACTGGTGGAAAACACGATAAAGGATTTATTTTTGATGGATCAAGGGGTAATATCACTATCTCAAATGAACATAATTTTGATTTTGAAAAAACAGATGCTTTTTCAGGATGTTTTTGGGTCAATTTTGATACATTTGCAGGAGATAAAGTACATACCCCATTATCTAAGCTTTTAGGTACTGGAGCTGTTCCAGGATGGGAGCTGCACACATGGGATAATTCTGGAACAGTAGGCGATGCTATCTCACTTTATCTGATTGAAAATTGGGGAAATAACCAATGTATCTTTGCATCTGCTGAAAATATCCTTAGTGGTACAGAAGGAATTTGGCAACATATCTGCTTTACATATGATGGAAGCAATACTGCTTCAGGAGTTAAAATCTATCAAGATAGCGTTTCTAAAACTGTTGTAGATTCTTCTGTGTGGTGTACTACACCCCCTCCAGGTTCAATTTTGAATAATGTTCCACTTTTAGTTGGTGAGAGAGAATTATCTGGAAATACCCTTGATGGAAATATTGATGAGATTAAAATATGGAATAGAAGCTTAAATGCAAGTGAAGTTTATCAAGATTATATCTCTCATCTAAAAAAGGTAAATTCTACTCAATGGTATATTTATGTTAACCAATCTTTAAATACCACAAACGGGTTAGAAAATGAAACTTATACTTACCAAGTATTTGCTATTGATAACTCAAACAATTCAAATAGCACAGAACAGAGAACAATAACAATTGGTGTAGTAGGTCCAACATGGTCTAATAATAAAACAAACCTCACCGTAAATACATTAAGTGGAAACTTAACATACTTTAATATTACTCTTAGTGATTCAGACCCAGCAAATTATACCTTTAGTTGGTACAATGGATCAACATGGTTAAATGATTCAAATGGAACCTACACAAACAATCAAGAATTAGAAGAAACTAGAACAATAAATATAGATATAGGGGAAATAAAGTGGACCTGGTACTTTAATGATACATCAGGTAATCAAAATCAAACAGATACCTGGAGAGTGAATATAAAAGATAAGACATATCCAACAATAAATTTTACAAATTCAACCCCTGAAAATAATACTTTAACAAATACACCTTATGTTTATGTCAATATAACTAGTTCTGATAATCAAAATCATTCTGTGTTTGTTGATTGGAACAATTCTCTTAGAGGATGGTGGAGTTTTGAATCATTATCACAAGATGGAATTGTTTATGATAATTCTACTTATGCTAATAATGGAACAATGTATAACTTTACATCCAATACTACTACAACTGGAATAAGGGGAGATGCAATTGTCTTTGATGGTGTTGATGATTATATTGATGCTGGAAATGATTCTAGTTTTAATATAAGTAATGAAATAACATTAGAAGCATGGATAAAATCAAATTCAGAAGGATATGTAATTGTAAAAGATCCAATAAATGATACAAATAGTACATGTAAAACTCTTTATGATGATGGTTCAACTACAACAGGAACATATAATCTTTCAGTAGATGGAGTTAAGTTTGAAGCTTATTGTAATCAAAATCACTCTGATTATGGAGGGGGTTGGACTCTTTTTGCAACCACAGACAGTACCCGTTGTGCTGAAGGACTTCCTTTAGGATATAATAATTTAACAGACCTTTCTACAGTATATGCAACTAGAAATGTAGGAAACCTATCCCACACACAATGGATGCTTGAATTATATGATAATAATGTTCTAAAATTTAGTGTTTTAATGAATTACAGTACTAAAAAACAATTAGATAATAGAATTGCAAACTTAATAACAACAGGAGAAGAAGTAGTGTGGAATGTAACTTTTAATTCAACAGAATTTAGTGGAACAACAGACCCATATAGATTTAGTACAGATGCTACTTCATTAACAGCAGCAAGTTTCTACACTAGAACCCTTTTTTCAAATGATGATGGTTCATGGGGTGTTGTAACTGGAAATGGTTTAAATGGTGGTGCTGCTGGTCCTACATTAAGCACTTCAGGCAATACACCCAAATTTGGACAAGAAAATCCAAATACAGGAGATGCTGCATGTAATAAATATTATCATGACACAGGTTCTACCACCTCATCTAATATTCTTATGCATATTTATATAAGAGAAAGCGAAATATCTTCAGCAAAAAACACACCCTATGCTTTAAGTACTATAAATGGAGGTCAATTCTTAATTATTAATAATACTGGAACATATAACACCACTGCAGAAGCAAATATTAATGATGGAAACTGGCACCATCTTGCAGCAACATATAATGGATCAGACGCAAAAATTTATGTGGATGGTGTTCTTAATGTAACAAATACAAATTATTCAGGAGATCTCCCAAATAATGATTATGCATTATGGATAGGACGTCATTATGATGCTAGCAAAACCACCAATTTTTTCAACGGAACAATGGATGAAGTTAAAATTTACTCTAGAGCTTTATCTGCAGAAGAAATCAACGCTAGTTATGATGCAGGAACCTATCAATATCAAAATAATTTTACAAATTTAATAACTGAAAACTACACTTACAAAGCATATACCATAGACTCATCTGGAAATGTAAATAACACAGAAATAAGAACAATAAAAGTAGATAGAGTGGCCCCTATTTGGTCAAATAATAAAACAAATTTAAGTCTAACAACCACAAGTGGTGGCACTGTTTACTTTAATATAACACTAAATGATTCAAATTCGGATAGTTATATATTTAGTTGGTATAATGGAAGTGTGTGGGCTAATGATTCTGCTGTTTCTTATACAAATGGACAAGAAATAGAGATAGCTAAAAAAATAAACTCAAGTCCAATAAATTGGACATGGTATTTTAATGATACAATAGGAAATACAAATCAAACAGATGTGTGGGGTGTATTTATAAACGCTTCTTTAACTATTTCAACAATATACCCTACAGGTAATATAAGTGTTAGTCAAAATGAACTTTTCAATGTAACAGTTAATGTAACTTGTACAAGCGCTGTACCGTGTACAGGAGTTAATGTTACATTAGATCCCTCAGGCACACCAGTATCTTGTAAAGAAATATTAGATAGTGATGCCTCTTCAACAGATGGAGAATACACAATATATCCACACAGAAATGCAACCTCATATCAAGTTTATTGTGATATGACTACAGATAATGGGGGATGGACTCTTGTTGGATCTGTTTACGCAAATACAATGGATGATAAAGCAGTCAGTTATCACAGCAATCTAACCACACTAATTCCTTCAGATACATCAACAAGCGCACAAGGAATATGGGATGGAATGAGAAATGTTTCAAACACAACAGTAGCACACGGAAATTCAACAGATGATATAAGATTTTCATGTAAAGCTCAAGTAAATGATGCAACATTCACTACAGATCTAGCATTTTATGATATACATTGGTATTATGAACTAACAAGTTCAACATCAGATGGTTCTGTTTGCTTTGAAGAAGGAAATGGGGCAGGAGACACTCAACCAACACCAAAAAGAACAGACTTACTTACCAATACAACCAAAGAATTAAATGATCAATACGCTTCTACATACTTAGAAGGAGAAGACGCCTGTAGTTCAACAGATGACTTTACTATTGATTTAGATAATAGAGGAATGGACTCAAGTTCATCAACAGATTGGGGAGAAGACGATAATTCAAAACTCTGTGGAAGCACTTCAAGAACAACAGGGGCCTGGTTTGTATGGTTCAGAGAAGGAACAAACTATACAACATCCTCAAAAGGAGGATTAATAAATACCACACCCGGAGCAACACCATTTTACACAAATACAACTAACCCATACAACTTATCATTAACTGCTGGAGAAAGTCAAACCATTACTTTTTGGGTCAATGCAACAGGAGATGGGAATAATGATCATGAATTCTTTGCATATGCAAATCAAACTGCAAGAACATCAACATCTGCTATAACAGATAAATGGAATGTAACAATCATAGATAATACCACCCCTACTGTTAATTTTGCTTCACCCACCTTAGAAAATGGATCATACTCACAAAATTATATAGAAGTTAATGTAACTTCTTCTGATACCCATATATCTACTATAGTTAATTACTTACATAACTCAACAGAAAATTTAAATGGTTCTTCAAGTGGAACTTCTTCACCATACTATGCTAATTTTTCAAGTTTAGATGATGGGGTATATTACATAAATGCAACAGTAACAGATAGCGCAGATAATACAAATTCAACTGTCACAAGAAAAATAACCTTAGACACAACCCCTCCAAAAACAAGTTACACATCTCCAACAGGAATAAACAATACAAGACAATCTGAAAACTCCACTGTAATAAATATCTCAATTACAGAAGAAGATCTCAATGAAGTCATTTACAATTGGAATGGAACAAATTACACAATGTACAATGATTCCCTAATTCTAATGATGAATTTTGATAATATAACTGAAATAGGTGAAAATTATAACAACAGCATTGAGAATAAAACAGTTGATTTAAGCAAATATGGGAATAATGGAACCCTTGTTGGGCCTAAATGGAATAAAACAGGAAAATATAAGGGGGCTTTCCAATTTGATGGAACAGATGATTATATTGATTCGGGTAATGATACAAGCCTGCAAATTACATCAAGTTTTGCAATTTCATTATGGGTGTATATAGATAGTTATTCTGGAGGAGATACAGTCTTAGTAGGTAAAACTGATTCAGGTAGCCAGCACAATTATTATCTTGATATAGAAGACGACGGGCAACTATTCTTAGGTTTTTATAATGGTTCTTCTTGGCAAAGTTCTGGATTAAATTCAGGTACTACTGTGGGAACTAATAGTTGGAATCATGTTGCAGGTATATTTGATGATTCAACCAATACTATTACAACATATATCAATGGTGTACAAAATACACAATCGGTTTCAATAACTAGTTCACCATATTCAACAGCATCAAGCGATGATGGATTAAGATTAGGCAACCAAATAGGTAGTTCTATTTACTTTAATGGTTCAATAGATGAAATAAGAATCTGGAACAAAAGCCTTTCAGCAGATGAGATTTACCAACAATATATTTCTAACTTAAATAAATTCAATTCAACACAATGGTATTTACAAATTAATCAAACACAAAATGCTAGTTATGGTTTAGAAGAAGAGAACTACACTTACAACGCCTTTGCTTCTGATAATCTATCAAACTGGAACAATTCAATTGAAAGATTAATTATCATAGATTGGACAGCACCAATCTTCAATGATTTAACAAACTATAGTCTTGAACATCATTTTCCTTTAGTATATGATATAAATGCATCTGATCAAAATAGTATAAGTTGTTTTACTGTAAATGATACAACAAACTTCAAAATTAATTGTTCAGGTTATTTAGAAAATAACACCAAACTAAACAATGAAATATATTGGTTAAATATAACTATTAATGATACTGCTAATAATATCAACACATCATTAATAAAAATTAATATTACAGACACAACACCCCCTAATTTTACAGGTATTTCTAATCAAACCATAGAATATGGAACTGTATTTGTTCATAACATAAACGCAAGCGATTCAAATAATGTAAGTTGTTTTACTGTAAATGACACAACCAACTTCAAAATAAACTGTTCAGGTTATTTAGAAAATAATACATATCTAAGTATTGATCAATATTGGCTTAATATAAGTATAAATGATACGGTTAATAATAATAATTCTAAAATAATCTGGGTGAATGTTAGTGATACATATGTTCCAGCAATCAATATTACATCTCCTGACAACAGCTCTTACACAAATAACACAGGAGTTAATATTAACTACAGTGTATCAGATTTAAATCTAGATTCTTGTTGGTATAGTAATGATACAATGGGTGTTAACACAACCCTTGCAAGTTGTATTAATATAACTACAATTACATGGACAGAAGCACCACACAATATTACAATTTGGGCAAATGATAGCTATGGGAATATAAATAGTTCAAGTATTGCTTTTACAGTTGATTTGAACAAACCAACATTCACAAACCTAGCTAATCAAACAGGATTTGAAGAAGATTCTTTTGGTCGTAATATAAATGCAACAGATTCAAGTGGGGTAAGCTGTTTCACAGTAAATGATACAACTAACTTCAAAATAAATTGTTCGGGTTATTTAGAAAATAACACATTATTAAATCAAAGCAAAGTAATGTTACATTGGTTAAATATAACTATTAATGATTCTGCTGGAAATGAGAATTCTTCTTTAATGTCTGTTAACATTACAGACAAAGGTAGAATTAAATTAGATCTAATAACTCCAACAGGAGATATAAATGCATCTCAAAATGAAACTTTTTTAGTTACTGTAAGTGTAACTTGTGAAGAAGGTGATTGCGGAGAAGTTAATGTTAGTTTGGATCCGGCAACAGATAGAACAATTAGGACTTGTTCTGGTGTTTGGGGTGCAAGTTGTATAGGATCAGATCCAACTACAAGTGATTATAGTTATGATAGTTGTGCTGCTGGTTCTTATTATAGTACTGGTTTCTGGGTAGATGAAGTTTTCGTTGATGCCACCACAATAGCAATTGGAGATACTCTCAATATAACTTGTGATTTTGATTGTTATTCTTCATCTAATCTAAATGATATTGCTATTATGTATTATAATGGAACTTGGAACAAAATTTGGAGACAAGACAGTTCTTGCGTAGATGGTAATTATTCGGCATTAGTTAATATTAGTGGAAACTTGGGAGAGCAATATGCCAGATGTTCTATAGGATATAATAATTATCCTAATGATGCAGCTGATGATACTTGTTTTGATACTACATATTCAGATAATGATGATGTAAACTTTACTGTTATTGCTGCTGGAAAAGGCGGCTTAGTTTCAACAACAGAAGGAGACACCCCATTTTACACAAATATGACTAATCCTTACAATATTACATTAAATAAAGATGAATCCGCAACATTAACATGGAATGTAAATGCAACAGGAACAATAAATGATACTCATGAGTTCTTTGTATATGCTAATAGAACATCTGATATGGGTATAAGTAATATAACTTCAAGATGGAATGTTACAATTGCAAATGCAACAACAGGACCAACAGTAACTATAAACTATCCACTTAACACAAATTATACATCAAACGTAAATGAACTTAATTATACAGTAACAAGCACAAATGAGTTAGATAAATGTTGGTATAGTAATAATAGTGGATTATGGAATTCAACACCAATTGCAGCTGAAACTAATTTCACAAATGTAAATAGTGTAGAAGGTTACAATAATTGGACAGTGTATTGTAATGATACAACAACTACAGAGTCAAATAGTATTTATTTTTACCAAGATACAATTCTTCCAGTATTTGATGGAGTTCCCCTAGATAGAACAATAGAATTCTGGACAGAAAATTTAACAGAAGATTTTAATGCAACAGATGCATCTAATTTGACTTTTGGAGTAAATGATACAACTAATTTTATTATTAGTTCAGATGGAATTTTAACAAATGCAACAAATCTAAGCATAGGAACTTACATCTTAAACATAACAGTAAATGATACACCAACGAGTTTTAATTCAACAAGATACAATGTAACTGTAAAAGACACAATTGTTCCTGTAATAAATACACACCCCAACACAACATTAGAATTTTGGACAGAAAATCTAACAGCAGATTTCAACGCAACAGATAATAGTGATGTTGTTTATGGTGTAAATGATTCAGGATCAAATTTCACAATAGATGCAAATGGGATATTAACAAACGCAACCAATCTAAGCATAGGAACTTACATCTTAAATATTACAATAAACGACAGTGAAGGAAATTCAAATTCATCTTGGTTAAATATAACTGTTAAAGACACAAACAACCCAGTTTTAACAGGAATTCCACCAAACAAAACCATTGAATTCTGGACAGAAAATTTAACAGAAAATTTTAATGCAACAGATTTGGACACAATTATTTTTGGAGTAAATGATACAACTAATTTTATAATAAATGAAGAAGGAATATTGACAAATGCAACAAATTTATCTTTAGGTGGCTATATATTAAACATAACAATAAATGATAGTAGTGGGAATTTTAATTCTACATGGTATAATGTTACTATTTCAGATACAATCTCTCCTGTAATAATTTCCTCACCAAACACAACCCTGGAATTTGCAACACAAAATTTAACAGCAGATTTCAATGCAACAGACCTAGACACAATTACTTTTGGAGTAAATGATACAACTAATTTTATAATAAATGAAGAAGGAATTTTAACAAATGCAACAAATCTAAGCATAGGAACTTACATCTTAAACATAACAATAAATGATAGTAGTGGAAA